>Ga0187893_10010341_pt1 | contig 13961 bp, 11 predicted proteins | sample MA1701074metaG_FD_139574 | JGI IMG/M metagenome (GOLD analysis project Ga0187893, IMG submission 139574) | White microbial mat communities from a basaltic lava cave in the Kipuka Kanohina Cave System on the Island of Hawaii, USA - MA170107-4 metaG ...
CAGGCGGGATTCTCAAAACTTCCGCCACTCACTCAAACCATTCGTGGGAAGTTTTGGAAGAAGCTGGCATTCTACCACTGCTTGCCCGCCGTGTTTCATCTTGTGGCGGGAATTACTCCCGCAGTCATTCTACACCTTATTTTATTGGATACTGGAGATTTTCTGTCGCTCGTGGGACAAATATGGGATAAAACCAAATGTCATCCCTAAAATAAGGAAACGAGTTACACAACGCAAGATCTCACAACTACCGCGCATGTCTTGACTCCACGAGGGTTCTTTCGTATATTTTAACCACACGATTTGCTGAGTGGAGTCCGCCGAAAGGCGGAGTAGCTCGTCGGGCTTATGACCCGGAGAGAGAAAACCGTTAAGCTGTTATAGAAACAGATCGCGGGGTGGAGCAATTGGTAGCTCGTCGGGCTCATAACCCGAAGGTTGCAGGTTCAAGTCCTGTCCCCGCTACAAAAACGAAGGCCTCAGTTTTGACAGCTGAGGCCTTTTTGTTTTATTTTCAGAAACTCGCATGGCCTTTTACATTTACCTGATAGTAAGCAAAGAGGGATATCACTACACTGGCCATACCCCTGATCTGGATAGGCGGTTGGTTGAGCATAACTCTGGTCTTTCTCATGCTACAAAACATGGTCACGATTGGCGTATTATCCACACGGAGCAATATCAAGCCAGAAGTCAAGCAATGAAGCGAGAGAGGTGGCTTAAAAGTGGAGTTGGTCGAAAATGGATTCAGGAGAATATTGCGGGTGGAGTCCGCGCGGAGTAGCTCGTCGGGCTCATAACCCGAAGGTTGCAGGTTCTCCGCCGTGGCGGACTGTCCCCGCTACAAAAACGAAACGCCCCGGGTTGTCTGGGGGCGAATCGTTTTTCTGGCTGGTCCGACAAGAGTTCGGGTAGTCCTGCCTGCCCGCCGAAGTGGAATGGCGGCGGGTCCCCGCTACAAGTTCTACCTACAAAACCCGATGGATAGAGCGCAGACCGCAAGGTCGGGCTCACCATCGGGACTTTTGTTATTAAGCACCGGGCAACTCTTTCTACGGGGTTGCAATTTGGGTTTGTCAAAATGGATTACGCGCTAGCGGACGTTCGGATAATCAATTCTCAAGAGAGTCGTCGAGGTATTTTTCAATTCGAGAGTTTCGGTAGTTCAACGCCTTTATTTGAACAGCCTCAAGAATTAACTCAACCATCTCTCCATAACTGGAATTGAGGGAGAATGCCTCACGTGATTCCGGCATATCGTACTGCCAATCCAAGCCCCCTTCTGTCTGAATCCATATGGCTGTCTTCATTTCCTCTGGGAAAATAGTCAATTGCAGTTATTGCGTAGCTTCAGTAGATTCTTACGGCAGACCTGTGGTGTCCGACCTGGCGAGGGTGTGTCTGCAAACCTTTCGAAGAAAAAATCAATTTGTTAACACACTACCACTCCAAATACTTCGCCCACGAGATCACTCGACGATTGCCATCCGATAGCTCAGAGAAGTTTGCGCGGGCTGTCGTCGATGCACAGGTCGATCTGAATCCTCATCAGGTTGAAGCAGCGCTGTTTGCGTTCAAGTCACCACTTTCAAAGGGTGCCCTGTTGGCAGATGAGGTTGGCCTCGGGAAGACCATTGAAGCCGGACTCGTCATTTCTCAAAAATGGGCAGAACGGAAACGCCATATCCTCATCATCACGCCTGCCAACCTTCGTAAGCAGTGGCACCAGGAAATGCAGGAGAAGTTCTTTCTCCCCTGTCAGCTATTGGAGACAAAGCCTTACAACGAATCTGTGAAGCGCGGCAACTTTAGACCGTTCGACACAAAGGACTCGATCATTATCTGCTCGTACCAATTTGCACGCAACAAGGCAACTGATATCCACTCAACCCGGTGGGACCTCGTTGTCATCGACGAAGCACACCGCTTGCGCAATGTGTACAAGCCGTCGAATGTCATAGCCAATACCCTCAAGCAGGCATTGAAAGAGTTTCCTATTCTGCTCCTCACCGCAACGCCATTGCAGAACTCATTGCTTGAGCTGTACGGACTTGTCAGCTTCATTGATGAGCACGCGTTCGGCGATCTCAAGAGCTTCCGTGAACAGTTTGCGTTTCTCAACGATAAGCCGGTGTTTGACACACTTAAGGCTCGCCTCAAGCCTATCTGCAACCGGACGCTACGTCGCCAGGTGACTGCCACGGTGAAGTACACGCGCCGTCACCCGCTTGTGCAACCATTTACCCCCGAAGAAGCCGAGGATCGCCTCTACAATCTTGTCTCTGAATACCTGCGGCGGGACAATCTGCAGGCGCTCCCGAGCAGCCAGCGCACCCTCATGACGTTGGTTCTTCGCAAGCTTTTGGCATCATCGACATTTGCCATCGCAGGTGCGCTGGAAACGATGAGGAAAAGACTGCAGGCGCTTCTTAAGCGCAGTGAGCCGAAACCTCTCGAAGATGAGCTTGACGAGGACTACGAAGCGCTCGATGAAACTGCTGAGGAATGGCCGGAGGATGAGGAGAGTATTCAACTCTCCGAAGCAGACCGCACCGCAATCGAGCGCGAGATCGTCGATCTTGAGGAGTTCCGCACATTGGCGGTCTCGATTGAACACAACGCAAAAGGACGAGCGCTCCTTGTTGCTCTTGATCGTGCCTTTGTGGAAGCGGAAAAACTGGGTGCACCTCGCAAGGCGGTGATATTCACCGAGTCACGCCGTACACAGGATTACTTGCTTCGCGTACTGGCAGACGGGCCTGCCGCGGGAAAAATTGTGTTGTTCAATGGATCAAACAACGATGACCGCACCAAGCAAATTTACTCTGCCTGGCTTGAGAAGCACAGAGGAACTGACCGTGTCTCCGGCTCGCGCACAGCCGACATGCGCTCATCGCTCGTCGAATACTTCCGCGATGATGGAGAGATAATGATTGCCACGGAGGCCGGTGCGGAAGGTATCAACCTCCAGTTCTGCTCGCTCGTGGTCAACTACGACCTCCCCTGGAATCCCCAGCGGATCGAGCAGCGTATCGGCCGTTGCCACCGCTATGGACAGAAGCATGACGTGGTTGTGGTGAACTTCCTGAACCAAAAGAACGAAGCCGATCAGCGCGTGTTCCAGTTGCTTTCCGAGAAGTTCCAGTTGTTCGAGGGTGTGTTCGGCGCGAGCGATGAAGTACTCGGCGCAATTGAGTCCGGCGTCGATTTCGAGAAACGCATCGCTGCCATTTACCAGCGATGCCGCACATCGGGTGAGATTCAGGAATCGTTCGACAAACTTCAGCTGGAGTTGTTCTCCCAGATCAACGAAGCAATGACGCGCACACGCCAGCAGTTGCTGGAAAACTTCGACGAGGAGGTGCATGAGAAGCTGAAGCTGCAGCAGCAGAACAGTAATGAGTATCTCAATCGCTACGAACGTCTGCTCATGACACTAACGCAGCACGAGCTTGGAGACCATGCTGAGTTCAACGGCCAGTCAGCGTTCAAGCTCAAGTCTCATCCCTTTCCCGGACTTGAAAAAGAGATCCCCCTCGGACTGTATGAGCTTCCCCGTCGTTCGGGCGAGGCGTATCTCTACCGGCTCAGTCATCCTCTCGCCCTGAAAGTGATGGAGCAAGCCAAGACGAGACAACTTCCACCGGCAGAAATTACATTCGACTGGACGAACCACATGCCACGTATCACCCCGCTGCAACCCTACGTTGGACAGAAGGGTGAGCTTCTCCTCAGTTTGTTCAGCGTTGAGTCTCTCGACCAGGCGGAGGATTACCTCCTCTCCGTTGCCTTAACGGAAAATGGTGATGCTCTGGATGAGGAAATGGCGCGAAGGCTTCTCTCCCTGGATGCAGTGTCGATTGCCGATACGAATGGCCGCACCGCGAATGGCAAACTGCACGAACTTGCAGAGCGCCGCAAAGCAGATATTCAGCGTGCGATTTCTGAACGCAACGGTCGTTTCTTCGAAGAGGAGGCCGACAAACTCGACGGCTGGGCGGACGACCTGAAGTTGGCTCTCGAGCGCGAGATCAAAGACATTGATAGGCAAATCAAGGAGGCCAAACGGGCAGCAACTTTTGCGTTGACTTTGGAGGAGAAACTAGCCGGACAGAAACAAATTCGTGCGTTGGAAGGGCAGCGAAGTGCAAGACGAAAATCATTGTTTGATGCACAGGATGAGATTGACAAACGACGGGAGACGTTCATAGCCGATATTGAAGCAAAGCTCCAACAAAGCACTACGAGCAGAGATCTGTTTTGGGTAAAATGGAACATTTGCTGAGGACCACTTATGAAACAGGAGAGTAAGATGGCTCCAGACGAGATTGTTACTGATCGAGCCATGAAAGCACTTGCGGACAAAGGGCTTCTTTCTAAGAGCAGAATTACCCAACTCAAGAATCACTTCCTTGCCGGGACACTGACTCCACAGGAAGCTGAGCGCCTATTTGAGTTTGATGTGCCGGATGGGAGAACCAAATGAAAGGATTCCTACACGAACTGGAACTAAACAGCTTTCGTGGTGCCTCTCAATCGGCCAAGATGACGTTTGACAAGGGAAAGCGTATAGCTTTGATTTTTGGAAACAACGGAACGGGCAAATCAACAATCTGTGATGCCCTTGACTTCATTGGCTGTTCAAGTATCGGTTCATTGGGCGACAAGAAGTTTGGTGGGGGAGGCACTGACAAGGCAAAGTTCATCCCCTCCATTGGGCGAAAGGCCGTGGACGTTTCCGTTCGCCTGAAATGCGAAGATGGTGAGTGGACTGCTACACTTGGAAAAAGGAGTGTTTCAATTGCACCGGGACCCCATGATCTGGATGTCCGAGTTTTGCGACGCTCAAACATCTTAAGAATTGTACAGGCTAATCCGAGCGACCGTTACGTCATTATGCAAGAGTTCATGGATTTGTCGAAGGCCAAGAATGCTGAAGATGCCCTTCGCGAAGCCGCAAAGAGCATCAACACGAGGATGACAAACACTTCCCAAAGGCTCCGGGATGCTGAAAGTGAGTTACAAAGACATTGGGTGGCTGCCGGGTCCCAGAATGGTACATCAAGAGCTTGGGCCAAGGCCATTGTATCAAAAACTGTCAGCCCTCCCGTGGTTGATTCTACAATTGGTGTTCTGAGGAACATTCAGACGTGCATTACCCGCCTTAAACACAGTATCAGCGATTGGAACTCCAAGAACGACAATCTCAAAAAGGCGGAAGCGATCCTTGAAGAAGCTGATACAAAAGTACAACAGGCAATCAAAGACCTGAGCAATCAAGAACCTCCAGATGTGCTTCAAACACTTGAAAGAGCAGAACAATTCATCACTCAACATCTCTCAGATGGCAATTGTCCTGTATGTGCGACGCCGTTCCCCCCTGGGGAACTTCTTGCGAGAATCAAAGCCCGGATCCAAGGAATGAGGGAAATCCAGTCAGCACAGAGACAAAGAGATGAGACGCAGCGCAAGCGAGACACGTCAAAATCTCTTCTTGATAACGCCAAAGATGAGCTGAACAAGTCACTGATGGAGTTGAGGAACTATCGAGAGTTGATCCAGGAAAATGCCTACCCAACAATTCGAACTCAGATGGGAATAGTGGTTGATGGAGGTGACAGTGCGACAGTATTGGCATCCTTGACGGACCAGATCAATAAAGAACTGGAGTTGCTTCAACAAGCTCCGAAAGAGTACGAAACTTTTAGACTAACGAAGCAAGCAATTGAGCCACTGTTGCAGGAAATAGAGACCATCGAGCAATCGCAGCCCTCGCTTGATGCTGCAAACACGAGGATTGCCGAAGCAGTGAAAGTTGTGGAGGCTACACGCAAGGGATACGTTGATGAAGTATTGCTTCAGATTTCCGGTGAGGCAAATCGCATGTACAAGCTGCTTCATCCAAACGAGAAGCTCGGCGGGATACGTCTCTCTGTACGCGAAAAGGGACAAGGCTCAGTCGAGATGAGTGGTGAGTTTCATAATCAAACAGACATCCCACCTGAGGCTTTTTTCAGCGACTCACATCTTGACACACTTGGAGTTTGCATTTTCCTGGCCTTGGCAAAAGCAAAAGGGAACACAGGTACAATTCTTGTTATGGATGACATTATTAGTTCTGTAGATAGTGAACACGCTGGTCGACTCGTAGAACTCTTGGCTAAAGAGGCAGAGTCCTTCGGACACATTGTAATCACTACTCACCTTGAATTGCTCGAAGAGTGGTTTCGTCATCACAAGAAAGCAAGTTCCCAGACTCAATTCTTCCAAATAGCTGATTGGTCCTTAACAGAGGGCTTCAGGATGATATCGCGTCAGTTCCAGACTGATTTGCTGAGATCGATGTTGGTGACCACTCCCTTCGACAAACAATCTGTTGGGATGAAGGCTGGATTCCTTTTGGAGACATTGCTGAAGCAGATTGGGTTATCGTTTTCTGTTTGGATGCCATTGCGAACCCCTCAAAGGTACACTCTCGCGGAGTTTTTGCAGGCCCTGGATTCAGATTGGCGGAATACGAGAATAATTGTAAAGGGGGTTGCTCTTGCTGCACATCTTGATCTGATAGAAAGCACTGCATGGGTAAGAAACGTGCTTGCACATGGCAATTCCGAACTAGCCCTTCAATTGCCTGATGCAGATGTCAGGAACTTTGCCGGACTTGTTCTTAAGTTCAATGATGAGTTTTGTGAAGAAATCCCTTCAAGGAAGCGACAACCGTGCTAAGGCATATGACAACCCGTAACCCCAAACTCGAACTCACCTGGACCTGCCCGCCATCTTTCTTGACCGCCGATCTTTTTGGCGGTTTGGCGGGTCGGCAAATCCTCTGAAGCCTCAAGAATGAGCAAGAACCAGAAACTCGAACTCACTTGGATCGGCAAAGACAACCGCCCCAAGCTTGAACCGCGTATCTTGCTGGAGGACCCGGAGAAATCCCACCACGCGCCGCACCGGGTGACCGACAACGACATCTTCGACAATATTCTCATCAAAGGTGACAACCTTCTCGCGCTCAAAGCGTTGGAGCAGGAGTACTCCGGGAAGATTAAGTGCATCTATATAGATCCTCCTTACAACACTGGAAGTGCTTTCGAACATTATGATGACGGGCTTGAACATTCTTTGTGGCTGTCATTGATTCGAGATAGATTCGAGATTCTCCGACGCCTGCTTCAGGATGATGGTTCAATTTGGATCAACTTGGATGACAACGAGGGACATTACTGTAAGGTATTATGCGATGAGGTGTTCGGACGACCCAACTTTGTAGCCAACGCGCTTTGGCAAAAGCGAACATCTCCTGATGTACGAGCGTTGCTAGGCGCTGGCCACGATCACATACTTGTGTATGCCAAGCAGATTGAGAAACTCGCCCTCAATAGACTCCCAAAGACACCAGAGCAGGTTGCACAGTACAAGAATCCAGACAATGATCATCGTGGTCCTTGGGTATCCTCTGACTACACCGCACAAGGATACAGGCCCAATCAAATGTACAAGATTATAACACCAGGAGGTGCGGAGTATTATCCCCCTAAAGGTGTTTGCTGGAAAAATGTTGAGTCTGTTTTCCTTCAGCTTGTGAGCGAAGGTCGAATCTGGTTTGGAAAAGACAGCAAGGGTATGCCAAGACGAAAAACATTCTTGTCTGAGTCTGAGGGGAACCAAGCATGGACTTGGTGGACAAATGAAGACGTAGGACACACACAAGAAGCAAAAAAAGAGAGCATCGCCCTCTTTGGCGAAGAGAACGTATTTGAAACTCCAAAGCCGGAGCGTCTTGTTCATCGTATCATTACACTATCCTCAAATCCTGGTGACCTTGTCCTCGATTCATTTGCCGGCTCCGGCACAACGGGTGCAGTCGCACACAAGATGGGTCGGCGCTGGATTATGGTGGAGCTGGGCGAGCATTGCCACACGCACATCATCCCCCGTCTCACAAAAGTCATCAACGGCGAAGACTCCGGCGGCATCACCGAGGCAGTCAACTGGAAAGGGGGCGGCGGCTTCCGCTACTATCGGCTTGCACCGTCGCTGCTTGAAAAAGACAAGTGGGGTAACTGGGTCATCAACAACCAGTACAATGCCGCCATGCTTGCCGAGGCAGTCTGTAAGTTGGAAGGCTTCGTCTATGCGCCGAGCGATACCATCTATTGGCAGCATGGTCACTCCACCGAACGGGATTTCATCTACGTCACCACGCAAAGCCTGAGTCACGATCAACTCCAGCAACTGAGCGATGAGGTTGGCACTGAGCGTTCGCTACTCGTCTTATGCACAGCATTTCGTGGCAAGACCGAGCGCTATCAAAACCTCACAGTCAAGAAAATTCCCAAGCAAGTTCTCTCCCGTTGCGAATGGGGACATGATGACTACAGTCTGCAAGTAGAGAATCTGCCAAAGGCGCCCCCGAAGCCGGGGCAGATAGACTTGGAAATGTAACCACAAAGAACGCATAGAGCACAAGGAATGATAATTGGAGTTGACCGAATGAGACAAGAACACTTTATCCCAAGAATTTTCTATGTGATCTCGGTGTTCTTTGTGGCAAATTCCTTTGGGGTTAACCACAGAGAGCACAAAGAAACACAAAATGGCTTTGGATGGATGAACCACGAGGACCTTATCTAAAATTTTCTCTGTGATCTTTGCGTTCTTTGCGGCAAATACTTTTTAGCAGAGGTAGAAATGGACATCCTTGAATTGTGCGATAGGGTCCGACAAATTGCCTACGACATTCATGTGTACCATGGACACGGGCATCTTGAAAAAGTCTATGAAAACGCTCTCGCCCATCGCCTCCGTAAGGCAGGAATTGATGCACGGCAGCAACATCCAATCAGTGTGTACGATGATGATGGAACGTCCATTGGAGAGTATTCAGCAGATATCCTCATCGAGCAACGGCTAATTGTAGAACTCAAGGCAGCGAAAGTGATTGCACCTGAACACGAAGCTCAGATTCTCGGATACCTCAAGTCGAGTAGATTGGAACATGGCATGCTTATCAATTTCGGCTCATACAAGTTCGAAGTGCGGAAATATATCTTCTCGGACAAGAAAGTTGCTACGGAAGACATGACAGGTTAGAATGAAAACCTTATCACCCAAAATATCCTTTGTGATCTTTGCGTTCTTTGCGGCAATTATCTTTTCAAAGGTTAAGTTGGAAACCTTATCGCCCATAATATCTTTTGTGTTCTTTGTGGCAGCACTTCTTTCCTATGTCTTCCCGAAGCCGGGACAGATGGATATGGAGTTGACATGAGAAAGAAAGCGAAAGCAAGAATTTCTCAGGCCAAGGCCGTCAGCGGTGACGTGTATGCTCGCATCCAACAGATACTTGAATCTGCCCGGGCGAATGTTGCCCGCACGGTGAATACCACTCAGGTAGTTGCCAACTGGCTCATTGGAAGGGAGATCGTTGAGGAAGAACAACGGGGGAAGCAAAGGGCTCAATATGGAAAGCAATTGGTCGAGGGCCTTTCCAAAAAGTTGTCAAGAGAGTACGGTACGGGGTACTCCGTGCAGAACCTCTTCTATACGAAACAGTTCTACCTTACCTATCCAAAGATTCTCCACGCGGTGCGTGGAGAATTCAAACCGGGGAACCGACCGAAGATTCATCACGCATTGCGTGATGAATTGAAGACCCGGTCAGGGCGGAAGATTCGCCACACAGCGGGTGGCGAAACACAAAGTGTGTCCCTCGTTCAACTGGAAATATTCCACGCGGCGAGTGGAGAATCTGCCTGGCAACCGGGTATGCTCCATACAAGCCTTTCCTGGACTCACTACAGAACGCTCTTGAAAGTGGAAACGTCGGAGGCACGATCATTCTATGAAATTGAGTCCATAAAGAACAATTGGCCCGCACGGGAACTGGAGCGGCAAATCAACAGCCTGTTGTTTGAGCGGCTTGCAAAGAGCAAGGATAAGAAAGGCGTGTTGAAGCTTGCTACGAGAGGACAGGAAATCGCACAAGCTTCTGACGTGTTCAAGGACCCGGTCGTGGTGGAGTTTCTCGGTTTGCCGGAAACTCACCGTATGGTGGAATCGGACCTTGAGCAAGCGCTGATCAATAATCTGCAGTTGTTTCTGCTGGAGTTGGGCAAAGGGTTTGCATTCGTGTCCCGTCAGGAACGCATCACACTCGATGGCGATCATTTCTATGTTGATCTTGTCTTCTACCATGCGATTCTCAAATGCTACGTCCTGATTGATCTGAAAGTCGGCAAACTGACACATGCCGATCTCGGTCAGATGCAGCTCTACGTTAATTACTTCGACCGTGAGCGTCGCACGGAGGGAGACGGCAGCACACTCGGGCTGATCCTGTGTACGGACAAGAATGACGCGGTGGTGAAATACACACTCGGCCATGATCTCTCCCAGCGGATCTTTGCCAAGCGGTACAAACTGCATTTGCCGACCGAGGAAGAGCTCCGGGCGGAGGTTCGCCGAGAGTTGAAAGAAATTGCAGCTTCAGGTGGTCCTTCGGAGAACACATGAACCCTCGCGTCAATGCCATAGCAGGTCGTCTCAGTTTGCGTCCACCTCAACGTCACTCGTTGGAAATCCTCGACCGGATAACGGAGATCGTGCCACCGAACAAGGACATCGATCTTAAGGCCGCGCTGGAAACCATTCGAAGCGAGTTTCCAACGGTCACTGATTTTGAGCGTGAGTTTCCTTCGGTGTGCTTTGCTCTTGCGACTGGTGTGGGTAAGACGCGTCTTATGGGTGCATTCGTTAGCTACCTGCACTTGTCGCACGGTATCAACAACTTCTTCGTGATGGCACCAAACCTGACCATCTACAACAAGTTGATGACCGACTTCACTCCGAATACATCAAAATACGTATTCAAAGGCATCGCCGAGTTTGCCACTGAGCCGCCAGCTCTCATCAATGGTGACAACTATGCCGAAAACGCACGCACGTTGTTTGACTCGTTGCTCAGGTGTAAGGTTAACATTTTCAATATCTCGAAGATCAATGCCGAGGTCCGTGGTGGTAAGTCTCCCCGGATCAAACGTCTATCTGAGTTTATCGGTGAGAGTTACTTTGATTACCTCGCTGGATTGAAAGACCTTGTCCTCATCATGGATGAGTCTCATAGATATCGTGCTTCAGCCGGGATACGTGCAATCAACGAACTGAAGCCGATTCTCGGTCTTGAACTTACCGCAACTCCGTTCGTCGAGACCAGTAAGGGAGCCGTGCCGTTCAAGAATGTCATCTATGACTATCCGCTTGGTAGAGCCATGGCCGACGGCTTCGTAAAAGAGCCAGCCGTTGTTACGCGGAAGAACTTCAATCCGGCCGGCATGTCACCCGAAGAAATTGAGCGGCTCAAATTGGAAGACGGGATTCGCCTTCATGAAAGTGTGAAGGTGGAGTTGGAGACCTTCGCCCGTGAATCGGAGAACCCGATTGTAAAGCCGTTCCTTCTCGTAATTGCCCGGGATACGACGCATGCTGCTCAGCTTCTCAAAATGATTCAGAAGGATGACTTCTTCAATGGTAGGTACAAGAAGAAAGTGATTCAAGTAGACTCGAGCAAGACTGGTGCAGAAGAGGAAAAGATGATTGATGATCTTCTAAAGGTCGAGCTTGCGGACGATGAAACGGAGATTGTCATTCATGTGAATATGCTCAAAGAAGGTTGGGATGTAACCAATCTCTACACTATTGTCCCCCTGCGTGCTGCAAATGCACGGATACTCATTGAGCAGTCCATTGGCAGAGGATTACGCTTGCCCTATGGTAAGCGCACCAACGTCTCGTCAGTTGATCGCCTAAATATCATTGCGCACGATCGATTTCAGGAAATTATCGACGAGGCGAGCAAACCGGACTCTGCCATACGTCTCCAGCAAGTGATCTTGGTACCTGACGACCTTCGTCAACAGACTGTAACGGTCGTGTCACAGTCTCAACTTGCTTCCAAGTTGGGAATCACCCCAGAACAGGTAACATCAAGCACTCAGGTTGCAGGCGATAGTCAACCACCAATGTTCAAGGAGCCCGAAGAACAAAAGGTTGCTCAGATTACTTATGAGGTTATTCGCAGGTTTGAAAACAAGCCTGATATGCTACCGACTATTGTGTACCTGCAGAAGCCGGAAGTGCAGTTACAGTTGAGAGAAGAAGTTGCAAGCAGATATCGCCCGACACAATTGGAATTGGGAATTACTCCTCAACCCGACATTGCTGCTGTAGTAGCGAAGACTACTGAACTAGTAATCCAACAAACCATTGACATTCCCAGAATTCTTGTCGTGCCGAAGGGCGAAGTACGTTCAGGTTTCAAACCGTTCAAGCTTGAGCTGAATACGCTAAACTATCCAACTCCCTCTGATGAATTGTGGGTTCAGTATCTCAGAACAAATCAACTTGAAATAATAGGATTGGGTAAAGGTAGTATTGCGGAGGCCCGGCTTGAAGATTACATTGTGAGTGGACTGGTGGATTTCGACGATGTCGCCTATGACAACAATGCTGATCTGCTCTACGATCTCGCAGGTCAAGTCGTGAAACACTTCCGTGGTTATTTGCCGGAGGATGATGTAAGGAAAGTTCTTCGCATGCACCAGCGAGACATTGCCCGGTTCATCCACGTCCAGATGCAGGATCACTATTGGGAAGATGTTGTTGACTATGAAGTAAAGATTAGCAAGGGGTTCACTGAACTCAAATCGAGTGCCTACACAGCTCCATCGAACGATCCACCGTTGAACTATCGTCAGTCTCCCGATGACAAGAGCAACATGTCAAGGTACTTGTTCGGCGGCTTTAAGCGATGCTTGTATCCTGTACAAAAATTTCAATCGGATTCGGAGCGAAAACTTGCCGTGATTCTGGAGAGGGAAGCGATCAAGTGGTTCAAGCCAGCGAAAGGCCAGTTTCAGATTTATTACAAGTGGGGTTCAGACCATCCCGAGTATCAGCCGGATTTCGTCGCTGAAGCAGAGAAGATTATCTATATGCTAGAGCCCAAAGCACGTGGTGAAATGGAAGACCCGGAGGTTCAGGCAAAGAAAGAAGCGGCAGTCAGTTGGTGCAAGAACGCATCGGCACATTCCCTAAGCTACGGAGGAAAGCCTTGGAAGTATGTTCTCATACCTCATGATGTCATTTTAGAGAACATGAGTCTGCAAATGTTTGAACTATAAAATGCTTGGAACAATTCCGGTCGATGCTAGTCATGCCACCAACCATTGTTGTCGTTGATGACGAGGAAGCTCTGCGAACGGTTCTTGCGCGTGAACTCACCTTTGAGGGATACCAAGGTGTTGCGATTGCGGATAAAATGGATGTGTACTTTTGGGTGATCGAGAACCAACCTGATCTCATCATATCAGATATCAAATCTCCGGGGATGCATGGATACCAGTTCCTCTTGTGAGTGCCCACTGGATAGCCCCTGATGAATCGATCCGTTGTGCGTAGACTCGAGGTGCTACCAAATCTCGGTCGTCCTCCCATACCAAAATGCTCCCCTCTTGCAGAATCGCTGACTACAGATTTCAGGTCCTGAGTCGAAGGGGCCACACAAATTGGAGTGAGCGGAATCCACTGGGCCCTTTAGCTTGCAATAAAGGAGAGCAGGACGACAATCAGGAAGACATTTCTATCTGTCATTGTTGTTCCTCTTAGATTTCAATCATTGTCCTATCGATGCTGACAGTGCATTTAGATTTGAAGGACAAAATGCGAAGAAGATGGTAAGCAGTAGTGCTTTCTTCGTATACATTGCGCTCCCTTTCTGAGAGGTGAAGGAGAACAAGTAGCGGTAGGGCGTTAGGAAGAACTGCGGTAATTTGTATATGGAGTTGACCCCAAATACTGGACAAAGAGTTAAGCCAGGATCCTGCGTTGTTGTTCAAAAGCCACAGGTGATTTGTAACCGAGCGACGAGTGGCGACGTACCCGATTGTAAAATATTTCAA
>Ga0187893_10010342_pt1 | contig 13961 bp, 11 predicted proteins | sample MA1701074metaG_FD_139574 | JGI IMG/M metagenome (GOLD analysis project Ga0187893, IMG submission 139574) | White microbial mat communities from a basaltic lava cave in the Kipuka Kanohina Cave System on the Island of Hawaii, USA - MA170107-4 metaG ...
ATTCGACGCCCCCCTTGCGCTGCTGCTCCTCAGTGATCCAGACGTTGAAGTCGGCGTTGAAGTGGCTGCCGTGCGACGACGCCCAGGGAAACGTCCACCCCATCCGCCGCTTGTACGCTTGCAGCTTCGCGAGCGGCGCTCGCGACACCGCGCACAGCGTGACGTCATGGTTCGCGAGGTGGACCACGGAGCCGTTGAACCCGTCCGCGATCGCCGAGCAGTTCGGACAACCCGCCGTCCAGTCGGGCCCGAACATGAAGTGGTAGATGAGGAGCTGACAGCGCCCTCGGAAGAGGTCTGCCAGCGAGGTGCTCCCCTCGTCGGTCTCGAATCGATACTCCTTGTCGATCCGAACCCACGGCAGCTCCTGCCGCCGCCGCGCCAGCTCGTCGCTACGCCGCGTTAGCTCCTTCTCCTCCTTGAGCAGCCCGAGCCGTGCTGCAAGCCACTCTTTACGCGTTCCTGTCTTGTGATCGGTCATTGTTTCTCTCCTTTGGTCGTTACAACAGCTTGACGTAGCCAGCGCCACGGATGACGTCTCACATCGGTGGCTTGAGTCCGGGACCCAACGAAGGCGCGATGACGATCAGATTCCAAGTCCGACGATCGCTAGCGCCAGCGGCACATCGATGGCGGCTCATGTCTTCTCTTCTACCATAAAGGCTGTTGGGCCACGAATACTTCGAGGGCATCGAGCGTGTTCGCCCACCGGCATGCATATCGATTGCCTCTTCTGTGCTGAACTGGCGCTGGGGAAATGCATCCGAACCTCGAGCAGCTCCAGCCGTGCTGCGAGCGCTCTATACGTGTCCCGGTCATGTGCTTCGTCATCGCTTCCATCTCCTTCACCTGGTGGTTGCAGGTCGTGATATAGATTAAGCGCCGGGCATCGAACGATGGGAGTTACAAGTATGACGGGATTCCGATGGACTCGCTGATGACTGCAGCGGCGCGTGCACTGGCGGCGGGTGATGCCCTCGGTGCATTGAAGCGGGTCGCCCTGCGCGACGACGCGCCGGGTCTCGCGCTTCGAGGCATTGCGATGGCGCAGCTCGGAGATCTCGTTCGAGCGAAGGCGCTCCTGCGAAGAGCTGCGCGTGCCTTCGGTCCGAAAGAGGCCGCGGCCCATGCGAGGTGCGTCGTCGCCGAAGCTGAGATCGCGCTCGTCTCGCGCGACCTCGGCTGGCCTGCGAAGGCGCTCGACGCGGCGCGGGCGACGCTCGGAGAGCACGGCGACCGCGCGAACGCCGCGCATGCACGGTATCTGGACGTCCGGCGGCTCCTCCTGATCGGGCGCCTCGACGAGGCCGAGCGCACCCTCGCCGAGCTCGACCCCGCGCCCCTCCCTCCCGCGTCGAGGACTGGCCACGAGCTGGCGGTTGCGGGGATCTCGATACGGCGCCTCCGGACGAAGGTGGCGCGCGCTGCCCTCGCTCGTGCCGAGCGCGCAGCGCGCCTTGCAGGTATCCCTGCGCTGACGGCGGAGGTCGGGAGGGCATGCCTCGCCCTGAACACGCCCGCTGCGCGCCTGATTGCGAAGGGCGAGGAGCGACTCCTCCTGCTCGAAGAAGTCGAAGCGTTGCTGGCGTCGAAAGCTTTCGTCGTGGACGCGTGCCGCCATGTCGTGCGTGACGCAGGCACGGTGGTGTCGTTCGCAAGGCGCCCGGTGTTGTTCGCGCTCGCACGTGCGCTGGGCGAAGCGTGGCCGGGAGACGTGTGGAGGGACACGCTCGTGGCGCGGGCATTCGAAGCGCAGCGCGCCGATGAATCGCACCGCGCACGGTTGCGCGTCGAAGTCGGGCGGCTTCGCACCGTGCTTCGGAGGCTGGCGGACGTAAGCGCGACGAAGCGAGGGTTTGTGATGGCGCCGTGCCGGGCACGCGAGGTCGTCGTGCTGGCCCCGCCCGTCGAAGAGGCACATGCGTGGGTGCTCGCCTTCCTCGCCGACGGGGAATCGTGGTCGAGCTCGGCCCTTGCGCTTGCGCTTCGAGCCAGCCAGCGCACCGTGCAGCGGGCGCTCGACTCGCTTGCGGCGGCAGGCAAAGTGCAGTCGTTCGGTCGCGGGCGAGCTCGTCGTTGGATGACCCCGCCCCGTGCCGGGATTCACGACGACCTTGTTACTCCCCGCTCCACTACCAAGCGACTAGGATGAAAGCATGAATCGATCAACGGCCGAAATCGTCCGTGAGTATGGACCCTTTCCGGGTGTCGACAGCGTGCATGGAGTCACGTACGACGGTCAGCACGTCTGGTTTGCTGCTGGAGACAAGCTGATTGCGTTCGATCCTGCAAGCGGGAAGCCGCTGCGCTCGATCGATGTCGACGCGCGTGCAGGGACGGCCTTCGACGGCCAGCACCTGTTTCAGCTCGCCGAGGGTCGCATCCAGAAGATCGATCCGAAGACCGGCCGTGTGCTCGCCACGATCCCGGCGCCCGGCGGCGGCGGTGACTCGGGGCTTACGTGGGCCGAAGGGACACTGTGGGTGGGGCAGTATCGGGACCGGAAGATCTATCAAGTCGATGCCCAGACAGGGGCGATTCTTCGCACGATCGAGTCCAACCGCTTCGTCACCGGAGTCACCTGGATCGACGGAGAGCTGTGGCACGGCACCTGGGAAGGTGATGAGAGCGATTTGCGGCGAGTCGATCCGCGAACGGGAGAGGTTCTGGAGAGGCTCGAGATGCCGCCCGGAGTGGGCGTTTCGGGGCTCGAGTCCGATGGCGGCGATCTGTTCTTCTGCGGAGGAGGAAGTAGCAGCAAGGTGAGGACCGTGCGCCGGCCCAAACGAGGCTCCGCGACGGGCAGCGGCTCCGAGATCCGTGCCGACTCCACGAGGAGGTAATCGAAGCCGCCCTAGCGGGCGGGCTTCGATACCTCGACGAGCAGGTCTTCTCGGAGCGTGCAGCAGGGAATTGGCTGCGGCTGTCGTTTGACGACTCCGCGTGGATCATCAAGCTTCACCGCCGGCTCAAAATCGGACTGTCGTCCGCCGTAGCTGTTCGGTTCTCCCGCGTGCCGCGAATCAAACCCGATTCGTCGCTGGTCATGCTGAGGCAACCCGTGGCTGGATATTGCTCGGGGCGCCCGACGATCTTGTAAGTGTCTATGAGGCCTTCCGCTCCCGCTGGGCCCGGCGAGTAGTTGAACATGTATCCGGCCTTTACGAAGCTGGTGTTCGTGCCGTGCCCACCAACCCGCGTGCTTCGGTAGCCAGTAACGCGACCGGATCGGATGTCATCCAGCAAACCCGCGTTGTCTTTATCGGGAGAGCTACCCTTTCTCGGCGGGCCCAGACGGTTCAAACCATCCGTGAAACCGGACTGGTAGGCAAAGCGGAAACCCTGCTCCGCGGAATTGATAGCACGGAGAGTTCCGACTGCCACCGCCTCATTTGTCTCCACGCCCCGAAGGTCAGGGGGAAAAGTGCTGTTCCCGATGATCCATAGATACAGCGGCACGCCGGTGACGAACAGGCCCAATTAGCGCAAATATGCTGGTTCCTTTCGGAGGATACGCCAGCCGAGGAACGCCGCGACAATGAGAACCAACTGCGCCAATGCGAAGGAAGCTATCGGCGGGGCAGCATGTCGAAACACGGCGCTCGGTTCCTCGCGAGCATAAATGGACAGCATATTGGCTGTCAGTATGAACCCGACAAGACCGATCACAGTTGCCATTCCCAGTCCTCGCTTCAGCCACTTGCCACGCGCACACAAGCAGACGACTAGGTAAGGAAGCAAGATGGAAAGCCGCCCCAACCCAAGTTCGGGCCTGGGGCAGGGTTGAGGGGTCCGGAGCGCGGCCAAAATCGCGTTCGCCACAATCACCGAAACCGTCAGTACGCTCACGAAGCAGGCGATCCGAACAGCCCAGAGACAACGCACGGCACCAACGGGTGAAACTGTTTCGGCCGTCTCTGTCATCTCGCTCCTTTTGGACGTGGGTTACGGGCCACTTAGCTAAGCGCCTGGACGACTCGCGGAGACTTCAAGACTCTACCTTCAGGAAGTAAGAACCACTCAATTCCATTACCAAGATGAGGCGATGGCTTTTGACTTCGCCGAGGCTCCATCTTGTCGCTCAGGTAGATTTGCGCGATATCACCAGCCAATGCGCTCAGGCTATGCCCCGGTAACGGAGGGGACACGGACACCAGTATCCTTTGAGTGGTGGAAGAGGGGGCCAAGGTGAAGTGAAACAGATTTCCGCCTTGGGCAACTAGCTTGGTAACGATCCTCGTTAGACAGCCCTGCTATGGCGATAGGAGCGATTTCGAGATGTTCCTACTCATCGCGCAAAGCGATCATCGGGTCGATCCGCGACGCGCGGCGTGCGGGTAACCAGCAGGCTAACGCCGCCACTCCCAACAAGAGAATCGTGACCGTAGAGATCGTTGCCGGATCACGCGCTCCGATACCAAAGAGGAAGCTGCCCAACAATTGTCCAGCCCACAATGCGGAGACTATGCCCAATAGCAAACCACCAAATACGGGTTTCATCCCTTGGCCCAAAACCAACAGGGCCACCTGGGACGGCTGCGCGCCTAACGCCATGCGGATGCCCATCTCGTTGGTCCGGCGAGCCACGCCATAGGAAATTACTCCGTAGATCCCCAGGCATGCTAGCAGTAGAGCCGAGGCTGCAAATACTCCGGCCAGGAGGGTCTGAAATCTCCGGCGGCCAACCGATTCGGCGATGATCTGTTGCATTGTGCGCACATTCGCCAAAGGTAGCTCAGAATCGAGGCTGCGCACAGCGGAGCGGAGGGCGTTGGCCATCATTGAAGGATCCCGAGACGTCCGGAGCAGGTAAGTCGTGTTGCCCCAGACGCCGCCCTGCCAGTAGGCACCGTCCCAGTAAGGAACGTAGACGATAAGCGGAGGCTGTTTATCCAAGCTCAGAGTCCGGACATCGGCAACCACGCCGATGACTTCAACCACCGGTGTTTTGGGATCATCGTTCTTCTTAATCCGTTTTCCAACGGCGTCTTCGCCCGGCCATGTTCTTCTAGCGGCGTCCTCAGAGACCAGGGCCACTTTGTGGGAGCGGTCGTCGTCGACTGGGAAGCGGCCTCGCCGCAGAGCGATTCCCATGACTTCGAAATACCGGCTGCTGATGAACCGAAAGTGTGCTAGCGGCCGCTCCGGCAGCGGCCGCGTTTCACCCTCTTTGCTGATGAAGTCGCCCCAGACTTGCTCTTTAAGGGGGAGCGAGCTGATCAACGCCGCCGATCTGACACCGGGCAAGGTCTCAAGTGTGTCGAGCATTTGCTGGTGGAATGAGGTTTTTTGCTCGTCCTTCGCGTAGCGCGAACCGGGCAGCGTTAGATCCGCGGTGAGAATACGCTCCACGTCAAAGCCGCGCTCAACGTTCATGAGACTGAGAAAACTAACTCCGAGTAGCGCCGCAACAATGAGAAGTACCGTGCTGAGCGCGACTTCCAGTCCCACCAACCACTCGCCAGAACGGAGCTTGCCACGGCCCTCAGTAGCGGAACGCGAGCCAGATTTTAGCGCATCCGCGGGCTGAGACTGGGTCAAGCGCCAGGCCGGCCAGAGGCCGCAAAGGATTCCGCAACCGGCTGAGACCAGGAACGCGAACAGCAAGGTCGTAGTATCGACATGTACTTCGTCCAGGCGTGGGATATCGACCGGTGCGGTGCTCACTAGAGTTCGCACACCGGCATAGGCCAATAGGACACCGAGTCCGCCGCCGGCGAAAGCAATTAACAGGCTTTCCGTGAGGATCGGCCGGCAAAGCTGGACGCGGCTGGCGCCGAGAGCGCAGCGAATGGCTGCGTCCCGCGATCTCTTACTGGCTCGCACCAGCATCAGGCTGCCCAGGTTCAGGCAGACGATCAGCAGGACGACACCCACCGCGGCCAGCAGAAGCCACAGAGCCGCACGGGAAGAGCCGCTCACCTGGTCCTGGAGGGGTGCGAGGTGCGCCTTCAACTCGATCTTCATTTCGCGCGCGGCCTCGGCGACCAACGCAGTCATTTCCGACTGCGCCACCTCTGGGGCGGATCCGCGCGGCAGGCGGATCATAGCAGAGTAGTTGAAGTTGCCGACGGGGCGCTGCTTCGCCCAATTCAAACCCAGCGGCTTGAAGATCTCAGGACGCCGTGGGAACAGCAGGACAGGGCCGAGCTGCTCTCCTTTGGGAAAGCGGAAGTCAGAGGGGAGGACGCCGATAACCTCGTGGGGCTCGCCATAGAGCCGGATGGATTTGCCGATGACATTGGGGTCGGCACTGAGACGCCGGCGCCAGAGGGAGTCGCTGATGATGATGTACTTGTTACTGCCGGGCTGATCGTCACTTTCGAGGAAGGTACGGCCGAGCTGCGGCTGCACGCCCAAGACCTGGAAGAGCTGCCAGGTGCAGTGCACTCCGTCGATGCGCTCGGGTTCACCTGCTTCCGTCAGGTTGAACGCCGTGGGCTGCAGGAGCACGGCGGCCTGGCAGGATCGACACTGCTCCTGCCAGGAACGGAAGTGGGCTGCATTGACTGGCAATCTCGGGTATGTCTGCGCCAGCTGTGGGGCGGACTCCGCTGCCGCGTAGAGACGACTGGGATCAGCGTAGGCCAGCGGTTTTAGCAGCACACCATCCACAACCGAAAAGATGGTGGTGACCGCTCCGATGCCGAGCGCCAATGTGAGGATAGCGAAGGACGCGAAGGCTTTTTCTCGGGCAAGGACACGGAGAGCGTATTTCATCTCAAGCTATTACGATTCACCATCCAGCAAGGTTCCGTCTTTTTGGCACATGTTCCACTTCCCGCATCACGCGCTGTCCGCGCTCGCGCAATCAACATGATCTTCGACGGAACCTCGTTCAAACTCCGCCGATCACGCCGTGGCTCATAATCAGGTCTTGCAAATACCGGATGGAGTCTTTTGCTCCTAGTTTCCAGGGATGCCGGTAGACCTTTACCGACGCATACCCTCTATATTCGATTTTCTCAAGTGCTGCAAAAATGGCAGCGAAATTCAAATGTCCGCTGCCAAGAAAGCTGCCGTTGGATTCACAGAGATGAAAGTGCACGAGATCCCCGCCTGCCTGGTAGATAGCCTCAGTTAGAGACACCTCTTCGATATTCATATGGAAGCTGTCCAGCATGGGTCTGAAGCGCGGGGATTCAATGCGGCGCGTCAAGGCCATCACCGCTTCGAGGGTGTTATGGAATCCGGCCTGAAGATGATTGACGGGTTCGAAGGCCACGGTTGTCCCATATTCCTCCGTGCTCTCCACCACTCGTTTCAGACAGGACTCGATGCGTGCTTCGCCCTTCCCCTGGTCAGGTTCGTCGCTTAAGAAGCCCTGCATTTGGCCAACCACCAAAAGAGCGCCGAACCGTGAAGCAACAGCTGCACACTCTTGAAGACGACGTACGGCGCGGTCTCGCACCCGAACTTCACGGGAACTGAGGCATAGACCTTCACTGAAGTAATTGGCCCCAGTTAGGAAGGATACGACGGGAAGCTCGATGGACTCGGTAAAGCGGGCTAGAGCTTCCATTTCGAAAGCAACGTTCGGAGTGAGATTCAACTCTACACCGTCATAGCCCAATGCCTTGATGTGATGCAGCACCAACTGAAGACCTTCGAACGAGCTAAAACTATCCAGTCTTTCAACGAGGATGTAACTGAGAGATGGCATATATTTCCTTAGGGGTGACGCTGTCGTTTTGCGGCTGCGCGACCAGCTCGTTCTCCAACCCGAAGGTGGAACCGGCCGCTTTTCGTGCATCATCCCCCAACAGCATCCCGATCATGACACCATTGCCCATCTCTGCAAACGGATTATGGAGCGACTGAAGGTGGTGGCTCGAAGTTGCAATTTGGCGTTCGAGTCTATCCGCAGCGGAAGCAGTCGCTCGACCGAGAGCCCGGTTGGCTGAAGCAGGATCATTGGATGGCAAAGAGCGTGATTTATTGCAGTCCACGTCCTAAACAGTTTCTTGTTCCGATTCACAGCTCGCCATTCCGCCCCACGCGACTCTCAATTGTCAATCTGCGGCCAGGCGACTCAAGCTCCATCTGAAGACTAGGGTGTGTGAACCTTGAGGCCCGCGAGTCCCACCGGCGATCCGGTTTAGTGTTGAAAAGGGTCTTGAAGGAGCAGCAAGATTCAACTGTAAAATGACGATGAGGGTGCTAAATAACCCAGCGCCTTGTCCGGAAGCAAGTGGAGAATACTCGCGCCCATTCAAAAAGACTCGGTCGAAAAGGAGTAGATCTTGAATACGAGGAGACTCAGGAGATGCTCGCTGATGTTCTGCTTGATCTTCGCACTAGCTTGCGGAGCCTACGCGCAGCAGCGCCAACCTGTGGCTGTGCAAGCAGAGGGCTTGTCTTCCTTGCTGCAAACTCTCAGGGAAAACGTCGGCCTCACTGGGAATATCGTCCTGTCGCTTGAAACCCAGAAGAAGATTTCTGAACTTGGCAAGCGCGAGCCTGGAGCCGTGGTGCCCGTCATCGTGAGGGAATTGAGAGCTACACGCGTCTCTGGTCGGAAGACGGCGGATTATCGCATTGCCCTGATGTCCGTAGTGGAGGGAATGGGGCCTGCCGCTGAAGGGGCGGTCACGGTCCTTACTGAAATTGTCCAGGACGAAAAAGAGCGGAACGATTTTGTTCTCCTCAAGGCTCGAATGGCATTGACAGCCATTGGAACGCCGCCGGCTCGGCAAACCGCCAAAGCATCCGACCAGAAAAACGTGGAGCAGTGGTTACAGAAGGCATCCCGCAGGGAAGTTGCCGAAGCCGTTGCTCAGCACTCCTATCTCATGCGCCGTGAGCTCCGCAGTCCACAGTTGAGTGAGGAGATGCTTGAGGCCTCAGTCGCCGCCCTCCTCCCGATGGGGCAGCAGGCAGCGATGGCAACTCCCACTCTTCTCCGTGCCTGGCAAGACCCGAGAATCGGTGAGAAACTGCTCTCGCTGATTACCCGTACCTTGGCCGCAATCGGTGTCAGGGACGTTGAAGGCGAAGCCAAACGCGTGCCCAAACAGGAAGCGGCCGAAGGTGGTAAGGTCGATGAGATCATCGCCGACATTCGAAGCAACACCTCTTTGGTGAGCACGTTGGCCATGACCGAATTGGGCGCTCAAGGGCCGTCAGAAAAGGTCCTCAATGCTTTGATTGAGGCGTTGACGGAGAAAAAGAACCCGGGGCAGGCAGCCCTCGTTCTAGGCAGGTTTGGTCCGGCCGCCAAGAGAGCTGTCCCCTCGCTCTTGCCTTACCTTTCTGACCGAGTCGCTTGTGCTAGCGTGATACAGGCTCTGGGCTTGATCGGAGTTGGGAGCCCTGAGGTAGTTGCTGGTTTGCGGCGTATCATCGCCGACGAGAAGAACCCTCACCGTGGGCTTGCGGCTTCCACTCTTGGAACTTTGAAGTCCGCCGACGCTTTACCGGAATTGCGGCTGGCCTTGTCGGCCTCCGACAAGTACACGCGGATTCTGGCGGCCAAAGCCATCGCTGCGCTTGGCTCAGAGGGGACTCAGGCGATTCCTGATTTGATCGCCCTCGTAGAAGACCCCGATCTGGACGTTAGGATGAGCGCGATACAGGCGCTCGGTATCATCGGTCCGCCCGCGGTGGCGGCAGTTCCTCAGATTGAAAAACAACTGCAGGTCCCCGACCGTCGTCTCAAGGAGAGCGCCCTAGAGGCTCTGGAGCGGATCGGAGGGACACAGGCTGCGGCTGCGTTGGAGCGTGATGCACGTCGTTATTTCGATGCCGATCTGGCTGAATACCGGCGATTCCAAGAGGCAGGGCAAGAGACTGCTCTGCAGCGTTTTGCCACTTCCCTCCCGCGGGCTCGCCGGATCCAGATCGCTCGCACCTGGTTGAAAGATCCGGATGCAGCCGTCAGTTATACCGGTGCTGCCATCCTGGTTACCGAAGGCTTGGAAGAGGAAACCATTCCAAGTCTGGCGGCCCATCTTCTCAAGGACACAACCGATCCTACCAGCCGACTGGGCTATGCCTTGCTGATGCCTGATGCCAGCCCGTTCTCCGGCCGGATGAGGGATCGCATCTGCGCCTACTTCGAAGCGAGCCTGGGCCGCTATTCATCTCAGGAGCAGGAACGCATCAGAAAGATGTGCCTGCCTGCCAGGTAGCCAAAGGGCTGCGGGTTTGAAATACTGCTTTGACAGCGGAATGCCCCAACAGCAGCATGGATCTGCACCGCCAGCCTTGGGGCAGATCGCTTCAGCCTTCTCGCCAAGTCTGCTCTGTTTGGAACACCAAAGATGAAGCGCACGCTTATTGCGGTCAGTATGGTGTTCCTCATGACATCCTGTCACGTGGGCTATGGCCCGCTGCAGGATCAGAGCAAGTTCGTCAGTGCTCGGCTCGGAGACGATAGACGTACTGTGCTGTTTTCGTTCCATCGTTTTGCATATCGAGCGGCCACAGGCTGGCGAGCCTTCCCGGACGGCGGTATTCCGGACTATGCTACGGACATCAACCTTTTGGGGACCTACGACCTCCAGACTCGGAAAATCAAGATTCTGCGACGAGAGAAGAATTCCGAATGGCAGCCGGGCAGCGGTCTGTTTACGATCCACTCCACGAAAGAGAGCAAGGCATTGATTTCCCAAGGAGGGCAGCTGCGTGGCCCGTTCAAGCTTGGAGTAAAGTACATCTTGCTTGATTTCACACTGGGTGATGCCACGAATGTTGATTTGAAATCGGATCTGGCCGGGCGTGGTCGCGACTCCGGCCAGATCTATCTCGTGGACGGAAACGGCACGCTGGTGTTTGTAACGCTATCGCTGGAGGAAGCCAAAGACTCTCGCGCGTACCGGAATAGTAGGCTGGTCCCCGAGATCTGGGTTCGCACTCCGCGTGGGGACTACGTGAGGGCTGCCGTGTCTGCGCATTACCAGTGCACACGGAATGGAGAAGTGATTTACTGGGAACCTTCAACCCGAGACTTCATGGCTTTTTCCATCACCAACCGCACGACACGGAAGGCCACAGAATTCAAGGTGCCCGGCTGCGAGGACGTCACGCAAGGTGTCATTCTGTCTTCAGACCAGAAAGGGCTGGAATTCGGCGTCAAAGTCAATGGGCAGTGGAAATACGAGTCGCTTGAGCTGGAGCCCAGTGGGCTGAAATAGGATCCGGGCAGAGCGAAAGCGGATTCTTGATGACTACAGGAGACTAGACGAATGCCGCGTGTCATCGGAGTTGGCGTGATTGGCATGGGTTGGATGGGTGAAGTACACAGCCGATCCTACCGGCAGATCGTCGAACGTTTTCCGGAATGCCCACTTCACCCACGGCTCGTTATCTGTGCCGACGACGTCGAAGCCCGAGCCAGTGCAGCTCGGAGTCGATTTGGTTTTGAGAAGCAGACGACAAATTGGAGAAGGGTGATTGAAGATCCAGCCGTCGAAGTTGTGAATGTTGCTGCGCCGAACAACCTGCATCTCGAAATCGTCTGTCACGCGGCTAGCCAGGGCAAGCACATCTTGTGCGAAAAGCCGGTCGGCCGGAACCCCCGGGAAACTGCGGCAATCGAGCACCTTGCCCGCCAAGCAGGTGTCATGACGTTTGTTGGCTACAACTACCGTTGGGCCCCGTTGGTGCAGTATGGACGAAAGCTGATTCAGGAGGGTGTGTTGGGCAGTCTCACTCACTATCGAGGTCGCTTCTTTGCCGGATACGCCAGCGATCCCAGAGGCGTTCTATCATGGCGATTTCAGCAAGACCTTGCCGGACTGGGGGCCTTAGGTGACTTGATGTCGCACGTCATCGATATGGCTCATTTCATCGCCGGTTCGATTCAAGAAGTTGTTGGAATGCGTCGCACATTCATAGCAGAACGCCCCCTGGCGATCAGTGGAAAAGGAACACATTTCACGGTCAGCACCGAAGGACCGACTGACAAGGTCACCAATGAAGACTACGTCGGTACGCTAGTGCAGTTTGCGAATGGAGCCCGAGGTACTTTTGAGGCTTGTCGGATCATCAACGGGCCCAGGTGTCAGATGGCCTTCGAGGTACATGGTACTCGCGGCTCTTTGACATGGGACTTCGAGCGGATGAATGAGTTAAAGCTTTCTCTCTCAGAAGGGGACACCACGCGACGAGGCTATACGGGTATTTTGAGCGGCCCGGAACACCCGTACCATGCGCACTTCAATCCTGCCGTGGGAACCGGACTAGGATACGACGACCTCAAGATCATTGAAGCCTACGAATTCTTGAAATCGATAGCCGCTGGACAATTGTCTGAACCCAGCTTCTCTGAGGCGCTGGCTGTCGCCAATGTGCAGGCGGCCGTAGCACGTTCGTGGGAATCGAGGAGTTGGGAACGTATCCAATCCGTTCCGCCAGAATTTGAGACCCACAGCAGTGGCTAGTGAACTTGGTCCACCTGGATCAAGCAGGCCGTCGGTCAAGGAGCTCGAATTGTGACCGCAGGAGAACGTCCATTATTCATTTTCAGAAAGTGAGAAACCAGAATGAATATCAAGATCGGCAGTGCCCCAGACTCTTGGGGAGTTTGGTTCCCTAGTGATTCCAAACAAATTCCGTGGAGTCGTTTCCTGGACGAGATTGTCGAAGCTGGCTACGAGTGGACTGAACTTGGGCCTTATGGCTATCTCCCCACGGATCTGAACCAATTGAGATCGGAGCTCGGCAAGAGGGGACTTAAAGTCTCCGCGACCTTTGTGATGCGGGCCCTCGAAGACAAAGCGCTCTGGCCTGAAATTGAAAAAGAAGTCCTGGGAGCCGGAGAGTTGTTGGCAGTTCTAGGTGCGAAATACCTTGTTCTTATTGATGACACCCACACCAACCTCTTCACCGGCAAACCTATAGCTCCGGCTCGTCTGGATCAGGACGGATGGAAGCGCTTGATCGAAACGACGCATAAGGTTGCCGACTTGGCCCGTGATCGTTTCGGGTTGGCGGTGGTGTTTCACCCGCATGCAGACACCCACGTGGAATATGAAGATCAGATCGAGGCACTCCTGGCAGACACCGATCCCAAGAAGGTCTTCCTATGTCTCGACACGGGACATCACGCTTACCGGAATGGCGATCCGGTGAGCTTTATGCGTCGCCATTCTCAGCGCATTGCTTATCTCCATCTCAAGAGCGTCTACCGGCACATGCAGCAGAAGGTGGAGGCGGAAAAGATCCCATTTGCGGTCGCGGTCGGCATGGACATGTTTTGCGAGCCGTCGGAAGGAGCAGTCGATTTCGCGGCGTTTCGAGACGTTTTGCGCGAGGTCAACTACGACGGGTTCGCTATCGTCGAACAGGATATGTACCCGGCAGCCTTCGAGAAACCTCTACCGATTGCTAAAAGAACTCGAGCCTACCTGCGTGAGATTGGGTTAGGTTAGTTTCTGCCATGAAGTTTGGTGAACCGCCGTGCTCCAACGGGAGCGTGAGTCTGCCCCTGCGTCGCTTCGAGCAGTGTCAAAAGGACGGCAGCCAGGGCGCCCTCGTGACGCAGAAATCAAGGTCCTGGACATCGATTCTGCTGCAAAACCCTACCAGATCAGGGTTTTCAGCCGTCTTCGCGAAAAACCTGCGTTGACTAAGAAGGACTTAGACAACGCGAGGTCTTCGAAATCGGCTCAGGTCGGTGGTTTTGCAGCAGAATCGGACATCGAGCCCTGACCCCCAAAGCCTGACCTTCAATCGCAGGCCCTTCGCGAGCGTCTGCGGCTGCTTCACCTGATGTTTGAATCGGTCGATCCATGAATTCGGCGGGAATCCAAAGTGTCGCTATCCTCATCGCGGGCACTGGATTCCGATACGCGGTTCGCTTGGCCGGAATGATCGAATGTTTCTGCTGCGGAGGTCTTCTTTTCGACCCGAGAAATTGACTCCGTCGTATTGACAATCTGTTTTTTTTAACTACAATGCGCTTGCTTCCTGATCAAACTATTGCTGATAGCTTCAGCGCACACTCTTATTCTCCGAAG
>Ga0187893_10010343_pt1 | contig 13957 bp, 9 predicted proteins | sample MA1701074metaG_FD_139574 | JGI IMG/M metagenome (GOLD analysis project Ga0187893, IMG submission 139574) | White microbial mat communities from a basaltic lava cave in the Kipuka Kanohina Cave System on the Island of Hawaii, USA - MA170107-4 metaG ...
CGTCGTCTCGGCCGCGTGACTGAGGTTGGCGGCCGCCGCATAGGCCGTCGCGACTTCCTCGGCCCCCCACCCCCGCGCCTGCATGAAGGCCGTGCCGAGGATGGCCTGCAGGCGCAGCTCCGTCCGGTCGCGCTCGGGCGAGCGCGGCTGCGAGGCAAGCAGGCTCAATCCGCGTTCGAGATGCGTGGTGGCCTCATGTGTGGCACATGCCTGGAGGGCCCGCCGCCCGGCTTTCAGGAGATACGTCGCTGCGGCCACCGGCCGGCCGGCTTCCGCGTGGTGGTGCGCCAGGAGCTCGGGCTCCTGCTCCACCACGTCCGGGTAGTCGCGCTCGAGCGCGGCAGCGGCCCGCTCGTGCACTTCACGCCGTTGCGCCTTGAGCTGCGAGTGGTAGGCGGCCTCCCGAATCAGCGCGTGCCGAAACGCGTAGGTCGTATCGTCCCCCGCCTCTCGCTCGGTGTCGAGGATGCCGGCGGCGACGAGCTGGCTCACGTCCCGCGACACGTCCGCGCCGCGGACCGGCACCACGGCCCGCAACAGCTTCAGCGAGAACGACCGGCCCAGGGCGGACGCCACCTGCGCGACCTCCTTCCCGGCGGGCAAGCCGTCGAGGCGGGCGACCAGCAATTCCTGCAGCGTGGCCGGCACCGCGAGATCGAGGTCGCTGCCCGCCAGCTCGTAGCGATCGCCCGCGTCCCGCAGGCGGCCGGAGTCCACCAGGGCGCGGGTGACCTCTTCGACGAACAGGGGCACCCCATCGGCGGACCCGAGGATGGCGTCCAGCACCGGCGCCGGGAGCGGCTTCCGGTTCGTCAGGTTCCCCACCAGGGCCGCCGCCGACTCCGACGCCAGTCGAATGAGATCGATCTGCGGCACGGCCTCGAACGGCGGCGCGAAATCGGTTCGCGCGGTCATCACGAGGCAGATCGGATGAGGCCGATCCTGGATGCGGACGACGAGGCGGCGGAGCAGCTCGACGGTGGTCGGATCCGCCCAATGGAGATCCTCGACGACGAGGACCACGGGTTGCGTCGCCGCCTGGCGCGCGAGGAAGTCGATGAGGAGCTGGATGGTGCGTTCCCGTTGCAGGCGCGGGCTCATGTTGAGCGGCGCGTAGGCCGAGGTCAGCGGCAGGGACAGCAACGCCGCCACGAGCGGCACCGTCTTGGCCGCGTCGAAGCCCGACCGCACCAGGGCCGCCTCGGCGGCGCTGAGGGTGCCCGTCGTCCGCCGCAGCCAGTCGATGAACGGGAGCAACGGCGTGCTCAGATGAAAGGGCGAGCATTGCAGCTCGACGGCTCCGCCCTGGATCTCCCGGGCGCGCTCCACAAAGGCCTGCAACAACCTGGACTTCCCGATGCCGGGCTCTCCACGGATGAGCGCCACCTGCCCCGTACCGGCCCGGCAGGCCTCCCAGCGCTGCACCAACGCCGCCAGCTCCGTCTGCCGGCCGACGAGCGGCAGCCCGCGCCCGGTGCCGCGCGCCGCGAACCGACTCTTGTGCGCGACCACGCCGGACACCCGCCACGCTTCGAGCGGAGCCGCGATGCCCTTGAGGGTGTGCTCCCCGAGCGAGGTCACGTCGAACCGATCGCCGATCAGGCGGCGCGTCTGGTCGGCGATCACCACGTCGCCCGGGCGCGCCAGCGCCTGCAGGCGGGCGGCGAGATTGGGCGTTTCCCCGACCGCTCCGTCGCGCTGAGCGAGTCCGGCACTCTTGATGGTCCCGACGACGACCATGCCGGTCGCAATGCCCGCCCGGGCGCTGAGCGTCGAGCCGTCGGGCGCGGACAGGCGGCCGGCCGCCTGCGTCAGCTCCAGAGCCGCGTGGACCGCGCGCTCCGCATCGGCTTCATGCGCGGTGGGCCAGCCGAAGTAGACGACGGCCCCGTCTCCCAGGAACTCGGCCAGGTGGCCATCCCAGCGTCCGACGACGCCGCTGCAGCATTGCTGAAACGTCCGCATCACGGTCCCCAGATCCTCGGGATCGAGCCGGCCGGCGAGCTCGGTCGAGCCGACGAGGTCGCAAAACAGGATCGTGACCTGGCGACGCTCGGCCGCCCGGCGCGGCTGCGTGGCGCGCGGGCGCGCGGGCGCGGCGGCGATGGCCCGCAGGATACGCCGGCGATCGCCCAGCGCGACGCCGAGCTCCTTCAGGTCCGCCATCGTGAGATCGGGCAGAATATCGAGATCGATGTGATGCGTCGTGAACGCCGGCGCATAACGGGACAAGCCGAGCGATGCGAGCCAGCTCTCGATGCTCTCCATATGGTCGGGCACCAGGTGGCCGCCGTCTCTCGAGTCGGGCTAAGTATCGTTCGCGTTCAGGACGGGCACCAGCCCGCGCCGGTTGCCCGGCGACGCTGGCGTCGCACTGGGCGAGGCCCTAGTCTTTCGCCATGCCGTTCCTCGACAGCAACCACCAGCGCGCCGCGCTGCTCATCATCGTCCTCGGCATCGCCCTGCTCGTCGCGATGACGCCCTTCGCCACCGGCCTCATCGGCATTCCCGTGCTGTACGTGGTGTTTCAGCCGGCGTACGAGTGGCTCACCCGCCGCGTCCGCCCGCGCCTCGCGGCCGCGCTCGTGACCGTGCTGGCGTTGTTCCTCATCGTCGTGCCCGGCGTGTCCTTCGCCGGCCTGATCGTGAGCCAGGCCCAGCAGATCGCGAGCGGCGTCGTGGCGAGTCCCCTGCTCGAGCGGCTGGCGCAGATCGAGATTCGCGGCGTCGAGATCGGGCCCCAGCTCGCCAGCCTGGGCGGACGGGTGGTCTCCTGGATCGGCAGCTCGGCCTTCGGGTTGATCGGCACCGCGACGCGGCTCGCGCTGAACGTGACGATCGCCTTGTTCGGCCTCTACTACCTCCTGCTGCAACCCGGCGCCACCTGGCAGTCCGTTCGCCCCTACATCCCGTTCTCGGGCGAGAACGCGGAAACGCTGCGCCAGCGCTTCCGCAACGTCACCATCTCCACCGTGATCGGCACCGGCCTCGTGGCCGCGATTCAAGGGGCCCTCGTGGGCGTCGGCTTCTGGGTCACGGGCCTCTCCAACGCCGTGTTCTGGGGCGTCGTCACCATGGTGTTCGCCATTCTGCCCGTCGTGGGCAGCGCCCTGGTCTGGGGACCGGGCGCGATCGCGCTCGGCCTGGGCGGCCATTGGGGCTGGGCCCTGGCGCTCGCGCTCTGGGGTCTCGTCGTGGTCGGCAACGTCGATTACATCGTCCGGCCCATCGTGTTCCGCCGCTGGGCCAACATTCATCCCGTCGTCACGCTGCTGGGCGCGCTGGCGGGCGTCCCCTACTTCGGGATCCTGGGGTTATTGATCGGGCCGCTCGCCCTGTCGTACTTCTTCGAGTTGATCAGGATGTACCGAGAGGAATACCTGACGCGCGCATAGACGCCGAGACGTCGAGCGACGAGGGAGACGCCAAGCCGTCGAGCCGCCGCGTGGGTGTGAGGTGAAAGTCTTGAGGACTTCCTTTCCCCTGCGACCTCGGGGCCGCTGAGCGGCTCGGCGGCTCCGGCGTCTCCCTAAGCGTCTGGGCGTCCCGGCGTCCGGACGCTCTTGCGAAGCAGGTACACCGGCACGCCGAGCAGTAACAGGACCGTGCCGATCGCGGCGTTGCGCGGGTTGGCGCCGATCGAGCTCGCCACGACGTACAGCGCCGCGAACACGAATACGGCAGGCAGGACGGGATAACCGGGAACGTGGAATCCGGTTGCCGTGATGCCCGCCTGCCGGTCGCGCCGCCGGTACACGAACAGCGTCGCCACCGCCAGCCCGAAGAAGATCCAGTCGCCGAAGACGACGTAGTCGACCAGCTGGTTGAATGTCCCGCTCACCGTGAGCACGATGGTCCACGCGGAGAAGACGAGGATCGCAGCGCCGGGAGTGCGGTGGCGTGGGTGCAGCTCGCCCAGACGCCGGATCAACAATCCATCCTGGGCCATCGCCTGCACCATACGCGGCGCCACGAGGGTATTGAGGTTGAGAAACCCGAACGCCGACACGGCGATGCCCGCCCCGATCAGGTCCGCGCCTCGCGGCCCCCATGCCGCGCGCATCGCGTCGGCCGCCGGGGCGGTACTGGCCGCGAGCCCGGGCGCCGTCAGCAGGCGCAGATACGTGATGTTCGCCAGCAGGTACACGACCACGACGCCCAGGACCCCGAGCACCAGGGCGCGGGGCAGGTTCCGCTCGGGCGCGATGATCTCCTCCGCGATCAGATTCGTATTCTGCCAGCCGCCGTACGTGAACAACACCGGAACCAGGGCGGCGCCGAGGGCCACCACGATTCCACTGCCGACGGAGACGGTCGGAGACGGTAGGGGGCGGTAGGGGACGGCAAAGGTGAGGCCGACGACGATGAGGATCGCCAGCGCCGCGAGCTTCAGGATAACGAAGACGTTTTGCATGACCGCGGCCGGCGTGACGCCCAGGTAGTTGACGCCCGCGACGAACACAATCGCGCCGACCGCCAGCGGCACCGTCGCGGCGGGGGACAGACCAAGCAGGGGAACGGCGTATCCCGCGAACACCACCGCGACCGCCGCCGTGCCCCCTGGCAGCATGATCAGGAGCTGGGCCCAGGCATTGAGAAACGCGGCGCCGGGACCGAAGGCGTCGCGCAGGTAGACGTAGCTGCCGCCGGCCTTGGGCTTCCGCGCCCCGAGCTCGCCGAAGCAAACGGCGCCGATCAGCGCGATCACGCCTCCCACGCCCCACGTCGCGAGCGCCAGGGAGGCCGAGCCCGTGCGCTCGGCCACGGCCGCCGGGGTGCGGAAGATGCCGCCGCCGATGATGCCGCCGATCACCGCCATGGTGGCGGAGAAGAGACCGAGGCGGCGGGCGTAGGTTGTCACGAAGGGGCGTGGGGATGTGGGGTCGCGGGGAAGGTTATCCCACTTCCCCGCTTGCCAACATCCCCGCATCCCCGGTACTTAGTTTCTCCCCGCCAGCGCCACCGCCCGCGCCCGCAACCCGGCGTCGATCTCGGCCATGGAGACCTTCGCGGGCACTGTCCACTCGCCCTGCCGCCGCGTGGGCACCTTGATGGAAGCCACCTCGCCATCGGCGCCCAGGACGATGACGGCCGTCGCGCCGTCGTCGGGGCCTTGCAGCGCCGTGATCACGAGCGTCCACACGCCCTCGTCCGGCCACATCTTGCGCAGCGCGCGCACGCCGGGCCGTCCGGTGGAGCCGAACTCGAGCTTGATGGTGCGGCGTTGTCCGTCGACGAACCCCTCGGCCGTCCCGGTGATGACGGCGTTCATGGCGCTGCCGTGATGGAACGCGTGCACGAGGAGAAAGGCGCCGCGCGTGTCGCGGTCATACGGGTTCGCCGGCAGCTCGATTGAAATCCAGGGGGGCCCGGCCAGGGCCGGAGCGGCGAGCACGGCGCTGAGCAGAGTCGCGAGGGTCAGGCTGCGGATCGACTTCATGACAACCTCCGGAAACGATTGGGTTGCCGCTGTGATGCCGCCGCGGCGGCGCGGGTTTACTTCGTGAGTCCGGTGCCGGGATTGAGATCCCGCAGGTCGCGGAGGATCTCACGACGCCAGGCGATGCGGCGGATGCGCTCCCAGTAGCGCTCCAGGGTCTCCGGATCCAGCCGCAGCGCCGCGCTGCGCGTCACGCCTCCGGGCGGTGGCACGAGCGCGGTGAGGCGATCGTAGGCCAGCGGCCGGAGCCGGGGCGTCACCCGCTGCAACAGGTGCCACAGCGACAGGGCGTCTTCGGCGCGCGCGGCCTCGATCGCCGCCCGGGCGGAGGCATCGCCGCCGTCGGCGAAATCGAACGCGAGCAACGCCTGGCGCAGCGGCTCCGGCGCGTCGTTGACGTACGGCGTCCCGGGTGCCCGGTCGCGTCGCGTTTCAGCGGAAGCGCCCAGCGGAACAATCGAGCGTCGCCCGCTCCAGGCGAACTCGACGTAGCCGCCCGTTACCCGAAGCACGCCATTGCCCAGGGAATCGACTTCGAGCGCGTAGGCGCAGCCCAGGTCGACCGCGGTGCCCGCGGGCGTCTCGACGGAGAACAGCCGCGGCGGCGCATCGACGCGGGCGAAAATGGCGCCGCGATCGAGTGCGAGCCGGTGATCGCTGGCGTGCGCCTGCACCAGGCGCAGCCGGGTGCCCGGCTTCACGTCCACCTCCCCGATGGTGCCGACGGCGAGCAGCGCCCGGGACGAGTCATCGGTCTCGATCCATTCCCCGACGCGCAGGGATCCGACGGCCGTGAGCGCCACGTCGTTGACGAGCGGCGCGCCCGCGAGGCGGCGGACTTCCCATGCATCCGCGCCGCGCGGGGTCAGCCGCCACCACGCCAAGGCCAGCACCAGGACGGCCGCCGCCGCCAGCGGTATCCACCACCGCGGACTCGTCCAGCGCCGCCTCGTCCCCCCCCCCCGTCTGACGCGATCCCGAATCCCCGGCCACAGGTCTTCCGGAGGCTCGATCCGGCGCGGCAGCCCGTCGACGGCCGCCCGCAGCTCGGGGGGCAAATCGATTTCCCGCTCGCGCTCGTTCATCGTTGCAGTTTCTCCCGCAGGAGCCGCCGCGCCCGGAACAGCTGCGCCTTGGACGTGCCGACGGCGATTCCGGTCATCCGGGCGATTTCCTCGTGTCGATACCCTTCGATGTCGAACAGCACGAACACCTCCCGCGCCCCTTCCGGCAACGCCGCGATCGCCTGCTCGAGATCCAGGCTGAGGCCGATGGGCGGCGTGTCCCGCTTCGTCTCCACCACTTCGGGCTTCTCCACCGGCAGCACCCTCGCCTCGCGCCGGCGGTCGCCGCGATTGGCCGTCCACACCACGTTGACGGCGAGCCGGTGCAGCCAGGTGCCGAAGGCGCTCTCGCCGCGAAAACTCCCGATCTGCTCCCAGCAGCGCACGAACACGTCCTGGGTCAGCTCGCTCGCCCGCACCGGGTTGCCGCTCAAACGCAGGCACAACGCGTACACGCGGCCCGCATGCTCGCGGTACAGGGCCTCGAACGCCGACTCGTCGCCCGCCTGGGCGCGGCGCGCGAGGTCACTCACGGCCGCGAGTGGGGGCCGCGACGGCTGGGCAGCGAGGGCCAGCACGGGCACATCCGTAGGACGCCTGTCGGCACGATGAGGTTTGAGTCGAGCAGACTTAGGAATCGCGGCTCACGGCAGGCGGATACCCCCGGTCAGCCTGCGCACCTCGCGCTCGAGTCGCGCCTGCGCTGCGTCGATGACGCGTCGCGCCTCGGCCACCTGGGCGGTCGCTTCCGCCTGGACCTGGGTGACCCGCGTCCGGACCGGGACCAGCGTCGAATCGGCCCGCTGATTGACGCGCGCGCGCACGGTCGCCTCGGCGGCGGCAATCTCGTCGCCGATCGCCGCGCGCAGACCCTCCGACACCGCCGCGTCCAGGTTCGATCGCACCCGCAGCTGCGGATGGCCCAGCGTCCCGCCCAGCTCGGCCGTGAGATCCAACCGATCCAGTCGCGAGACCACGCGCCACAGGAGATCGGCCGCCACACCGCCCGCCGCACCCGAATCGCGATGCCACACGGCGCGCGGCGCCGTCACCTCCCAGCGGCCGCGTAGCGAGTCGCCGTACAGCGCGAACCCCAGCGTCAGGTCACCCGTCCCCGGCACCACACGGATCGGCAGCCCCGGCAGCGCAATCGCGGGAATGGTCACGCCGCGCACGGTGCCGCCCAGGGCGTCGCGCGGAATCGCGCGCACGTGGTCGAACACCGCGTCGGCCGACACGGTCGGTGCCCGGATGTCGAACGTCGTCGGCCGCCCGTAGACCGACGGCGCGCTGGTCAGCCCCTGCAGGCGTCCCGAGTAGCGGCGCGGACCGGCGGAATCGGATCCCACGAGCAGCGCAACCTCGGCGTCGCGCAGCAGGAATCCCGGCAGCGCTCGCTCGCGGGGAAACTCGACCGCCAGGCCCGCGCGCCGAGTCCGCGCCGGCCGGGCGCGCGGCGCGAGCCCCGGCGGCATGTAGTGCCGCGCCAGCTGCGTGTAGTAGAGGGCGCGCTGGAATCTCGCCACCGCCTCGGGACCGAACAGCAGCCACCCGATCGCGCCGGCGTCGATCTGGGGCAGCCGGACGAGGCTCTTCGCGAACTCGACGTCACGCGCCCGCGCGGCTCCGAGCGCCGCCAATCCCGCATCGAGCGAGCTGGTGCCCGCCTTCACCCCGCGCTCCAGCGCGGCCAGGCGATCGCGGGTTTGCTTGAGCCGCTCGATCATGCGGCGCGCATCGCGGATCAGAGCGAGGTCGGTCGGCCTGGCGCCCTGGAGCCGCTGGGCAAAGGCGAGCGCGGAGTCCGCCGTCGTCCGGACCGCGAGCCCGGCCAGGGCTTCGGTCCACGCGCGCGCGCTCGAGTCCGCCCGCGCGGCCAACGATTCGGCCGCCTGGATCGTGCGCAGCTTGCGCGGGTCGAGGCTGTCGATGGAGAGCTTCCCCGTGGCGAGCTGCAGCAACGGCACCTGCAGCGCCGGCTGCTCGGCCCACGCCTTCACGTTGGCCAGGACCCCGGCCGTGGGACTGCCCGGGCGCGCGCGCACGAACCCGCTCGTCGTGCGAGCGGTGCCGAACCGCAGCGCCGTGGCCGCGAGCCGATCGATCACGACCTTCCGTTCGAACAGCGGCAGCACGTCCAAATCGGCCGCTAACTGCTCGGCCTCGACCAGGTTGCGCAGCGAATCGAACGGACTCGCGGCCACGAATCCCGTGATCGTGACGCTGCCGCGTCCGAGCGAGATAGCGAACGACCGCACCTCGACGCGCGCGCCCAGCACGGCGGTGCCGACGCGTTCCACCGCGAGGCGACCGAGGCGATCGGCGAACACGATCCAGCCCACCGCCACCAGCGCCAGGAACAGAAGCAACGGGACGATCGCCCGCCACCGGAATCGCGCCACGGTCCCGTCAGGCATCGGGCCGGAACAGCCGGTAGACGCCATACAGCTTCGACGCCGTGATCGCCCGGTACAATCCGGATTGCTTCACGCGCTCACCCACCGTTTCGCGGTAGCGACGCACCGCCCAGCGGGAGCCGAAGTAGACGGGGATGAAGCACGCCAGCGCGGACACCAGGCTGCCCAACACGACGGTGTTGTTGAAGTTGGAGAGCGGCACGACCGGAACGTTCGCCAGCGCCGTCCACAGCGGCACCAGCGCCGACGTGTCGAGCAGCAGGCGCCGGCCCAGCGCGTCGAACGCCGGGTCCAGCGCGAACCCGAGCGGCGCGAACAGCGCCCAGCCCAGCGCCGCGCCCGGCACCGAGACGTTCAGCACCAGGATCAGGGCGACGACGGCGAGATTGTGGAGACTGAGCAGCGGCGTGAGGCCGAGAATCGATCCCAGGGCGATCCCGGCCGCCACCTGGCCGGGCGTACCATCGCTGTGGAGCGCCTTGACCAACGACTGCAGCAGTTTGAGAACCAGCATTGGCCGCGCTAGGGCGCTGAATCGGCCATCGGCCGGATCAGGAGGCCGCTGGTCGAGACCATCACGTCGAAGCGGCCGGGTCGATCGGCTCCCACAAACGTCCCCGAGCCGTACTGGGCGTCCACGAGGGGCGACAGGACACCCGGGTGGCGGCGCACGAAACTGAATACGTCGATGCGGCGCTCGGGGCGCAGCGGGAAGACGGTATGCGGTTTCCCCTGCTCGTCCCCGGTCGAGTCATACCGTCCTCCCACCCGGTCCAATTCATACCCGGTATGGAGCCCGAGGACGTTCACGATCGGCTTCCATTTGAGGATGTGGGCGTCGATGTACAGGGCGTCCCCCGAGATCTCGAACTGCCCGCTCTTGCCGTCGGGGAGCACGACCGTGGCCCGGAACCGCTGCGGCCCGATCGGCTCGGTGCGAACGCGCGCGGCGAGGTCCTCCCGGGTCAGCGCGCGATATCCCTTGACGCCGATAGTCACCGCGCCCGCCAGCGCCGCCAGCGCCAGGGCAAGGAGGCCCGACAGGGCGGTCGTGACGCTGCGCAGATAGCGCCGGTTGCGGATCGAGCCGACCGCGATCCAGACGAAGAAGATCGCGATGAGGGCGAAGACCAAGGCGACGATGGTAAGCACCGCCATCGGGCAGAAGCTACACCGAATGCGGCCAGTTGGAGCCAAAAATGGAAACCCTCCCCGGTCTTGCCGAGGAGGGTTTGGCGCCCATCATCCCGTAACGGGGATGCCCTACACTTGTGTCCGCTCGCGACTTGGCGGCCTCACGCTCTGACGGCGATCGGCGAGAATGCGACGATCCATGCCGGAGCGGCGGTCGAGCACCATGCGGCGATCGAGCCCACTGCGCCGCTCGACGGCGACCGGAATGACCTGCTGCCGACGTTCCCCGCTGTCGCGGCGGTCGTTGCTTCGACGATCGGCACCACTGCGTCTGCCTGCACCCATCGATGACCCCCTCAAAGCCGACCCCCTTGCCACACCAATGCCCCGGGGGGTAACCGCTTATATCGCAAGACGTATGCCTCTTAAGCGGGTTTTGGCTTGAACGGAGTAGTGTACTGAAGCGTCGAGACTTAGGCGATGGTCACTCGTCACAGCCGGGCCCATTCATGGACCAACCGCTACGGCTGCTGAGGTCGAGCGACACGAAGTCCGAGCGCCGTCAGGTCCTCCAGTGGGTTGCCGACGACGGCGATCAGATCCGCCTCCTTGCCGGCTCGACCGAGCCGATTCGCGCTTCGAGCCCGAGCATCCGAGCAGCGTTCAAGGTCCATGAGGGATCTCCCCGGCGTCGGTGCCGAACGCCACCGGAACCTGGCGCGCCACCATCCACCGCATGTGGGATCTCAGGGCCAGGCCATGGGCAGTGGCCGACTCCGTGCGGTAAAGCGGACTAGCCCCGCCGTACGTGTTGGCATTCCCGTCGTTGTGGCGATCCTGCTACACAAATGGTATTGTAGGATGGGCATTCCACCGATAGCGTGCCATCAGCTCAACGCCAGCGGGACTGTCGCGGGGGCATTCGTGAAGCGGGCTGTCCTCGGGAGGAGGCACGACACTTGCCCACCACACCGTCGTCTTCCATGACCACCTCAACACCGGCCGCCACCGCCCTCCCGGGGGCGCACCCCGTCATTTCCGGCGTCGAAATCAAGGCACCACCGAGCGCGGCGGCGGAGCGCATCCTCACTCCGGGTGCCCTCGAGCTGGTGGCTCGGCTGGCGCGGACCTTCGAAGACCGGCGTCGAGAGCTGCTCGCCGCCCGCGTCACGCGGCAGCAACGCATCGCCGAGGGGGAGCGCCCCGACTTCCTGCCCCAGACGCGCGCCATCCGCGAGGCGACCTGGACCGTCGCCCCGATTCCCAGGGATCTCATGGACCGGCGGGTGGAGATCACCGGCCCGGTCGACCGCAAGATGATCATCAATGCGCTCAATTCCGGCGCCCGCGTCTTCATGGCCGATTTCGAGGACTCGCATTCCCCGACGTGGGCCGGCACAATCGACGGCCAGCTCAACCTGAGCGATGCGGTGCGCGGCGTGATCGAGTACCAGAGCCCTGAGGGGAAGCACTACGCCCTGAACCAATCGGTCGCGACGTTGATGGTGCGGCCTCGCGGCTGGCATCTCGACGAGAAACACGTCCACGTGGACGGCCGTCCGGTCTCCGCCTCCCTGTTCGATTTCGCCCTGGCCTTCTTCCACAATGCCGAAACGCTGATCCGGCGGGGCTCGGGACCGTACTTCTATCTCCCTAAGCTGGAGAGCCACCTCGAGGCCCGGCTGTGGAACGAGGTGTTCGTGCTGGCGCAGGACACGCTCGGCATTCCGCGCGGGACGATCCGGGCCACCGTATTGATCGAGACGATCCTGGCCGCGTTCGAAATGCACGAGATCCTGTGGGAGCTGCGCGATCATTCGGCCGGGCTGAATTGCGGCCGCTGGGACTACATTTTCAGCTTCATCAAGAAATTCCGAAGCGACCGGACCTTCGTGCTGCCCGACCGGGCGGCGGTCACGATGGACCGGCCCTTCCTCCAGGCCTACGTCGATCTGCTGATCCAGACCTGCCACCGTCGCCACAGTCACGCGATGGGCGGCATGGCCGCGCAGATCCCGATCAAGCACGATTCCGCGGCCAACGCGGCCGCGCTCGCCAAGGTGACGCAGGACAAGCTCCGGGAGGTCAATGCCGGGCATGACGGCACCTGGGTTGCGCATCCAGGGCTGGTGCCGGTGGCCAGAGGGGTCTTCGACGCCCAGATGGCGGCCTCCCACCAACTGCACGTGACGCGGGACGAAGTCCGTGTCGCCGCGACCGAGCTGCTCGCCGTGCCGGACGGGCAGATCACCCTCCAGGGGCTGCGTACGAACATCGACGTCGGCGTGCAGTACCTCGAGGCGTGGCTGCGCGGCATCGGGTGCGTGCCGATTTACAATCTGATGGAAGATGCCGCCACGGCTGAGATATCCCGCACCCAGGTATGGCAATGGATGACGCATGGCGCGAAGCTTGCGGACGGGCGCCCGGTTACAGCCGAGCTGGTGCGGCACACGATGGCGGAGGAGCTCGAGAAGCTGCGGGACCAGCTGGGACCGGCCCGCTTCGACGCCGGCAAGTTCGCCGTGGCCTCGACCCTGTTCGACCGCATGATGACGGGGACGGAATTCCCGGAATTCCTGACGAGCGTCGCCTACGAGCACATCGATTGAGGGACGAGGGGGTCCTATGAAGCAGCAGTTCATCGCCGACCTGGAGCGACGCTGGGCCACGAGCCCGCGGTGGGCCGGCATCACGCGACCCTACACCGCCGAGGACGTGTGGCGGCTCAAAGGATCGCTCGATATCGCGTACACGCTCGCGGAAGTCGGCGCCACCAAGCTGTGGCGGCTGCTGCACGATGAGCCGTACATCGCCGCGCTGTCGGCGGTGACCGGCAATCAGGCGGTCCAGGAAGTCCAGGCCGGCCTCAAGGCGATCTACGTGAGCGGCTGGCAGGTGGCCGCCGACGCCAATACCTCCGGCCAGATGTATCCCGATCAAAGCCTCTACCCGGCCGACTCCGTGCCGTGGCTGGTGCGCCGGCTGCAGCGCGCCTTGCGCCGGGCGGATGAGATCCACCACGCCCGTGGCGACGACTCGATCGATTGGTACGTCCCGTTCGTGGCCGATGCCGAAGCGGGGTTCGGCGGCAACCTGAACGCCTTCGAGCTGATGAAGTGGATGATCGCCGAGGGCGTCGCGGCCGTGCACTATGAAGACCAGCTGTCCTCGGTGAAGAAGTGCGGCCACCTGGGCGGCAAGGTCCTGGTGCCCACCAGCGAGTTCATCGCCAAGCTCGTGGCCGCGCGCCTCGCGGCCGACGTGTGCGGCGTCGAGACCGTGCTCATCGCGCGCACCGACGCCAACAGCGCCTCCCTGCTGACGAGCGACGTGGACGAGTACGACCGGGCCTACTGCACCGGCGAACGAACCCACGAAGGCTTCTTCAACGTCCGGGACGGGGTCGACGCGGCGATCCATCGCGGCCTGGCCTACGCGCCCTATGCCGATCTGCTGTGGTTCGAAACGGCGAAGCCCGACGTCAGCGAAGCGCGGAAATTCGCGGACGCGATTCACGCCCGGTTCCCCGGGAAGCTGCTGGCCTACAACTGTTCGCCGTCGTTCAATTGGCGCAAGCATCTCTCCGAAGCTCAATGCGCGTCGTTCCAGAAGGACCTGGGCGCGCTGGGCTACAAGTTCCAGTTCGTCACCCTGTCGGGGTTCCACGCGTTGAACATGGCGACCTACGAGCTGGCGCGGGCGTACAAAGAGCGCGGCATGGCCGCGTATGCCGAGTTGCAGAATCAGGAATTCGCGGCCCAGGCCAGCGGGTATGAGGCGGTGAAGCATCAGGAATTCGTGGGAGTGGGGTATTTCGACGACGTGACCCAGGTTGTGGCCGGCGGGCGCGCGTCCACCACCGCGATGGCTAACTCCACTGAAGAACAGCAGTTCCAGGA
>Ga0187893_10010344_pt1 | contig 13957 bp, 2 predicted proteins | sample MA1701074metaG_FD_139574 | JGI IMG/M metagenome (GOLD analysis project Ga0187893, IMG submission 139574) | White microbial mat communities from a basaltic lava cave in the Kipuka Kanohina Cave System on the Island of Hawaii, USA - MA170107-4 metaG ...
GCGCAAGCAGGTTCGAATGGATGCTGCCAAGGGCAATGTGATTGGAGTGAATGCTCCCGAGGGCCAGGTGGTTCGAGTGGATGGCACCGAGCGCAAGCAGGTTCGGATGGATGCTGCCGAGGGCGATGTGATTGGAGTGAATACTCCCGAGGGCCAGGTGGTTCGAGTGGATGGCACCGAGCGCAAGCAGGTTTGAATGGATGCTGCCGAGGGCAATGTGGTTGGAGTGAATACTTCCAAGGGCCAGGTGGTTCGAGTGAATGGCCCCGACCGCAAGCAGGTTGGAATGGATGCTGCCAAGGGCAATGTGATTGGAGTGAATACTCCCGAGGGCCAGGTGGTTCGAGTGAATGGCGCCGACCGCGAGCAGGTTGGAATGGATGCTACCAAGGGCAATGTGGTTGGAGTGAATACTCCCGAGGGCCAGGTGGTTCGAGTGGATGGCGCCGACCGCGAGCAGGTTGGAATGGATGCTGCCAAGGGCAATGTGATTGGAGTGGATGCTCCCTGTGCCGATGCGCGCCGACTGAATGGTGCCAGTCAACTGTTCAGCGGCCACGCTGCCCGTCACCTCCCGAGCTGTGATGGCATAAGGCGCGGCGGTGATTTTCTGTCGCGGGGTCAGCGTCGTGAACGCCCCGCCGCCGTTGGTGCGCGCGGCGATTTCCAGCCAGCGTTCCCCGCCGGAAAAGTTCGCGCCGAAGTCCAGCGTGACGGTGAACAGCCCGCCGCCCACCGCGACGGCGCTGTGGATCTGCGGCGTGGCGACAGGACTTCCTCCAGCCGCCAAACCGTAAATCGCAAATTGTAGATCATAAATGCCCGTGGCGGGGCTGCCATTGTCGACCAAACGGCCCTGATAGATGAACTCGGTACCTTGGCCACTGGCGGTCGGGACGCCGCAAATCCATGCGAGGGTGAGTAACGCCGACGCCCTGAGTGCGCCAGACCGGTGAGAGAGAGTGCTGTTTTTCATAAATTCAAATCAGGGTAAGTGGCCTCAGCGTTGTACATAGGAGTCATGACAACAGCTTTCGCAATGGCAAACGTAGCCGCCGCCGAATTCGACTCGATAAAGCCGGTGATGACGTTGATGGCGGACACGGCAGATGGCGTCGGTGATGCCGATTGCGTCGCACACCTGCTTTACGCAGCGCGCAGTCCACCTGGTCCCGCGTTGCCGCAAGGACGGCAGCGTGATTCGACTGAAGCCGGGAAGGGTTGATTGCGCCAGCCCGAGGGGAGAGAATCCAGTGTTTCATAATTTGGTTCAAGTTTGGTTCGTCGGCTGGTCCGGAGTCTTTCAGAGAAAACTCAGCGTTTCGAATCTCGTGCGGCGTTTTCCGACGATCCATGCAATTACCATTCAAGAAATCTGGCGGCGACCCTTACACTCAAGAAGCAGGTTTCTGCGCAAAGTTTTCCACATCCTTGTGTTTGCTGATGGTGCATACAGAACTTCATAAAGCAAGCCAGCCCTGAGTTCGCCGGCGGGTGGGGAATCTTTCACGCGGGGGGGAAGTTTTCTGGATCGCACAGGATTGCTGTGATGTGGGTGACAGACAGCCCGCGTCACGGCAGGACACGGACCCGATAGAAGCGGTTGCTCGATGTAAAAGGCATCCAGTTTGGTGGCCCGGTTGCTGAGAGTGGTATCTTCTCCTGGGACGGCGTCCCAGTTTGTCAGGGCCGAGGTCCCGGCTGTATTCCACCTGGTACGTCTGGTTCGATATGGCGTCACAACCCGCAAGCATTTTGTGTTTATAGTCAGCCGGGTGGCCCAGGGGCGATTTCCTGAGCAGACAGAGCTTCCATCAGGCTTTTCTCGGTCTTGAGGAAAACGTCACAGGAAAAGTGAGGAAATCCGCATTGGTGGTCCTGGACTTGGAGATTCCGGATTCAGAGCACCGCGTGTGCCGTGAAGGTCGTAGCCGCGCTCGCAAGAGCGCGGTGGCCGTTTCGATTGCGGAGGGAAACGCCGACGCCACGCTCTGGCGAGCGTGGCTACGCGGCCGTCACCGCACAACGCGGAGGCGGTAGAACTGGGTTGCAGTGGTCGGCGGCGTGTTGGTGAAACCGGACGGACTCGCGGTTGGCGGGAGATTGGTGAAGATGTCCGTCCAGGAAGCAGCCGCGCTCAACTCGAAGGCGCATTGCAGAAACTGCGTTGCTTGCGTTCCGCCCTGCCATTGGAAAGCAATGCCCGCTGGCCCGAAGGTGACCTGCGTAATGCGCAAGGATGAGGCTGCATTGGTCGGGTTGGTGTCGGCGGTGAACTCGGCCAGATTGTTGAAGCCATCACCGTCCGGGTCGGCGGAATCCGGCGCGTTGGAATCGCCGAGGTAGGTTTGCTTCCACTGCTCGTACGGCGTTAACCCCGTTGGTAGTTGTTTGCCCGCCGCCCCAGCGTTGTAAATCGTGGCAATTTCGTCCCGCGTGAGCGCGCGGTTGTAGATCGCGGCCTCGTCCACGCCGCCGTTCAGCAGAAAGCTTACGCTGCCGTTGTCAATGTCCCCGCCGATGACCACGGGGTGGTTGTCGTAACCGATGCTGCGCAAAGTCTGGCCGGACGCCACCACGCCGTTGATATAGAACGCCTGTTGATTGCTGACGTCGTCGAACGTGAAGGCGACGTGATACCACCGACCGGCAATGGGCGCGAATGGTGCACTGAGAATGTCGGCGGTCTGGTTTGTGTCTCCGATGGTGCCATTCAGATTCCCGCCGGATTGCCAGATACCGTACGAGTTGTGAATGCCCGGCCCCCAGGAGCGGCCGAGCACCGGGCCTTGCGTGCCGTTGAATTTCGCCCACGCTTCGAGCGTGATGGAGGTGGGGCGCAGATTCGTCGCGTCGGGAATCCAAACGAAGTCGTTGACGCCATCGAAGGCGAAGGCCTGGCCCACCTTGCCTTCGACATACACGACTCCATTGCTGGCGGTGCCGTGATTGGTCCCGGCGGAATCCAGCGCGTTGCCTTCTCCGCGCCACCAGGAGATCAACCCGCTGGGCGCTGTCACCGGGGCGAACACGCGCAGCGTGGTCAGTTGGTCAGTGAATGCGCCCAACGAATCGGTCGCGCGCAGGACGAACGAATGGGTGCCTGCGACACCCGGAATGCCGCTGATGATCCCGTTCGACGAAAGATTCAAGCCGTCGGGCAATCCATTCGAAGGCGCCGAGAACGTGATCGCACCAGTGCCCAGCACGGCAGTGACCTGCTGCGTGTAGCCAACCATTCGCACCGCGTCGGGTAATTGCGCCGTGGACGTGAAGTATGGGGCTTGCGTGGGTTTGCCTGCCGCGCCGGCAACGTAAATGGCGGCGATTTCGTTCGAGGACAACGCGCGATTGTAAATGGATGCTTCATCAATCCGGCCGTTCAACGGAAAATCAAAGTTGCCATTGTTGATGTCCTGGCCGAGCAGCACGGGCTTGTTGTCATACCCAATCGAACGGTTCGATTGCGACGTGGCCACGCGCACGCCGTTGACGTAGAGCGCCTGTTCCTTGGTTGAATCATCGAACGTGAACGCCACATGATGCCATTGGCCGAGTGAAAGCGTGGAAGGACTCATCACGAACACGCCCGCCGCATTGGCATCGTGAACGAACCCGTGGAGAGTTCCGTTCAGAAGGAACAGTGCAAAGGAGTCGCCGGTGGCTGGTCCGAGCGGCTTGGTAAAGACGGGGCCATTCTGCGAATTGAACATCGCCCAGGCTTCCAGCGTAACGGAGGAAGGCCTCAGCGACGGCGAATCGGCGATGTGCACGTGGTCGTTTACGCCGTCGAGGACGAACGTCTGTCCGACGGTTCCCGCGGCGAAAGTCGCGCCGTTGGTAAGCACTCCGTGATTCGTGCTGATCGAATCCAGCGCATTGTTTTCCGCGCGCCACCAACTGATCAGCCCTTCCGGCGGAAAATTTCGCACGCGGAGATTGAAGGCCCGCTGAATCGTCACACCCGCCGTGTTCGATGCCTGAACCGTAAAAGTGCTCTCACCAAACACCGTGGGAATCCCGCTGATCGATCCGCCGGTGGAAAAACTCAATCCAGTCGGCAACGCCCCCGCGATCACAGAATAGACGATGGGACCGTTGTTCATGACCGCCACGACTTGTTGCGTGTAGCCGACGTTGCGCATCGCGTCGGGCAGCGTCGTCGTGGCGAAGTGCGGCCCGAGCGCACGGACGACGACTGAACTGGGCGTATTGCTCATGACCATGACAGTTTCGTTGGACGGATAGAAGAAGTTGGCGAACGTGCCATTGCGCGTGCCCGCGGTCAGGACGGTGAACAAATCATTCGCTGCCGGAGAAAATCCGTTAGTGAACTCCACACTGAGCGAGCCGTTCAACGTGACCGCGCCGCCCACTTGAAGCCGTCCGTAACCGATGCCCGGCGTGATGCCGCTCAGCACGCAATTGAGCAACGCGCCGGGCGACGAAGCGTAAGCGCCATTTGCGGCTAGAATGCCGCTGCGGATGTCCAGCGTGCCGTAGTTGTTAAAGTTCAGGCCGCTCGTGATGACGCTTGTTCCGGTGCCGGCCGACTTACGGAAAGTGCCGGCGTTGTCAAACCGTCCGTTGGCCCCGCCGCCACCGAGCCCAAGCGAGTTTTCGTTCTCAATGCGGAACAAGGCACCGGCGCGGTTGGTGATGACTCCGCCGCTGTTCACTCCGAAGATGCCGGGGCCAGTGAAAATCACCATGCCGCCATTCTCCAGAGTGCGCGCGCTCAAAATCACCAGGCTTGGAATCGCGGCCGCAAGCGTTGCTCCGGCTGGAATGACGGTCCGGCCGCTGCCGCTCATAGTTCCGCCCGGCCAATTCATCGTGCTGAGAACCGTCACGGTACTCGTGCCCGTCAACGTGCCGTTTTCTTTCAAATCCAACACGGCCGGTGACACCAGTCCCGTGCTGCTGAAATTGGCCGTGCCGCCGCCGGAAATCGTCACCGTGTTGTTCGTGCAGATGGTGTTGCCGGTGAAATTGGCTGTGCCGCCGCTGAACGTGTTGCTGCCGCTCACGTTGACCAGGCCGGCCAGGTTCGCTATGCCGCCGCTGACCATGAGCTGCCCTGCGCCTGCGATGCTGGAGCTTCCACTCGCGGCGTGAATGCCACTCGAGAGAATCAGTGCCGCGCTCGACGGGACATCGAAGCTACCGCTGTGCGTGCCGCCACCGCCAAGGTTGAGCGTGCCGGTTTGAATCTCGACGATGCCGGAATTGTTCAGGCTCAAGCCGCTTTGGACGGTTGTGGTTCCCGTGTTGGCGGACTTGCGGAACGTGCCGGCGTTGTCGAACCGCCCGTTGGCCCCGCCCCCACCGAGTCCCGCAGCGCTCTGGACATGGAACAACGCCCCGGCGCGGTTGGTAATGACTGCGCCGCCCATAACACCGAATATCCCGCCGCCCGTCCACAGCACCGTTCCGCCGTTTTCCAGGGTCCGGCTGCTCAAAATGATGATGCTCGGGTTGGCGGCGTTGAGAGCCGCGCCCGCCGCAATGATCGTCCGCCCGCTTCCGCTCATGGCTCCAGCCGTCCAATTCATCGTGTTGTTGACCGTCACCGTGCTCGTGCCAGTCAGCGTGCCGTTGATAAAATTCAACACCGCTGGCGACACCAATCCCGTGCCGCTGAAGTTGACCGTGGGATTGCCGGAGATGGTTACCGTGTTGTCCATGCAGATGTAATTGCCGGTGAAATTGATCGTCGCGCTGCCACTGAACGTGTGATTGCCGGTGACTTTGACCAACCCCGCCAACGTCGCCGTGCCACCGCTGAACGTGAGATGTCCGGCTCCGGTCATGCTGGAACTCGCGGTGTGCGTGCCACCGCCGCCGAGGTTGAGCGTGCCGGTTTGAATTTCCACCGTGCCGTAGTTGTTAAAACTCACGCCGCCGGGAACCGTCGTGGTTCCGATGTTGCCGAACTTCTGGAAAGTGCCCGCGTTGTCAATCCGACTGCTGCCAGCGTTGGCCACGACGGCGGCAGCGTTCAGGACATGGAACGACGCTCCCGCGCGATTGGTGAGGACTGCCCCGGAATTCAGCACAAAAATCCCGGCACCCGTCCACAGCGCCGTGCCGCCGTTCTCCAACGTGCGGGTATTCAGAAGCACGGCGACCGGGTTGGCGATCGTCAGCGTAGCGCCGGGTTCGATGATGGTCCGCCCGTTTCCACTCATGCTTCCTGATGTCCATGAAAAGGCTCCCCGCACCTTCAACGTGCCGCTGCCCGTCAGCGTCGGACTGCTGAGTGCACTTCCCAGCGTGACATCAGCGCAATCAGCCGAAGTATTCAGCGTGACCGTAGCGCTGGCGATGATGATCGCAGTGTCATTCGAACCGGGCGCAAGATTCGGCGTCCAGTTCCTGGCCACGTCCCAATCGCCGCCCGCCAGATTCGTCCACAGGAAGCTGATGGGAGTGAAGCGGGCGAACACGGTCATGTTGTTCGTCATGACGAGCGTCACAGGATTGCTCCGAGTCACGATGTCTCCGAGCCAGGCGTGAAAGGAGCCATTGGTGGGTGGAATGGCCGTGAGCGTGACAGTTTCTCCGTTGGTGTACATGGTCCGGTCGGGGGATTTGATCACCGTGCCGGCGTCGCGGATCACGACAAGCGGGAAAGCGTAGGAGTTGCTGTCGGTCGGATCGGTGCCGTTGCGAAACTCTTCGAGGTTGGAAGAGCCGTCGCCGTCGAAGTCACGGGTGGCGTTTTGATCCAGGTTGCCGAGATAGGTTAACTCCCACGAATCGCCCATGCCATCGTGGTCGCTGTCAATGATGAGCAACGCGGGCGCGCTGGTCACGCTGCCGGAGGGATTAGTGACCACGACCCGGTAAGAACCTTCCTGGCTGGCGCGGGCATTCTGAAGAATGATCGAATCACTGATGGCACCACCAAGGTTCACTCCGTTGTGGCGCCATTGGTAGGAGAGATTGCGTGAGTCGCCCACGATGACTGAGAACGACGCGGACTCGCCTGGCGGGACGACCTGGTTTTGCGGTTGGCTGAGAATTTGTGGAGGGGCCAAGGCGGCCGGCATCTGCAGGGTGAGATTGCCATTGAAGTCGAAAAGAAATTGCGAGTCCTGGGCTCGGGCGAAAGTTGCGAGCAGGAGGACCAGTGCCGCCGTAGCGCCGATTCGAATCCCAAAGGGATTCCGGCGCACAGCCCAAAGTTGCGAGGGACGTGCGTTCGCGCGCGAGCGTCCTGGGTTGGGCCAGTTCTTTGGCGCTTTAGAATCGCGGACCGATAGTCTCGGCACTCCAACCCACTTTGTGGCGCTGGTCATCGCCCGTTTCATAAGAGCTTCTGTTTCTCCAATTCCCTGAACAGCTTGTCGGCGTGCCGGTTTGCCATCCCGCCGTTGCCCTGCCGCACCAATGCAAGAATTCCCTCTACGGTGTCGCAATTGAACGTTGCGATCGTGAGCACAGTGACGATGGGCTGGGCCAACCTGCCCAAAACGCCGAGGGGACCGGTGAGTCCGGGTGGCCGCGCGGGGATGCGCGGGGGAGTGGGCCGCGCCGGCGGGGTGGGCCGCCGCGTAGGCGGCTGCCCAGGAGGCGGCTGCCGCGAAGGCGAAGGCGAGGGAGGCGGCGGAGTGGGAGGCGGCGGCGCGGGCGGAGGGGTCGGGGCAGGCGGAGTGGGCGTTGCCGGTTTGCCTGGAGGCCACCATACTTGGAGTTCGCCTTTGGGTCTCAGCATGAGTTCGCCTCCGGGTTTCGGCGGGGAATACGGTATGGTGGGATATGAGCGGTAAATGCCGTCGCCGACTGACAGTCCGAGGGGATCCGTCAAATTGACCGGATCGTTCGCCACATACGCATACAGGTTGGGGCCTTCCTCCAGTTCCGCGTTTTGCAGTGGGTCACGAGAAAGCCAACGACCCAACTCCGCGTCGTAGGCCCGGAAGTGAGTGAGAGAAAGATTGGCCTCGCCACACCAGAACATCCCGGCAAACCCGAAGTCCGCCTCCACGTCGCCGGTCAGCCTGGTTCGACGCCCATAAGGATCGTAGGCGTAACGGGCGCGCAGCGTGCCGCTGTCATCGGTCAGTTCGCGAATCGAGCCGAGGTGGTCGCGCGTGTAGAAGTAATTGCCGGCCGTTGGCCCCGTTTCCAACTTCACGCCTTCCGGGAAGAATCGTTTGGTCACCACGCCAGCAGAATCGCGCTCCTCGCAAAGGTCGAAACCGCACCACACAAACTGGCGGCGCGAAATTTCCGAGCCGTTCGCCAATTGGCGAATAGCCGCCACGCGGCTCAACCCATCATACGTGAACTCGGTCCGCCGGCTGCCGGCGTTAATCGCCACGAGCCGGTTCACCCCATCCCATTCATTGGTTCGCGCGCTTCCGGGGGCGGTGGTCGTGCTGATCTGGTTCAGGGCGTTGTAGGTGGCGGTGTAGTTCGTGGCGCCGATTTGCTCGGTGAGCCGATTGCCGGCTGGGTCGTAGCTGTAACCGAATGTGTTGACGAGGGCGCCGCCGTTGGTGACCACGGCCGAGAGCAATCGATTCAGGGTGTCATAGACGAACGTGTGGACCGACGGCGATTGCGCGCCGGCCTGCTGTGACCAGGTAGCGATTCGATCCGCGGCCACGTCGTGTCCGTAAACGAACTCGGAAATGGGCGTGGCGCCCATTCGATGGGTGATTCGTTGGAGCAGAAAATCCTGGACACTGGTGCCGTAACTGCGCGTTTCCGTCTGGCCGTTGGGCAGCAACTTCGAGACGAGACGGTCCGAACCTCCCGCGTAGGCGTAGCCAAAAGCTCCCAGCACATTGGTCGCTCCGATCAAGCGCTGGGCAGCATCAAAACCGATCACCGCACCCACGCCATTGATCGCGCGATAAACCGGCCGGCCCACTTCATCGTAGCCGTAAGTGATCGTGTCATTGGGCAGCGGGCCATCCACACTCGCCAGTGATCCAGCACCCAATGTGGGAGCAGCGGTAATCGGATTGTAGGAATACCGAGTGACGCCTGTGCCATCGGTCATGGTAACGACGCGCTCGTAATTCGGATCGTAAGTGAAACGGACCCCCGGCGTTTGAATCTCACTGTTTAAGTACTCGATGGACTTGACGGTGTTGTCTCGTTCGTAAATCAATTCGGAAACCTGTTGCTTTTCGTCAATGACGTGGCGCAGGCGGCTGGTGGTGTTTTCATACCGGTATTGGATCCGGGAACCATCCGCGTTCTGTTTGGCGATGGGGCGCCCTTGGACGTCCGTGAGCCAGGAAGTCGTTCGGCCCATTGGGTCGGTCAGGCTCTTCATCTGTCCGCAGCGGCACCATTCAAACTGAGTCACCTGTCCCGACAGATGTTCTGTTTGCTTCTTTACCTGCCGCATGCTGTCGTACTCGAAGAATGTTTGTCGCCCCGCGCGGTCCCGATAGACGATCAAATCCAGGAAACCATAAGTGAAGCGCTCGAACGTCCCGTCGGGATGGGTAATTCTGGTGACGCGATCCATCACATCGTAGTCGAAGACCATCGTGTGACCGCTCTCCTCAGATCGGGTCCTTATTCGACCGAACGCGTCATAGGTGAATGTGCTCACATCGTTCGTTCCCGGCAGCGCTCCATCCGTCGCGAGGAGATAGCCGTCCGCGTCGTAAGCGTAAGAAGTTGTCTCCCCTTTGGGATTGGTGGCCGTGAGCACTTGTCCGCGGGCGTTATACGTGAACGTGTTGGTCTCGCCGGCGGCATCTACCACGGCGAGGGGCCGGTGCTGGCCATTGTAGGTTGCGCGGAACAGCAACTCATTGTTTCCGGTGCGCGTCTGGCGGACCTCCAACAAATCAATGCCGTTGCTCGCATAGTGCATGCTGAAAGTCCGCCCGATGGGATCCACCGAATTGGTGAGGAGGCCAAATCCATTATAGCCGTTGACGTAAAGCTGAGTCGTTCCGTCATCGAGCACACGGCCGATGCGCGTGGGTCGGCTGGACAAGCCGACATTAAATGGTGGGATGCCCTGTTCATGCCCCGGATAGTTGAACCAGACTCGCCCTTCCAGTGGCTCCTTGATGCTTTCAAGAATTCCCGACGTAATCGCCTGATTCTCCGCATGCAGCCAGTGGTAGATTTTCGCCTTGGCGTAAAAGCCCCCGCTGCTGGCCAGGGCTGTCCGACTCCAATAATACGTGTTGCGCGCGTAAAGAAACTCGTTGGAGGGCAACATTCCCGTCGGAACTGCGGCGGCTGGGTCGGAATTGGGGATGCCAAGATTGCCGGACTGGTTGTATTCGACGCGCTCGCGACTGCCGTCCGGATAAGTGATTTCGGCAACGCGCGTGTTGTTCGTCGAGGGCGGTCCACCGAACGTAGAGAAGCTGGTGGTCCCGTAAGGGGTAACCATCCGGGGGATTTCGCCGCCAATGTCCGAAACCACAGGCTGCGAGGACAGTCCGAGCATATCTGTGATATTGGTCAGCACATAATATTCGTGAGGGAAAGTTTCGGGTCTGTGTTCAATCGATGTGGTCCCATCTGGGCTGATGATGATAATTTCCAGGATGCCCTGCTGGATCCCGATCGTGCGCTTCTCATAATCAAAAGTGGCGAACCTTCCGAAGGGGTCCGTGACCCGGGTCAACAATCTGTTCGCCAAATTGGTCCCGTCACCGTAGGTCAGGGTTGTGACCTGGCCAATGGTGTCGGTCACCGCCACCAGACGCACGTCCTGATCGTAGGTGCACGTGAGCGCGTTTCCCGCCGGGTCAACGATCTGCGTAAGGTAAACCCTGCGGCCGGCGCCGACCGAACCATCTGGCTGGCTGAAGATTTTCTTCGAGCCGTCGGGCCAGACCAGTTCGTAACTGTCCGGGCCGGTGCGCTTGAGCAAGGTTTGATCATATTGCTGGAAAGCGAAGGTCTGCGAATTAGTGTTGAAGCCCTTGAACGTCCGCGCCCCACCGCCGCCGATGACATACCTGACATCCGCCTGCGGGCTTTGCGGGGAGTCAATGAGGTAGGCGTGCCAGTCGTGGGTCATCTTCGTCAACCGGGAAATGAAGAACTCCCGCGATGGCATGTCATGGACCGAGCTGTAAACATTGATGTTGTGAAAGCCATTCCAGTAGTAACCGCCAAAGATGCCTTCCGTCGCATAGATGTCGCGCTGGTTGTAGCGAAACGTGAAGCGCACGGGCGGACCGACCGGTGGCGTGTAAGCCAGCGGCGTGTCCTTGATGTTCAGGTTCGCGGTCATGAGATGAATACTGGCCACGGGCATGCCGAAGGCTGGGCAGCCTCCCGTTTGAAGATCGTCAGGTGAATAAACATCGCCGTCATTGCCGCCAGTGACTCCCTTGCCCCAAACAGACGCGCCTTCTTTGGCGTCCACAGTCCGCCACCCTCGCGGTAAATTTCCCGGCGGAAGGAGGAAATAGCCGCTCGTCTCGGCTTCGAGGGCCTGTCGCGTCGCCCACACGGTGTTCCCAAAAGTCGGGTCCTCCAGCAAATAACGGTCGCCTTCCTGTTTCACCATCGCCGCGTAGTGCCCCACCTTCCAATGCACGACGGACGGGATGATGTAGTCGGCGGACCGCGCCTCTGTGAGGCGCAGCGCGTTGGCACGTTCAGGATTGCTGCGGGTCACAGACCCGCGCTCCGAAGGAGTGAGGCGAAACGCCATTTGATAATTCAGCCCAACCTTTTTCGAGAGTTCGGCCACTTGCGGCAGCGAGAAACCTTTCTGCGTCGAAGCCGCATTGAAAATCTCCACCTGCGCGTTCGTAGAACACGACGCGCGAAGTTTCGGGTCCGACCGCAAAATGCTTTGCAACGCGAGCGGCCCGCACCGGAAGGAAACTTCGGGCCGGTTTTTCATCATCCAGAGCGCCTCCTTCGCCATATTGATTTTTTCTGACGCGCCCGGAGCGTCCTGAGCGCCCGTGGACTTGAGCAGCGCCTCCAATTCCGTCATCCGCCCCAGTCGCGCATTTAGCAAAGCCAGTTCTTCCATGGCTCGGGCCAGCACAACCGCTCCTCCCGCGTCTTTGGCGTCATTTGCGCGGTCTAAAGCTTTGCTCCATGCTTCCAACGCCAGGGAATAATGAGCGGTCGTGTAGTACTCGAAACCCAAACCACTGAGCAACGCGGCGCGCCACGGCGACTTTGGGTATTTCTCCAAAAACGACGTCAGGCTGGCGAAATCATCCGGCCCGCGGCGTTTCGCGTAGCCGAGCAACGCGGCGGCGAGCGCCGCGTTCTCCTCGGCACTGGGTTCGCCCCCAATCGGGATAAGCGGCTCCTCAAACACCCGCGCACGTGAAATCTCCTGCGCGGTTGGATTGGCCGAAAATTCCAGCCCCGTTTTCGGCGGCGAAACTTTTGGGAGCGTGCGATTTACCCTCGCAGGCTGGTTCTGGGCCGGTGCGGTCAACACGGCGCCGCACAGCAAGACAAGGAATAGGTGAACTTTCATACGATGGGATTCCTAACGGGCCTCCAACCGGAAGAATTGGCGTGGCCCGGTGACGGAGTTGGTGACGGTGAATTTTCCGCCAACCAGAACCGGCGGCGTGATGACGTTGCCAAAGCCAAACGGCCCGGGGCCGTCGAGTGAGTTGGCGGACTGAAGGCGGAAGTCCGGATAGGCGCTGCTCCATTGCAACAAAACATTGTTCGGAGCGTTGTCTTTCGCGATGTCGAGGCGCGGCGGCGGGCAGGGCAGACCGAACACTTGGAGCGTGTAGCTGTCGCAGCCGAAGCCTATGACCCGCTGGGTGACGAGGATGACGACATTGGAACCGGCGGGCACCTGGAAGGAGAAGGGTTGCGTGGCGTCCGCGCCGGTGTCGCCGAGGTAGTTCAGACAAGGACTGTTGAGGTCAACCGCGCCGAGGTAGGCGGCGGCGTGGAGCGCGCTCTGGGGCTCGACGGGGCAGTCGAAGCGTAGTTGCGCGGTGACGCACGCCTGGGTGGCGCTGGCGTTGGCAAAAGCATAAATGTGGTACGGCGTCGGCGGCAGCGGGATTGGGAACGGCCCTGGACAGGGCTTCGTCGGAAAGCAGAGCGAGGGTGAACCTTCTGCGGCAAGAGGCGCGGAGAGCGTGGGCGTGTTCGTCGTGAAGGTGCCGCTAACAACCAGGCAGCTTTCACAGGCGCCGCCGCCGGAATCGCAACTGACCCCCGCCGGACTGAACGGCACAACGCCGGGAAGCACAAAGACCGCGCCGTTGGTCACCGTGCCCGTGGGATTGGGGCTGGCGGATGCGCTGTCCGTCAGGACGTTGCCGCCGCCTTCATCACAGCGGAAGTAGGTCACAAGGTTCGGCTCGGCGCCGCTGAGACCGCGCGTCATGTTGGATGCAATCTGCGTCTGGATCAGGGCCGCGTTCCAAATTCGCACTTCATCGAGTTGCCCTTGGAAGTTGCCGTAATCAGCTTGCGGCGAGCCGCCCAGACTGCCGCTGGGATGGACGCTGGAGAACAGGCTGGCCGCACCGGAGCGTACGAGCGTGCCATTCACGTACAGCCTCGGCTGACGACTCGCATAGACCAGCGCGACGTGCGTCCAGCCGGAGAGGGCATTGGAGTAAACCAGCCGCGATGGCAGGTGAATGGCGCCTGACAGGCGATTGGTGCCGTGCTCGAAGACGCTAATTCCGTTGCGACCAATGGACAGGCCCGCACTGACATGGGTGGCGCCGTAAGCGAGGTCGCCCCGGTCCGGGAACACCGCGAAGCGTTGGAACCGGCGCGGGGTGACGCTGAAGCCGGAGATGCCGGCGTTGGTTTCCGCCGACTCCGTGCGGTTGGCAGTGGGATTGGCCCACAACTCGATGGTGAAATTGTTGACGACCGACGAGAAGGTGTTCGCCGCAATTTCCACCTGGTCATCCCGGCCATCGAAGTCCAGCCCGTAGCCCGACGCGCCGAGCATCGTGTAGAGAATGGCGATGGGCGGCGCGTTCGAGGCGGTCAGGAC
>Ga0187893_10010345_pt1 | contig 13953 bp, 16 predicted proteins | sample MA1701074metaG_FD_139574 | JGI IMG/M metagenome (GOLD analysis project Ga0187893, IMG submission 139574) | White microbial mat communities from a basaltic lava cave in the Kipuka Kanohina Cave System on the Island of Hawaii, USA - MA170107-4 metaG ...
CAGCGAATCTCCCCCGTCTCGCCCGCCGCGGCCGGTCGGATGGTCGAGATCATCAGCCCGGTTACGAGCATCAATCCCGCCGCAACGATGGCGGCGCCGCCGGCAATGTGCCCGGTCGACATCGAAAAGCTTCTCCGTACTTCAGGTCGATGAACCGGGCAGCAGGACGACGGGACGTCGGGCGCGCGGCTCAGCCGGCAAACGATACGATCGTGGTGGCCACGAGGAGGATGAGAAAGACGAAAAACAGCACCTTGGCGATGCCGGTCGCGGTCGAGGCGATACCGCCAAAGCCGAGGATACCGGCAATGATGGCCACAACCAGAAAGATGAGCGCCCAGGTGAGCACGCTGATCTCCTCTTTCCTTGCGGACGACTTCGGCGTCGCGATCGGCCATGCGCGCCGCGCTCGACGTGCCGGCCAAGTCCTGCACGAGCGCACCGCCGACCGTTCAGAAAACAACACGCAAAGCGCAGCAGGGTTCCGCGCCTCGATCAGACGGGCGAGCCGGTGCCCGGTTCGGCAGGGAGAGAGTGTCCCGCGTCCTCGTCACGGCCATGGTCGAATTCGGCGCTGGGCGGTGCCGATGTGTGCAGCGGGAACGTCACGATCGTCGTCATGCCGGGCGGGCCGGATGTGGTCAAACTGCCCCCCAACTGCTTGGCGAGTGCCTGCGTCAGCGGCATGCCGAGGCCGGACCGCTCCTCGCCTGCTTCGTCCTGAACGGGAGACGACATTCCTACCCCGTCGTCCTTGACAGTCAACTCGATGGTCTCATCGACGATGGCCAGGTTGACGCCGATGGTGCCGGTCCGGCCGTTCGGAAAGGCATGCTTGAAGGAGTTCGTGGCCAGTTCGGTCGTCAGCAGCGCCAAGGGGATTGCCCGTTCGATCGGCAGGCTCACGGCGGCGACGTCGCAGTCGACGCGGATGCGCCAGTAGGGAACCCCGGAGCTGTCCTGCAGCAGCCGGCAAAGCTCGCCCAGAAACGTCTTGAGGTCGACGGTCTTGAGACTGTCGCTCTCATAGAGATGGCGGTGAACGAGCCCAAGGGTCTGGATGCGCATCTTCAACTGCTGCAGAGCCAGCCGGGCACTGTCGAGGCGAATGCCCTTGGTCTGCAGGTTGAGCAGGCTGATGACCGTCTGCAGGTTATTCTTCACCCGATGATGGATCTCACGGAGCAGCGTGTCCTTTTGCTCGACGGCGTCCTGCAGGTCCCGGCGTTGCGCGGCGAGGCGCGAGGCCATCTCGCCAAGCGTTTCGCCAACCCGCCGGATCTCGACGGGTGCCCCGTCGAGATCAGCCCGCGCCGAGAGATCGCCTTCGCTCATCGCCTTCGCGGTCTCGGTCAGCTGTTTAGTCCAGTGCGTGACGACGACGCGCGTTCCCAGCCAGGCCGCCAGCAGGCCGGCCGCCCACATCCCGACGATCGCGGCCAGCTGGATGGGAAGATCCTGGCGTATCCAGCCTGTGGTATCGGCCGTCGGCAGGCCGACGGCGATGAAGAGCGCGCCCGCCCGCATCGGCGTCACGGCATAGAACCGAGCGATCCCGTCGCGTCCCTCGGCCTCGACGGAGATCCGCCTCTGCCCGTCGATGAGTTCCGCGATCGGCCGATCGGGCATGCCGCGGTCGCGAAGTTCGAGCGGTCGATCGAGTCCGGTCAGCACGGCGCCATAGCGGTCGAGCAGATAGATCACGCCGCCCTCCGGCAGTCCCTGAAGGCGCTCGATCGGGTGCAGTCTCGTCAGGTCGATGCTGACCGCCAGGACACCTTCGACGTCGCTGCCCGGATCCGGCAGCGGCCGTGCCAGGATGATCGCCGGCACTTCCGGGCCGCGCGCGGTGACGAAGCCGCTGAGGTACGTCGTCTTCGTGAGCACCGTTTCCTTGAACCAATCGCGATCCCCGACATTGATTCCGGCGAAGGCGGGATTGCTGGCGCAACGCACCGACCCGTCACTTCCGAACAGAATCAGCGACGCGTAGATCCGATTTGGCTCGATCGCCGTGCGCAGGAGCCTACTGCATAGTTGCCGGCCGGTTTCCGCCGGAGCCAGGGACCGGACCACCGGTTCGTTCGCCACGTTCTCCAGGAGGCTCTGGGATTGATCGACGAGGGTACGCTCGTAGGTCGACGCCACGACGGCAAAATGCTCGGCGTTCTCGCGTATCCGCGCCAGCATTTCGTTGTGTGCGTCCACGGACGCCGCCAGGCTCACAAGCGTCGGCGGCAGGACCAGAATCCCGAAGAGGAGCATCAGGCGATGCCGGAGCGGATCGAGCCACTGTACGACCGCGACCCGCAGACGGACGGGGAACGCTGCTGTCACCGATCGCAGCACTCAGACTTTCGACGCGGGAATGATCAGCTGGCTCGCGCTTGGGCTCCCTCCGCTGCCAGCGAGAGGGCCTGGAAGATCGTCGCCTTCAACGTATCGGGTTCGAACGGCTTCGTCACCAGGTAGGTTGGTTCCGGGCGTTCGCCGGTGAGCAGGCGTTCGGGATAGGCCGTCACGAAGACGACGGGCACGTCGACGGACTTCAGGATCTCGTTGACGGCCGCTAGACCGGACCCGCCTTCGCCGAGATGGATGTCGGCCAGCACCAGGCCGGGACGCCGGGCGCGCGCGACGGCGATGGCTTCGCCCTGGCTGGCCGCGATGCCGACGATGGTGTGACCCAGCTCGCGCACGATGCTGGCCAGGTCGAGCGCGATGATGGGCTCATCCTCGATGACGAGGACCGTCGTCGCCATTTGCTGGTTCACCTGGTCCCAGGCCCTGGCCAGGAGGTCGCTGGCCGGCGCGACGGAAAGCTTCAGGATCTCGGCGGCATCCTTGATCGAGAACCCTTCAAGCGAGGTCAGCAGCAGCATTTGGCGCTCGCGGGGCGCCAGCGCTTCGAGCTTGGCCTCGACGGTTCGTCGAGAGCTTGAGGCGAGATCGGCGGTCGAGGTCCCGGGTTCGCCGCCGGCGATCGGCGTCCAGATCTCGTGAAACAGCCTATAAAGTTGCAGACGGATATCGCCGCTGGTCGAGATCAGATGCGGCTCCTTCAGCAGCACTTCGAGGCAGACGCGGATGTAACGGTCGCCGTGCTCCTGCCCGCCGGTCAGCGCGCGGGCATACCGCCGCAGGTACGGCAGTCGCTTGGCAATTTCGAGACTTAGATCGGCCATTGCTTGCTCTTCCCCCGCTTGCCTGGACAGATCGGGAACGCGCGCCCCGAGGGTTTATTCTTGCTGATGAGGAACACTTCTGCCACCCCTGGGTTCCGGATCGTGCAGGGATTCCATCGATTTTCGATCACGGCATGCGGGAGGCGGCCGAGATTGGCAGCCATCGATGGGCGGCAAGCCGAATGGCGCCGTGGGTCGTCGCTGCACGAGGCGGGTCTGGAGGAGGTGGGGCGAGAGATGGCGGGTGGACAGAAGCCGGATTCGGGCGGAACCGAACCGAAGACCGCGGGTTCAGGTCAAGAGAACAAGGCAAAATCCGACAGCGCCGACCGCCAGCAGGAACCCGACAGAATCGAAATGATGGAAAAGTCTTCCAAACAACTAGGCCCAGCGACGGTCGAACCTTGGTTCGATAGGCAACTCAACCAACTCTACGCGGAAGTGGTCAGCGAGCCGCTGCCGAAAGAAATGGTCGAGCTGATCGAGAAGCTGCGCGAAAAGAATCCCGGGAAGTAAACGGCTGGAGACCGCGCGGGACTGGGCAACTACGCCAACTGACATCGAGCAAAGCGAATGGCCGAGACGACTGCCTCTGAAGCATCGCCTGAGTTCCGTTCGGCGCTCGTCGAATGCATCCCGCATTTGCGCGCCTTTGCTCGATCGCTGACCCGCGACCGCGAGCGAGCCGACGATCTCGTTCACGACGCCGCCGTGCGCGCCCTGGCCGCTTCCGAGCAGTTCCGCCCGGGCACGAACTTCAAGGCGTGGATTTTCACCATCCTGCGCAACCTGTACTACAACGAAGGGCGAAAGGATCCGTCGCGCAGCGTTCCCTTGGATGAGACGAAGGTGGCCGAGCACGCGATCCCCGCGACCCAGGAGGCCGCACTCGAGTTCGGCGACTTCAGGCGGGCGTTCTGGCAGCTGGGCGAGGATCATCGCGAGGTTCTGATGCTGGTTGGCGCCAGCGGCCTCAGCTACGAGGAGGCGGCAAAGATCTGCGATTGTCCCGTCGGCACCATCAAGAGTCGCGTGTCGCGGGCGCGGCACGAACTGACGAGGTTGTTGTCGGACGACACGCTCGAAATCAGCCGCAGCGAAGCCGCGGCGATCGCACGGAGACGGTCGACCGAGCCGCTGCACGTCGACGACGATCTCGTGCCCGAGCCAATCTCCCAGAAGGGTTAGAGCACGTCCCGATCAGGTGAGATGCACCGCCACAACTACTCGGTGTCATCCCGGCGAAAGCCGGGAGCCATAAACACAGCTGCTCGCTCGACTTAGCTCAACGGCCCGACGCCGGTGGTTATGGATTCCGGCGTTCGCCGGAATGACACCGTGGGTTGATTCCAGCTGCATGAATACTGTTCTAATGGCAGGTCGGCACCGGACGAAACGCATACACGGTCGTGTTCCAATGGCTTGACCTGCTTCCAGGCGAGCTGCGCGCGTCAGGATCAACGAAACAACGAGCATGTGCCCCAAAAAAAGCGGCGGCCCCAGAAGGGCCGCCGAAGGGAGCTTTGGCCACCGGCTCGGGGGGATGGGCGGGGGGAGGAGCCGGCAGTCATGACATAAACCCCGATCCCCAGAGTTGGTTCCCGGAAATGCGCGGACTCTTCGATCCCGGACTTACGAATGAACCGCTTGGCAACACCGGCGACCGCAGAACCTCCTCGTCACGCTCCGCCCTGTTTCGTGGGTGCACCGCCGCTGTCGCCATCGGCCACGCCGAGGTCCGCGAGGGCGAGACGGCATGCCCGCAGGAGCTCCGCATTGCGTCCCGCCGGGGCCGTCTCATCGCGCATGTTTTCGTCCGACGCCACCTGCAACTCGCGCAGGTCGAGCTCCCATTCCTTCAACACCCTGACCTTCTGGTCGCGCGTCAGCTCCTCGCTCGCAAGAACGTCCTGCGGCCGCTCGAACTCCCGCGACACGTCGTCCAGCACCTTGCTAAAGCGGTACGAACGCATGTTTCCATCCTCCTGGCGATGAACCGAGCGATCGCTCGTGCGCAAGAACACCGGCGGCCGTCTGCGGTTCCCCGCGGGCCTATTGCCCGAGAAACTCGCCGATCGGCTTCAAGGGCCGGATGTGATCGCAGAAGATCTTGAAGACGGCCAGCATCGGCACCGCGAGCAGCATGCCCGGTATGGCCCACAGCCAGCCCCAAAAGATGAGGGCGACGAAGACGGCGACCGGGTTCAGGGTCAAGCGGCGGGCCACGATCGCCGGCGTGATCAATTGCCCTTCCAGGAGAGCCAGGCCGGCATAAAGCAGCGGCGGGATGAGCGCGAATTCGAGATCGCCGAAGCTCAGCAAGGCAACGACGGCGATGATGGCGAAGCCGATGATGTGCCCGAGAAACGGAATATAGTTCAAGACGGCGACCATCGCCCCCCACAGCGCCGCGCTTGGCATGCCCAGCACGTAGAATGCGCCGGCGACGGCCAGTCCGAGCGCGATGTTGATCGCGGTGATGGTGAACAGATAGTGCGAAATGTCGGCCTGCGCTTGTTGCGCGATCTCGACGGCCTGCTTCTTGTCGCCGAAGCGTGGGAGCACAGTCACGAGTTTGCGCAGGAAAAAGTCGCCCGACGCCAGTAGGAAGTAGAGCAGAACGAGCGTAGCGCCGAGCCCGACGACAAAGCTGGTCGTCTCCGACAGGATGGTCGCGCCGAGGCCGTAGGGCGTGACCACCACGGCCTGCGGCTTGGCCGTGTCCGTTTCGGACAGCTTCGAGATGGCTTCCTCCGCCTGCCGCATCTGCTCGACCGGCTCTTTGAATACCTTCAGATGCCGCTCGATCGTCGACACGCTCGCCGGGATCCTTCCGATCCATTCGGAGGCCGGCGCGGAGAGGGCGAAGATGCCCTGGCCGACCGCGGCGACCATGACGATCATCACCAGCCCGGCACCGGCCCATTCCGGAATGCGCAGCGACGTCAGTGTCCGAACGACAGGGGACAGCAGGAGCTTGAGCAGCAGCGCAACCATCAACGGGATGATGACGACGCGTCCGAAATAGAGGGTGTAGGTGATGAGCAGCACGCAGATGACGAGAAGCAGGAACGTGGGTAGGTCAAACCCCCGTTCGACGCGCACCGCGGTATCGTCGCTCGTGTCGTCGGGCGACGGTGCAATGGCTGCCGCGCGCGACATGGGGTCCATGGCGGGCGGATCGACGCTGGCCATTCATCGTCCTCGCTGAAACGTGTGCCCGCGGCCGGCACGAAAGAGAAACGCAGGGAGCGCGACCGGGTTCCGTGCTTATGGGATCGGAAGCGGGTGGATCGACCGGGCGGAATGATCCTCAGCGGCGCGGTCTGCTCAAGAACAGACCGGCAAGAAAGGCGGCCGCCAGCAAAGGCCCGGGGTTTCGTGATGCAGCGGCGCCGAGATCCTGGCCGATATCGAGCATGGTCGTCATGATCGGTGAGGCGTCCTCGAAGCGGCGGCGTTCCGTCCGTGAGCCCGCCCGGAGCGCCAGCAGGAACGCGGCGCCACCGACCAGGAACGTGCCGCCGATGATCAGGCACGCGCTGATCGGATCCAGGAGTGCGCTCAGCTTTATGTAGGCCGCGGCGAGAATGAACCCGCACCCCACCAGCGCCAAGCCGAGACCGACCATCGCCAGCACGGCGCGCTGCATCGTGCGCCGCAGCGTCACTTTGATCCCGTCGGCGCCGCGCGCCAGCGCGTGCGTGATGAACAGGCTGCGAAGGATGCGCCCCATCGTCGCCCTCAATCGGGTCGGGCCGTTGCCGGCCGGCTGACCTCAGCGACGCAGAATCGTTCCGATCACGAATCCGAGACCGAGCGCAACGAGAATGGCGGCAAAGGGATGGTCCTCGATCGCCACTTCGACGGCGTCGGCGGCGTCGCGCGCGCCGGCCTTCGCCCGCCGTGTCGCCTTGCGGGCCTCGCCCGCCGCCTTGTCCAGACGATCACGGATCGCATCGACCGCGGCGCTCACCTCGTCCGACGCGATGCCTCGCACGGTACCGGCCAGCGAGGCGACATCGTCCCGCAACTTCGCCAGCTCTGCCTCGAGGGCCTGGTAGGACCTGTCGTTCGCGTGCCTGCTCTCCGCCATGGCCGTACCTCATGTCCCCGATGTTGCGCCACGAATCAACACCGCGGCGGCGGACGAGTTCCCGCCGCCGCGGACCATCATGGGACGGCGGCGATACTGACGTGCGGGCCTACCGGCCGGTCATCCGTGCGCGTTCGCCCGTGCCGGCGCTGCGCCGCTCCGCCAGCCGCTCGGCGGCGAATTCCCAATTGGCCAGCTTGTCGAGAAACGTCTCGACGAACGCCGCGCGATCGTTCTGGTAGTCGAGATAGTAGGCATGCTCCCACACGTCGCAGGTGAGCAGGGCATGTTTGCCGGACACCATCGGCAGGTCGGCATTGGACGTCGACACGATCTGCAAGCGAGCGTCGTCGGCGATCAGCCAGAGCCAACCGCTGCCGAACTGTCCCGCCGCCTTTGCCGCGAACGCCTTGGCAAACTCGTCGAACGAGCCGAAATCCGCCGCAATCTTTCGAGCGAGCACGTCGCCGGGAGAACCGCCGCCGCCGGGCGTCATCGAACGCCAAAAGAAATCATGATTCCAGACCTGCGCGGCGTTGTTGAAGATGTCGCTCGCCGCTTTGTCGCGCGCCGCCTTCAGAATGACCTCCGCCAACGGCATGCGGGCATAGGGCGTTCCCTGGACCAGTTGGTTGAGCTTGTCGATATAGCCGGCGTGATGCTTGCCGTAATGGTACTCCATCGTCCGCGCGGATATTGCGGGCGCCAGCGCCGATTCGGCATATGGGAGAGGCGAGAGCTTGAATGTCATCGCAGCACGTCCCTCTGCTGTGGTTGGATGATATGGGCCAAACGCCCGGACAGCGCATTCGTTCCATCGACGAGCCTTGTCGAAGGTCGATGGAGGTTCAGTCCGGAGCGAATGTTTCGCTACACGAGCAGCGTCCGCTCGAGCAGGTCGCCGACGCCGACAGGGGCGTCGCCGCTAGCCCTCGCGGAACGCATAGCTGTAGGCGCTGAGCGCCGGCACGCCGCCGAGGTGGACATAGAGGATCTTGGCGCCCGCCGGAAAGGCGCCGGACCGCACCATTGCGATCATGGCCTGCATCGATTTCCCCTCATAGACCGGATCGGTCACCATGCCCTCGAGGCCGGCGCAGAGCCGGATCGCGTCGAGCGTCGCGGTCGACGGCACGCCATAGACGGGGCCGGCAAAGCCCTCGTCCAGGACGATATCGCTGTCGCCGATCGCCCGGTCAAGCCCGACCAGATCAGCCGTGCGTTCGGCGATCCGCTTGACCTGCGCCCGCGTCTCCGCCGGCTTGGCGGTGATGTCGATGCCGACGACCCGGTCGGCCCGGCCGTCGGCAGCGAAGCCGACGACCATGCCCGCCTGGGTGCTGCCAGAGCCGGATGCGGTAATGATGGCATCGAACCGCAGCTCGAGATCGCGCTCCTGCCGCCGCAGCTCTTCGGCGAAGCCGACATAGCCGAGGCCGCCGAGCGGGTGATCCGACGCCCCGGCCGGAATCGCATAGGGCTTGCCGCCATCCCGCCGTACGCGCTCCAGCGCCTCTTCCCAACTCCGCTTGACGGCGATACCGAAATCCTCCTGCGAGAATACGAGTTGTGCGCCGAGCACGCGGCTCAGCTGGATGTTGCCGACGCGGTCATAGACTCCGTCGGGCCAGTTCACCCAGCTGCCTTGTACCAGCACGCATTTCAGCCCGATCTTGGCAGCGACCGCGGCCACCTGCCGCGTATGGTTCGACTGCACGCCGCCGATCGACACCAGGGTGTCGCAGCCCTGGGCGAGCGCGTCCGGCACGAGGTATTCCAGCTTGCGCAGCTTGTTGCCGCCGAAGGCGAGGCCGCTGTTGCAGTCCTCGCGCTTGGCCCAGATCTCGACCTTGCCGCCGAGATGGGCGCTCAGCCGCGGCAGCGGTTCGACCGGTGTCGGCCCGAAGGTCAGGGGATGGCGGGGAAACCGGCTGAGGTTCATGGCTGACTCTGTTCCTATTCCGCGGCCGCCGGCGCCTCCGGTACAGCGCATCCCGTGACGCAGCAGCGCCCAGGCTGCCGGTCGCGGCGGCGGGCGATGCCGCGGTCGAGCAGGTCCTCGACCAGCGCCACCTTGTCGCCGACCGGATAGTGCCGCCAGATCTCTCGCTTCATCGCCTCGGGTGAGCCGCCGCCATGCAGGCTGATGACCGAGTACCATCCGGCGGTGTCTGACGCCGTGAGATCCTCCAGCAGGCGCGCCACCTCCAGCCGATGCGGGGTCGGGATATCCGGCCGCCCCGCCAGCACGGCGGCCAGGCTGGCCGCCGTCACCGGGTTGTGGTCCTCGTCAGGACCCGGCAGCGCCACCACGAGGCCGCCGGAGACCTCGTGCGCCAGGCACTGCATGTCGTAGATCTGCGTCGCCAGCAGCAGCTTGCCGATATTGGCGAAGACCGCATCCGGCTGGATGTTCCCCGACCCGTCCTTCAGCCCATAGACCGAGGCGGCGACGCCGCAGGCAAAGAATCCCTCGACGATCTTGATCAGGTCGACCAGAGCGTTGCGGATGTGGCCGTAGCGCTCCGGGTCGAGTCCGTTGGCCTCGGTCATGAGCACGCCGGCGCCGATCAGCAGGTCACCGAACCCGGCGCGGGCGCCGATGCAGCTGTGCCGATGGTGCGTCGCATAGGTGGCCGCGAGAAAGCCCGCATGCTCCCACTCGCCGCCCAGGAAGACGCGTTCGTGCGGCACGAGGACGTCGTCGAACAGGACGACGCCGGTCGACTGGCCGTATCGGCCGGAGAATTTCGCGCCGTTTTCGCCGGGCCGGCCCGCCGGTCGCGCCACGATCGTGACGCCCGGCGCGTCCACCGGCACCGCGCAGCAGACCGCGAAGGCAGAATCGGCCTGCTCCATGCTTCGGCCGGGCATTACCAGGAAGCCGTGCACGTAGGGCGCCCCGGTCACGATCGCCTTGGCGCCGCGGATGACGATTCCGTCCTTCCGCCGCTCGACGACACGGACGTAGCTGTCGGGGTTCGCCTGTTCGTGCGGGCGGCGCGAGCGGTCGCCCTTGGCGTCGGTCATGGCGACGCCAAGCGTCAGGTCGTCGCGCTGCACTGCGTGCAGATAGGCGAGGAACCGCGCGTGATAGTCCGTGCCCGCGGCCGCATCGACGCGGTGGGTCGCCTGCCAGATGGCGTTGAGCCCGTCGTGCGTGAGATAGCGCTGGGCGCAGCCGCTGTGCCGGCACAGCAGCCGCACCGCCTCCAGCTTGTAGAGCAGGTCGGTGGTCGTCGCGTTGATGTGGAGCATTCGGTTGACCACCACGCCGCTGCTCGCCTGCGTCGCCCGCATCAGCGGCGCATGCTCGGCCGTCAGCGCGAAGTCGTAGGTGAGCCCGATGGCATTGAGCCCCGGCGCAAATGCCGGCTCGTCCGCCACGCACTCGACGCGCCGGCCGTCCAAAAACACTATCGGCTTCAGGCGCCGCAGCGAGTCCCGGTATTCCGACGACATCAGCATCGCTGTCTGCTTTCGGCCAGTTTCTGTCAGCCGGATGATTTTTCTACCACTGTCATATTATTCTTTCAATGGTGATTCCCTGCCCACGTCGTGCTATGCATGTCCCTATGACCAGAGCGCAGCGGGCCGAGCGGCAAGGCCGGGCGGATCGACAGAGTGCCGTCAACGACTACCGCCGACAGATCATCCTCGACGCAGCGCGCAAGGTGTTCGCGGAGCAGGGGCTGGAAGGCGCCAGCCTGCGCACGATCGCCAAGGAAGCCGGCTACACCCACGGCGCGATTTACTTCCACTACGCCAGCAAGGAGGAGATCTACGGCGCCCTGCTCGCGGACTCGCTCGATCGCCTGCATGCCGCCGTGGGGGCGGCGATCGGGGCTCGTCAGGCGCCCAAGGCGCGCCTGCAGGCAGCTGCACTCGGGTTCTTCGACTACTACCGCGCCAATCCCGGCGATCTCGATCTCGGGTTCTATCTGTTCCGCGGCATGAAGCCGCTCGGCGTGACGCGCGATCTCAACGCCCGCCTCAACGCCAGGCTCCGCGCCGTCCTGGCGGAGATGGAGACTGCCCTCGGCGGGCTCGGCCTCGATCCCAAGCCTGCCGACCGCGAGACCGCCGCCCTGTTCGCCCACGCCGCCGGCCTGCTCCTGCTCGAGCACACCGGCCGCCTGAAGCTGTTCCGCAGCGATGCACGCGACCTGATGACCGGCTACGTCGCCCACCTGACGGAGCGAGTCGCCGTTTGACCCCCTCCGGCGTTGCCGCACTTTGCAGAGTCGCACGGCGCGCCTCCATTGACGCTCGCCCCGGTTCCGGGCTTCATGCGGCTTCGTCCAGCGATTCGGAGAAGCGCATGCAGCGGGCGGTCCTTTCGGCCATCGTCATCGGCGTCCTCGGCGGCTGCACCGCCGCGGCCGATAAAGAGGCGGAGAAACTCTCCTTCGCCTGCCAGCTGTCGCGCTGCGACTGCGTGTCGAACTCGTTCCTGTTCTTCGATTCGGAGCCGGTGCTGTGGAAGCAGGACGGCACCGCCTATTGCCGCGAGGACTATCACCTGCGCCGGCTGGAGGAGGCGCCGCCGAAGCCGATGTGACCCGACCTAGGGTTCGGTCGCGACCGAAGGCGCCAAGACCGGGACCGCTCGCCGCCGCCCGACGACCACCAACACGACCGCGGCAACGATGATGCCGCCGCCGACGAGGGAGTTGACGGTCGGCGCCTCGCCGACGCCGATCCACGCCCACAGCGGGTTGAACAGGACGTCGAGCAGGCCGATCAGCACCATGTGCATGGCCGGGATGTGCCGGGCGGCGCGCACATAGAGGATGATCGGGACGGCCAGCTGGAGGACACCCATGGCCAGGATCAGCAGCAGGTCGCGCGGCTCGACAGGCGGGATGTCGCGCAGGAGCGGGATGCCGACGGCGACGACGACACCGCCGACGCAGACCGCCGGCACGAGATCCACGGACCGGTACTTGCGCACGGCGACCGTCTGGCCGGCGAAGCAGACGGCCGTCGCCAAGGCGACGGCGTTGCCGACGGGATCGCCGACACCCAGCTCGTCGCGGAAGATGACGTAGGTCCCGGTCAGGGCGACGCCGGTCGCGATCCAGGCGATGCGGCCGGACCGCTCGCCGATCAGCAGCCATGCCAGGATCGCTGCGAATATCGGCGCCGTCGCCGTCAGACAGGCGACGTTGGCGATGCTCGTCCGGCTGATGGCGATCACATAGAGCGTCGAGCCGACGGCAAAGAACAGCGAGACGGTCAGCATCGCACGCGGCTCGATTGCCGCGAACCGGTTCCAGGTCTGCCGCCCGTAGACGGCCAGCAGGAAGACGACGAGAGCGACGGACATCGATCCCGCCCGATAGCTGTTGATCTGCCATGGATCGGTCGTGGTCATCAGTCGGACGAACACGCCGCTCAGGCTCAGCATCACGGTCGCCGCGACCATGATGGCGACGCCTTTGACATGACTGCCGCGGTCGATCTTGGGGGGAGACATGGGCGATGGTTGTCGTTGCCGGCGACCATAGCAGATGTGTGCTGCGCGTACAGGACATCGGGGCCCTTGACGGAGCGGCGGTGGCTGGGCCAGCTTGTCGCCCGGCCGCCGGTGCGGTCGATCACATGCCAAGGACGTCTGCCATGCTCGGTTGGAAGGGAGCGGCAATCACCCGCCCGTTTCTCGCGTTTGCGTCATTGCTCGTGCTGTCGGCCCCGGCCTCGGCCGAGAGCTTCAATGATCTGAAGCCGGTCAGCCCGCAGCCGGCCGCCGATGCCGTCGCCCCCGGCCTCGCCGTCAACTATGTCTTCGTCAACGTCCGGCATGTCGACGACATCGAGTCCGAAGGTCCGGGCGAACCGGGCGAGGCGCTGCCGCAGCTGAACTACCAGAGCGGGGCCGGTGACGTCCTGACCAGCGACCGATCGGACGGCGTCGGCGCGCTGATCCAAGGGCTGATCAATTTTCCGGAACCCGGCCGCTGGCTGATGGTGGCGCAGTCGAACGACGGCATCCGCGTCCGCGTTGCCGGAACCGTCATCATCGAGGATCCCGACGTTCACAGCGACCAGTACTCGGCCAACGCCGAGATCAACGTCGCCGAGCCCGGCTGGTACGAGCTTGCCGTCACCTACTTCGAGCGCAAGAGCACCTCGACGCTCAAGCTGCTGTGGCAGCCGCCCGGAAAGACCGAGTTCGAGGTCGTTCCGGCCACCGCCTTCGTGCACCTGAAGTAGCCCGCCTCGGACGGACGGACGGCGCTCAGTCGCCTTCGTAGCGTCCGACCGGGCAGCGCCGGTCGATCGGCGGCGGCTGGCCGCGCATTTCCCCGCGGATGCGCGAGAGATGCTGCCCTGGCGGGTTCTGCGGCGAGAATCGGCGGGGATTGGGCATGATCGCCGCCAGGCGCGCCGCCTCGCCGGCGCTCAAATCCTTGGCCGACTTCTTGTAGTAGGTCTGCGCCGCCGCCTCGATGCCGTAGATGCCCTGGCCGAACTCGGCGACGTTGACATAGACCTCGAGAATCCGCCGCTTGTCCCAGAACAGCTCGAGCAGGACGGTGAAGTAGGCCTCGACGACCTTGCGGGGATAGCTGCCGCCCGGCCACAGAAACAGGTTCTTCGAGGTCTGCATGGTGATGGTGCTGGCGCCCCTGGTTCGCCGCCCCTTCTTGTTCGACTTCCAGGCATCGA
>Ga0187893_10010346_pt1 | contig 13952 bp, 9 predicted proteins | sample MA1701074metaG_FD_139574 | JGI IMG/M metagenome (GOLD analysis project Ga0187893, IMG submission 139574) | White microbial mat communities from a basaltic lava cave in the Kipuka Kanohina Cave System on the Island of Hawaii, USA - MA170107-4 metaG ...
CCCATGCTATGGCCTGTCAACCCTTAACCAGGTAAAACCACCGACTGGAGAGCCGTATGCGGGAGACCCGCCTGTACGGTTCGGAGGGAGGGGGAGCCGGACGCTCTCCCTACCCCTATCAAGCCCATTACTTTCCGATACGGCCACTGTTCGGGTTTTGCGACCAACCCCGCACGGACTGGGTTGTAAAGAATGTACTCCCATTTCTGTTGCGCCGATTCTCCAGACCTCAACAAACGGTCAAAACATCCCTCTTGCCACTCCCAACCGGCTCTAACCTGCTCATTAAACCACCGCTTGAACCACTTCGAGAACGCTGAGACCGAGGCATCCCGGTTTACCGGCGCAACCAACAGGTGAACATGGTCAGGCATCAGCATGACAGCCAGTTTCTCCCAGCGATCCATTTTGGACAGCGCGTTCAAGCAGGGCATTCCAGCATTGGTCATTTGCGAGAACGTTCTTTCTGCCGTTGACGCAGAAGGTCAAGAAATAGACCGTTGCTTGATCTGCAGGAAGCCAGTTAGGAATACGAGGGGGTCTGGTCATGGGTGGAACCGGCATCTATTGTACGGCGTCTGTGCCAGACGCCGTACAATACAAGAGGAATCGAGACCGCGAAATTATAGGGTATCTGTTGTAGGGCGTCTGTGCCAGACGCCGGGGCCCTTCAGCCCAACCGTTCTCCTTGCCATTTCCCACTGCCTTGCGTGCATTTTCCGATATAATTCCTGGTTTTTGAATTCGTAGCTGGATTCCCCATCAGGATTCGGATGCCCGCCGCAGACAATGCCGTCGTTCAGGCTCTCAAGAGTTTTCCCGCCAACACAGTGTACTTTCTTGCGCCCAAAATTGAGGTTGTCAGGGGCTTTCAGCACCACGAAACCAAAACGGTTGAATCCTATGCCTGGAATAAAGATTTCTCTGTGCTGGAGGCCAATCTGCGCGTTGACGGCCTAAACGCCGTTTCTTTTTCGTTGGAACAAGGCAGGTTAAGGTTTGCCTGTGACTGCCATGCGTGGAAGCCGGAATCTCATTGCTCGCACGTGATAGGCGCCCTACTGACCACCATCAATTTGTTGGCGCCTAACGTGTTCCAGAGGCGGCGGGAAGATTCACGCTATTTGGACGTTTTGAAGCAAATGCTTGCTGGAGATAAGTCAACTCCACCCGTGGCACCTGTTTCTGACGTCGCACATCTGCTCTCTCAGATCGGGCACTTTGCGATTCCAGCAGCAGCCAGAACGTCTCCTCCCGCAGCGCCACGCCAGCCGTCTAAGGATCAGCCCGCCGGGAAGTTCGTGATCGCTCTGGCGAACCGGGAGGGTGCCAGCACGATTCAAGTCCAAAGGGATGGCCGTCCAGTGTTCTATGGCTACGGTCCGAACCTCCCGAAGGAGCTCGCGCCGGTCAGCTACTGGTATACGCTTTCGCGGCCTGCAACCAGCACCGCATTCGTGGAATATCTGAATCATCATGCGGGCAAGCACCCAATTGAGGTGCAGACTTCCCAGGAAGAAAGCATTGAACTTCAGTGGGATCCCTCGCTGAAGTGCCGGACGCAGACGCAGCTCAATCTCACTGCGGAAGGTGTGTGGGTGGCAGCGGTCTGTCTGGCTGCAACAGGACCGCTGCGGCGCTTTGAGGCCTTCGGTGGCCTGGTTGGAGACCTCGATGGAAAGAGGCTTGGCATCATCGAGGAAAGCCTGGGCTGGTCCTTCTATCAACACTTTTATCGAACCTATCTTTACGAGTTGGAGGGCAAGGGGCTGGAAGGACCCGTCGATGGCGGCCCTTTGGGCACCGGAACCTTTCTACTTCCTGTCGATGGATTCCGCACCTTTGGACTTTCGCTTCCGCGAGCCGCCAAGCCGGAAACGGCCGGTTTCCTTGCGCTCCAAGTGAACGGCCAAGACGTGGAACCGCAGCCAGTCCAGTTGCGACCCCGGTTGAGGATTGACACCGGAGCCGACACCGGCGGCCGGCCAAAGCTCGTTGCGGAACTGGCGATGGGGAGTCGATCCGGAATCTTGCCACATAGCGTTTTCGATTTCTTCCCGGCGCTTGAATCGCGCGAGCTTCCCAGCGCATTGCGTACCCAGGCCCGAAAGGCCGTTTTGTGCGACGCGTTTTTCAAGCTTCCCGCAGCGCGCAATCCGAGCGAAGGCCAGAGGCTGATTCGTGAGACGCTGGCCGCCAGCGATATCATGCGCTTCCGCTTTCGCAAATCCGCAGTGGACCTTTTGAAAGCGTACCTCCAGCAATTTCTGGCCGCGGAAGACAGGTTGCTGGCTGCCGGAGGACAGTGGTCTAAGATTTCCGAAGACAAACGAATGCAGGCGTTGCTGTATCAGGTGCCCTACGCGTTGTTTGGGCCGCAGATCTTCAAGTCAATGGAAGACCGCGAGGTCATGTCGTTGCCTGTGGTTCCCCAGGGCGCGCAGCTACAGGCTCTTTTTTCGGAACTGCAGAAGCACGCCATCGATCTCTACATCAACGAAAAACCGGTGGTGTCGACGCGGTGGGAGTTCTCGATCGATGCCTCGCGTGCTTCGGGCATTGACTGGTTCGAGATCAGGCCGGAGATTCGCTGCAACGGCCTGCGGCTATCGGAAGCGGAATGGCTTGAGGCTCTAGGAAATGAGGGGGTCCGGGAAGGTGATAAAGTCTTCGAGGTTCTGGATTCCACCTCTCATCAAATCCTGACGTCAGTTGCCGCAATCCTCAAAACCAGGTCGCAAAGCAAGGACAAGAGAGAAATTGTGGAGGTCCAGCGACTTCAGATTCTGGACTGGATCGCTCTGCGCCACCGAGGAGTCACGGTGAAGCTGTCGCCGGAAGACGAAGCGGTCATCCAGAGACTGCTGCATTTTGAGACCATCGACCGCACCCATTTGCCAGAACGATTGCACGCGAAACTCAGGCCGTATCAAAAGGAAGGCTACCACTGGCTCGCTTTCCTGTACCAGCATCGCCTGGGCGCTTGTTTGGCCGATGATATGGGATTGGGAAAGACGCTGCAGGCGATCGCGCTATTGGGTGCCATCCGCGAGGGCACGCTCGCGCCCGCCCCCGGCCAGTCGCTAGGGCCGCACCTGGTGGTGGTACCGCCCACCTTGCTCTTTAACTGGGAGAGTGAGCTCAAGCGCTTCTATCCTGACCTGCGAACCGGTTTTTACACCGGAAAGGAACGCTCGACAGACTTCCAATCCTACGACGTTATCCTGACGACCTATGCGCTGGTTCGAAAGGACATCGAAAAACTCAAGGACCATCACTTTCATGTGATCGTGTTCGACGAAGCGCAAGCCGTCAAAAATATCTTTGCGGATACCACGGGCGCCACGCGCCAATTACGAGGCTACTTCAAGCTAGCTCTGACGGGCACGCCGCTTGAGAATCATTTGGGCGAATATTATTCGATCCTGGACCTGTGCCTTCCGGGGCTGATGGGGAGTTATGACCAGTTTAAAGCGTTCATCAAGATGGAGACGTCTCCAATGACGGACCTGCTGGTGCGGCGGACCCGCCCGTTTGTGCTGCGCCGCACCAAAGATGCCATTTTGAAGGAATTGCCACCGAAAACGGAGTCGGATGTTTACCTGGAATTGACTGAGAAGCAGAAGTCGTTGTATCAGCACACGGTCGCCCTGGTGCGTTCGTCGATCGAGAATGCCTATCGCAGCAAGACGCAGGGTCAAGCGCAGATCATTGCCTTGACCGCCATCATGAAGCTACGCCAGCTGTGCGTTTCGCCCCGCTTACTGGATCGTGCCAGCAAAGATCCTTCGCCCAAGCTGGACTTTTTGATTGGGAAGCTCAAGGAATTGCGGGAAGAAGGTCACAGTGCTCTGGTGTTTTCTCAGTTCACCTCTTTTCTGGATCTGCTCGAGGAAGAACTGAAGGATTCGGAGCTTGAGTTCTCGCGCCTTGATGGCTCCACAGCCGTCAAGAAGCGCAAACATCTGGTGGAGGGTTTTCAGAGCGGAAAAGCACCGTCCATTTTTCTGCTCAGCTTGAAAGCTGGGGGGCAGGGGTTGAATCTGACGAGGGCTTCTTACGTCTTCCATCTCGATCCGTGGTGGAATCCGGCCGTTGAAAACCAAGCCTCCGACCGAGCGCACCGCATCGGCCAAAGCCAGAAGGTTTCCATCACCCGCGTGCTCATGCGTCACACGATTGAAGAAAAGATGATGGAGCTCAAGAAGCGCAAGCTAGCGCTATACAAAGCGGTTATGGAAGATGCGACACGCGGGGGAAAAGGGTTCTCGATTTCGAAGTCTGATTTCGATTTTCTTCTGGGGGGATGAACAGCAAGAGATTTTAGTATGCCGTGCTCCGGCGCCAAGTGGCATGAAGATACTCTCCTCCTGGGAGGGGCAAGCGCCCGCAGGCGCTGGGGTGGGCTATGCGTTAATGGCCAAGACCCACCCCGGCTGCCTTCGCGACCACCGTCGCTTCGGGACCACCGTCGCTCCGCGACCGCTGTCGCTCCGGCAGTTACCCCTCGGATGGAGGGGATTTTGGGAGGAACAACCCGCCAAAGAATCCCGAAAACGAAGACGACCCGAGGGGTTTTCGTTAGAGTCGGCTCCAGGCAAACAATTCTGAGAAATCCAAGCTCAGTGTCGTGCCACGGAATTCGGTTTATCGTCTCAACCAAGCAAACAGCGAAGCCCGAAGAGGCATGCAGTTTCTGGTTCAGCCTTTCCAGCGCCAATCCGGTGTCCAGTGAATTTATTTCCTGGCAGGAGCCCGGTTGGCGGCGATCAAGGTGCGCACCCCCGAGACTTCCACCGTTCCCACCTTTTCGCCGCAGAGAAGCGCGCCTTGATCGACTCCACTCCGAATCTGCAGCGTGTGGCATCCAAACTCGGCCTGCTTCTTGTTGGCTGCTGCCGGGTCTGCAAGCATGGCCTGCATGTTTTCCATCATTTTCATTTGCAGCTCCTGGAAGCGTGCCATGAACTTTTCTTGCTCCTTCTCTGACATCGTGGAAAGTTCACCCATCTTGGCCGACATCTGCTCCAGTTCGTTCGGCATCTCCTGTAGAGAAAACGTCAAATTTCGATTGCCCTGATAGTCCTGAAAAGTCGCAACGGCTTCCCTGGTTTCGAAGGGCTTGGCTTCACCCGACCGGAAGAACTCGGCCGTATAACGCCCTTCCGCTTGCTTCTTGTTCTCATTAAGGGTGAACCCGTTTCCCTGCATCTTGAGGCTAACACGCCAGCCATTTTTGGCCGTCACTTCCCAGTTGTTTTTTCCGCCGATGAAGAGAGCCGGAGCTGCTGTGTGGCCCGCGCTGACCGGGACAAATGCGTGGAGACGCACGAAACCGAATGTAGCGTTGGGCGACACGCGAAGGGTCGCACGGTAAGTGGAATTCGCTGCAGGGCGGGCAAGTGCCGCGCCTGCGGGAAGAAATCCGGAGCCCAAGACCCCTAGCCGCGAGACACCCGCTGCCGTCGCGCTTTCTTTGACAACTTCTGCTTCGTCGTAATCAAACAAAAATCGAGTTCCCTGGGTAAACGTTCCAGTGGCCGCAATATCAACCGTTTCGCCGGGAGCCGCCGTGGCAATCTTGGCCAAGCTGATTGTCGCGCACGGATGTTTATCGAATAGCTCTTTTCGGTTTTTTATGGCGTCGAATCCCAAGCGTTGCTGGTCTGCCAGCGCTTGTTTCTGGATCTCCGCAACTTGTGAGTCGTATCGACTGCCAGCGGCGCGGGTGATGCCCCATGCCATTAGAAACGCGACCAAGAGGCTTCCCGTGATACGCACAGGACGGCTGATCTGCGTGTGAGAGTCATTCATAAAGAATTCTCCTTTTCGTCTGCTAGTGGATTTTCGACAAGAACTAACGCGCAAAAGTGAGGAGCGTTGGCTCATGTCGTTTTACGCCGGAGGTTAGAATGATTGACACAGATCCTACCAAAGTCCAGAAGAGAAAGCACTCCTCGACTCGATGAAAAGGGAAGTCGACCAGAGAGACGGTCAACATGGAGACGACACTGGCTGCCGCCCCTGCTAACAGTTCTCGATCTGAATCCAACGAACGCTTTACTTGGAGGAAAAAAGTGGTGACCACACCGAGGAAACTCAGAAGCCCGAAAGTACCCTGTTCAACCCAGATCTCCAAGAAGTCATTGTGTGCGTGGTCCTCCAGCCCAGCAGTAATTGAGTTCCCCTCTTGGCTGCGGGCTGCCTGCCAGTCGGTTTCCCAACGCGGGAAGAATGCCTCAAAAGCGCCCGGGCCAAGCCCGAACCAAGGAGCTTCCTGGATATGCTGAGCAGTGATTCTCCAAAGGTAGACTCTTCCCTCGACGGTTGTGTTGAGACTGCGGGCCGGCGATAGGACGATCAAGGTGATGCACGTTACCGCGAGTGCTGCCCACGTGCGCCACATCGCCCATTGCATGCTTAAGAGCGCCCAGCAAAGAGCACCTCCAAGCAATCCCAGAACAGGCGCGCGCGATCCGGTGGCCGCAATGGCCAGTAATTCCAACCCGAAGATGGCCAGTGCAACCCGGGCCAGGCGTTTGCTCGAGAAACTCAGTCTGCGTGCCAACCCAACTGTCAGTGGAACCAATGATGTCAGGAAGGCGGCAACGAAGTTCGGACTGCCGAGGGTTGCGTAAACCCGCATGCGGCTGTTGCCGATGCCAACCGGCGTCCAACCGGCTAGCACGAAGGGATCGATCCCCAGGTACTGAAGCAGAGCCACGACCGAAATCACAGCTCCCGAGACAATGATTGCCGCCGCCAACTCTTCTGCCGGAGGCTGGGCGAGAACAACCAGAGCGAACCAGCCAACTCCAAAGAACTGGATGAGTAAAGCCGTCATTGAGACAGCCGCTCCAAGGATGGAGGACAAAGACAGGCTCACAAGCCAGAATAAGAGCGCTGCTTCAAAAGGGAAGGGGAGCCGAAACCGGGTGGCTCTCAAGACGACGGCTATGGGCAGGCCCAGAGCGACAACGGATCCCAGCACAACCAGCTTTGGAGTTGAGAATGTACTCTGCAGGCCCGGGATCGTCGCGAGAGGTAGAAGGAACGCGACAAGCGGGAGGCAGCGGGCCAACACTCGCTGGACCTGGGTCACGGGACTCATGCTGTCAGTTGACACTCAGGTTTCCTACGGCTGATCTAATCCGTCGAGCCATAGGAGGATCGGCGAGGTGCTGATACCTGGCCGAGTCCAAGGACGCACTCCGCCGCCCCAGGCCATGATGCGCCCGTTTGTGAGAACTGCAAAGCAGAGGCTCGGTGCTCGTGGAGATTGATTGAACAGTTGTCAGCGATTTAATGGCACCCGCCTTGTCGGTCTTATTGTTGCCTCGGCCCAAGCTTCCGTGGCTGCCAACTCCCCGGGAAACGACTGTTCCAGTCTCGGTGAGCGCACGTGATAGAGTCCGGTCCGGATGACGCGAACGCCCTGCGCTCGCAGTCCTCCACCATCGATGCAGGTGGCTACCATCACAGCTATTGCGGACGCTTTCGTCAACATCGGCAAACGATCAGGTTCCAGTCGGTTCTGATGAATTCTTGGTTCCTCGTAACGGGCCTTTCATGGGTGGTGGACGACTCGCAGCACCTCGACGAGCAACTCGCCGTCCTGGTATCGCCCGACCTGCAGCGGACCCGACGGAAGCGGAAGCGCTTCGCCATTGAAGACGTTGGCCTTGCTGCCGTCGGGGTAGAGAGATTGCTCCTCGGCGATCAACGCCTGCATGCACGAGCCGGAGAGGTTCGACAAGAAAGTCCCTGGTGCCTTCGAGGCTTTTACGTAACCGCCTCGATCATCGGCGTACACGGAAAGCTCGACCTTCATGGGGCCGGCACCGATTACCCTGATCGCGCAGAACTCATCCTTGCCCTGAGTGGGGCGGTGAATCTCACAGAGATCCACATCGGCATCCAACTGCAGAATCCCCTGGTACTCGATGTCATCGTCGCTAGGAACCTTTTCGTCGCCAGCCACAAGGCCCGTCAGCACAACCTTGCCGGTGTTGCGAACGGGACAGCCATCGGTCCCCGCCATTGATCCCGTGTGACCGGCAAAACTGAGGCGTACTTCATAGACGGAGAGCTTGTAGCCAACAAAATCGTCATTGACGATGGTCACCGTTCCGGTGTTATCGATCAGGCTTGCCCCGGAAGGGTTACTGAGCAGCACTTCGAACGTCTCATCCGGCTCCGGCGCTCTGTCTCCGATGATCGTAGCTGTGATCTTCTTCGTAATCTCGCCCGGAGCGAAGGCCACCGTACCGGTGGCACTGCCATAGTCGGAACTGGCTTGAGCCAGGCCGTCCCTGGTGTTGTAAGTTACCGTCACCGGGCCAGACGCCGCCGGCGACAAGCTGACGGTGACTTCTACTGACCGCGAGCCGCTGTGCCCTTCGACGATCCGGGCATCACCGACGCTGAGGCCAGAGGGCGCGCTGAGGAGGGCGCCTGACAGAGTGGCCATGGCAACCGCAGTGAGGAACCATGCCCGCATGGCAAACTCCTATTTCTTGATGAACTCGACTCGGCGGTTGTTTGCTTTTCCTGCGGAAGTGTCGTTCTTGTCGGCTGGCTGGCTTTCGCCTTTGCCATCGGTCTGCATGCGGCCCGCGTCGATTCCAAACTCGGCTGTCAACATGTTCTTGACGGAGGCTGCGCGGCGTTTGGACAGGTCCAGGTTCTTGGCGTCATCGCCATCGGAGTCCGTGTGGCCGACGATGGTCACCGCCAGGTCGGCATTCTCCTTCAGCACCGTCGCCACCGATTTAAGCGTGCCATACGATTCGGGCTTGATCCTGTCACTGTTCACGTCGAACAGAATTCCATGGGTCACCCACTTGCCTTCGGTAACCAACTTGTTTCTCGTGTCTGGTGCACCCACCGCCAAGCGCAGGTTGCTTAAATAAAAGAAGGAGTCGGGCTCCACACTGTGGACATAGAACACAATGGCATTGTACTTTGCGCCAGGCGTCATCGCCCTGGGTACATCCCAGATCTTGGCATCATTGAAATAAACCCGCACCCGCTCCTTTTGTCGCCACACAGAAATATGAACGGGTTTCCCCTTATCCGAAAACTGAGGTGTGTCCGCGCTGTTGCCTGCTCCGCTGGTCCCTTCTTTTCTGATTTCAGAGCCAGACGCCCCGTTTGGTTCGGCCGTAAAGGTATAGCGATCGGCGGTATGAAAGGCCAGAAGTTCGCTGGGATTCGTCATTGATGCAAGGCTCGTTCTAATGTGAGTGCCCTTGTACGGGGTACTGGTGAGCAGGTCGTACTCAAGTGTGAAATTGTCCGGCAACTCAGGTATCAATTCCGGAGCAAACACACCGCCCCTGGTCAGTTTGAGCCAGCGCCCTGGCTTGCCTTCAATGGTGACAATCTCACCGGCGGCGTTGGTGTTCCACCGGGCAGGAAAATCCCCGATCTCACCATCCATGAAGTCTTCAAATCCAACGACCTTTTCTCCCGGCACAAAATCAAACCTGCTGAAGGATTTGATGGAGGCAGTGTCTGCGGACTTCGGCGTGTCCTGCGCCTGCTCTTTCTTGGCTTCCGCCTCGCTTGATGTCTCAGCTTCCTTCTTAGATTCCGGCTCTTTTTTCTCGGCTTCCTTCCTGGTCTCGGCGTCTTTGACCTCTTTCTGGGCTTGGGCTTCGGCATCCTTTTTCTTCTGCATGGCCTCCTTGGCTTTCCTGGCGGCGTCCTTGATGCCACCGAATTGGGCAGTAGCCGCAGGCACTCCGAAACCGGGAACCGCGAGTGCAATGACCATGAATGCCACGGACATCCGTCGCCACGTTTCTTCGCGCATCACAACCCCCTGTCGAGCACGCTAGATGTTGAGTCGAAAATGTTCTGAGGAAATAGTATGGGTAAGCGGGATAAGCCTACGGAGTCAGCGCTCGGAAGTCAAGTTTCCAGCTGGTGGGGCGGCTGTATGAGCGACGAGCCCTGCTGAAATCGACCCGTTCTTTGCCGGTTCCAGTTCAATCGGGTTAAAACATTCGAGTGTAAGGAAGACGCCCTCAAGGAACCTTATTTTACTGTGCAGACCTTCTTTTTGGAGATATAGTACGCCGCGCAATTCCCCGAACGAATCAATCCAAAGTTCAGTCAAAGCAAACGATGGTTCCTGCTTCAGTCGGCCCCTGCTTCGGCTTCGATCCGCTGAGGGACCATCACATTGGATGAGACAGCCGTCTATCTGGAAAGGAATCTGCATGGCAGCCACCGCTCGCTTTCTCAAACTTGCGTTTATTGCGCTCCTGCTGAGCCTTTTTGACGGGCGATCGGCTCAGGCGCCGCCAGAACCCGTCACGCGATTCCGGGCCGTCGAAGGATACAGCCTCTTCATCACGGTCAGGTCGGATGACGCCATGAAGGTTGAGTTTCAGGGGGAGTCGTCCTGGCATTACGACGCGATCTGCCGCGCAGGCTCTCTCCGGTGTGAGATTTCGGCTTAGGGCAGGCCATCTTAAGCCCTGCAGATGTCTCGCGCAGGAAGCTGCGAACTCGTATCCGTCGTTCCTTGGTTTGCTGTCTGCTATTCCGATTTTGCTCACCCATCTTCTTCTTTTGTGGAGCAACTCGATGCGACACACAACTGGTTTGATCATTCTCTTTTCCTCTTTTCTCGGCTTCGTCTTGATCGCAGCACCTCAGGCGGTTGACGAAGTTATCGAGGTCTCACTGAACCTGACCGGGAGGTTGGAAGCGAAAAGACGGACCTCCGATAACTACCCAATGACAGTGGAAAACTGGACCATGGATTCCGACTACGCGCAAACGACGGACTACACGTTGGTGCGCGAGCCGTCTGGCAGGGTTGGCGGCGTGCCCACTTTCTTTTTCGGCGTGATGGAAGAGAGAAACATGCTGTTTGAGCCAACACTGTCGCCTTTCGACGCAATCAAGTTCAACTTGACCGGCAGCATCAAAGTCACGGGCTGTGTCAGCCTTTTGGATCCGCTGTCAGCGCGCAACGAGTCGGGCTTTAAGCCCGGCGTTAACCCGCCTCCGGGCATCCCACGTGGGGTGGCCACTCCGGGCCGCATGGGATGTATTAAACAGGTTTTCTTCAGAATAGCTTGCTGATGACCTGCCCACCGTTGGATAACTTAACCGGGCGGCCTCCCGGAGTGTCGTACTCGTGCGTGAAATCGAGGCCGACGCGATCGTAGATCGTCGCCACAAGATCTTCCACCTGATAAGGATCTTTGGTGACTTCCGCTGCCTTGGAGTCTGTCGCGCCCAGCACTTGTCCGCCCTTCACCCCGCCCCCGGCCATAACCACGGTAAACGCTTTGGACCAATGATCGCGCCCGGCATCCGAGTTCACTTCGGGAGTGCGGCCAAATTCTCCCATCAGCACGACCAAGGTGGACTCCAGCAACCCACGTTGATGCAAATCTTCGAGCAAGGCGGCGTAAGCCATATCCAGTTCAGGCAGGAGCAATTTTTCGAGGGTTGTGAAGTTCCGGCCATGCGTGTCCCAATTGAGCCACCCTTTGCTGACAGTCACAAACCGGACGCCGTTTTCCACCAGCCGCCGCGCCAGCAGGCAGCCCTGCCCTACCGGTGTCCGACCGTACCGGTTGCGAACTGCCTCCGGCTCAGCTTCGATATCGAAGGCTTTCTTCGCCACTGACGATTTCATGAGGTCGTAGGCCTTCTCGTAAAACGTGTCGACTGTCTTGAACTCATCGTTCGCATCGATGGCCTTGAACTGCTGATCGATCTGGCTCAGAAGCCACTTGCGATTATTGACGCGCGCCCAGTCGATGTCTGTCGGGAGCGTCAGATCGCGCACTTTGTAGCCCGACACATTCGGGTCTCCGGCTATGAACGGCCCGTAAGCGCCGCCCAGGAAGCCCGCGCCAAATGAGGGGAAGATGTTCGGCACTGTGACATAAGGAGGCAGTCCATTCTTAGGCCCGTGCTCTTTCGAAATCACCGAACCCATCGACGGAAACTCCAGTGTCTGCAAGGGCAGATAACCGGTCAGAAGATAGTTTATGGCGCGCTCGTGGTTGGCTTCCCGTGATGTCATCGACCGGATGATTGCGTACTTGTCCGCCTGCCGGGCTGTATGCGGCATGTGCTCGCAAACCTGTATGCCGGAGACGTTGGTCGAAATCGGTTTGAACGTACCGCGCGTTTCTTTGGGTCCGTCCGGCTTCATGTCGAACGTGTCCATCTGCGGCGGTCCGCCGCTGAGCCACACCAAGATGACCGAGCGATCAGGCGCACCGGCCTTGAGGGCAGAGTGAGCCGGAGTTTCTTTGCCGAGGGCCTGCATGGCGAAGAAATCTCTCAAACCCAGGCCAAACATGCCCAGCGAACCAATTCGAATAAAGTCCCGGCGTCCAAATAACCCCGCTGGAACCTGACCGCAATCACATTTCGCGACCATGATAAGTCACCTCATTAGGCTAAGACCACAGACTGCCAACATGCGTACCGAGCGATTCGTTAATGATTATACAGAAACGCCTTCGAGTTCAGCACAGCCCAGCCAAAATCTTCCAGTCCTTCGCGGCGGGAATGACTTTTCTCAATCCCTTGCGCGGCCAGCCGCGTTTCCAGGCTTGTGGGAAACCGGGCCAGAGCTGCGAGCGTCAGGTACTCGACAATTTCCTTATCGGTCTTACCTTCGCTTATGAGCCTCGAAATTGCACCTTTCTCGTGGCGCAACTTGCCATTAATTGTTTCACCGCTGACCAGATTCAAAGACTGCGTCACGCTGGCTGCCTGCTTACGCGAGCAGGTGGCGTTTTCGCGGGTTGACCGGTCGAAGATCGTCAAGAAATACGAATCGACAATGGGATCGGGCAACTGAATCGCACGCTTGCCTGGATAGAAATAGGGATACCGCTCGGGCACGCCGGTTGTCTGCGCAATCGCGTCGGCCATCTGCTCGGCCGACAGACGCCGTAGAATGTAATGCGAGTAGGCCGTGCGGTCATCCGCATTGGTCGCGTTCGGCTTGGCGGAGAGCTGATAGGTTCGGGAGAGGATGATACGTTTCATCAGTTTCTGCACATCGAAATTCAGCTCAACAAAATCCGCAGCCAGACGCTCCAGTAGCTCTGGATGGCTGGGAGGGTTCGTCACCCGAAAATCGTCCACCGGTTCAACGATGCCACGTCCCATCAGCTCCTTCCAGAAACGATTGACGGCCGATTTGGCAAAATAGGGATTGCCTGGAGATGTCAGCCACTGGGCCAGCGTTGCCCGCCGATCTTCCAGAGGCTGGAACTCTGCGTATTCCGCGCCGAGAAACTTGGCTGCCACGGACAGCTTGGTTTGGGGATGAACAAACTCTTTTTCCGGGTCGAGGTAGAGAAAGCGTTCGTTGTTTCGAGCACCGCTCTTGAATTTTACCTGAGAAAAGAACGCTGCCAGGCCCATGAAATCGTCACGTTTCCATTTTTCGCTAGGGTGGTCGTGGCAACGGGCGCACTCGAGGCTCACTCCAAGAAACGCCTGGCTCACGAAGGTCGCCATGTCTTCCGGCTTCTTCTGAACGGTATAGAAGTTGGTCGGCAAGGCTTGGTAGGTGCCGCCACTGGCAGTCATCAATTCCCTGACAAACTGGTCATATGGCTTGTTCTTGGAAAGGGCCTCACGCAGCCAGGACTGGTAATAGGCGGTCCCGTTGTACAAGAACTGGGGGCTATTAGTGAACAGATCGCCATACTTCAACGACCAGAAATCTGCGTATTCCGGGCGTGTAAAGAGCGAGTCCAACAGCCGCTCCCGCTTTCCCGGCGAACCATCGGCGAGGAAAGCTCGCACTTCCGCTGGCTTGGGCAACGTGCCTGTCACGTCCAGAAACACGCGCCGAATGAACTCACTATCAGAACAGAGCTCCGATGGCAGCATGCGCAGGCGAATGAGCTTTTCGAAAATCAAATCGTCGATGTAGCTATTCCGGGCCAAAGCCG
>Ga0187893_10010347_pt1 | contig 13952 bp, 15 predicted proteins | sample MA1701074metaG_FD_139574 | JGI IMG/M metagenome (GOLD analysis project Ga0187893, IMG submission 139574) | White microbial mat communities from a basaltic lava cave in the Kipuka Kanohina Cave System on the Island of Hawaii, USA - MA170107-4 metaG ...
CCCTGCAAAGACACCCTCTTTTCTGAACATTTGGACGGCTGTTTCCATCTCGTAAGAGTGCCAGCCCTCCAAAACAATGGTTCTAATGTCGTCCAGGGTTCGCAGCAGACAAATATCATAAAAGTAATCTTGTAACTTTATTTATAAGTACTTGGTTTTAATGAAGATATGAGGGCTTTTCTCCTGGAATTGTGGCATTTCTTCATCGCCAATCTTCGGGCGAGTTATTTCGGAGCATTTCTCCTCTCCGTATTTCTCCTTACCGAAATCATTACTGTTCCGCTCGTAAGCCGATATGACTTCATTTTTCTTTGCGCAGTCGGCTATCAAATATTCGCACTTACATTTCGACTTGAGCGTTTAAAAGAATTTTCCGTCATCATTCTCTTTCATATATTGGCGACTATTATGGAATTATTCAAAACAAATCCCGCCATCGGATCCTGGTCCTACCCGGCTATCGAAAGCGCGGTGTTCGCGCTTGCGTCGGTGCCGCTCTTTTCGGGATTTCTTTACTCTGCAGTTGGTAGCTATATCTCGCGCGCATTTATTTTTCTCAAACTTTCATATGAACGGTTTCCGGCCTACTTTCACCTCTGGATTCTTGCATTTCTTATCTATCTCAATTTCTTCACTCACCACTTTTTCTACGACATCCGGTACATTTTATTTGCTTACGTTTTCTTCATCTTTTGGAAAACTAAAGTACATTTCCAAGTATATAAAAATCAACGCAACATGCCGTTTTTGCTGACCGCAACACTCACCGCTTTCTTTATTTGGATTGCAGAAAATATAGGCACATTTACCCAAATCTGGCTCTACCCAAGCCAAATAGAACGCTGGCACCTTGTGTCGTTTAACAAAATGGGCTCATGGTTTCTGCTACTCATGCTAAGTTTCGCCCTCGTTTCTATTATTTACAAAAAAAAGCTAAAACGCGGCTAATTATTGTCCGCTCCATGTTTTTTCCGCTTTCTTTACGCTATTAGGTAATAACCGAAAAAGAAGCTTCGCAACGGGATTAGAAAACAAATACAACTTCCCATTTCGATGAAGCTTATGTTTTTCGGATCCCATTACTCCCCGCTTGCCAATGCTCAAAGAAAAAGCACAATGACCGTCAAATTCCGGATAAGGGTTGTTATTCATATTATTATTTTACATTTTTTAATCTCTTTTGAAAAACAAAGAGGTTAAAAATATAGTTCCGCTCGCAAGAACAACCATCGGCCCAGGAGAAAAATTAAGTAGGGCGGCCAAATATATTCCTGTGACAGCGCTTATTATTCCAAAGAAAACGCTTACCAAGCTGTAACTTTTAAAGTTGCGGGCGATATTTTTAGAGGCTACCGCCGGAATAACAACTAAAGATCCCATCAAAAGCGTACCGACGACTTTCACTCCCAATGCAACAACAACTGCTATCAGCATTAAAAATGCAAGATCTAAAAATCTGGTATTGATATTTTGGGATTTCGCGAAGTCAGAAGAAATTGTGCCAAGTATTAATTTCTCTTTCATAAAATACATGGCCGAGAACACTAGTGCTGAAAAAACTACCGCTAACAAGCCATCTAAAAACTGTACACTCGAAATGTCGCCAAACAACGCTTCTAGCAATTCCGGCTCCGGCGTCACTAAAATACCAACCGCCAGCGATAAAGAAAAAATTATTCCCACTATTGCTTCCGTAGGAATGGTCGTCAAATTTTCAATCTGCCAAATAATCAATATCCCAAATAATAAGGCGGCAAAAGCCCCAAAAAAAGGATTTACTTCGTAAACTAACGCTACACCCATCCCCGGCAACGCCACATGCGTTAGAGCATCGCCGACCAAAGCCAATCTCCTTAAAACCATAATAGACCCAAGATATGCAGCGGAAGCGCCAACAAACAAGCCGACGATCAAGCTCGTAATTAAATTGCTATCAATGTTTATGTTCATGCCGAGAATATAAATTTACTTTTGACCCGTAGAGCTCCTGGAGAACTTCAGTGGTTAACGCCTCCTCCGGAGAACCGTAACATATTTTTTCTTTATTCAGACAAAGAACTTTTTCCGCGTACTTACTGATCACGCTCAAATCATGCGTAATCAGCAAAACAGTTAGCCCCAGCTTTTCGTTAAGCTTGCCCAGCAAAGAATATATAGTCTCTTCGCCCCCGATATCTATACCGGCAGTCGGCTCATCAAAAAGAAGCACATCAGGATGACCCATCAAAGCGTAAGCTATGAGCACCCTCTGAAACTCCCCGCCAGAGATCTGTCCCAGCTTGGCGCTTAATAGATGGTGCTTTAAATGATGCGGATCGTTATTAATTTTCAAAAATCCTACATTCTGTAAAGCCTCATAAACCTCTTCTTCCGTCGCCCCCTTAAGGCGCAAAAATTCCATTACCGTCAACGGCAAATCCTTTTCTATTGCTAACTTTTGCGGGACATATCCAATTTTTATGTCTTTGCCCCATTTAATTTCCCCCAAAAAAGGCAACAATCCAAGCAACGCTCTGAACAAAACAGTTTTCCCGGCACCGTTGGGGCCGATAATCGCCAAAACATCTCCTTTTTCCAAATCAAAAGAAAGATCATCAATAATCTGATTCTCCTCGAAACGAACGCTTAACTTTTTTACATATAAAACCACCATAAAAAAATTATATCAATAACTACACTAAGGTCAAATTATTTTAAAGTTATATATACCCTCAGACGATACAAAATCGTAAAAATTTTATATTATGTAAATATGATTGCTCTGCCGAATGAACATCGCCATGCGCGTACAATTGCTATATTAGCCGGGACGGTAATTGCGCTCTTAATTTCGCTGCTTGCAGTTGGAATGCACATCAGCTTGTCGCTCCAAAAAGAAAAACTAGCTCAAGAAAATAATTTTCTTAAAAAAGAAGAAGCGGTAATCGTACGATCGGAAACCGAAGACAAAACAATTATTGTGCCGATCCAGGAAGTTCTTTTCGAATACGTAGAAGTAACCGGCGGATGCGGAGCATATTTCGAAGATCCGTGCTTAAATGCGCGATCCGGTCCAGGTACAGAGTATCCCGTAATTTCAAAGTTGCGAAACGGAATTGTGCTGAAAGTCGGCGGGAAAATAGAACGCGATGGGCAGACATGGTACAAGATCGTTTTCGATGAGTGGATCCGCTATCCCGAACGCATAAAAACCGATTGGTATGTTGCAGCCGATTACGTCCGTATACTACTAAATGAGGGAAACCGCGAAAGTATTACTAAACCCGGCGACACGACCACAAAGCGCATCATCGTCGATCGCTCTGATCAAACGCTCTCCGCATACGATGGCGACGAACTTTTTATGCAAGAATCGATTTCCACCGGCGTCGAACTTACCCCCACGCCCCGCGGCACTTTCACTATTTTTAAGAAAACTCCAAGCCGCTATATGCAAGGACCGATACCGCAGATCACCGAAAAAGAATATGACCTTCCGGGCGTGCCATGGAACCTTTACTTTACTATAGACGGCGCCGTAATCCATGGAACATATTGGCATGAAAACTTCGGCAAGCCATCCTCTAACGGGTGCGTCAATCTACCGCCTGCGAAAGCTCAAAAGCTCTACCTCTGGGCTGAAATCGGCACTAAAGTAATAGTGCAAGAGTAGACCCTCATATACGGTTGACTTGCAATATTTCTAAATTTATGGCATAATATATTAACGTATGCCTTATATTAATTTCCTAGCAGGTCTATTGGCTAGCTTTTCAATCGCTTTTCCAAGCGCGCCTCTGGCTAACCAAATCAATTCTTCAGCCACCTTCCCAACTGAAGCGCCTATTACAGCTGAATTAATTCCCTCAGTACCGTTCTACTCACAATTCCGGGATATTCACGCAGCCGAATGGCAAAAACTTGGGTGCGGCATCGCAAGCTTAGCGATGCTCATTGATTTTTATAAACCTCAAAATATATCGGTAAATGATTTACTGAATGAAGGCATCTCCGCCGGAGCATTCATCGACGGCGCCGGCTGGAGCCACCGCGGCCTCGTACTCCTCGCAAACGCGCATGGTTTAAGCGGCGCAAATTATGATCTTTCCCGCCTGAACACAGATGAGGCGTTTGCAGAATTCAAACAATTTCTACAAGAAGGACCAGTCATCGCATCGGTTCGTTATAAGTTTGAAGCCACCAACCCCATTCCGCATTTGGTAGTTATCAACGGCATTGATCAGGATTTTATTTACTATAACGATCCCGCCGAAACATCCGGTGGAAAATCCATCTCAATCCCCGATTTCCTTAAAAGTTGGAAAAAGAGATTTATCGTGATCCGGACTTAAAAATTATCAAACTGCCCCTTTCGGGCAGTTTTCGTTTAATCCGATTGCTTATTAAGCTTCGATTTCATGATACAATAAAGAATATGAAACAATTTCTATTGCCTAAACTTCCATACGAACTGGATGGCCTTGCGCCGCATCTCTCTAAAGAAGCCCTGGAATATCACTACGGCAAACACCACGCTGCGTATGTCAATAAATTGAACGGCTTCATACAAAACACCGACTACGCCAACATGCCGATTGAAGAAATTATTCAGCGAGCCGATAATACGAGCTTATTCAACAACGCCGCGCAGGCATATAATCATACTCTCTACTGGTACTGCATGAGGCCGAACCCTGATATGCAAGAACCTGAGCCCACGAATCAGATTGCCGCTGCCATCACCGACACATTCGGTTCGATGGAAAAATTTAAAGAAGAATTCACGAAAACCGGACTCAATCACTTTGGCAGCGGATGGGCATGGCTGCTCAAAACCAAAGACGGCAAGTTAGAAATCAAAGGCATGCATGATGCGGACACGCCGATCAAAGACGGCGACACCCCGCTCCTTGCGCTCGATGTATGGGAACACGCCTACTATATTGATTATCGCAACGCCCGCGCCGACTACATTACTGCGTTCTGGAAGCTGGTCAATTGGGAATTTGCCGAGCAACAGCTTCTTGCGCACGACCGAACGCCCCTCATGATTGCGAGCCAAATTTAATTATGAACTCAACTAAAAAATTAATAATTGGGATCTTGCTACTTGCCGCGCTCTTTGGCGCATATGCGGCGTATTCTAGCTGGACAAGAAAAACCTGTTGCGCGCCGACGCTGGTGGAAATTGATAGAACAAAACTACCTCCCATACCAAAAACACAAGAAATGTGTCTTGCCCAAAATGGCGAATGGAAAAGAGTTGGTCTTAGCCAACAAGAGCAGTGTAATCTACGGACAAGTGATGTAGGAAATCATTGTACGGATAGTTCCCACTGTGAGGGTGCCTGTATCGGAAAAGATGTTGATGCAACCTCAGGTAAATGCAGTGAATGGAGATTGGTGGTGGGCTGCCACGCATTCTTATATAACGGCAAAGTTCCAGGAATTCTCTGCGCGGATTAAATTAGCTCCCTTTATCGGGAGCCTTTATATATAAACAAAAAAAGAAAAGCTCTCATTTTCATGAGAGCTTTTTGAAACAAAACTCAATTTGTTTAAGATTTTCTATCGCCCTTTTTTCCTCTGCTTCTTGCGCGCGAAGCACGCCATAGGCGGTTTTCTTCATAAGATCGTATGCGTATTTTGGGATACTGCACTTAATAACCTTTTCATGCAATTGCAGATTTCGCCCTTCAGGACGAAAGATTAGATCGTACCCAACCTCGCCGTCTTCGAAACGATACCGGATCCGGATCGCAACAATCTTACCTTTTTCTCTGCGCACGCTTTCTACCGACACACCGATTTTCTGCATGCTTTCTCCTTTTCCGAAATTCAAACAGCCGTAGGTATTCTACCACATATTCCGGTACTTGACAATAGGTGTGTTATATGCTATGATATATAGGTTCTTTCAAAATAGATAAAACCGGGAAACGAGGAATGCGTAGTTAATATGACCGCGTATCCCTCGCTTCCCGGAATCCGTCGCTGAAGGATCACGGATCTTCCCGGAGGCGGATCGGACCCCAGACGCAAGCGCCATAGGGCAGGAGCCCCCGAAGGAGGGCCGGATGCACCAAAAGCGCCGTAGATGGCCCCACGGATAATGCCCGATGAGGGAATGCTTGGAAAGCGAATGCGGACTATGATAGGAAAAACCGCAAACGCCGACGATGCAGCTGAGCGCAAGCTCGCTGCTGGAATACAAGCGCCGTGGGGCCCAAATTTCCAAATGGAAAACGACACATAAGGAGGTGAAACGCATATGTCGTACGTCTTCCCGAAATTCCGGAGACCGATCCTAATCGCAAAAGGAGTGGTTCGCAACCAGCGAGTCACTCACTTCCTTTTGCCGGACGGACGCGTCCGCGAAATCGTTTCGCGGATCATCCGGCGGAAGAAGTCGTGACACAAAGCCCTCGCGTAAAAACGCGAGGGCTCACTTTTGCAAAAATCACCAAAGGAGGAACATCGTGCAACGAATCAGCATCAAAATGATGTGGTTGGGAATGTTCCTGCTGGCGATGGGCGCCGGCACCAGCGACAGCAATAGCAATCGCTACAGTCTGCCGCTCGGCGCCGCACTCGGCATCGTCGGCCTGCTGTTCATGTTCTTTGCGTTAGAGGAGAATCGGAACGTCAATCGGCTTCGGCGGATGGCGATCCAACTCAAGGGCTACCTGAAAAGGTAGCCCGTTGTATTTTTTGAAAAAAAGTGGTATAATAATTTTAGGTTGATAATTTAAATGGCTGCGCAATAGCGAGGAAAGTCCGGACACTCTTTGTCGCCTTATGGTGGCTCAAAAAAGATAGCGGATAACATCCGTCAGCAGTAATGCAGAGGTGCGATCAGTGACGACTTGTTTTGAAAAGGACAAGAAAGCCTAATCTCAACGTAATCGGCTTAACTCGACCATAGAGATAAAAAAGTCGAGGTGAAACGGCTAAACCCTTATCGAGTGCAAGGCTGTGCTCCGACCAAAACCGGAGAATGCCGCAAAGAATGGGACAGCAATATCTCATCAAGATAAATTGCCATTATTTTGAGAAGCAATTCTCAAAAACAGAATCCGGCTTATTAATTATCAATCTCACAAAACCCCGAAAGGGGTTTTGTGCTATCTGTGAAACCCTAAATCTGCAGGATTATGATCACCGGATACGCGCCCCACTTTTCCGCCTATATTTTCAAATTGCTCTCGCAAGTCAGTCACTTCTTCTGCAAGCTCAATCGTTTTCTTCGGCATCAATTTTCTATTAATAATTCCTTTAGACCAAAAATCAATTACCAACTTGCTGTCACCAAACACTTTTTTTGTTTTCTGCCTTAATGCAAGCTCCAAAGCATATTTACATGCCAAAAGCTCTCCATAGTTATTAGTTACGTTTTCCTTGATCAAATGCTTTCCGTGTATGTTCAACAATTTTTTCGGAAGGATATCTTTCAATAAATCATTCCCCTTGCTGTCGGTAACACTAACTTCCACCCCCTCACCGCGCCCGGTTCCCGCGTCAAAATAAATACCGGCTGTTAATTTCTTTTTCGGTTTTTGCTTAACTTCATATTGGGCTCCAGCATCAAGCCACGCTTGGGCTTCGCCGCGCGTTTTAAACCCCCGATAACGGGCATCTTTTCCTTTTACGAGATTCTCGCATTCAACCCACGATTCACAAATTCCCCGCCTATTGGCAGGCAAACCTTCTTTCCCCAGCAAAAAATAAGCGTAGTATTTTTTATCCTTCATAATGAACTGAAGTATTTTTGTAACGCATTCTTAAACTCTTTTTCCTTGCCTTTCTTTAAACGAAATCCAGCCGCAGTCGGATGTCCTCCATAACTCACCAATACATCTTTGCATGAATCCATTGCTTTTACCAAATTAAAATGCGAACCTAACGGCGCGCGGGATGATCCCTGAAAATAACTGTCTTGCTTCTTATATACATATAAAGGAATCCTAAGCTTCTCAACCAGCCCCTCTGCAAGCGAAGCGATCATGCCAGCCGCAATTGAAGGCACGTCTTTTCTCCATACAAATACACTACCGCCCGTTTTTTTATATAAGGCAATTCCCTCCGCAACAGCCGATTCTACAATCATATTGATCTTCTTGTGCCGATCATTAAGTATGGTTGCATATTTTACCGCTTGTTTTTTATTCTTTGCCAAAAATAGTGCGTACATTTCATTCTTTTCGTTGCTAATTCGCGGGAAAAACCTGCTAATTAAAAGAGGCATTATTTCCTCCCTCGTTATATGATCTCCATCCACAAGATGCAAAAGTTCCTGCAGGCCAATTCGTGCATGTTGATTTATTAAATGAATTCCCCTATCAACATATTTGATATTGTAATCATCTAACTTGATTCTATCGGCAATCATAGCCAGCGCAAGCAAATCCAATTGGCGCTCCAACGAACTCAAATCCAACTTTTGGCTCAAATAATATGATTCAAAAAATTTATATGCCACCCCAGCGCCACACCAGTTCTTATGCGGATACAAATCTCCCCTCTGAAGCGGGTTCACAAGAATTGCTGGCAATTTCCCTGGACGTTGCGGATGATGGTCAAAAAGAATAATATCAAATCCCATTTTCTTTGCCATTGAAACCTGTTCAAAATCCGAAGTTCCAAAATCAACGCCGATAATAAGGGTGGCTTTTTCTTTTTTAAGCAGGTTAAGGTGAATCGAGTTAAAACTGCGGTTATATTTTTTAACCCTTGGAAGAATAACTTTTAATTTTTTAGAAGAAAAACCGGCTCCGATTAATGCCTCTCTGATAATCACTGCGCCCGGAATTCCATCCGGATCGTAATCTCCCCAAATGCCTATTTTTTCATTTTGCTTCTTAGCGAGAAGCAGCCGCTTTATAACTTTATCGGTATTTTTAAAACTGTTCATTTGAATAAAATTATTCTAATGCTTCTATACCTGGTAATTTTTTCCCAGCAAGAAAATCTAACATAGCTCCGCCACCGGTTGAAACAAAGTCTATTTTTTTATCCAACTTAAGATGCTTCATATACATCACTGTTTCACCGCCGCCAATCACCTTAAATGCAGTTTTATTTGCTGCAATTGCGCGCCCAAGCGCCTCAGTGCCTGCTTCAAACTTTTTATCTTTAATATCCCCCATTGGGCCGTTCCAAATAATAGTCCGCGCGCGCGCAATATCTTGCTTGAATAATTTGACCGTTTCGGGACCGATATCGCGAATCGCGCCGCTAAGATTCTTTTTAAAATCAATTGCGGGTTTTATTTTGGAATTCATTTCAAGTTTAAGCAACAATGCCGGGGTCAATGCACCGCCAACCAAAAACACACTCGCGCGATCCTGCAGATTCTCAACCACTCCCAGCTTATCTTCAATCTTCAGCCCGCCCAAAATCACGATCAGCGGTTTTTTTGATTTTTTCATCACCTTGGTGAGATTTTCCAGTTCCGCCTCCAATTCAAGCCCTGCGTAGCTGTCTAAAAATTTAGTAATCGCTGCGACTGACGCATTCGACCGATGACTAACTGCAAACGCATCGTTCACATAAAAATCTCCCAATGAAGCAAGATGCTCGGCCAATATGTCGCTGTTCTGCGCCTCGCCATCCAAAAATCTTAAATTTTCCATCAAAAATACCGACCCTTGAGGGGAGGATTGGATTAACTCTTGAGCTTCTTTAAAATGAAAATGTGGAATAAACGTAACCTGATGACCGATATTCTTGGAAAGAACTCGGGTAATTGGCTGCAAACTAAACGCCTTATCGTATCCCACGGGCCTTCCTTTGTGGCTCACAATAACAACCGCTTTACAGTGTGCAGTCAGTAATGTCAACGTCGGCACACTCGCCTCCAGTCGCCAGTTGTCTTCAGTATTAAAATCAAGCCGCAACACGCATATTTTTCCCCGCAGAGCGCTTGGTTTTAATGAACTAAGATATCGCATATATACTTAAGTATATAAGAAATGCATTTTACGGTACACTGATTATATGAACGGACAGAATAAAAAAATTGTGATTCTAGGCGCGGGCTTTGGCGGATCAAAAGCCGCATTTGATATCTGCAAAAAACTAAAAAAGCTTAATCTCGAAGAAAAATATGAGCTTATTCTGGTGGATAAAAATGAATATCACACCTACACCCCAACACTCTACGAAATCGCGACTACTTCGAAAAATCTCGCCAATCAAATCGATTTGAAATCAATCGTGACATTCCCGTTAGAAACTATTTTCAAAAATATAAAAATTACCATTCTCAAAGAGACGGTACGCGATGTGGATCTAATTGAAGGCGATATTCATTTTAAAAGTGGCGGGAAGCTGAAATTCGATTTTCTCGTACTTGCGCTCGGATCAGAAACTAACTACTTCGGCATACCGGGATTAAAAGAAAATTCGCTAACTTTGAAAACATTTATGGACGCCTTGAAAATCCGCGACACGATCTGGGAGCGCGTCACCGCATCCGGACCGGATCAGCCGCAAAAACTTCGCATAGTCATCGGGGGCGCGGGTGCGACCGGAGTTGAACTTGCAGGAGAAATCAAATCCTGGCTCGGACAGCTGAGAGAAGAATACAAATACTGCTCATCCACGGTATCGATCATTCAGGCAATGCCTACCGTATTGCCGGGATTCCATGAAAAAATCATCGCCAAAGTTACGCGCCGTTTGAAAGATATTAATGTCGGATTGTTGATGAACGAAACAATCGCCGAAGTAAAGCCGCAAAAAATCATTTTAAAAAGCGGCCGCATCGTTGAATATGATATTCTCATCTGGACCGGAGGCGTAAAAGCTGCATCTCTTATGACCGGCCTGCCGCTCAAAAAAGAAGAGAAGGGGCGTGTAATGGCCGAGAACCAGATGGAATGCCTGCCACAAAGCCATGATTTGAAATTATACGGGAAAATATACGGGCTAGGCGATGCAATCTGCTTTTACGACCCCGATACCGGAAAGCCGATTCCCTACCTTGCCGAAGCGGCAATCCAAGGTGCAGAAATTGTCTCGCATAACATTATCGAAGACATTAAGATGATTGAGGGACTTTCTCAAAAAGCGAAGCATAAGAGATACAATCCCCCAAAAGAATACGCATACATCATTCCGGTTGGCGGGAAGTTCGCAGTCGCGAAAGTCGGTCCGATTATTTTATCCGGACTTGCAGGATGGACGTTAAAAGGGTTGGTAGAATTTTATTATCTGCTTTGGAACGTGCTGCCGCCGATGCAGACACTCCGCGTTTGGCTGAAGGGATTGAGGATTTTTGTACAGAACGACCGACTAGGATAAAAATAAGAAGGACCCCGTTTGGCGGGGTCTTCGTGAAAGATCTTCGCGTCTTTGAGTATTACGACAGAGATCTAACTGTCAGCTGGGGAGTTTTTTGTTTATCCCTGCTTTCGCGGTACGGTGTTAATCCGTAGCGCTTATTTTTAATATAACAAATCAGAAAATTACCGCAAACGCCTATCTGTGGATAAGTCGATGGACAAAAACTTCTTTAAAAGAAGTTACAAAAACTTTGCAATAAAGTAAAATGCCAGACCGAGCGCGGTAAAGACCGCGGACACGATCCAGAAACGCATCGTCACTTGAGTTTCCGGCCAGCCAATCGCTTCAAAGTGATGATGGATCGGTGTGGAAATAAATATCTTCTTTCCGCCACGCAATTTCTTGCTCGTCAGCTGAACAATCACGGATAAGGATTCAATAACCAGAATAATCGCAAAAAACGGAAGGAATGCCGCAGTATTCGTAAGCATAGAAATAACCCCCATCGTAATTCCAAGCGCCATAGATCCGGTATCCCCCATGAAAAATCTGGCCGGGTAAATGTTGAACCATAAAAACGCAAGCAGCGCCCCCATGGTAACGCCGCTGAATGCCGCAAGATCATACCTGCCGATCGTAAATGCAACCACTGTAAGCGCGCCGAAGGTAAAAAGCATCACGCCGCCCAAAAGTCCGTCCAAGCCGTCAGTTTCATTTGCCGAAAATGCGCTTGCAATAATAATGAACATAAAAATCGGCACATACCATCCGCCAATAAATACATTTCCATAAAAAGGCACATAGAGCACATCCCAATTTAACCGATAGTAAAACCATAGGCCGCCTACCAATGCAAGCACCGTATACATAATCAGCTTCTGCGAAATTCGCAATCCGCCGCCATTCGGACCTAAACGGAACACACCCAACAAATCATCAAGCAAACCCAATGCCGCTGCAACAAACATCGCGGCAATCGGAAGATAAGTTTCCGCGCGATCCACAAAATTCAAATAATTCCAAAATCCCTGCCCGCCGTCAGGCGCGGCATCAAATATCTTGCCCATTACGAAAAGCACCAACGCCAATCCAAGCACCGTCGCCCAAATTACAATACCGCCCATTGTCGGCGTATTCTCCTTTTTCTTATGAAGCTCGTAAAATACCGGGGCCTGTTCTTTGCTGCGAAGCTGTTTATTAAAATGAAATCTGTCCAGGAGTTTTGCCACGCCCGGAGTGAGTATGAGGGCAGTCAAGAACGAGGCTGCCGACAATCCCAATACCCGCGCTGCTTCTAGTACATTCATTCTGTTAAAAATATTTTAATTAAATGCGAATGCTTCTTTTACCCAATTATACAATAAATCCGTCTGCCCGAACCTATCATCCGTGCCTAACACTATAAAAAGCAATTTATATCCGCGGTAATTAAATAACGAAATTAAATTCCCATTTGCCTCATTGGTAAAACCGGTTTTTCCACCGGCAAAATCCGTGCGGCTGCCTCCCGCAAACGCGTTGATATTGAGCAATTTACGTTCGATTCTTTTTGTTTTTTCAAATAGCATCCCCTCTTTAGAGGCGGTTATTGCAAAAAGATTCGAATGCCGCTCGTCGATGTAACGGACAAGTTTTTCCAAATCAGCAATCGTCCCCTGGTTCAAAAATGAAATGCCAGTCGGATCCACAAATGTCGTCTGACTCATTCCAAGTTCGCGCGCCTTCATCTGCATCCGCTGCACCAGATTTTCAGTACCATAAAACTCCGCAATCGCCATCACCGCATCGTTACTGGAAACCAAAAGCATTGCTTTTACCAGATCGCCGACAACATATGATTCTCCAGCTTGAAAAGCTCCGGCGATGCCCTCTGTCGCAACGGCGGTTTCCGAAACTGATGCGACCTTCTCCAACCCGACATCTTCCACTGCAACCACGGCAGTCATCAACTTCGTAAGCGACGCCAGAGGCCAACGCACATCAGAATTGAATTGATACATCGCAAGATTATTATTTAAACTTCTCGCCATCGCGGCTTTTGCTCGCAAAACCGGTTCGTTTACATCCCAATTATGGCGATACGGAAGCAATTCCTGGAATTGTGCTGTTACGGCAGCAGTTTGTGAATTTCGCGCCGGCTCAGGTAAATCCGCTCTCGGTGAAAAGTGCTCGGTAACCGCAACTTGCAACGGAGATGCGGATGCACGAAGAGCCGGCTCGCCCCCTTCATTATGCCGCCCCATAAACGCCAAAACCGCCATCAGCGATACGAAAAGAAATTTTAATTTGTCCTCTTCCTTAAGGTTGAGGTTCTGGAGAATTTGGTTCAGCATGTTCATCGAAAGAAGTTTCCGGATTTACCAGCGGCAATACATCTTGTATCTGCGCGGTTTGGTCCTTTTGTTCCAACGCTTGATGGAGCATAGAAACTAATTCTTTATATTTTTTATATTCCGGAAGATCTTCATTTTTTGAGAGACCAAGATGACGCAATAATTCAAAGCTCGTGCTGTAGACATACGCATTGGAACGCTTCGGATCAACTTCACGCTCAATCAGGCCGCGCATCAAAAGCGCCCTGACTGTAAAACTGGAATTCACGCCGCGGATGTATTCAATATCGGCACGGGTAATCGGACCCGCGTACGCAATAATAGAAAGAGTTTCCAATGCCGCAGGCGTAAGCG
>Ga0187893_10010348_pt1 | contig 13951 bp, 16 predicted proteins | sample MA1701074metaG_FD_139574 | JGI IMG/M metagenome (GOLD analysis project Ga0187893, IMG submission 139574) | White microbial mat communities from a basaltic lava cave in the Kipuka Kanohina Cave System on the Island of Hawaii, USA - MA170107-4 metaG ...
GCGTAGAAAGGGGCCTGGGGGAGGGCGTGATCGGGAATTAAAATAGCGATCAGGAATACGCAATTGAAAGCCTCAAAGAATAGTTTCGGCCGAGATCTTGAGCGTCTCATGTTAGCCTCCAAGGCGACGAAGATAGGTTCCCAGTGTTGAATTAAAGAGGGATTCGGAGCCTGCCATCGCGGTGGCGCGGGAGCCGGACTTAAGCATGCTCCAGTCGCGAATGAACCGAGGAGATAATTGGCACGGCGACGCGTAACAATTGACCCGGGCCAAGCCAAGCAATTTGATTTTTCGGATTCGTCGTACGCTAGCGGTTTGACGTCCCGTTGCTCGAACGCTATCCCGGTGAGATCTACTGCTGCGGCTCAGCGGAAGACACAACTCAGTCGCGAATGTCCTGGAGAAACCACTGGGTCGGAATCTCGCGGCCGAGGCCGGCTTGTTTGGCAAGCTCGTACACTTTGCCGGCAACCGCGTGGAACTGCGCGCCCTGCAGATTGCCGCGCTCCGAATAGGTGATCTGGTCTGCCGAGCTACGCCCCTTCGCCTTGCCGGTAACAAGATCAGCCAGGGTCACGCGCCGATCGGGCAGTGAGTTGCCGTGTTTGCGCCGCCCGCGGCGGCCGTCGCCGTATTTGGCTTGTTCGGCGCGCGCCTCATAGCCGATATGCTCGGCGTCGGTGGCAAGCTCGGGATGTCCGACTGGCGCCGGCGTGTCGCCGAAGCGCAGGTAAACATCTACCCGCTTCAGGCTCTCGGCGTCCGGCTTGCCGCTGCCGCCGACCACGACAATGTGCGTGCCCTTTTCGAGTAACGAGCCGTCGGTAACTTCCACCGCGGAATCGGTGAGCGCCGCCAGGATGTGAGCGCCCTTGTAAACGTCCTCGGGGCGGTTACACACCTTCACCTCGATGTTATACTTCTCCGCCATCTCGCGCCCGAAGCGCTCGCGGTTTGCGCGCGTCGGACTGAATACCTGCAGCTTCTCGATTTTGCGCACGCGCGTGAACGCCTCCATATGCGTGCGCGCCATGCCGCCGGAGCCCAGCATGCCGACCACCTCCGCATTTTCGTCGGCGAGATACTTGACGCCGATGCCCCCGTCGGCGCCTACCCGCATATGCTGCAGGTAGCCGTCATTGATGAAGGCCAGCGGCTCGCCGTTTTCGACCGAAGTCAAAAGAATCAGGCCGCAGTAAAACCCGGGCCGCATGCAGTATTTTTCTTGCGTGACCACGCCTTGGTATGCGGTTTCATAGATGATGTCGGATTTCATGCGGATGGCGAAATAGCCGGCGGTCGATCCTCCCTCCATGGTGCCCCACTGGTAGTTGCGCGCCGGATCGCTCGTGGGAATGCGGATGTCGATGCGCGGGCGGCAGACCGCCTCCCCGGCGGCGAGCTGCAGATATCCTTTTTCGAGCGCCGCGATGGTATGTTCCATCGTCAGCACTTGTTCGACCTCTTGATTGTTGATGATGAGCGTCATGGAGCAGTTTCCTCTGCGTTACGAAATTGGGTGAACGAGCAACCGTCGGTCTAGCACTTTGATAGGTGAATCAACGATTCGGGACTGATTTTTTCAAGCCCGTAACGCTACGGCGAAAAATGACGCAGCGTCCCACCGCGTTCTCCTGGGTTGGCGCTTCTCACCCGCTCGCAGGCGTTCTTTTACGGGTTCAGGGAGACCAGATCGGCCGCGCAGGGAGCGGTTTCGAGGAACCCCCAGCTTTTCATCCAATCGTAGGTGCGCTGCAGCTGGTCGGGCGGGATCGGCGCCGGATCGACCAGATAGAGGCGGCTCTCGCGCAGGTCATCGATGGTGAGCTGGCTGATGAGCGGATCTTTATCCCGATAGTAGTCGATGAAGTAGTGCAGGTAGGCGCGCTTGTTGGCCATGATACGCCGGACCGCCTCGCCGATCGCACGGTTAAAGGCGCCGTAGGTTTCGCTGTCCACGCGCTCGGAGGCGACGTCGGTCCCATGGTGAAAGGCCGAGATGACGACGCGACAGCCCATTTTCTCAGCCAGTGAAATATAGGGCTCGGTAAGAGTCGTCGCCCCAATGGTCTTATCCATGAGCATCTTGAAGCGGAAATTGGAGCCGCTCGGCACGCGGCCGATCTTGATGAGCTCGCGTGGCACGAAGCCTTCGAGCATCTGCAAGCAAAGATAGTGCGTCCCGCTGTACATGGGGACGCCGATGGGCACGTTGGCGAACTGCTGGGGGGTCTGCACGGGAGAATCTCCGCGAACCACGATGCCGGCAAAATTCACCATGGAACGACGGCCCATCTGCCGGCTGCCGACGTTGGTGGTTTCAACGCGCGAGAAATTGCCCCATTCGCAAGCATTGTAGAGGTCGGCCTGGCCTGATTCCATCATGCGCCCGTGGCTCGTGTAGCGCGAAGCGTCTTTGTGATGCGTGATGTGCATCTCAGGGCTTTTGTCCACGCCTTTCTCACGGTCCATCCATTCAATCTGAAGGCCCTCCTTCTCGAACAGACCCTCGTCAAAGGCGACGAGCTCGGCCAAGCCTTGGAACGGGGCGGTGGTTTCCAATCGCAGTGTCTTCATACATAGCCCTCCTTGGGGCATCAGAATAGGTTATTTTTTATACAATGGTAAACGAATTTCTTCAAATAGCCCAACGGCGGGCGTGCAGGTGCGTTTGCAGTTTTTCGGCATTCTGAAACAGAGCTTCCCGCATGCGTCCAACGACTACTGTGAAAATGGGCGCTCGCTGCTGGATTGCCGGCGTCATTTCCGGTAAACCATTTGAACGGTACGCAGCGGTTGAACGGTTGGAACGGTTTGAACAAATTTGTTTGTCTTAAAAAGCGGAGGAGTCCGATGCAAAAAATTCAGCAAATCGGTCGCAGACAATGGCTCGCCCAAGTGGCCCTGGGCGGTTTTGCGGTCTGGAGCGAGCTCCATTTCGGCCTGGGGCGCAGGGGCTGGGGTGTTGCTATCGGCGAGCACGATCTTGCCTTGGGCGTCGCCCACGCTCAGAGCGCCGGCGCGGCCAAAGCGCTTCGGGTCAATATGGGTTTCGTCAACGGTTACGTCTTGATCCGGGGCAAGGAGGCTGCGATCGTCGATACCGGGACGCCCAACAACGCGTCAAAATTCGCCGACGTGGTTCAGAGTGCCGGCCTGGCTTGGGATGCGGTGCAGCACGTGATTCTGACTCATTATCATCCCGATCACATCGGCAGCGTTGGGGAGATCCTCGGTGCCGCCCCCAAGGCAACCGCCTACGCCGGCGCCGCTGACATTGGGCAGATCAAGTCACCGCGTCCGGTCAAGGCAGTGGGCGACAACGACGAAGTCTTCGGTCTGCGCATGATCGCAACCCCCGGGCACACACCGGGTCACATCTGCGTGTTCGATCCCGCCGGCTCGCTGCTCATCCTCGGCGACGCCATGAACAATATCGGCAATAACCTGGCGGGTCCTAACCCGCAGTACACCGCCGACATGGGCCAGGCGCATCAGAGCGTAAAGAAGCTTGCAAAACTAACGTTCCAGCGCGCCGTCTTCGGCCACGGGGAGCCGATCGAGAAGGGCGCCTCGCAAGCGATCGCCAGACTAGCCGGCGCCCTGTGAGCGCCGGCAACGCGCGGCGATGGGGACGGCGAGATCTGATCCTCGACCTGGCGATGAGCTTTCGTTCCGCGCGCACTAGTGATAATGAAGAACAAAGCGCAGCGTTAAAACCAGAAAGGAGCTAAATCATGGGCATTATCGAGCGTACTTATGGACAAGAGACTAAGGCCGTCATCAACGAACTATTGATCTCCTCGGACTCCCATGTCATAGAGCCGGCGGCTCTATGGCAAAAGCAATTGCCAAAGGCTTTTCAGGAGCGCGCCCCGGATTATGGCGGGCAAAGGCCCAACGACGTCCCCGGCGGCGCGCAAAACAAAAACAAGCGCGTCTCCGAAATGGCCGCCGACGCCGTCAGCGCCGAAGTGCTTTATCCGACCCATGGCTTGAAGTGTTTGAGCCTCGACGATCACGAGCTGGAGGCGGCCTGCTGCCGGGTTTATAACGACTGGCTCATTGACTACTGCGGTGCGGCGCCCGATCGCCTCATCGGCATCGCCATGCTGTCGATGTACGACATCGACGGCGCCGTGAAGGAATTGGAGCGTTGCCGCAAAGCCGGCATGCGCGGCTCGGTGATCTGGCAAGTGCCGCCGCCGGAGCTGCCGTTTTCGGCATCGCACTACGACAAGTTCTGGGCGACGTCTCAGGATCTCGAGATGCCCGTCAACCTGCATATCCTAAGCGGGCACGGCTACAGCCGAAGCCGCTCCTTCGGCCTCGGCGATACTCCAACCGGCATGACCGCGGAAGCCAACAGCGTCAACATGAAGCTGTTCCAGTCGGTCAACAGCCTCTACGAGCTGATCTACTCCGGCGTGCTCGAGCGTTTTCCCAAGCTAAAGCTCGTCCTGGTGGAAAATGAGCTCGGCTGGATTCCGTTTGTCCTGGAGCAGTGGGACTACTACTTCAAGCGCCACGGCTCAAAGCGCGAAGGCCTGGCGATTAGAAAACCTCCCAGCGAATATTTCCACAAGCAAATTTATACGACGTTTTTCAACGACGCCGTCGGCGGTCACATCCTGTCGTGGTGGGGTGTCGATAATTGCATGTGGTCCAATGATTTCCCGCACGGCAACACGACCTGGCCTAATTCTCGTCAGGTTGTCGCCCGCGACCTGGGCAACCTCCCCGCCCCAGTGCGCGCCAAGTTGGTGCGTGAAAACGTTGCGCGTCTTTATAAGATTGCGATTCCAAGTCCGGTCCAGGCACAGGCGGCCGCCGTATGAATGATGTCGTCCCCGCCTCGCACGGGGTGCGGGGCGGGGGGGGCGGGAGTCGATTTTCGCTCGGCCTACCCCTCCATCGGCGGCATTTTTGGAAATTTGGCCAGCGCCGGATTCATGTGATCCCAAGGCTGGGCGCTGGCTGTGAAGATGTCCATCGTAGGCTTGTACTGGCTCGGATCATCGAGACTCCCGGCCGTGATCATGGCGAGGTCCGGCATGGCGCTGGTTTTTCCGAACAGACGCGAACCGCACTCCGGGCAAAAGCCGCGGCTCAAGGTATTGCCGCTGTCTGCTTTAATATCGTGATACTTGACCGCGCCTGTGATCTTTAATGCTGCGGCCGGGAGTCCGATGGCAGGTTCATATGCACCACCGCATGCCTTTTGGCAATCGTGGCAGTGGCAATTCCCCATAAAAAACGGATCGGCCGGACATTCGTAGCGCACCTGAGCGCAGAGGCAGCCTCCGGTAAATTTAGTTGCCATAGTTTTTCCTCCTTGTTTGTCCGCTTATTATTAATACAAACATTACCGCCAATCGCTCGGGAAATCGATGACATCCACGCTCTACCGACTCTGCATTTCACAAACGCGCGCGTCAGTCGTGGTGGGTAAGGATGACTATTTGACCCAAGTGGTGCGCTACTTCTGTAGATGCAGGATTGGTTCTGAAGCCTAATCTTAAAAGCTCTGTTGTGAATGCGTGATTTTAAGCGCTCTCATGTCGCTTGACATATGTAGTCTATAGACTACAATGGGTCATGCGCGTCCTCGTGACCGAGGTCTATCGAGATTGGATCAATTCCCTCAAAGACCCTACCGGCCGCGCGCGCATCCAGGTGCGGGTCGATCGACTGGTTCACGGAAACCCCGGCAACATCGGCGGCTCACCGAAGGCGTTTGGGAGTTGAAGATCGATTTTGGTCCAGGGTATCGCGTTTACTACACGGAACGGGCAGGCGAGATCATCATTCTGCTAGCGGGAGGGGACAAATCAACCCAACAACGAGACATCCGAACCGCCATTTCTCTGGCACGGAATCTGTAAGAGGACAATCATGCGAAAGAAAAAATCGAAAATCCAAGCAAGAACGAAGACTGTACCCTATGACGTAGCCGAACAGTTGCGCACACCGGATGAAAGAGCCGCGTACCTCGATGCGTGGCTTAGCGAGGCGCCAGACGACGTAGCCGGTTTCGCTAGAGCGCTCGGCGATATTGCTCGAGCCAAAGGGATGTCGAGCGTGGCGCGTGAAGCGGGTCTCAGTCGCGAAAGTTTATACAAAGCGCTGAGTAAGAAAGGCAATCCAAGCTTTGCCACGATCTTAAGAGTTGCCAAGGCCCTTGGTGTACGTTTGCACGCGGAAGCGTTGTAGCGATAGGGCCGGGTAAAATCTATTAGACTTGTCTAACCCTATTAACTTACCACGCGTTTCTGCAACGCTCGGCTGACATTCGACGGGTGGCAGTCTAAAAAGGTCGCCACCTCAGAGGCAAGATATCCTTGATCTAACACCGCGTGACAGATGTATCGGTCCCTTGCCTCAATCATCTTTGCCAGTCGCCCTTTGCGTTTAAGCGTCTGGGGATCGAGTCCTCTGCCGCTCGCCACCGTTCGTAATAGATTCCCCAATGGGAGCCGTCGCGATGCTGGGGGCTGGGTTCTCTCTCGGGCAAGCCGCTTTACGAAACGCTCCGATCCCAGAAACGGCGCCTTATCCCCAGGATGCCACTCCGGGCGATACCTCTCCTTCGCTCCCTCCGGCACAAACCCTTCATAGCGAATCACCGTGCGAAACTCTCCCATTACGGCACCAGGATCGATCAGCCCTCGCTTGTCCTTGCCCAGATATTCCCCGTGACCGCTCCACGGCCACTCTCCAGGCCGCTTCACCATTCTGGCTCTCACCGGATTAAGATGAATGTAGCGCGCCAACTCCAACAAGCAACTCTCTCGATCGCGTACGATCGCCTTGTAACGCCCTTGAAACAGGTGCCCCCGGTGGCGGTGGGTGCGGTTAAACCATCGCGCGTATCCGGTCAATACCGATTGCAGCACGCGCGCCGTCGGAGATTGCTGCACTGCCAAAAGCAGGTGAAAGTGGTTGGGCATTAGAACATAGGCGTAGAGGTAAAACGGATATCTTCTGCGCGCCTCCGCTAATCCCCCAAGAAACGCTTCGTAGTCGCTCTCCTTGCGAAATACCAAGTGATCAACTCGGCACCTATGACGCTGCTCACGGCAAGGGGTCAGGTGGGAATCGTGAGACTGATCCGGTGGCGACATCGCAGGTCTTACGATATCTTTTCACCGGTAAAACCTCTGAGAAAAGCTGCGAGAAGAAGACGCATACGCTCAGCATCACGACCTCCTACCTCACCGATTAATGCCAGCGGTCCCTCCGGATCACTTTCTTTCGCGAGTATGGCGGAAATTCTTTTACGCTTGCCCGTCTGCATCGCATCTTCGGTTTGGAGAGCGTTAGCAGCGTCCTGGCCCGCAAGCCAAGCACCAGCCCGCTCGTAGTCAAAATTGCTGTCGCCCAGCAGATGAGGCGCTTCTTCATACAGACGTTGTTGGTTACCAGCATCGAGATAGTTCTCAAGAATTAAAAGCAAATCGGTCGCGTCTTTACGCCGCGCTGCGCTGTGGCGCTCGGACCATGCAACCAGTTTTAGCACTGCCAGCATCGGCAATGAGACCACGAGTACCCGCTGGTTCTCTGGCAGCTTCAGATCGATGGCGGAACCTAATGCCTCGCGATAGCCAACCACCGTCATTACTTCCTCTCCTTGCGGCGGCCACGCTATCGAACCGTCAGCCTGTTCCACTCCGCCGAATGGGATGAGGTCAATTTCCCGGTTTCCTCTATGGAATATTTTGTGAGCCACTCTTTGGTGTGGTTCAAAGGAAGTTGAGGCGATTAGCGCAGCCCGAAGGGCCGCAAAGTCCTCCCAATCGGTTACTGCGAACCCCAGATCGATATCCTCGGTGGCGCGAGGGATAGGAATCGCGTGCGCATAAAAGAGCAGTAGGTCCCGTGCCATAGCTCCAACAACCAGCGGCTCCCAGGCCTGCGCTGCCGTGCGCAAATCGCCAATTAATTCTGCCAAGAACGTCAGGTCGTTCTTATCGGCCAAATCGAGCGACGATATCACCATAAAGCAGCCCAGCGGTTTCCAAACAACGCGCGTCTCCGATTGCCAGGAGATCCGCGTACACTAGCGGCGCCGGCGTTATTCTCGGATCCTCGTTATCGAATTTCCAAAAGCGCCTGAGGATCTCCACATTGCCTTCTGGATCGGCTCGAAGGCGCTGATCCAGCAAAAGACGCGGTTCAAGCTTCGCACCATAAAGCGTGATTGTGCCCGGGCGCAAATGGCGCGTTAACCTTGCGGCCGCAGGCTCACCGCCTAGGAGAAAACCGTATCTGACGGGATCGATCGTCTTATGCCAATCCAACGCATCTGCGTGATAACGACCGAGCAACAATCTCGGTCGGAGCGTGCGCGCGTAGGCTTCGACCCATTGTTGCAGCAGCCGCTCCGGTTGGAGTAGACGACGTTTCCCACCCACCTCGGCCATGAATCCTAGAGTTGGCAGTTCTGCTAGCACCCAGCCAACAGTGCCATGGGCAACGCCTGCCAGTTGCGCAATTTCGCGATACGGGCGATCGGTCCAGTCCGGGTTGCAAAGGAGTGGAAAGAGCACCTGAAGTCCACTCGGGTTGAATGTACGTGTTCTAAGGTTTGCAGCGGGTAATGGTTGAGTTAGTTTTTGCCCTTTTACCCACACAAGTAAGGGTGGGTGGTTTAGGTATGCATTACCCGCTGCATCGAGAAAGGCAATTCCTCTTTCCTTCAATATGTCTGCAAGAGTCGGGGTCAGGTAATCCGTCACAAGTAGTGCGGGCTGCCCCAAGTGCTCGATCTGGGCTATGACTGCGCCGATGGTCGCGGGACGAAGCCCGAGCTTGACTTCTGCGGCGTATAGGATTTCCTGACCGCCGTGCCGAACACGAACGAGTGCATCTGCCCGCACAGCTCCAAGTCGCGGTTCGAGTTGTAATACCTCTATTTCTATACCGAGCTGTTTGGCAGCAAGTCCCACGGTCTGAAGGAGATGGTCGTCGGTCGTGTTAGCCTTTGTGTCCATTTTTTCTGATTGTCCAATTTTATTGGATAAAAGTCAATATTAGACAAATTGCTTTATATCGATTTAATTTATAGTTGATTTTCAATAAGATGAGTTATCTTTTATTGTCCATCTACCGTGGACAAGACTAGATATTAGACATAAGACCACTGATTGGTACTTGATTGAATGGCCTTCCGGAACGGACTATGTGCTCAAGTCGATCTGTATGAAAAAGTAGGGGGATTGTAGCGGCGCGTCGTTACCTTTGACATTCTACGACTGTGTATTTCGCTCAATTCGGCTAGTGATTTCACTGCATTCCGGCCCCCTGTTTCGCTGATTGCGACCGAGGCCATCGGAGCTCTTTGATAACTCCTTCCCCGTCAAGAAAAGCTTCGCGACCCCTATTTCGCTCCCTATCTGGCACTTGCGAAGGATACCAGCCCGTCATAGAGCTAGCACGAGAGCATCTAAGATCGCGGCGGCTTAGTCTTTTCCAATAATTTGATGTCCGCTTGATCTTTGTCCCGGTTGGCCGCGCGCTTATTTTTGATCAAAAGATCGCGGCTAATAAAGACCATAGTGACGTCGGAAATACTTCCCTGTTCTCGGGTTTCCCACGCCTCGTCGAACGTGACTCCGCTAATTCCTGTGAGGATATCGATGCGGTTGGGTTCCCGTCCGAGTTGAATGACGTGATCGGGCTGTAGGAAATCGTCTTGCTTAATGCTGGTCTGACCAAAGCCGAAGGCCACGATGACATCCATCAGTTTCCGGGCGTTAGCTTGATCCCGCGCGACAAAGATATCGAGGTCGCCCGTGTAACGGGGGCGGCTGTGAAACGCTAGCGCCCAGGCGCCGACGATCACATACTTAACACTCTCCGTGTTCAGTAAGTGGATGAACTCGCGCAGATCGTTCGATAACCGCTGCATCGGGATTCTCGGGTATGATCAACTCAAGAAGTATTTGTAGTTTCTCGTTACCGGAAAGGGTGCGGTAGTACTCAAAGTCGGCATCGTCTGCTTCGTCAAAAGAACGGAATTTTCTGACAACCTTTTCCATAACTACGGTCTCCGGAGAGCAATGAAACAGCACTAAAATAGCATACCTGGCAGACAATCTACAGCGAGATGTTTGGAATGGTGGCTGGATACCTAAACAACTCGATCGACCGCTCGCAGCTGCTCGAGCGTGAACAATTCCTGGGCGCGGCCGATGCCGCGGAGTGCGTAGCGACCGACCGAGACGAGGCGGCTTCTGGCGTCCCCGAGGGCCGCGGCGAAGTCGGAGGAGACGAGCAGCGGCTGTTCGACGGAGGGGCAGAGCGCGGCGATGCGGCTCACTTCATTGACCGCGGGCCCGACTACCGTAAAGTCGAGCCGGTCCTTGCTTCCGATGTTGCCATAAAAGACTTCCCCGATGTGCAGGGCGAGATACATGTCGGTGGTGACGAGTCCCTTATCAGCCCGGCACTGGTTCACTACAGTCACGCACCGGCGAGCCGCGAGAGCGGCCGTAAGCGCCGCATCGCAGGCGCGACCGCGATCCTCCGCCGTGAAGATGGCGAGGATCCCGTCACCCATCAATTTGAGCACATCGCCGCCTTGCTCATGTATGGCGGAGATGATCGCTCCCGCGTAATCGTTGAGCAGGGGAATGATGTCTCCGGCCACGGCGGTATCGGTGATGCGCGTATAACCGCGCAGGTCGCTGAACCACAGGACGGCTTGGATGCGCTCGGCAACGCCGCGCCTGATGCGGCCCTCGAGAACACGCCGGCCGGCGTCGCGACCGAGGTAGGTTTCCACCAAGGTTCCGGCGATGTGCGCCAACGACGCGGATTTCATCGCCAGCGCGAGGAAGGGCGTGAGGCGGCACAGATGCGCGAGACCTTCATCCTTGAAGCCTGAGGAGGCGTCGGTGGCCCAGGAAGAGTAAACGCAATCCATGCCGCCGATGGTCTCGTCACTGGCGAAACGGTTGGCGATCGCCAGGTAATCGGTCATGCCCTCGGCGCGCAGATCGGGAAAGATCGAGAACTCGCTTTCAATTTCGGCGGTCAAGCGCCGCCGAAGCGACGACGCGCCGGACTCCTCGAGCCGATGGAAGGGACTGCGTTGCCAGCGGTTTAAATCCTCGTCGCTGCGGCCGTATTCGGTGAGTGTCGTTTCCCCTTGCGCGCGCGTCCAGCGGAAGGCGCGGCCTTCGTAGTTCGGATGCAGCGTGTCGATGAGCACAAGCGCGCGCGCCAGCGGCAGGCCTCGAGCCACTTCCCGCTCGCAAAAGCCGGCGAGGATTGCGCTTTCGCTTTGACCCTCCAGTCCGGCCTTGGTAATCCATGTGGAGAGCTCAGAAAATTGATCGTCGTCCATACTAAGATTTCTATAACATGAGCCCGCGGAGCCGTTCTAGAACGAGCAGCCGGGGGTGGAGTGGAAGTCGCCGCTTTATTGCCGGGCCGCGGCCTCCGTCACGGATTTCATGCTTGCCAGACCCTTTTCGAATTGGCCGCCGATCATGTCGTCCATATTCATGAACAGGTGAAGCGCCTTGGCGACGAAATTGTTATTGCCTTCCATGCTCCAAGTTACGGCGGTTTGATCTCCTTCCGGCTTGAAAGTGAACTCCGAGGTGTTGGTGGCTGCGAATGGCTTCAAGAATTCGAGTTTAATTCTGATCAGCTCGCCCGGACGGCTCTCGATGATCGTCATGCTTCCTTCGCCCACCTCGTTGTTACCGGACCAAGTGTAAACAGCCCCGACGCCGACCGGAGCACCTCCATAGGTTTTCGTCATCGCCGGATCGATTTTCCCCCATGGGTTCCACGCTTCCCATTTGCGAAAATCATTCACCTGCGCAAAGACCGCGGGGCGGGGCGCGGAGATAGCAATGCTGCGCGCGACGCGAAACTCGGCCGGCTGTAAGGCGACGAACGCGGCGAACAAGACGACGGTGGCAACGAGAGCAATGAATATTTTTCTGAGCATGACGACTCTTCTCCGATTTAGAGCGTGGCCAAGAGATGGCTTCGCGACGCAATCCATGTATGGATCATTGGCAATGCATGAAAATGTATCAGTGAGTCGCGCAGGTTTTCAGAGCACCGATTAGTCTTGTTCAAAGGCTTGCTTTAACTTTCCGATGTCGAGTTTTTTCATCTGCAGCAACGCCTTCATGACCCTCTCCGATTTCTCGGTGTCTTTGTCTCGCAGCATCTCGCCTAAAACAACGGGTACGACCTGCCACGAAAGTCCATACCTGTCTTTGATCCAGCCGCATTGTTGCGCCTTCTCATCGCCGTCTTCGGAGAGTTTCTCCCAATAGTAATCTACTTCTTCTTGCGACTCGCAGTTGACTTGCAATGAAATGGCCTCGTTGAATTTGAAGATCGGACCGCCGTTGAGGGCCGTAAAAGTCTGCCCGTTGAGCTCGAATTCCACCGTCATCACGCTTCCCTCCGGTTTTCCATGGATCTCGAATCCTTCTTTTCCAAAGCGTGATATCTTTCCGATCTTCGAATTCTTAAAAATGGAGGCGTAAAAATTCACCGCCTCTTCCGCGTTACTGTCGAACCACAGGCACGGAGTGATTTTTTGCAACGAAGTTCCCTTTTTTGATAGAGGATTCCCCTGGTTTATTGTCTTCACGCCTCACCTCGCTCATACCTTGCAAGGGCTGCTGTCGCCCGAACTTGGTTTTGGGAAGTCCACTGCGAGAGATAGCCGGCCCATATGATGGCGCCGTCGGGATCTGTCGGCGCGACCGAGATGGCGGGTACCCAAGTCGTTGCTGCTTAGCTCCCCGTTTCGCGCACAGTCATGACTTCGAGCAGATGGCCGTTGGGATCCTTGAAATAAAAACCACGGCCGCCCCGGCGGGTATAGATCTGCCCGTCGGTGGAGTTGAACGGCCCGCTGCCGAATCGGAGCCCTTTGGCCTTTACCCTGCCGAAGATCGCCTCGAACTCCGCCTCGCTGATATGGAAGGCGTAGTGTTGACTTTTGGGCTCTGGCTCTTCGTCGAAGTCAAAGGTCAAGCTCTCGTTAATTTGCACTTGAACGAAGTGGCCTTGGCCCGGCTTGACCGTCAATCCGAAGATATTGGCGAAGAACTCAGCCGAGGCGACCTTGTCCTTCGCCGGTACAATGGTGTGGTCCAAGTGAATCGTCATTACTCACCTCCAAGTATATCGGCTTTCCCCATTTTTCGACGCACCTTGATCACCTGTTTGCCTACCGACGATACCATCTAGCGTCGCGCAAGGCCAATACCAGTCTCGGACATCTCGCGGTGAAACAGGAAACTGGATGCCATCAAGCGGCGTAGTGAGAAGGGGCAATCCCAGGTCCGTCGCCCGCAAGATCCTAGACGATAATCGGCGCCGATTCTACGGACAGTGGGCCACCTTGCGCGGCGTTTCCTTTTTCACGACCCCCTCCGCTGTTGAGCTACCAGGTTTAGACACATTAGATGGAGGGGCCGCGCGCCGATCATCGCGCGGGCAATGGCCCGCCGCCAAGAAACTTTTTGAAAAGCGCGACGGTCTCAGGGTCGCGAGGAAGGTCCATGATCACCTTCTCCAGCTCCTCCGGCAGAAGCGGCGTGGCATCATCGCCGGCGAGTTTCCTGTACTCCCTGTGGAACTCCGCATCCGCAAAGGTCTTGCGCATCGCTTCCTGCAGGATTTTTACGCGATCCGGGGGCGTCCGCGGAGGAAGAATCCAAGGCGCGCCGGTTTGCCTGAACGCTCTCACCATGACCAGGAGTTTTCGCTCCTTTTCCGATTTGACGAAGCTCTCAAGCTCGGGCAGCTGAGTAAAGCCGGGAAACTTCTTCCCCTTTGGAATCTCAAGCGCGACGTGAAAATCTACCAGACCTTTCTCGATCCACTCGGGATTCACGGTGCCCGTGCTGCTTACTCTAAGGTCTAATTCTCCGCGCATTAAAGCTATGTCGGTCTCCGCCCCGCCGAA
>Ga0187893_10010349_pt1 | contig 13950 bp, 16 predicted proteins | sample MA1701074metaG_FD_139574 | JGI IMG/M metagenome (GOLD analysis project Ga0187893, IMG submission 139574) | White microbial mat communities from a basaltic lava cave in the Kipuka Kanohina Cave System on the Island of Hawaii, USA - MA170107-4 metaG ...
CAGATTGTGCCTGAAGCCCGGAAATGCTGAGAAGGCTGAGTGTGCAATATAAGAGTGCGGCAATTGTTTGTTGAAATATATTTCTTTTCATCTGGCGGTTGATTTTGGAAAACAACAGCTTTAAAGATACTCCTGATTAAAAGAAATTACGTGTAAAAATTCTGTTGTCACTTTTCATTATATGGTTTGCTTTTCCATATACCATTAATATGGTACAAAACAGCAATGAATATCAGGAAATATACCATACAAGTGGCATTGCAAATGGCTATGCGCTGAAAGATATTTGCAATGATAATTCATCAAATCACTGCTTAAACATTTTAACTATGAAAAAGACTAATCCTTACCAGTGTGCTATGAAAACGATCCGGCGTAAAATTGCCATTGCTGCTTTGATACTATTGACGGCAGCAATAATGCAGGGTTGTACAAAACAACAATCGTCAAAGACCGGCGGCACACAGCAATCAGCCGTTTCCGCGTCTTCAATTGAATCTGTAGTTACAAAAGAACAGGCGCTTGCCCGGTTGAATGAACATTTTGCAAATGAGTTTTCAACTATTACCATGGAACAGGTGCAGGGCTTAACCCGCAAACAATTTACACAATGGCTGCGTGGCAGTAAAATGGCTGTTGCCGAGGATCTTTTTCTTGACCCGCTGCTTTCAACAAACGGCAATGAATATGTATTGCTGAAAAATGTAACCGTAAAGGAAACCGGCAAACTTGCTACGGTTGGTTTAATTGCAACTACTCCGCCATCTTACCCGCAATATACCCGCATGGTTGCTGTAATAAATTCCATATCCATATTTAATAACAGAAAAATATGCGCCTGGAAAAAATGTGATTCATACAGTGCATGCCCATGTATTTTATGGCTGGATGTTGTAACCGGCGACTGCCCTTCGGATAAATGCATTACGGATTACGATTGCCGCGGTTTCAGTGGTGGCGATTGTGATGGCGAACTTACAGATATTACCACTTTTGAAATGTTAGAGGCGTTTTGATCTGCTATTGAAAATATCGTTATTGCCTTTACCTTACCCGCAGGGTCTCCGCTTTGTTTTTTATGTTAGCGGGGGCTTTGCGTTTTTTGTATCAATCTATATGGCCCGGAACAATATCCAAGTGCCTGTACTTTTCCGCTTCGATGTTCATTTCTTCCGCTTCCCTGAAAATTAATTCCCAAAACAACCCGTCTGCAATTATTTTGCTGTAAGCTTTACAGAGAAGCAGCTTGCTGTTAATAGCGGAAATAAAAGTAGAAGATGAGAAACAAGCACGATAATCTGGCAGATAACAAAACAAATATTTCCCTGTTGATTCCTGTTTCATTAACTTATTCAGGCATTCTTTTTATTATGAAGGGAAAATATATTCCATACACTATCATCCTGGTTTTTTGTGTAGTTACTGCCATTGCCCGCATTTTTTTGATTGGAAATTCCTGGAGCTGGCAGGGCCACCTGCTGGCATTTTTTGTGCAATTGATTTTTATACTTGCCTTATGGGCATTTATAAAGTATCTAAGCAATTTTTTGGATAAACGCCTGCCCGGTGAAAAAAAGACTGCCAAAAAATTAATGCTGCAAATACTTATTTCTATTGCAGCAATATTTCCATTTTACCTCATTTTTATTTCCAGCCTCAACAGGCTGGTGCCGGCGTATGTAAACAGGGGGTTTGTATTTGCGCTAAGCATACTTTTTTTCGTAGTAATTATTTTACTCAACATTGGTTCCCGTTCTTTCTATTTTTTCAGGGAGTGGCGTAAATCTATAGAAGAAAAAGCACAGTTAGAGGTGCAGGCTGCAAATCTTGAAAGAGAAAAATCCACGATGCGGTATCATCATCTCAAGAACCAGGTTAATCCGCATTTTCTGTTCAATACATTTACTTCACTCGATGGTCTTATACAATCAAACCCGCCGCTTGCTTCGCAGTTTGTAAGGCATTTATCAAAAGTGTACCGTTATGTACTGGAACATAAAGAACAGGAAGTGGTAAACCTGGAAACTGAACTGGGATTTATTGAGCATTATATTTCCATATTGAAAATAAGATATAAAGAAGCGCTTGAAATAAATATCAATATTTCAGATGAAGCAAAAGAGAAGGGTATTGTGATGGTTACTTTGCAAATGCTTCTTGATAACGCTATTAAGCATAACATCGTGCAAAGTACCGCTCCGCTAAAAATTGATATTTGGGACAGCAATGATAACCTTTGTATGAAAAACAATAAACAGTTAAGAAAGCAAATAGAAACCGCGAACGGGCATGGACTTACACAATTACAGGAGCTCTACAGTTTTATTACAGACCGTAAAGTAATTATTCATAACACGGGTGACAGTTTTGAGATTAACATTCCATTGCTATGAAAATATTGATCATAGAAGATGAGCCGCTTGTAGCAATAAGCTTAATTAATCTTGTAAAAGAGCTGGAGCCCTCTGCGGCTATTATGGGGCCACTGGGCAGCGTAAAAGCCTCAGATGAATGGCTTAATAAAAATGCAACACCCGATCTCATACTTGCAGATATACAGCTATCAGACGGTATAAGCTTTGATATTTTTTCAGATGAAAACCCCGGCTGCCCCATTATTTTTACTACGGCTTATAACGAGTATGCCATCCGTGCATTTAAACTCAACAGTATTGATTACCTGCTAAAGCCAATTGATAAAAACGATCTTGCCGCAGCGTTCAAAAAATTTTATTTACTGCAGTCAAAATTCAGCAACGATGTTTACCTGCAGCAAATGAAAGAATTGTTTACCAATTTTCAGCAGGCAAAGCAATATAAAGAACGTTTTGCGGTAAACATCGGCCGTTCTGTTACACTGGTGCCCGTGCAGGACGTGGCTTTGTTTATAAAAGAAGAACTTATTTATCTTATTAACCGCGATGGGCAAAAGTTTATTACCGATTACCGCTCACTCGATGAAATAGAAGAACTGCTTGACCATAAAATTTTTTACCGTGCCAACCGCCAGCACCTCGTACATCTGCCTTTTATTGAAAGCTGCCGCAGCGATGATACTGGAAAGATAACGTTGAAAATGCGGGGCATAAAAACTGCTGATTTGGTGGTAAGCAAAGACAAAGCCGCCGATTTCAGGAAATGGTTTGATTAAAGTATCAGATTTTTTTGTGAGCCCGGCTTTTCTGCTTATGGCATCCCTGCCTGCGTGGCGCAGTCAGGCAGGGTTCCTTGCGTCGCACTTGTTAGCTGCAACGCCTTGAGGAACGAAAGGCAGTTGCACTCAACCCGTATTTTAATCGGGACTTGTGCTCCACATATTTACTAAACAAATAATACAGCATCCCGCGGTAAAGCAATGCAGGGTGCTGAAGATTCATTACGCTGCAAACACAGATTGGGCTTCTCTTGTCCAAATAATGTTCCGCTTCGATAAGACCTGCCGGGTTTTTAAACCTGGCAGGTCTTTTAAATTATAATAATCCTCCGCTTCCCTGTTTATTTCTTCTGTTTTACCGCCTTTCATTTGCAGGCAGGCCCTGCATTGCAGTCTCTTTGTATAGGCAAACGAAATAAAGTTCAAACTGCTCTTCGCTTTGCCTGCTTCTGTATAAGCATTTTAAATTTTATAAAACTAAGGCTATGAAAAAAAACATCATGTTCGTATCAGTAGTGCTGCTGTTTGCAGGCTGCACCTCTTTCCAGGCTCAGGTAGAAGAAATGCTTTTCCCGGAACAGCCTGTATGTAAGAAGATCATTCTTAAAATATATGCGGGCAAGAATTATTCTGCCGCCGTATACCAGGATGCATTGGCTGCCCTTGAAATAACAGTCATTAAAACATCTGGCAACACAAGAACTGTTGTATGGAATAAAACCTACGAAACAAAACAACTTGCCCAATACCCTGCATTGGAAAATGCTTTGCCGGAAAATATTATAATCAGTAATATAAAAAACAGCAGGGAGAAAGTAGAGGTTATCTATGCGCTTACATACAATACAAAGGGCAGCATGCTTCAAATGTATGGTGATATGCTTGTAGCGGCAAAAGAACAAACGGGGCAGCTATATATAAGCCTGTAAAATGCTCCGGTTGGTTGTTTTATTCTTCCGCCTCGCTGCATCGCATTTGTAAACCGGCCTCACTCACTATTTTCTTTGTGAAACAATTTTAAAATAACTTTTATACAGACTAAAAACTAACGTTATGAAACCAAAACACCAATTAGAAATAACCATAAACTGCGAACGCACGGGTTATGAAAAAAACAGCCGCGAAATACTGCACTGGCTGCAAAATGCAATCCCATTGATCATTAACAAACAAAAGTTAATAACCGAAGACTGGTATTTAAAAACACTAAGTAATTCCGTAAGCCTCTGCTTAAGCTAAACAAACACGAATTAAAAACTATAAACAACAATCAATCTAACAATGACAAACATCAACATGAAACTGCGGCAATTAATACTAATATGCGCATTAGTAATCGCAGGCAGCAAACTTTCAGCGCAGGAAACACCGGCATCATCACCGGTAAACATCAGGCAGGCAATTGATATTGCACTTACAAACAACTATGGTCTTCGTGCAGACAGCCTGAACATTAAAGCCACTGCTTTTAAAAATGATGAAGTTACAGGCTATTACCTGCCGCAGGTAAATTACAGCAATAAGTTTAATTACAATGCAGTTATTCCTTCTTAAATGCTGCCCGGCGCTGTATTGGGCGACCCATCAAAAGAATTTATTCCTGTACAGTTCGGTACAAAGTACGATGCCAATACCGGCATTGAAGTAACACAGAATATTTTTCGTAAAGACCTGCTTGTAAAAATGCGTGCTGCCGGATTAAACAATGCTATTGCACAAACAAAGTACAGGATTTCGAGAGAAGATTTGATTTACCAGGTGGCAGGTGCATTCTATGCTTTGCAAAGTAATGCAGAACTGATACGCACTACAAACAGCGATTACGAAAATCTGAAGAAAGTGCTCTCCATTGTCAAAGCGCAATTTGATAATGGCACACTAAAGCGTGTAGATTATGAATCGCTCGAAATAAACGTTGCCAACAAAAAATCAGAGTTAAGCCAGTTGCAAACACAATACAACGAGCAGCAGAACTACTTTAAGTATTTGTTGGGTGTGCCAATGTCAACTCAACTGGTAATCAATGAAAGCACTGCCGCGGCGCCAAAACTAATGATGCCCGAAGACAACAGTATCATGTAAAGGGAAGACATACTGCTGTACAGCCAACTGATAAAATCCAAAGAAGTTGAAATGAAAGCAATCAGGGCAGAAAAAGCACCGGTAATTTCTACTTATTTCAGGTATGGCTACCAGTCACAGTTCAGCAGTACAAGCAAAATATTTGACAATGATTACTGGTACAAGAGTTCAACATTCGGTATCACTACAAGCATTTCACTTTTTGATGGCAACAGAAGAAAAAGCCGCATACATGTTGCGCAAACAGAAATGGAGCAATTAAGATTCCAGAGCGAACAGAAACAGCAAAAAGCGCAAACGGAATTATTAAGCGCATGGCAAACATTGAGCAATAACCTGGAACAATATAAAGTAAACGAACGCAACCTTGTACTTGCAGAAAGAGTGTTTAATTCAAGAACAGCTTTATACACAGAAGGTGTAACCACACTGGCAGAACTGCTGGATGCAGAAGGGGAACTAACACAGGCAAGAAACCTTTACTTACAATCTTTAATAGATGTGCAAACAGGTATGTTGGATCTGCACAAAGCAAACGGCACATTAACAAACGAATATTTACAATCACTTTAAAGCCCCCGCCCCCTGAAGGGGAGAAGAAAAATCACAACCAGGTACAAACAAAACATAACACACACTAAAAACTATTTATGAAAAAGAGAATAATAACAATCACTGTATGTGCGGCACTCTTAGCCTCAATGGGTTTTGTGCTGGCAAAAAACAAAAACAAAATTGATGAAGCCGCGAAGCCGGTAAAAAACAATCCCGTTATTCCCGTAAAAGTGTATGATGTAAAAGAAGATTCATTCATCGCATCTTTCAGCATAAACGGAACAACTATTCCTGACCGTGAAGTAAAAATTGCTTCCGAAGTACAGGGCAAACTCGCAGGTCTTTATATTAAAAACGGCGATGTGGTAAAAGCCGGGCAGGTAATTGCCGTACTCGATGCTTCTGTGTACAATGTACAATTAAGCAGCATTGAAGCATCTGTTGCAAAAGCGCAGCTCGATTTAAAACGTTACAACAATCTTATTCAGCTGGGGGGCGCCACACCTATGCAGGCAGAAAGCGTGGAGCTTCAGATAAAAGCTTACGAAGCCGAAAAGAAACAGGTGCTCGAGCAGATGGCGCACATGCAGATAAGAGCGCCATTCAGTGGTAAGATTGAAAATGTTTCCGTAGAACTTGGTTCATTTGTAAGCTATGGCACTGTGTTAAGCCAGTTGATTGATAACGCTTCTTTGAAGATAAATGTGTTCCTCTCCGAACAGGAAGCACTCAAAGTAAAAACCGGTCAGGATGTTATCATCACAAGCGTAGTGCTTGCAGAGCCAGGGATTGGCAAGATTACCATGATAAGCGATAAAGCAGATGCATCAGGAAAATTTCTTACAGAGATAAGTTTCAGCAACAAGGGAGAAGAAAAAATAAAAGCAGGCATACTTGCCGATGTACATTTCTCTCTTGATGCTGTTGAAACCGGCTTGTCCATTCCAGTAAGCGCATTACTTGGCAGTGCAAACGATGCAAAAGTATTTGTTGCCAGCGGAAATAAAGTTGAGCAGAGAAGCATCAAAACAGGAATCGTTACATCAGATAAAGTACAGGTAACAGAGGGCTTACAGGCAGAAGAGAAAGTTGTTATCTCTGGTCAGTTGAATCTTGAAAACGGAAGCACTATTTCAATCAAATAAAAATTACAATGCGCAAACAAAGCCGTTGCTGTAACCAAAATAAGTAAAACACTTTTGATAATAATTATGAACCCGGCTTTAGTTTCTCTGGCATCGTTCCTTGCGTCGCACACTTGTACTTTATCAATTGTATCGTCATTGCGAAGGCAACTGCAAAGCCTTATGCAGCAGGGTTACCTGAAGCAATCTGCTGAATCATAGTAATAAATAAAAGATTGCCACATCCCGATGGCCTGCACACAAAGCTTTACATCGGGATTCGCAATGACGACCAAAGATATGAACGCACAAGTGAGTCCACGACAAGTCGGGATTATGATAACACAACACCCCGAAACTTCGGGGGATGCCATGTAAAACATTAGCCGGCACAATAAAAATCAATTCATAAAACTGCGAATGCAGAAAAATTAAACTATATGTCATTAACAGAACTATCAATAAAAAGACCCACACTCATCGTGGTAATCTTTGCAGTGCTTGGCCTGCTGGGCGTAGCAAGCTACTTCTCGATAGGCTATGAACTGCTGCCCAAAATGTCGAAGCAGATCATCACCATCAGCACTGCTTATCCGGGCGCAGCACCATCGGAAGTGGAAAACTCCGTTACAAAAAAAGTAGAAGACGCTGTTTCCTCTCTGGAAAAATTGGATAACATCAAATCGCAATCACCCGAAGGCATGTCTAAAGTGATTGTGGAATTTAAATCTGATGTTGACATTAACCAGGCCATGCAGGATGCGCAGAGAAAATTAGACGGCATTGCCGCTGATTTGCCTGATGATGCCGATGAACCCGAAATATCAAAGTTCTCAACAGATGATGCTCCGATCATGAAGATGTCTGTTGCATCATCCATCGGCAACCGTGAATTATATGATATCGTTGATCAGCGTATCGTGCCTGTCCTTTCAAAACTGGGAGGCGTTGCCAATGTGGGATTAATGGGTGGTGAAGAAAGACAAATACTCGTAAACATTGACAGAAAAAAATTAGCATCATTTGGCATGGATGCACAGCAGGTTTTGAAATCTGTTGAAAATTCCAATCTTGATTTTCCTGCGGGCTCTGTAAAGAGTGAATCGAATGAAACAACCATTCGTCTTGCAGGTAAATTTAAAAGCACAAAAGATATAGAAGATGTAGTAATCACTAACCGCGATGGCCGCGCCATTTATGTAAAAGATGTTGCCGCAGTAATTGATGGCATCAAAGAAACAGAAACCATCAGCCGCTACAATGCAACCACAGCAATTGGTTTGCTGATCTATAAACAATCAGATGCAAACGCTGTACATGTGAGTGAGCAGGTGCATGAAGAAATAAAAAAATTAGAACAGCAGTATGCATCTTCAGGTTTAAAGTTTGCAATAGCGCAGGACTCATCAGAATTTACATTGAAAGCTGCTGAAGCAGTAAACCATGATCTTTTATTGGCTATTGTACTTGTTGCACTGGTAATGTTAGTGTTCCTGCACAGCATGCGCAATGCTATCATTGTAATGGTCGCAATTCCTGCATCATTGGTTAGTACATACATCGCCATCTGTGCATTTGGTTTTACATTCAACCTGATGACATTACTGGCTTTATCACTTGTAATAGGCATTCTTGTAGATGACAGTATTGTTGTGCTGGAGAATATTCAGCGCCACATGGAAACGGGTAAAGACAAACGCAAAGCCGCACTGGAAGGAAGAAATGAAATTGGATTCACGGCTATGTCAATCACACTCGTAGATGTGGTGGTGTTTTTACCAATCACGATGGTGGATGGATTGATAGCACAGATATTAAGACAGTTTTCTGCTGTAGTAGTTGTTTCAACACTGATGAGTTTGTTTGTGTGTTTTACCTTAACGCCATTACTTGTTTCACGTTTTGGAAAATTGACACATCCCAGCCGCAAAAAATTAGGTGGCCGCATTATACTTTGGGTAGAAAAACAAATTGAAAAATTAACAGCAGCATACAGTGGGTTACTCAAATGGAGCTTAGGGCATAAAAGATGGGTGCTTATCACAGCAATTGCGTTGATTTTCGGTTCATTCTCATTGGTTGGTCTTGGCTTTATCGGTAATGAATTTATCAATATGGGAGATCGTGGTGAACTTGTAGTAAATGTAGAATTACCAAAAGATGCAACTATACGTCAGACGAATTTAAAGACGCAGGAAGCAGAGCAATACATTCTCTCAAAGCCTGAAGTAGTAAATATATTTTCTTCTATGGGCAAAAGTGATAACGCAATGGGACAGCAGGGAGAAAGACATAAAGCAGAACTGGGTATAAAGCTGGTGAATAAAAGCGAACGCTCTGTTAGCTCCGAACAATTCTCTGCCATTCTTAAAAAAGAACTCGAACAAAAAATTGAAGGCGTAAAAATAACCACCAGCCAGGTGGATATGATGGGCAACACCAGTGAAGCACCTATACAGCTTGTATTAAGCGGTGAAAATGTAGATGTATTGCTGAAATATGCGGACACAGTTCTTGCAAAGATGAAAACAGTACCGGGCACATCAGGCGCTAAAATTTCTATTGAAAATAACAAGCCTGAAATAAGCGTGAAGATTGATAAGGAAAAGATGACAGCACTTGGATTGCGCATGGACCAGGTGGGTGGCGTAATCAATCTTGCCTTCAGTGGCAACAGCGATACAAAGCTTACACAAGGCCAGTATGAGTATGATATTACCGTGAAGTTTGATGCATTCAACCGCCAGTCTGCTGATGAATTAAAGCAACTCGCTTTTGTAAATGCAGCGGGGCAAACCATCAGGCTCGAACAGTTTGCAGAAATTGAAAGAACCATTGGCCCTGCAAAGCTTGAACGTAAAGACAGGATCAGTTCTGTAACCGTTTCTACAGAAGTAGTTGGCCGTCCCCAGGGCACAGTAGGCGAAGAAATAAAAGCATTGGTTGATAAAGATCCTTTGCCCGCAGGTATGAGTATTGCTTACGAAGGCAATATGAAACAACAGGCAGATGCATTTGGAAGTTTAGGTTATGCACTCATCGCATCTATCATATTTGTGTATCTCATCATGGTGGCGCTGTACAATTCTTATATCTATCCTTTCGTGGTTTTGTTCTCTATTCCCGTTGCTATCATTGGTGCATTACTTGCACTTGCATTGAACATGCAATCGCTGAATATATTCTCTTTACTTGGCATCATCATGCTGATAGGTTTGGTTGCAAAAAATGCGATACTGATTGTTGATTATACCAACCAGTTAAAAGAAGGCGGAATGAAAACAACAGATGCATTAATGGAATCAGGCCGCACAAGATTGCGTCCAATTCTAATGACTACAATCGCAATGGTAATAGGCATGCTGCCGCTTGCACTGGCAAGTGGTGCAGGCGCAGAGTGGAAGAATGGTATGGCATGGGCACTCATTGGTGGTTTAACAAGCTCTATGCTGCTCACACTCGTAGTAGTACCTGTAATGTATGTTATCATTGATAAAATAAAAGACCGCTTTACAAGGAAAAAAGTTGAAGAGCCTGTACGCGCAGTAGTTCCAGCAAATTAATCTCATCAACGCTTCCCCCATTTGTGAAAAATATTTATACTGTATTGCCATGTATGCGTACAGAAGGGGGAAGCTCTTTTCAAAACTTAAAAATAAATACTGTGCATATTTTACCTGTTATATCAATGTGCCTGTTGCTGCTCTTTTTTCCTTTTGCAACGGCACTCATCGCAAAAAGCCTTAACAGGAAATTCTGGATATGGTTTTTTATCGGCACGGTGCTGCCGTTTGCAGGCATAGCAGTACTGCTTTGTCTGCGCATCAAAAAGGGATACACGGATAATGAGATCTACCCGCTTGATTAATAGAAGTGCTAAGTAAATTTTTGGATACCAGCTTTTGCATTTCATAGCATCACCTGTTGCGTCGCACTCTTGTACGTCATAGCTTTATGCAGCGGCGTACGCTTCATCTGTAAAACTTGTAGCAACAACAAAATATAAGATCAATATTCATCAACAAGGCTGAACATTTTTCTTCAAAACAATAAGATTTAATCAAGCCCTGTAAGGGCGACATGTTAGTAGAAATATTTCACACAGTGTACATAGAGCTCCGCAGGAGCGATATGTTTTACATGCCGCTCCTGCGGAGCTCTTAAAAAATGTGAATCATGCTGCTACTGACATATCGCTCCTGCGGAGCTAAAAATTTTTAACCAAATAACATTACGCTAAATTGAATGAATACAAAAAAGATAATATGAGACATAAATATATTAATACAAAAATCTTATTAGCATGCCTGGCAAAAAAGCCTGCAGCAAATAATGACATACACACTCAATTACAGGAAACAATTGCAGAACACAGAAGAATTATGCAACGGTTTTGGCAAACGTTTTCACGGGAACAGGAAGAAGATTTTGCAATACTGTACAAAATAGCCGCTTAGAAATAAAGGAATCGCGTTTTTCTTCTGTGTTTCTGTGTATTCAGTGGCAAATAAATCTTCCGCCTCCCTGTCTTAATCTTCCGTTTCACTGAACTGCATTTGCAAACAGCATGTGCATAATATTTTCTTTGTGAAAGGAAAGCAAAATATAGGATCATTCACTTTTAAAACAAAACACCATGTCAAGTTTAAAAAAACAACAAAAAAAACTGCTCACCAAAGAGATTGCTTCCAGGGTTATGGAATACCTCATGGGGCTTAATGAAGAAAACCAGCCTGCCATGCAAAAAGTTGCCAAAAAATTTTCCGGCAGAATCGTAAAGGCTTACTACGATGCTATTAAACTGCAGCATAAAGGCATAGTAAAAGCAACCACAAAAGAAGCAGAAGCTGCAGCTACGGTTGAGTATGAAGAAACCGCAAATCTAATGGCATCTTAAATTAAGAAGTATGGAAGTAATATTGGCATTACCGTTTTTAATACTCCCTTTGTTATTGCCCGTAATGGCGGGTTATATGGCAAAACGTTTCGGGAGAAATTTCTGGTTATGGTTCTGGATTTCCATTCCGCTGCCCATAATCAGTTGTTTTATCATTGCATGTTTGCCCGATAAATCACTGCAACCACAGCCTGTTGAAAGCGATGATATTTTTAAAAAACTAAACGGGTATAAATAAAGTCAGAAAGACAGGGAGTCAGAAAGTCAAGAAAACAGGAAGTCAAAGAGTAAATACCAAAAAAATATTTTAAACTGCTTATTAAAACAACAACACTATGTGGAATACAAACACACTCTGGTTTGAAATCTCCGTGGTAACAATTTTCTTCTTGTTTGGTCATATTTATTTAGGACACTTTGAAGAAAGGAGCCCCAAATGGAGAAAAGTGCTGAAATACTTAATTACGCTTATTGTTGTTATTACAGTATCCATATTCTTCGGAAGAACAGCTGCCTTATCAACTCTCGGAGTATCAATAATTCCTGTCATTTATATACACGGTATTGTATTGCCTAAAAAAGGAATCAACGGATGGACAGGCGAACCAAAAGGAAAATACTACGATTTCAGGGGTTGGGACAAAAATATTTTCGATAACGATAAAAATAAAAATAAAAACTGACGGCTTACCTGTTAAGGCATCTTTTTAACTAACGAACATGAAACTCACCAACCAAATAGTTGCCGAAGCGGCGGAATATGTTACGGAATATTTATCAAAGCATTTGCAAAAAGAATTTTGTTATCATGATTTCTTTCACACATTTTCTGTTGTAAGCGCAGTCGGGCATTTGTGCACCGCTTTATCCATCAGCAAAGCAGAGACAAGAATACTGCTTGTGGCAGCATGGTTTCACGATACAGGTTATACACAGCAAACAGACGGGCATGAAAATATCAGCGCACAAATAGCTGAACAGTTTCTGAAAAATAAAAGCATAGACGATGAAGAAACCGAAACCGTAAAAGCGTGCATTATAGCTACACGCTATCCGCAGCAGGTACATAACGCACTTGAACAGATTATTTGCGATGCGGATTTGCTGTATATAAGCGAACCATTTTTTATGGAACGTTCTGCTTTGCTTAGAAAAGAATGGGCAGCAACTATACACAAAACATTTACAGATAAAGAATGGTATGAGTTAAGTTTACAGTTTCTCCGCAATCATACATTTCAAACAGCATTTTGCCGTACACAGCCTGAAAGCGGTAAACAAAAAAATGCAGAAAAAGTAACTGCGCAACTTGAAGCCCTGAATCATAAAGTACATGAAGCAGATAAGCAAACCACAAAGCAAACTGTTATTACCAGGAAAGAAAGAAAAGAAAAACTTCCGGCATTGGAAAGAGGCGTGGAAACGCTTTTCAGGCTTACATCCGGCAATCACATGAAGCTAAGCGGCATGGCTGATAATAAAGCGCACATTTTGCTTAGTATAAATTCTATTATCATTTCGGTTACATTATCATTGCTCGCTAAATATTTAGACGAAATGCCGCGGCTCCTGCTGCCAACCATTTTGCTGCTGTGCGTGTGTTTGGTTACCATTGTATTTGCCATACTTACTACCAAGCCGAAAGTTTCCAAAGGAATTTTTACTGAAGAACAAATACACAACCGGGAAGCTAACCTGCTGTTCTTCGGCAATTTTCACAACATGGGCTGGGAATCTTATGAATGGGGCATACAGGAAATAATGCACGACAGAACTTATCTGTACAGGAGCATGACAAAAGACATTTATTTTCTCGGCAAAGTACTCGCAACAAAATACCGCTACCTGAATATTGGGTATAAAGTTTTCATGTTTGGATTAATTGCTTCGGTACTTGCTTTTGTAATAAGTTTTATATAAAGTAAAAATTAACCCGTAAAACACATCACGTGAAAAATATTTTTACCAAACGGCTCGAAGAAGAATTTCTTTTAAACGAAAAATTAAGAACAACCATACTGGTATGTGTGTTCTCTGTTGCCATACTGGTTACAGCCGTCAACATCTTTGCGTTCAGTAATACTGGCACAGATGAATTGAACAAGGATTCCTTAAAACTCATCATGTTTTTCCAGTGC
>Ga0187893_10010350_pt1 | contig 13949 bp, 13 predicted proteins | sample MA1701074metaG_FD_139574 | JGI IMG/M metagenome (GOLD analysis project Ga0187893, IMG submission 139574) | White microbial mat communities from a basaltic lava cave in the Kipuka Kanohina Cave System on the Island of Hawaii, USA - MA170107-4 metaG ...
ACGCTCGCGGCGGAGCAGATGTTCAGGGAAGGCAGGCGGCCCGGCGTCGTGTCGATGGCAGTCCACCCCCCGCTGGCGTTTCTCCGGAACTACGTCCTGCGCCGCGGCCTGCTCGACGGCACGGCCGGGTTCAAGATTTCGGCGCTCAACGCGTACTACGTGTATTTGAAGTTTGCAAAGGCGAGGCAGCTCGCGCGAGGAGGGCGCCGAGGATCGTGAGAGCGCGGAGGAGACCGGAGAAGAAGAGGCGCGGAGACGCAGAGACGCGGAGGGGATGCCGCCACGAGGGACGTCGCGTCCACCAAAGCTCTGCCACCGACGTCCCTCGCGGCGGCATTTCTCAGCGCCTCCGCGCCTCTGCGTCTCTTCTTCCCCGGTCTTCTCTGCGCCCTGCGGATCCTCAGCGTCTCGGCAGGATCTCCCGCTGATGTTCTCCCTCCACATCGACACCGCCCGCACGTGGCGCGGCGGCCAGAATCAGGTCCTCGTCACGGTGCTCGGGATGCGGGCGGCGGGACACCGCTCGGCGCTCGTCGCCCATCCGGCGGGCGAGCTGCGGCAGCGCGCGGCGGAGGGGCTCGAGCTGGTGCCGCTGGCGCCGGTGACCGAGATGGACCTCAGCGCAGCCTTTCGCCTGGCGCGCGTCGTGAAGCAACTCAAGCCGGACGTCGTGCACGCCCACGACCCGCACGCCGTCGCGATGGCGGCGCTGGGGCTGTCGATGGGGACGGGACCACAACCGCCGCTCGTCGCCTCCCGCCGCGTGGACTTTCACATCAAGGGAAACGCGTTCTCGCGGTGGAAGTACCGGCAGGTGGACTGCTTCGTCTGCGCCTCCGACCTGATCCGCCGGATGCTCGTCGGGGATGGCATCCCGGAGGACCGGACGGTCACGGTCCACGAGGGGATCGACCTCGAGCGCGTTTCGGCCACGCCGCCGATCGATCCGCACGCCGAGTTCTGGCTCCCTCACGGCGCGCCGGTCGTCGGCAATGTCGCGGCGCTCGTGGCGCATAAGGGGCAGCGTCACCTCATCGCGGCGGCCGCGCTCGCGCTGCGCGAGGTGCCGGACGCCAGGTTCGTCATCGCGGGCGAAGGGGAGCTCCGGCCGGCGCTCGAGCGCCAGATCCACGATCTGCGGCTCGAGAAACACGTGCTGCTCGCCGGAGTCCGTCCAGACGTGCTGTCGCTCCACAAGGGCTTCGATCTGTTCGTGATGTCGTCGGTCACCGAAGGGCTCGGTACGTCGCTCCTCGACGCGATGGCCTGCGGAAAGGCGATCGTGGCGACGAGCGCGGGAGGCATTCCCGAGGTCGTCGTAGACGGCGAGACGGGGCTGCTCGTGCCGCCGCGCGATGATGCCGCCCTGGCGGCGGCGATCGTGGCGCTCTTGAAAGATCCGGCCCGGCGGGCCGCGATGGGACGCGCCGGGTTCGAACGCGTGCGCCGGCTGTTCAGCGCGGAGCGGATGGTGCAGGAGACGCTCGGCGTCTACTCACGCCTTCGCTCGCGGTCGGCAGATACCGCGCAGCGGGCATTGTGAATCGCGCTGCGGGCGGCCGTACCCGCACGCGTTCATCATGCCGAGGTGGCAGAGAGAAAAATCGAACTTCACCGGATCCGCCGGGTCGATCGCGCGAAGCGATGCGGTGATCTCGGCCGCCATCTTCCAGCCCGGGCTCGCATATCGAGTCAATCGCAGGCAACGGCCGAGCCGGATGACGTGCGTGTCGAGCGGCACGATCAGCTTCGCCGCCGGCACGCGGGTCCAGACGCCGAGATCGACCTGATCGCGTCGGACCATCCACCGGACGAACAGGTTCAGCCGCTTGCACCCGCTGCCGCCCGACGGGCAGGGGAAGAAATAGTGCACGCCCAGCCGCTTCGGCGCGCCTGTCTTCCGGCCCCGGGCCCGCGGGCTCCGGCCTCCTCGCGACGGCAGGCCGTACACGGGCCTCAGGTCCACGGCGCGCGCGCGCCGGGAGAACGAGTCGAGCGCGGGCCCGACGTCGACGTGATCCTCCTCGAACCCTTCGAGAAAGAAGCCCTCGATGGACCCGCTCCGTTCGAGCATGGTGCGCAGAATCCAGATGAGCGCCGCGAGATCCCGGCCCCGCGTCCAGCGGTGCACCAGGCCGTCGAACGCCCGGCCGTCGCGGGACGGGTCGAAGCGCCGGGTGAAAGCGGCGGGGTGCGGCCCCATCAGCCTGAAGAGCGCCTGGATCGACTGGAGGACGCTCGCGACCCGCCCGAAGGCGAGCGCCGCGGCGCAGAATCCGGCGATCTCGCGGTCCGCCGGATCGGCGAACGGCCGCACGAGCTCAACCGGATCCGCCGCGGCCGCCTCGCGGTTGAAGGCGTGGTAGTGGCGGTCTAACTCTCCTCGTAAGGAGATAGCGGAGGAGGCGGAGGTAGCGGTTTTCACACCGGAGTAACGGAGACAACGGAGACAAAACGGAGATCACCAAAAGGAAGAAGGTTGCTCACCTATCACACTCCGTTGCGTCTCCGCTCACCCCGTTCCTCCGTTGTGACTCCGTAACCTCCGCCAACTCCGTTAACGGAAGGGCTCAGAACGTCGTGATCGGCTCACCCGCCCTGCACATCGGGCACTCGGCTGCCGGGAAGTTCTCCGACGCCCGATAGCTCGCGAGCGAGATGTTGGGCACGCCGAGGTCCACGACCGCCTCGAGCCGATCGTAGATTTCGACCGTCGCAATCACCGTGCCTCCGACGCCGCGAACGAGCGAGGCGCACCGCTCGAACGTCTTGCCCGTGTTCCGCACGTCGTCGGCGAGCAGAACGCGTTTCCCCGCCGTCTGCTTCGCGTAGAACGGACGCAGGATGAAGCCGCCCGACGGGTCGGCTGAGAACGGGGCGAACGTGCAGGGTGGATGCGTCAGCGCGCGGCGGCCGTCGAGCAGACCGGCCAGCGTGTGCGCGAGCAACGCGCCGCCGGTGGCCGGACCGGCGATCACCTGCGCGGACGTCGTAATCTGCGACGGAAGGATGTCGAGCAGGTCCTGCGCGAGCTGCCAGATCGTCGACGGATAGCGAAAGAGCTGGTGCGCGTTGAGGTACGTCCGGCCGTGATAGCCGTTTCCGTAGTCGAAGTGCCCATCGAGCATGAGCACCTCGGAGTCGCGGAGTTTCTGAAACGCGTTGGTTCGGACTTCTTCCAATCGAGTCATTATTCCCTTTGCGCTGGGGCCCCAGCCCCACGTGCCACGCCTCGCGTACGCTCGGCGCGCTGATTCGGCGGGCCTAAGAGGCCCGCCCTCCATGAGCCGGGTGACGGGCTTCCTGAACGAGATTCGCGGCGCCCGGCGCATCGGCGTTCACGTACAGAATCCGTCCGTCGACGATGGTGGCGCCGACGCCGCCGCGCAGGTTCCAGCCGTCGAACGGCGTGTTCCTCGACTTCGACCGGAAACGTGCGGCCGAGACGATCACCGGAAGATCTGGCGCGAGCAGCGTGAGGTCCGCGCGGGCGCCCGGCGCGAGCGTCCCCCCCTCCAGCCGCAGGATGCGCGCCGGATTGAGCGAGAGCAGCTCGATCATCCTCGACATGCCGATGTGACCGGCGTGGACCAGGCGGTCGAACACGAGCGGCACGGCGGTTTCGAGCCCCACGATCCCGAACGGCGCCAGGTCGAACTCGACTTCCTTTTCATCGTAGTGATGCGGCGCGTGATCGGTCGCGATCGCGTCGATGCTGCCGTCGGCCAGCCCCTGAATCATCGCGTCGCGGTCCGCGGCCTCGCGCAGCGGCGGGTTCATCTTGACGTTGGTGTCGTAGGCCGTGCCCCGGCCGCCCGGGCCGCTGACACCGGCGAGCGCCTCGTCGGTCAACGTGAAATGGTGCGGCGCCACCTCGCAGGTCACCGGGGCCCCGCGCGTCTTGCCATCGCGAACCGCCCGGAGCGATCCACGGACGCTCATGTGCGCGATGTGCACGGCGCTCCGCGTCAGCTCCGCCAGCGTGACATCGCGTTCGACCATGATCGCCTCGGCCGCCGCGGGAATGCCTTTCAGGCCGAGCAGCGACGCGTGAGGCCCTTCGTGCGCGACGCCATCCGCCTTGAGGGAGGGATCCTCGCAGTGGTCGATCACCGGCATGCCGAACATGCCCGCGTACTCGAGCGCGCGGCGCATCAGGAGCGCGGTCGCCACCGGCCACCCGTCGTCGGAAACCGCCACGCAGCCGGCGGCGTGCAGCTCACCAATATCGGCCATCTGCTCGCCCCGTGACCCGCGCGAGACGGCGCCGATCGGGTACACGCGCGCGAGTCCCGTCTCGGCCGCCCGGCGCAGGATCAGCTCCGTGACGCTTGCCTGGTCGTTGATCGGATCCGTGTTCGGCATGCAGGCGACCGCGGTGAAGCCGCCCGCCACCGCGGCGGCACAGCCGGTCGCCACCGTCTCCTTGTGTTCGTGACCCGGCTCGCGCAGGTGCACGTGCATGTCGATGAGGCCGGGGCACAGGATCCACCCCCGCGGCACCTCCACGACCTGGGCGCCGTCCGCGGGGAGCGACGGCTCGAGCCGCGCGATGCGGCCATCCTCGATGAGCACGTCGCGGGCGCCGTGCAGGCCCGACGCCGGGTCGACGACCAGGCCTCCCTTGATGAGCAGCGTCATTCGATACCGGGGCTCCGCCCCGGACCCCGGCTCGGTCGCTCGCGGGGTCCCCTTCGCCCCGCTCCACTCCCTCGCGGGCGCGCCGTGCGAGCCGCCGAATGCGGCAGCGTCGGCGTTTTCGTCAAGGCCGCATTCGGCCTAGTGCTGAGTGTCATCACCTGATCCTCCGGCCAGCAGATACAGGACCGCCATGCGCACTGCCACTCCGTTTGCGACCTGATCGAGGATGACCGAAAACGGCCCGTCGGCGACGTCAGACGCGATCTCCACACCGCGGTTCATCGGGCCGGGGTGCATGATGATGACGTCGGGCGCGGCGCGCCGCAGGCGCTCCGTTGTGACGCCGAACAACGTGAAGTACTCACGCGTGGACGGAAAGAAGTGCCCCTGCATCCGTTCCCGCTGGATGCGGAGCATCATGACGACGTCGGCTCCTTCAACCGCCTCGTCGACACTCGTCGTCGCCCGTGGGCCGAACTGCTCGATGCCGGGCGGGATGAGCGTCGCCGGGCCCGACACCCAGACGTCGGCGCCCAGCTTCTGAAGGAGGAGCAGGTTGGACCGCAGCACGCGGCTGTGCAGCAGGTCGCCGATGATCGCCACCTTGAGCCCCGCGATCCTGCCCTTTCGCTCGCGAATCGTGAACGCGTCGAGCAGCGCCTGCGTCGGGTGCTCGTGCATGCCATCGCCGGCGTTGACGATGCGCGACCGGCAGATTCGAGCGAGCAGATGGCAGGCGCCGGACGAGCCGTGGCGCATGACCGTGATGTCCGGCGACATCGCTTCGAGGTTGCGGGCGGTGTCAGCGAGCGTCTCCCCTTTCGCCACGCTCGACCCCACGGCCGCGACACTCAGGGTGTCGGCGCTCAGGCGCTTCTCGGCGATCTCGAACGACGTCCTCGTGCGGGTGCTCGGCTCGAAAAACAGGTTGACCACCGTGCGGCCGCGCAGCGTCGGGACCTTCTTGATCGTGCGCGTGCCGACCTCCTTCATCGCCTCGGCCGTGTCGAGGACGAGGCCGATCTCCTCGGCCGTCAGCTCTGCGATGCCGAGCAGATGGCGTCCTCGCAACGATGCCGCCGCCGTCGGGTGCGGGTCCAGAACATGCGCCGGGCCGGCGGTTTCCGGGAAGCGCTTGGTCATGGCGCGTGCTCCTCGATCGACACCAGGTCGTGGCCGTCGTCCTCCGCCAGACGCACCTGGACGCTCTGCTTGAGCGAGGTCGGCACGTTCTTGCCGACGTAGTCCGCTTTGATGGGCAGTTCGCGATGGCCGCGGTCCACGAGCACCACGAGCTGGATAGCTCGAGGCCGCCCGAAATCGATGAGCGCGTCGAGCGCCGCCCGCACCGTTCGTCCGGTGTAGAGAACATCGTCCACGAGGAGGATCCGGCGGTCGTCAATCGAGAACGGGATGTCGGTGCTGCGGACGAGCGGCTGTGGGCCGACTGGCTGCCGCATCAGGTCGTCACGGTAAAGCGTGATGTCGAGGGCCCCGGCGGGAACCGGCTCGCCGGCGATCTCGGACACCGTCTTGACGATGCGCCGCGCCAGCGTGACGCCCCGCGTGCGGACTCCGACGAACGCGAGTTCGGCGACACCGCGATTGCGCTCGACGATTTCGTGCGCGATCCGCGTCAACGCGCGGCCGATCTGCGCCTCATCCATCACGACAGACATGGGCTCAGCGCGCGCGCAACCGACACCGGCCGCAGCAGTGATGGGATTGGACGAAGGAGAGAAACGGTCACGGCATACCTCTTCGCGGCCTCTCAGGACCGCAGTTAAAGAGTGGCGCCCAGTGTATCACCGATCGTGGGTCGCGATGAACGTAATCGGGCGATCCGCGGTGAACGATCGCTGGAACAGATCCGCGCGGGCGAAGCCGTCCATATCGCGTCCAACGGGCAGCCCCAGGAAGTAGAGCACCGTCGGCGCCACGTCGACGATCGATCCCCGCTCTGGCAGCTTGCCGGTCGTGACGTGGGCGCCGTAGGCGATGAGGAACCCATCGGGGGCGCGGTCATGCGTGCCTGTGATGTGCCCCTCGCGCATCGCGCGAGCCACGAGGCGCTTCCCCGGGCTGACCGGCTGCATGCCGAAGCCGGACACGACCAGGAGCAGGTCCTCCGGGCCGAGCGTTTCGACGACCGAGCCGATCTCGGCGTCGATGTAGCCATAGTAACGGTCGAGCACCTCGCCGTGCCGCTGACGCTCCGCCTCGGTCACATCGCCGAACGCGCGGGGCTGCGCGTACCGCAGATACACATGTCCGACGTCGTCGAGGCCGGCGTACCGGACGGCGGTCAGGGTAAGAGGCCCGCTCGCCGCCGCCAGCTCCCGGGCGGCGCGCGCGTACACAGGGTCCCAGCGCGCTTCCGAATCGTCTCCGCCGGCGGCCTCCGCTCCTTCCAGGCCGGCAGGAACAACGTCCGGCCGCTCCGCCGCTTCCGTGAAGATTCCGCGCGTTGCCGGCAGGATCTCGGGCGGATACGCGATGGCCTCGTCGTCGAGCCTCAGGAGCGGACTCGAGATTTGATGGAACCGATCGCTGACGAGAAAGCCGCGCACGGGGCGCACGGGGAGAGTCGTGGGCCATCGAACGATGCCTGTGGCCAGACCGAAGCCGTTGAGGATGTGCCAGATCGGACGCGCGCGCAATGCGGCGGACGTCGTCGGATCGCTCGAGACCAGCTCCAGACGCACGAGGAGATGCGAGAACGTGTAGTCCGGCAGCAGATCGACCGGCGCGTCGGACGGCTGCACGCGATACATCGCGCGCGAGCGGACGCCGTTCGAGGGCGGGTACTTGCCCGTGGCGACAGCCGCCCACACGGGCTCCGGCTGCGTCGGACGAATCGTCGCCAGGTCGATCGTCGCCCCGCGCGTCAGCAGGCGGTCGAAGTTCGGGAGGCGCCCCTCCGCCGCCCGGGGCCAGAGGTATTCGAGCGACGCGCCGTCGAGCAGCATCAGGACGACGCGTCCCGCGACCTGTGCGGAGGCGACGCTGGGCAGGTCGAGGCGGCGCGCGCCGAGCGGATCCGGCTCGCCCAGGCCGCGCGCGGCGAGCGGCGCGGCGATCGACGTCGCCACGGCGAGCAGGAGCATCGCCCCGGCGGCCGGGCTCCCGCGCCGTCCGAAGGAGTAGCGCGCCAGCGCGGTCAGGAGGACGGCGGCCGCGGCCCCCGACATCGCGACGGCGCCGATCGTCATCCGCCGGACTGCGTGCTCTCCAAGCGTCAGCGCAAAGCCGCGCAGGTTCACCCACATCAGCACGGCCGCGCCGACCGAGACGAACGCCGCCATCCAGGCGAGGAGCCGGACACTGATCCAGCCGGGCGACACCGGCGTGGCCACGAGCTCACGCAGCGCGAGCGCGACATAAAAAAAGACGACGAGGTGCGCGCCGTAGAAAACGGCGAGCGTTCGGGCCCAGTGCCAGGTCGTCTCCGACACCATCGGCACGTGCGGATTCAGCTGCAGGAGGAGCACCGCGAGGTACGCCGCACCGAGCAGTCCGCCCGCGAGCGAGTTGGTGAGCATACGGAGGAACCGCACAGCCGCAGATTAACGCAGATTCCACGCCGATGAACGCGGATCAACCCGCGATGTAGGTATACTGCCGAGGATGCCCATCGACGTCGACGCCGCGGTCGTCGCAAACACGCGGCTGTCCGACGAGTACAACGTCGTCGCGCTCGACGCGCCTGCGATCGCGCGCGACGCGCTGCCGGGACAATTCGTGATGGTGAAGCCGGCGCTCGGCACCGATCCGCTGCTGCGGCGGCCGTTCTCGATCTTCGAGATTCTGCGCGACGGCGGCGGACGCCCGACGGGCGTGTCGATCCTCAACAAACGCGTGGGCGTGGGCACGCGGCTGCTCTTCGACGCGGTTCCCGGATCGCGCGTGCCGTGCCTGGGGCCGCTGGGCCGCCCCTTTGAGGCGGCCGATCGGTCGGGCGAGGCCTGGATGGTCGCGGGCGGCGTCGGCCTCGCTCCGTTCGCAACGCTCGCGGAAGCGCTCGGCGCCCGGCGCACGCCCTCGACGCTCTTCTACGGCGGACGCCGGAGCGTCGATCTGTTCTACGTCGACGTCTTCGAGCGGCTCGGCGTGCGCGTCGTCCTCGCCACCGAAGACGGAAGCCGCGGCGAGCGGGGGCGCATCACCGTTCCGCTCGAGCGCGCGCTCAAGGCGGCCGGCACCGATCGCACCGTGACGCTGTACGTGTGCGGACCGACGCCGATGATGGCCGCGGCTGCATCCCTGGCGCGTCGTCACGGCCGCCGGGCGCTCGTGTCGCTCGAACAGGTCATGGGCTGCGGCCTCGGCGGCTGCTACAGCTGTGTGGTCCCTGTCCGAAGAAACGGGTCGTCGCACTTCGTTCGGTCGTGCCTCGACGGGCCTGTGCTCGATTCGAGCGAGATCGTATGGGAAGAGCTGACGCACGAGGCGGGCCTAAGAGGCCCGCCCTCCAGGCACTAGCGCCTGCGGCCCGCGCAAGAACATGATGACCCCTGACCTGTCCGTTCAAATAGGTACGCTCACGCTGGCGAATCCGGTCATCGCCGCGAGTGGCTGCTTCGGGTACGGCGTCGAGTACGCCGACGTCGTCGATCTGTCCACGCTGGGCGGCGTGGCGGTCAAAGGGCTCTTCCTCGAGGCGCGCGAGGGGCACCCGCCGCCGCGAATCGTCGAGACGCCATCCGGGATGCTGAACGCCATCGGCCTGCAGGGCATCGGCGTCCATCGTTTCATCCGCGAGAAACTGCCCGAGCTCCGGGACCGGCGGGCGGTCGTCCTCGTCAACATCTGCGGCACGACTCTCGACGAGTACGTCGAGCTCGCGCGGATCCTCTCCGACGCGGAGGGAGTCGCCGCGCTCGAACTGAACATCTCGTGCCCCAACATCAAGGAAGGCGGGATTACCTTCGGCTGCAGCCTGACCGGCACGTTCGACGTCGTCAGCGCCGTGCGCAAGGTGACGACCCTGCCTGTGATACCCAAGTTGACGCCGAACGTCACCGACGTCGCGTCGTTCGCGCGAGCGGCCGAGCAGGGGGGCGCGGACGCCGTCTCGCTCGTGAACACGTTCCTTGCGATGGCGATCGATGTGGAGACGCGCCGTCCCAAGCTGTCGAACATCGTCGGCGGGCTGAGCGGCCCGGCGATCCGGCCGATCGCGGTGCGCATGGTCTACGAGTGCCGGCGGGCCGTCAGGGTGCCGATCATCGGAATGGGCGGCATCGCCACGGCCACCGATGCGCTCGAGTTCCTGATCGCCGGCGCGGCCGCGGTACAAGTCGGCACCGCGAATTTCGTGGATCCATTCGTGTGGTCGAAACTGCTCGACGGCCTGCGGGACTACCTCGTCCGTCATGACGTCGCGCGGATCGCGGATCTCGTCGGCACGCTCGACACCCGCGCGCGTGAACAGGCGTGGATCAGCTCCTAGTCGCCCTCGACGTGGACGACGGTCAGCGCGCGCTCGAGCTGGCCGCGGCGCTGAGAGGGCTGGCGGGCGGCGTCAAGATCGGCAGCCGGCTGTTTACCGCTGAAGGCCCGGCGATCGTCCGCGCGCTCGCCGAGCGCGGCAACCGCGTCTTCCTGGACCTCAAGTTCCACGACATTCCGAACACCGTCGCGGGCGCCGTCGAGGCAGCGACCGCGCTGGGCGTCTGGATGCTGAACGTCCACGCCGTAGGGGGCGGCGCGATGATGCGCGCGGCGCGCGAGGCCGCCACCCGGACGGCGGCCGCCTCTCGACGAGAGCCGCCGCTCGTGATTGCTGTCACCGTCCTCACGAGCATGACCCAGACAACGCTCGACGAAGTAGGGGTGCTGCTGCCACCGATCGATCAGGTTACCAAGCTCGCGTCGCTGACCATGGAAGCAGGGCTGGACGGCGTGGTGGCCTCGCCGCTCGAAATCGGCGCCGTCCGGAGGCGCTGCGGCGATCGGTTCGTGATCGTCGCCCCCGGCATCCGCGGCGACGCCGCCAGGGCCGGCGCCGGCGACGATCAGGCCCGGACGATGGGACCGGCCGAGGCGATCGCGGCAGGAGCCAGCTTCATCGTGGTCGGCCGGCCGATCATCACCGCGCCCGATCCGCGGGCGGCAGCCGAGAGCATCGTTCAGGCCCTGGGGACGCGTTGAGGCTGACGCTCTATTCCCGCCCTCGTTGTCACTTGTGCGAAGCGATGAAGGCCGTCGTCGAGCGCGTCCGGCTCGAGCATCCGTTCGAGCTGGAGGAGGTGCCCATCGGCGGAGATCCAGAGCTGGAGCGCCGCTACGGGCAGGAAATCCCGGTGCTCGAACTGGACGGAAAGAAGGTCGCGAAGTACCGGCTCGACGAGCCGGCCCTCCTCAGACTGATCCGGGCGCGAACCTGATCGAACCTGATCGAACCCGTTCGAACCCAATCGAACCTATTTTGCCGTGATGATGAAGCGCCCCCTGCGGTTCCGCGACCAGCAGGCCTCGGTGAGCTCTGTGCAGACCTGCTGCTCCTCTCCCTTGCTCACGATCGCGATGCGGTCGCTCGTCAAGCCGAGCCCGTTGAGATAGTCGCGGACGGCCGCGGCGCGGCGCTCGCCAAGGGCGAGGTTGTACTCGTTGGTGCCCCGGGTGTCCGCGTGTCCTTCGACGGTCGCCTTGACCGTCGACCAGCGTTTGAGCCAGGCCGAGTTCTTCTGCAGCGTCGTGCGCGCGGTTTCGCTGAGATCGGCGCTGTCGTAGTCGAAGAACACCTCGGCCAGCGGCTGCTCGGCGTTGAGCTCGTCGACGGACTTGCGGGCGAAGACCTCGTCCTCGGGCAGCGGCGGCGGCGCGGGCGCGGGTGGTGGGGGCGGCGGCGGAGGCGGCGGGGGCGTGGGATCGGCCGCAGGCGGCGGTGGCGGCGCCGGCGCGGGCGTCGTCACGGGCTTCGGCTTTCCACACGCGGCTGCGGTAAGCAGCGCGGCCAGTCCCATGGCCAGAAACGCACGACTCGCGCGATTCATAAAAACGCTCCTGAAAAACGAGCTTAACATACGCACATGGACCGGCTGCTCGAGGCCACCGCGCGCGCCGAGCGCCACCACTTCTGGTTCCGCGGGTTCCGCGCGTTCGTGACGCCGCTCGTCGAGCGCGCGGTCGACGGCCGCCTTGCGGAGATCCTCGACTGCGGCGCCGGCACCGGTCACAACCTCCAGTGGCTTGCGAGGTTCGGTCGCGCCACGGGCATCGATCTGACCTGGAGCGGCCTCGCTTACGCGCGCGCGGCCGGCCGCACCCGTCTTGCGCGGGCCAGTGCCGCCGCGCTCCCCTTTAGCCGCGCTTCCTTTGATCTCGTCACTTCCTTCGATGTTCTACAGTGCATTCCTGACGAGGCCGAGGAAATGGCGGTCCGGGAGATGCGCCGGGTCCTCCGCCCCGGGGGTCACCTTGTCGTCACGGTCGCCGCCCTCAATCTGTTGCGAGGGAACCACTCGGTCCTCTCGCGCGAAGTCCGGCGATACGGCCGGAAGGATCTCCGGCGGTTGCTCGAGGCGGCCGGCTTCGATCTGCTGGCCGTGACCTACACACACGCGACGCTTTTCCCCATCATCGCCCCCCTTCGCGCCCTGCAGCGGCTGTCCGGCCTGGCCGCTTCCGACGCGGATGCCGCCGCGGCGCAAGAGATCTCCATCCCCCCGGCGCCAATCAACGCGCTGCTCGGCGGTCTCTTGAGCCTCGAAGCGCGCGTCGTTCGCACGGTACCGATGCCCTTCGGCAGCTCGCTGGCGGCGCTTGCTCGGCCGAAGCGCGAACCCATCAGAAGAAACGGGGCAATCCGTGGTCGCCCGGGTCGTTGAACGAGGGACCGGGCTCCGTCCGGTACAGCTCCCGACCGTCCTCGTCCGAGATCCTGACGAGGCCGAAGGCGCCGAACGCGAACTCGCGCAGGGCAGGAGAAGCGCGCCGGGTGTCGATCACGACATACCCCATTCGCGTGCGCTCGACGAGCGGCTGCGCGTCCTCTCGCGCCGCCCGCTCCGTGGCGGGGTCGAGCGGCAGCCCCTCGCTCAGATCCAGGAGCGCTGACAGCAGCGGGAATCGCCGATACTTCGCCACCTCGGTCACCGGGATCCGGGACAGGTAGCCGCCAATCAAGGCCTTCTCGTGGTACGTCTGGTAGAACTGACTGGACGCGCTGAAGTCCCCTTCCGACATCACGCCGTCGCGGATGCCGAACGGCAGCTCCAGAACGCGGATGCTCCGCGGATCCTCCCTGATCTGACCGTAGATCGCCGGCACCGCCGCCGTGTGCAGCGGGCGCGGCGCCGGCCAGAGCTCGAAGACGAGCGCCGCGGCGACAGCCGCGAGGACGATCCGCCGCCTGGGCCCGCTCGCCAGCCGCGAGAGGCACACTGCGAACAGCACGGAGAACGCCAGCATCGCCGGCACGACGAAGCGCGTCGGCATGCGCGCGCCGCCGACGATGGGCACGTACCGCAGGAGCGCCCATGGACCTGGAATATACGTTTCGACGCCGGCGACGTGGATGAACGGCCCGAGCGCCAGCAGCGCGAACGACACGGTCATCGCCAGCCACCTGCGGGGCAGCGGCTCCCGGCGTTTCCAGAGGACGATGCCGATGACGGCGATCGCCACGAAGGTGAGCGACGCGACCTGCTCGGGGAACGCGTCGAGCCGTTCGCGGGTCAGCAACTGGCGCCAGCTCGACCCAGCAAGAGGGTGATTCGGAGTCGGCAAAAGCCAGGCGACGAGGTCGATTCCCGCCGGGCTGCTGCGCCAGAAGATCTCTTCCTGGAGTCGCCCGCCCTCCGCCATGCGGTGGCCCAACGCGAAGAGAACGGGAGACAGCATGGTGGCGCACACGAGCCCGCCCGCGAGCAACATGCCGACGATCCGCTTGGGCTCGAAGCCCTGCGTCGCAAGGCGCGGACGCGCCACGAGCGCAAGCCGCGCCAGCGCCGTCAGCGTCAGCAGCAGCATCGGCGTGTATGCGGATCGCATGCTGACCGTGATCCCGAGGAGCTGCACGCGGCGACCGCCGCTCGCCAGTATGCCGAACACGAGGCCGGCGAGGCACAGCATCAGGACGTCGAGGACGCGCGCGAGCGGCATCGGCGACCGATGGCGCTCCATCCGCACCAGCGGCGCGGCGGCGAACACAGAGAACAGCAGGACGCAGTAGATGCCGTAGTACGCGTCGCACAGCGCGGCCCAGGCGACGACCAGGCCGGCCAGCGCCGCGTCGCGCAGCCGTCCTGTTTCTTCGACGCGCAGGAGGAGCAGCAGAAAGATCGCCAGCGGAGCGGCGGCGA
>Ga0187893_10010351_pt1 | contig 13948 bp, 17 predicted proteins | sample MA1701074metaG_FD_139574 | JGI IMG/M metagenome (GOLD analysis project Ga0187893, IMG submission 139574) | White microbial mat communities from a basaltic lava cave in the Kipuka Kanohina Cave System on the Island of Hawaii, USA - MA170107-4 metaG ...
AAATTCGGCGTCGAAGGGCTCATGCAGGTGCTGGCTGAAGAGCTTCGATCCGTCGGCGTCTGTGCCCTGACCTTCAACCCGGGGGGAACGCGAACCGCCATGAGGGCCGAAGCCTACCCGAGTGAGGACCGTGACCGGCTCCGCCACCCGTCCGTCTCCGCAAGCGCCTTGCTGCATCTCGCAGTCCACGCGTCACCGGCCATTTCCGGAAAAGCCTTTGACCTGGAAAATCTCCCGTGAACAGCATGGAACCTCTCGCTCGTTTCGTTGACAGTGCTGAAAGATAAGTGCTACAGTAAAGCGCCATTTACGGGAAGGATCAACTCGCTCAGAAGGTTCAGGGGACAGTCCCTATGATTACAGAGATGAAGGTGCGGGGATTGATGTTTGATCCCTACAACAACGCCTACATCGTGATTCTTCGCGTAGAGGACAATTCGGAGATGTTGCCGATTTGGGTGGGAAAATCCGAAGCGAGCGCGATCAGTTTTGCCCTGGAAGGTGTCGCAGCGCCGCGGCCGATGACCCATGACCTCATGAAATCAGTTCTCGACACGGTCGACGCCAAGGTGATCAGCGTCGTCATCACTGACCTGAACGACAACACCTATTATGCCAAGATTCATCTCATGTACGAGGACTCTGAATACTCAATAGACTCGAGACCCAGCGATGCCATTGCCTTAGCCTTGCGCACGAACGCCCCCGTGTTCGCGAACGAGTCGGTTCTCCGCAAACAGACGTCCGCGGAATTGGAGCAGTGGCTCGAGGATCTGAAACCTGAAGATTTCGGCAAGCTTGACTCGTGACCGGAAAGGGCCTGCACGTCGGTGGGCAACGCTGAAACTTTGAGAGGCTGAAGTCAGGGGAGCGGGCGGCACGTCCATGGAGCAGAAAGAATCCACTGATCTCGTCCAACTGAAAGTACACGGGGTCGTGCATGATCCTGACACCGACACCCGAATTGTGATTCTGAGGGACGCGCAGAACTCCGAGCTTCTGCCGATCTGGGTCGGCGCTGCGGAAGGGATTGCGATCAAAATGGCGCTGGAAGGTATCGTCACCCCACGGCCGATGAGCCACGATCTGATCCGCAGCATGGCGGACCATCTGAACGTGCAAATCGTGCGTGTGGTGGTCACGGATGTCAAAAACAGTACGTACTACGCTGCCATTCACCTGCTCTCCCGAGGGACGGAACATTCCGTCGATGCGCGGCCGAGCGACGCGATCGCGCTGGCCCTGCGAACAAACAGTCCGATTTATGTGACCCAGGATGTGTTGAAGCGCCGGGGCGCTTGGAATCTCGATGCATGGCTTGAAAAGCTGGATGCAAAAAACTTCGGTACGCACGAGGTCTAGGCAGGAGTGACCGACAATCTTCAAAAGGACAGAGAACGGATGAGAGGAACGTACTTCGCGAAACAGACGGACGTGATCAGGAAGTGGCATCTGGTTGATGCCAAGGGGAAAACCTTAGGACGGTTGGCTTCCCGGGTGGCCATCCTGCTGCGGGGGAAACATAAACCGACCTTCACCCCGCATATTGACACCGGCGATCATGTCGTCATTATCAATGCGGATAAAATCCGCCTGACCGGGGACAAGCTCAAGACCAAGACCTATATCCATCATACAGGCTACCCCGGTGGTCTTAAGTCCGTCACAGCCGAGCATCTTCACGCGAAGAATCCCACAGGCCTCGTGACAAGGGCTATCAAGGGGATGCTGCCCAAGAATCCGCTCGGAAAGCAGATGGCCAGAAAGTTGAAGGTCTATGCTGGGACAGCGCACCCTCATGAGGCCCAACGTCCTGAACCGCTTGCGCTTTGAACCAGAGCAGACAGCAAGGAGGCACACGACGTATGACAGGAGCAGTGCAGTACGCAACCGGCAAGCGGAAATATGCGATTGCCAGGGCGTGGGTCTCGCCGGGGTCCGGCGAAATGGTCGTGAACGAGCGATCGTTGGAGCACTATTTCCCCAGACCTTCGCTCAGGAGCCTGATCCAGCTTCCGCTCGACGTGACAGGGGCGGCGGGAAAATACGATGTGCGGGCGACGGTCAGCGGAGGCGGCTCCACTGGACAGGCTGGCGCACTCAGACACGCGATTGCCAAAGCCCTGGTAACGATGAATCCGTCTCTCAGAGAGCCGCTCAAGAAGGAAGGTCTCTTAACGCGGGACTCCCGTGTCAAGGAGCGTAAAAAGTACGGACAGAAAGGCGCGCGGAAACGCTTCCAGTACTCCAAGCGCTGACGGCCGGGGGTTTGTGAATACCAAGGGAAGGCCCCCTGGCCTTCCCTTTTTTCATGTCTTTCGCTAAAGGAATGAGCGTGAAGATGGAGATGGTGCAGTGACCCAGACAAGATCGGTCAAGGTTGCGGTGGTGGGTGCCAGCGGGTATACGGGCGGGGAACTCTTGCGGCTGATCGCGGGGCATCCCAAGATGACGCTCGCTGCCGTCACGTCGGAAAAGTCCGCAGGGAGTCCTGTCTCCGCGGTGTTCCCTCATCTGGCCTCCCTTGTCTCGTGCTCGTTTGAGGCCCTTGCGGCAGAGGCCATCGCCGAGCGGGCTGAGGCTGTGTTTTTTGCCCTCCCCCACACGAAATCATTCGCGCCTGTTGCGGCATGCCTGGCGGCGGGCAAACCTGTCGTGGATCTCAGCGCAGATTATCGCCTCAAGGATCCACGTTCCTACGAGACCTGGTATCAGACGGTCCATCCATACCCGAAGCTGCTGGAGGAAGCTGTCTATGGCCTGCCGGAGCTCCACCGGGCGAAAATCCGCACGGCTCGACTCGTCGCTTCTCCCGGTTGCTACCCGACCGCAGCGATCTTGCAACTCGCTCCGCTGGTAGCTAAGGGACTCGTCCATTCGGATGCCATTATCGTCGATGCCAAGTCCGGCATTTCAGGGGCAGGCAGGAGCCCCGCCCTCCCCTATCATTTCCCTGAGGCGCACGAATCCGTCGAGGCCTATCAGATCGGGCAGCATCGCCACGTCCCGGAGATTGAACAGGAGCTTAGCGCGCTTGCCTCGAGCGGAACCGTCCAAACCACTGTGCCTTCGGCGAAGGGTGAAGGGACGACCGTCAAGGTCGTCTTTACGCCTCATCTTGTCCCCATGAATCGCGGCATTCTCAGCACGGCGTATTGCCGTGTGCACGCCACGGTCGGACTTGAAGAGCTACGGGCCATCTACCGTGACTACTATAAAGGGGAACGGTTTGTCCGGCTTCAGGAGGGAGACACCTCTGCAAGCCCCCGGCATGTCCGGGGGTCCAACTTCTGTGATCTGGCTGTGTTTGCCAACGCAAGAGCGGGCTGGGTGATCACAGTCGCCGCGCTGGACAATTTGGTGAAAGGAGCGGCTGGTCAAGCGCTCCAAGCCATGAACTTGATGTTGGGATTTCCCGAGGAAATGGGTCTGACTGCTCCCGGAGCCTACCCGTGACTCGTCGCCTCTTACTGAGCACCTCCCACAGCTTGCCGGTCCAAGACACACAGTCATGAAAGAGATCAGGGGTGGGATTACAGCTCCGCTGGGCTTTCTGGCGGCCGGCATCCACACCGGTATTAAGAAAGCGTCCGTTCCGGATCTGGCGCTCGTGGTGTCGGTGCAGGAAGGACCCATCGCGGGGATCTTTACGAAGAATCGGGTCGCAGCTGCTCCGGTCCTTCTGGACAGGCTGCATCTCCGACGTGGCATCGGTCGCGCGATCATCATGAACAGCGGGAACGCCAATGCCTGCACCGGCGCGCGGGGTCTCACGGATGCTGAGGAAATGGCTGGCCTGGTCGCCAGACAGGTCGGTACCGCCCTTCATTCCGTGTTCGTCGGGTCCACCGGCGTGATCGGTCAACCATTGCCGATGGCCTGCATCAGGCGAGGGATCCCCACGCTGGTGGAACGGCTGAGGCGCAGTGGCGGGGCGGAGGCTGCCAGGGCGATTCTGACGACCGACACAAAGACGAAGCAGGTCGCGGTCAGGACTCGCATCGCGGGTCGTCTTGTCACAGTCGGAGGAATGGCGAAGGGCTCCGGGATGATCCATCCCGATATGGCCACGATGCTCGCCTACCTCACGACGGACGCGACGATCGAACAGCGGACGCTCCAGCGAGCGCTGCTCGCCGCGGCTGCCCGGTCTTTCAACTGTATTTCGATCGACGGCGACACCAGCACAAACGACACCGTTCTCTGTTTAGCGAACGGGATGGCTGGTGCCCCGGTACTGCGGGCGGGGTCACCCGAGTTCGCTCTGTTCCAACGGCTTCTGGATCATGCGTGTTTCTCGCTGGCGATGCAGGTGTGTCGGGATGGAGAAGGGGTGACGAAGGTCGTCGAGGTGGTGATCAGCGGCGCCAGGACTCAGGCCGATGCGAGGCAGGTGGCCAAGACAGTCGCCACGTCCAATCTGGTGAAGACCGCGCTGTTTGGGGAAGATGCAAACTGGGGCCGGATCATGGCTGCCATCGGGCGCTCCGGCGTCCGTATCGATCCGAACAAGCTCGAGCTGGCGTTTGACGGGATCCCGATCGCCAAGCACGGGACAGGTGTAGGCCAGCTGGCCGAGCGACAGATTTCACGGATCGTGCGCCGGAAGGAGTTCACCGTCATGGCGCATCTCGGTCAAGGTCAGGCCACCGCGCGGCTGTGGACCACAGACCTGTCCTATGACTATGTGAGGATCAATGCAACCTATCGTTCGTAGAGCTGTGTCGTAGGCCAGTCCACACTTGAAAAGCAAGGGAGTTTATGCTAGCGTTCCGACGCTTTAGAGCACGTTTCGATCTGGTGGAGTCCTAGAGGACGACGGCCTGTTTTCAACAGGCTCATTATCCAATTTCGCATCGGCGTGATGAGCACGCCGCTCCGCTTGGGAATAAGGGGAGAAAGACCTCTCGCCCGGGCACCCGTTGCTTGGGGCGCCTGTTGCTCTTCTGATTGCAACGGGCCACATGCAACGGGTGTTAGGCGCTCCGCAAGCGAAGAAGGGAGGTGAAGGCATGGGAACGATCACAATTAAGGAACTGCTTGAGGCGGGCGTGCATTTCGGACACCAAACCAACCGCTGGAATCCGAAAATGAAACGGTACATCTTCGGCGAGCGCAACGGGATCTATATCATTGATCTCCAGCAGACCCTCCAGCGGTTCGAGACGGCCTATGCCTTCGTCCGTGACAGCGTAGCGTCGGGGGAGTGCGTCTTGTTCGTGGGCACGAAGCGCCAGGCCGTCGATATCCTCGAAGAAGAAGCCAAACGATGCGGCATGTTTTATGTGAACCAACGGTGGCTCGGCGGCATGTTGACCAATTTTCAGACCATCCGCCGGAGCATCGACAAGTTGAAGAAGCTGGAGGCCATCTTAAGCGACAGCACCCACCACGGTCTGACCAAAAAAGAACTCAGCCAGATGGAGAAAGAGCGGATCAGGTTCGAGAAAAATCTTAGCGGGATCAAAAACATGAACAGCCTTCCCGGATGCGTGTTTGTCCTCGACACCCGCGTTGAGCGTATTGCGGTTCAGGAAGCCAACCGGCTGAGCATTCCTGTGGTCGCGATCGTGGACACCAATTGCGACCCAGACGGCATCGACTACCCCATCCCCGGGAACGACGACGCCATCCGATCGATCAAGCTGATCACTGCGCGAATCGCCGATGCTTGCCTTGAAGGAGCCCATCTGCGCACGCAACGGGAAGAAGGCGAGAAGTCCGAGGGCACCATGACGGCGGACCCGCGATCAGTCCAGTCGGTTGGGATTGGGTTGGAAAGCATCTCGGCCTCCTGAGCCGCTCCGGCACGAGGGGGAGTGGACCATCCATTGAAATCCGGAACAGGCAGAACGCGGGAGAACAACAGGAATGGCAGGTCAGAGCACGTTAGTGAAAGAGCTTCGCGAGAAGACCGGCGCCGGCATTCTCGACTGCCAAAAGGCGCTGCAGGAGTCTGAAAACAACATTGACCGGGCCATTGACTATCTGCGGCAGAAAGGACTGGCTGCAGCACAGAAGAAGGCCGGAAGAGAGACGAACGAGGGAACCATCTCAGCCTATATTCATCCCGGCAATCGCATCGGGGTTCTCGTGGAAGTGAACTGTGAAACCGACTTTGTCGCGCGCAACGAGGAATTCCAGGCTTTCGTGAAGGATCTCGCCCTCCAGATCGCTGCCTCGAGCCCCTCCTTCGTCAGACGTGAGGAGGTCCCCCCCGAACTGATCGAGAAGGAGAAGATGATCTATCTGGCGCAGGCGAAGGAGATGGGAAAGCCGGAGGTGGCCTGGCCGAAGATCGTGGAGGGCAAGCTCGAAAAGTTTTACCAGGAGAGCTGCCTGTTGGAACAAGCCTTCATCAAGGACCCCGCTGTGTCCATCAAGGACTTGGTGGCGCAGAAGATCGCGAAGATCGGCGAGAATATCAGTATCCGGCGTTTCACGCGCTACCAGTTGGGCCAGGCATGACTTCTGTGAAGTACCGGCGGATCCTTTTGAAGATTAGCGGAGAGATCCTTGCCGGGGAGCAGGGGTATGGGATCCAACCAGCGGTACTGGACAGCTTGGCGGACGAGATCGCGACCGTCGTGTCATTGGGCGTGGAGGTAGCCATTGTCATCGGTGGCGGCAACATTTTTCGAGGCATTGCCGCCAGCGCCACTGGCATGGAACGGGCGTCGGCTGACTATATGGGCATGTTGGCCACCGTGCTCAACGCCTTGGCGCTCCAAAACGCGTTGGAGCGAAGGGGGGTCAGCACCCGCGTGCAGTCGGCCATTGAGATGCGCCAACTGGCCGAAGGGTACATACGCCGGCGGGCCATTCGCCACCTGGAGAAGAAGCGGGTGGTCATCTTTGCGGGCGGCACCGGCAATCCCTATTTTTCGACCGATACTGCGGCGGCGCTCCGAGCCATGGAGATCGGCGCGCAGGTGATTATGAAAGGTACTAAGGTGGATGGGATCTATGAAGCCGATCCGATGACCCACCCGAAGGCAAAGATGTTCGGCGAGCTGGCATTTCTCTCGATCCTCAACAAGAATCTGAAGGTCATGGACTCGACCGCCATCACTCTGTGCATGGACAACAACCTGCCGCTGATCGTGTTCAATCTCAAGGAAAGCGGCAATCTCAAACGGGTTGTGCAGGGTGACAAAATCGGCACGTTAGTCACAGCCGCCAACAGCTGAGCGGTGAAGGAACGTACCAATGGCGCACGCGACCAAGCAGCAGGTGATCCAGCGGATGGAGACCGCGGTTGAGCATCTGAAACGAGACTTGGCTGGCCTTCGAACCGGTCGCGCGTCGCTGGCCTTGCTGGATGGCATCAAGGTGGACTATTACGGGACGCCGACTCCCCTGAAACAGGTCGCGACGCTGGGGATTCCGGAGAGTCGCCTCATCACGGTTCAGCCCTGGGAGCCGCCGCTCATCAAAGAGATCGAGAAAGCCTTGCTGGCCTCCGACTTAGGCCTGACGCCTTCGAACGACGGGAAGATCATCCGGGTTCCCCTCCCTCCCCTGAGCGAGGAACGGCGGAAGGAGCTCATCAAGATCTGCAAAAAGCACGGGGAAGAGACCAAGGTCCATATCCGGGTGGTCCGCCGGGATGGGAATGAAGAGTTAAAACGGTTGCAGAAGGAGTCCAAGATCACGGAGGATGATCTGCGTAAGGCGGAAGCAGAGATCCAGAAGCTGACGGATCAGTATATCCATCAGGTGGACCAGATCCTCAAGAAAAAGGAGGACGAGATTCTGGAAGTCTGAGATGGCTTCCGTGCCCGACAGGTCTTGACGAACCCCACGCTTTCACCAGCCGACCCACCGACACCCGTTGCCACGGTTGATCTGTCTGCACTCTCGCACAATGTCGCGCAAGTGCGTCAGCGTCTCCTCTCACCCTCCGAGATCCTTGCCGTTGTCAAAGCCGATGCGTATGGCCACGGGGCCGTGGTCATCTCCCAGACCCTTGTGCAGTTGGGCATTCCTCGACTGGGAGTTGCGACCCTGCAGGAAGGGATCGTCCTGCGGGAGGCTGGCATTTGCGCGCCCATCCTGGTGATGGGTGCCTTGTTCGCGAATCAGTTCCCAGACATGATCGCCTATCGGCTCACGCCGGTGGTCTATGATCGCGAGACGGCAGCCGGGTTTGCCGCGTGCGTGGGATCCAGACCGGAGCCCTACCCGGTGCACGTGAAAGTGGATACCGGCATGGGTCGCCTAGGCCTTTCACCGGACGAGGTCCTGTCCCTGCTGCAATCTCCATTGTTCAGGGGGCCTCTGCGAGTCGAAGGGCTGATGACCCACCTCGCCGATGCGGACAGCCAGGATCCTTCCTATACGCAGACCCAGATCGCACGTTTCAGTTCAGTCGTCAGTCAACTGGAAATGGCCGGGCTTCAGGTTCCGCTGATTCACGCCGCCAATAGCGCCGCAATCCTCTGTCATCCCTCGGCTCATTTTACGGTCGTCCGTCCCGGAATCATGCTTTATGGGTATCATACGACCCCCCTTCGCGACGGTGCGCCGGAACTCAAGCCGGTTCTGACGCTGACCACGAATGTGGTGCAGGTTCGCGCCGTAGCACCGGGCGAGAGCGTCAGCTACAGCAGGACATTTATTGCTTCCCGCCCCTCGCGGATTGCCGTCCTGCCCATCGGATATGCCGATGGGTACAGTCGAGCACTGTCCAATTGTGGTGCAGTCCTCATCGGCGGCCGTCGCGCCCCGGTAGTCGGGCGCGTCTGTATGGACATGACCATGGTGGATGTGACGGACATTCCCGAGGTCAGGCCGGGGCACGAAGCGGTCCTGCTCGGGCGGCAGGGCACCATGCAGATCACCGCCGCCGACCTGGCCGCGTGGCTGGGCACGATCCCCTATGAAGTGCTCTGCTCCATCGGCCCTCGCGTGATTCGGAGATACAACCCCATCCCCGCGCAGGCCACCTGATCTGCAATTGTGTCCTTTTATTGTTCCCTTGCATTGGTTGACCTATAATTCCGTACAATGAATTACAATAGGAACAACAGCGCGGAACTGTTGAGGGGATGACAGGATCATTCGATCTCAAGAACACGCTGATCGGCTATGTGCTGGTTGTGCAGGAGTTCACCTTTCTCTGCGGCCAGGCGGTTGCCGGCCTTATCCGTGGGCCATGGTATGTCCGTGAGACGGTACTGCAGATTGACCGGATCGGAGTCGGATCGCTCTTTATCGTTGTGCTGACCGGGATGTTCACCGGTATGGTGCTGGCGCTCCAGGGGGCGGTCCAGCTCGAGCCCTACGGCGCAAGCATGTACGTGTCGCGTCTGATCAGCACGTCGGTGGTACGAGAGTTGGGGCCGGTCCTGGCAGCTCTGATGATCGCAGGCCGTGTGGGATCGGGCATTGCCTCGGAAATCGCGTCCATGCAGGTGACGGAGCAGATCGATGCCCTTCGAGCGGAGGGGACGGATCCGATTCGGAAACTGGCGACTACCCGCCTCGTAGCTTGCCTCCTCATGATTCCCGTCCTGACTATCATCACGAACGGCATTGCGATCTTCGGCGGTTGGCTCGTGGCCCGACTGTATCTTGGCATTGACTCCTATTTTTACTGGACCTGGGCGTTTGAGGCGATTCGGCAACGTGACATCGTGCTGGGTCTGGTGAAACCAACCGTCTTCGGGTTTATCATTGCAATGGTTGGATGTTATGCTGGCTTTTACACCAAGGGCGGAACGGTGGGAGTAGGAGTGTCGACGACGCAGTCCATGGTATCTTCGTCTATCCTGATCCTCGCGAGCGATTTCTTGCTGACCAAGCTGTTCATGGCGTTTCCATAGAGACTGTTGGGGGCTCGGATGATTGCGCTTGAAGGCGTCTGCTTAACGCTGGCGGATCGGCAGGTCCTGCGCGGGATTTCGTTCGAGGTACAGCCGGGCGAGACCAAAGTGATCTTGGGCGGGAGCGGCTCAGGCAAAACCACCATTCTCAGGTTGATTCTGGGGCTGTTCCGACCAGATCGCGGCTCGATTCGAGTGGCAGGACAGGAGATCACGGGTTTGCGCGAGCAGGATCTTCCTCAGATTCGACAGAATATGGCGATGGTCTTCCAGGGGGCAGCTCTGTTCGACTCGTTGACGGTCCGGGAAAACGTGGGGTATCGTCTCTGGGAGCAGGGGCGCTTGTCGGACGAGGTCATTGAGCAGGCGGTGCGTGAGAGCCTTCAGTTCGTGGGGCTCGAGGATGCGATTGATAAGATGCCGGCCGATCTGAGCGGAGGCATGAGGAAACGGGTCGGCATCGCACGAGCCCTGGCCAGCGGGGCGAAAATCCTGCTCTACGACGAGCCGACCGCAGGCTTGGATCCGATCAACGCCTTCACGATCTGTCAGTTGATCCTGAGACTGAAGACCAAAGGGGTGACCCAGGTGGTCGTCACTCATGACCTGGACATTGCCTTCCGGGTGGCCGATCGAATCGTGATGATTCAAGAAGGCAGTATCATCTTCGAGGGGACCGCGCAAGAACTTGGTGGGTGCCAGGATCCAGCTATACGCGGATTCCTGGACCCCAGCAACTTGCCTCCTGAGGCGTGGGAGGCCTTGTCGAGTCGTGACATAGGATGAAACGAACGCAACGCCTGCGGTATGATTGACCCGAGGGGATAGCGATGAGCCGACAGACACAGCTCAGATGGTCGCAGGTCAAGATCGGGCTTCTGGTACTGATTGCCCTGACCGTTCTGGTGACCATGATCATGAACCTCGAAGAAGGCCTGGGGTTGCTCAGCAGGCAGACGAAGTTCCGGGCTATCGTGGATCACACGCAGGGCTTGAAAGTGGGTGGACCGGTTCGCATGAACGGCGTGGACATCGGCAATGTCCATCGTATCGCGATCGCGGGAGATTCCCCGCGAGTGGAGATCACGTTCACCGTGAAGACCAACGTGGCTCCACACATTCGTGAAGATGCCTCGGTCATCATCCGCCCCATGGGCTTGCTGGGCGATAAGTTCGTTGAAATTCTTCCCGGCACGCCGTCGAAGCCGCCGTTGGCTTCCGGCGGCGTCCTGGTCGGACAGGCTGAAGCAGATATTGGCGGAATTGCGTCCACCGCCACTGCAACGATTGAAAATGTGAACGCCGCGATCCGGGAGCTCCAGCGACTCTTGCTGACCATCAGCCAGGGCCAAGGCACGGCCGGCAAGCTGCTCACCGACCCAGCGCTCTACGACCGTTCCGCAAAAGTGCTCGAGAAGATCGAAACTGCGTCCGAGAAGAGCATTGCGCTCCTGGACAAGGTGGATCGTGGCGAAGGGACGATCGGCCGGTTGATGACAGACAAGGAGATCTACAACCGAGCCAGCCAGGCCGTGAAGGAGCTCAACGACCTCGCGGCCAAACTGAACAATCAGAACGGGACGCTGATGAAACTGACGGACCCAACCCTGTACCAGCGCCTGGCAGCCTTGACCAGCCGAGGAGAACAGCTGCTGAACAAGGTGGAAAACGGTGAAGGCACGATCGGCAAGCTGGTGACCAAAGACGAACTCTATGCTCGAGCAGACAAACTGCTCAGCGAAATGGAGGAGTTTCTGGCGGATGTGAAAAAGAACCCAACCAAATACTTTAAGTTCTCTGTCTTCTAACCGTATCCAACCCTTCCCCAACCAACTCAACGAGAAACAGCGGGCGGAGCAGACCACCTGCTTGTTATACCTTCAGCTTCCGCTTCAGGTGTTTCTCCACGCTGGCCACCTTGCTTGACAGCCGGCCGGAGTAGCCTTTCCGATAGTCCACCTTGATTGTGCAGGAGATCCGATTGCAATCTTTCTTCATCCGCTCGTAGCATTTCTTCACGACACCGAACACGTCGGCCCACTCCCCTTCGAGCACTGTGCCCATGGGGTTCAGTCGGTAATCGAGCCCGCTCTTATCAATGATGTCCAGCGAGCGCGAGACATATTTTCCAACACTCTCCCCTTTTCCGAGCGGCGACATGCTGAATTCCAAGAGAACCATTGCTCCTCCTGCCTATCTTTCTTGCTCGCGAACCGTCACGCCTTCTGTTTGGCCCGTTCCTCCAGCCAGGCTTTCGGAAACTCGATGTTCCCGTTCAGCTTGAACCCGTTGACCGCTTCCCGCAACAAAGCTCGCCGCTTCTCGGCATCTTGCTCTGCCTCTTTGGTTTCGTCGCGGAGCGCCGCCAACCAATCGAGAAACGCCACGCACTCGTCGCCGAACACCTGCTCCAAGTCTTGGCGCAGTCGGCTCGCAAGCACGGGCGCCGCGCCGCTGGTGCTGACTGCGATCCGCAGGTGCCCGCGGCTCACGACGGCGGGCATGCTGGCTGTGGACCATTCCGGTTGATCCATTGACCAGAGCAGAAACCGTTCCTTCTTCGCCAGTTCAAGCAGCGACTTGGAAAAGTCTTGGTCGCCTCGCAGCGTGTTGATGACCAGGATCACCCCTTCCGTGTCGGTTGCCCTGAAGAGGCGCCCACGGTGCAGCACCTTGGCTGATGCCGTCAGTTTGCGGAGGGTGTCGTTCAGGGTCGGGCTGATGACGGTGACCTTGGCACCAGCTTCCAGCAGTCGTTGAGCTTTTTCAGCCGCCTCGTCTCCCCCACCGAGGACCAAGCAAGTCCGGCCTTTCACGTCCAGGGAGAGTTGGAAACCAGGATTCGCAGGCATCGTCCCTCCTCCATTGATGAACCGCGGCGTATCATACAACAGGACCGCGCTCCCGTAAACGTCGTCTCCCCTTTCGGCTGCCGCCCTTGTATAATGACCAGACCATGCCGAGGACGCAGCAATACGAGGCCCTTGTCAGCCTGGTCGAGCCGCTTTCACCTCGAGTCAAGGCGCTCCACCTGAAACTGGACAGGCCCATCGAGTTCGTCGCGGGGCAGTTCGTCTATGTGCTGCTCGAGCGCGATGGCCGGTTGATCAAGAAGCCCTATTCGATCGCCTCTCCTCCCTCTCAATCTCCAACGGATCATCTTGAACTGGCCATCACGCTGGTTCCCGGTGGCTATGTCTCGACCTTGCTCCACGGGATGCAGGGTGGAGAAAAGCTGACGGTCGAAGGAGCGGCCGGCCGGTTCGTGGTCAAGGATCCAGGCGCCTCTGACCTGCTGTTCGTGGCGACCGGCACCGGAGTCGCTCCCATCAGGAGCATCCTGCTGACTCTCTTTCAGGGAGGGTTCACGCGGAACGTTTGGCTCATCTTCGGCATCCGACACGAGGATGAGATACTGTATCTCTCAGACTGGCGCCAGCTGGAGGCCGCCTGCCCCAACTTCCATTTTATTCCCACGATCAGTCGGCCAAAATCGGTCGAGTGGAAGGGCGAGGTCGGATATGTGCAAACCAAACTTGCCAACTACGTCGCGGACCCAAACGGGAAACTTGCGTTTGTCTGTGGCGTGGTGCCGATGGTGAAGGATGTGACCAATGCCCTGATCGCGCTGGGTTACAAGCCCCAACAGATCAAGGTTGAAAAGTACACCTGAGGGAGATCGTCGTGGCGAATGATATGGTAAGGGTCGTCAGCATGGCGGGAGGAGTGATCGTGCTTGCGGGCATCGCAGCCTGGATGGGGCTGGCTCATGGTTGCGAAGAGCCGAAAGGCCAAGGTGTGATTGCTGGGCAAGTGAAGATTGCCCCCGCCTTGGCCTCACAGGTGAGTCCTACGGATGTGTTGTTCGTCATCGTCCGGCGCCCACAGGGGCCACCTAGGCCGATCGCCGTCAAGCGGATTGATGGGCCGCGCTTTCCGGTCTCGTTCGAGATTACTAACGACGATGTGATGGTGGAGGGATCTGAACTGAAAGGAATGGTTGAGCTTGTGGTGCGGCTGGACAAGGACGGACAAGCTGGACCACCTCAGCCCGGCGATCTGGAAGGGCGATTCGACCGGAATCCAACTCTTGTTGGTGGCCGCGATATTGAGATCACCAT
>Ga0187893_10010352_pt1 | contig 13947 bp, 8 predicted proteins | sample MA1701074metaG_FD_139574 | JGI IMG/M metagenome (GOLD analysis project Ga0187893, IMG submission 139574) | White microbial mat communities from a basaltic lava cave in the Kipuka Kanohina Cave System on the Island of Hawaii, USA - MA170107-4 metaG ...
AGGCGGCGGAGCTGTTGCTGCAGGAGCGCGTCCCTCCGCTCGTCCCGCTGAAGGACGTGCCGGTCGAGTCGGCCGACCACGTTCCCTCCGCGCGGCGGATGCCGGCGCTCTCCGTACGGCGCTACGTCACGCCGCATACGCTCACGCCGCGAACGCATCTGTTGTCGAACGGGTCGTACACCGTGATGGTGACCAACGCGGGCGGCGGATACAGCCGTCGCCAGAATCTCGCGCTGACTCGGTGGCGCGAGGACATCACGACCGACGCCTGGGGCACGTTCTGCTACCTGCGAAACGTGGAGACCGGAGACTTCTGGTCGACGACGCACCAGCCGGTCGGACGCGAGGCCGAGGACTCTGAAGTGACGTTCGCGCTCGACCGCGCCGTCTGGCGGCGGCTCGATGCCGGGCTCGAGACGCGCACCGAGGTCGTCGTCTCTCCCGAAGACGATGCGGAGCTGCGGCGGGTGTCGATCACGAACCACACCCATCGGCCGCAGACCGTCGAGCTGACGAGCTACGCCGAGGTCGTGCTGGCGCCGGCGGAGGCCGATCTCGCGCATCCGGCGTTCAGCAACCTTTTTGTAGAGACAATCGCCGTGCCCGAGCGCGACGCGCTCATCGCCACGCGGCGGCCGCGCGAAGGGACGGAACGCCCCTACCTGATTCACGTGCTGAGCGGACGCGGACGTGTGGGGCCGGCGACGCGCTACGAGACGGATCGCGCCCGCTTCGTCGGCCGCGGCCGTACGCTGGCGCGTCCCGCCGCGATCGCCGAGCCCGGATTTCTCTCCAACTCGACGGGTCCCGTGCTCGATCCGATCGTGAGCCTCCGCCAGGCGATTCGGCTGCCGCCGGGCGGCACGGCCCGGCTCTCGTTCACGACGGGCTTCGCCGACAGCGAAGCCGGCGCCCGCCGCCTGATCGAGAAGTATCAGGATCGCCGCGCGGTCGCGCGAGCGCTCGCGCTGGCGAGCACGCACAGCCAGATCGAGCTTCGACATCTCGGCCTGACGCTCGAGCACGCGATGCGGTTCCAGCGGCTCGCCAGCCGCCTGCTGTACGGCGATCCCCGGCTGCGCGAGACGGAGGCCTTGCGCGACAACCGCCGCGGCCAGCCCGAGCTCTGGAAGTACGGGACCTCGGGCGATCTCCCGATCGTCCTCGCGACGATCACCGAGGCGGCGGAGCTGCCGCTGTTCGGCGATCTGCTCAAGGCCCATGAGTACCTGCGCGGAAAGGGTCTCGCGTTCGATCTCGTCGTGCTGAACACCCACGCGGCCAGCTACCGGCAGGACTTGCAGGACACCCTGCAGGACATTCTGAAGAGCGGCCCTGAACAGGGATGGGTCGACAAGCCCGGCGGAGTCTTCCTGAGGCGCGGCGATCTGATGCCGCCGGAGGATCGGCTGCTGCTTCGAGCGGCCGCGCGCGTCGTCATGGACGGCGCGAACGGCGAGCTGCAGCAGCAGCTCGCGCGCCCGCAGGTGCCGTACGAGGCGCTCCCGGCTCGCCGCGCCGAGCAGGCTTCGCCAAGCCCACGGCGGTCCGGCGAAGCTTCAGCGGAGGTGGAAGCCCTGGCGGAGGCGGGCCAGGATCCCGTTCGCGACGCCGCTTCGCTCGCCGCGTCGGCGGGCCTCGAGTACTTCAACGGCCTCGGCGGGTTCGCCCACGACGGACGAGAGTACGTCGTCTACGTGCACGGGCGCGCCGGGGTCGTGCCCCCCGCGCCCTGGGTCAACGTCGTCGGTCACGATCGGTTCGGGTTCGTTGCGTCCGAGCTCGGCGCCGGATTCACGTGGGCCGAGAACAGCCGCCTGAACCGGCTGACACCGTGGCAGAACGACCCGGTCTGCGATTGTCCGGCCGAGGCGGTATACCTCGGCGACCAGGACACGGGCCAGGTGTGGACGGCGACACCGTTGCCCTCGGGCGACGGCCATCAGTACACGGTCCGTCACGGTCAGGGCTTCACCGGGTACGAGCACATCCGTGAAGAGATCGACTCGAACCTCCGGGTCTTCGTCCCCTCTCGCGAGTCGGTCAAGGTCTTTCAACTCCGGGTGAAGAACCGATCGCGGCGTCCGCGGCGGGTCTCGGTGACGTTGTACGTCGAGTGGGCGCTCGGCGAAGATCGTTCGCGTTCCAGGCTGCACATCATCACGGGCCTCGAGCCGGCCACGGGCGCCGTTGTCGCATCCAACGCGTTCCGCGACACGTTCTCGGGCCGCGTCGCGTTCATCGATCTGTCGCCGACCGACGGTCGCAGCGTGACCGGAGACCGCACCGAGTTCATCGGCCGGAACGGTACGCTGACCTCGCCCGCGGCGCTCGGCCGCGTCGGGTTGTCGGGGCGGACGGGTGCCGCTCTCGATCCCTGCGGCGCGATTCAAGTGCAGCTCACGCTCAAGCCCCTGGAGGAGCGGACCGTCATCGGGCAGCTTGGCGAAGCCTCGGACCTCGGCGAGGTCCATCGCGTCGTCGAGCGGTGGCGGGATGCGAAGGCCGTCGATCGGGCGTTCATGGAGGTCCGCGACTTCTGGGACACGCTGCTTCAGACCGTCGAGATTCGGACGCCAGACCGTTCGCTCGACCTCATGGTGAATCGCTGGGCGCTCTATCAGACGCTGGCGTGCCGCATCTGGGGCCGCTCTGGTTTTTATCAGTCGAGCGGCGCGTTCGGCTTTCGCGATCAGCTCCAGGACGTGCTGGCGCTCGTGTTCGCGGCGCCGGTCATCGCGCGCCGGCATCTCCTTCATGCCGCCTCGAAGCAGTTCGTCGAAGGAGACGTCCAGCACTGGTGGCACGAGCCGGGAGGGCAGGGCGTCCGGACGCGGTTCGCGGACGATCGCCTCTGGCTGGTGTTCGCGGCGCTCGAATACGTCGGCGCCACTGGAGACGACGCGGTGCTGGACGAGGAAGTGTCCTTCCTCGACATGCGGCCGCTCAACCCGGACGAGCACGAGGCGTACGCGAAGCCGACGGTGTCGGCCGAGCGCGGGTCGTTGTACGAGCACTGCGTCCGCGCGCTGGGGGTCAGCCTCGCGACCGGTGCACACGGCCTGCCGCTGATGGGCGGCGGTGACTGGAACGACGGGATGAACCTCGTAGGAATCGGCGGCCAGGGGGAGAGCGTCTGGCTCGCGTGGTTCCTGATTTCCATCCTGCCGCGGTTTGCGGATATCGCCGCCGCGCGCGGCGACGCCGGCCGCGCCGAGTCGTACCGGGGGCACGCCGCGCGGTTGCGGCAGGCGGCCGAACGGGCATGGGACGGCCAGTGGTACCGCCGCGCCTATTTCGACGATGGAACGCCGCTGGGGTCGGGGGCGAATCAGGAGTGCCGGATCGATGCGATCGCGCAGTCCTGGGCCGTGCTGGCCGGCGGAGGCGATTCCGCGCGCCTCCGCTCGGCGATGGAGTCCGTGGACAGGCATCTCATCCGGCGCGACGACCGGTTGATGCTGCTGCTGGCGCCACCGTTCGATCGGATGTCGCCGAGCCCCGGCTACATTCAGGGATATCCGCCGGGCATCCGGGAGAACGGCGGGCAGTACACGCATGCTGCGCTGTGGACGGTGCTCGCGTTCGCGCGGATGGGAGAGGGCGCGCGGGCGGCGGAGCTTCTGAGCCTGCTGAACCCGATCGTCCGAAGTCAGAAGGTCGAGGATGCGAGGCGCTACCGGGTCGAGCCGTACGTCATCCCGGCCGACGTGTACTCGCGGCCGCCACACACCGGCCGCGGCGGCTGGACGTGGTACACGGGGTCGGCCGGGTGGATGTATCGCATCGGCGTTGAAGCGATCGCCGGCCTGACGCTCCGGCGCGGCGTGCTTCGCATCGACCCGTGCATCCCGCCGACGTGGCCGCGGTTCCACATCGTGTACCGGGCGCCGCACGCCGAGTATCGGATCGTCGTGGACAACCCGCGCGGGGTCAGCCGCGGCGTGCAGCGCGTCGAGGTGGACGGTGTCGAGGTTCCGGAGAAAGAGATCGCGGTCGGAACTGATGGTCGAGTGCATCAGGTGCGGGTGATCATGGGGTGAGATCCCTGGTCAGGGGCTATCGAGACACATGCAGATTCGACGGAAAGGCCATTCGCTCCGGCAACCTAACGGTGGCGTGGAAAAACGCGCCCTCCGCATGGCCTCAGCGACCCGCGCAGGTCCGCGCGCGGCAGTCACGCTCCGGGCGCGTTTTACCTGACCCTGGTCACGCCACCTCACGGTTGCCTCCGCGAACGGCCTTTCCGTCTGCAGCGCGCGCTAGCGATCGCGAACTCGGTCCGGACCTACCACGTCCAACTGCCGCCCGGCGGGGGCCACGATCCGAGTTGCTGTCGCAGCGTGATCACCTGACCGAGGTGATGGGCGTTGTGCAGCGCGAGATGGGTCAGCGCATCGCCGGCCGTGTAGCTGGCCAGGAAATCGACTTCAATTGCCGGCACGATCGGCCGGGCGAGACGTGCGCTGTCGTCGGCGAGCGTCAGCGCGCGTGTGAAACCTGATTCGAATCGCTCGCGCACCGTGTCCCAATCCCCATCGTCCACCTTCGGCCAGCCGAGCGCGGCCGAGGCAGGTGAGGGCACGGCCTTTCCATCGCATCGGTCGAGAAACCATTCCTGCCAGAACGCCATGTGCGCGACAATCTCGGCGATCGAGTGGGGCGCGCCTTCGGGCCGATGGGCGGCGTGGATGGCCGAGAGCCCGTCGAGCGCGGCGGCAGGGGCCAGATATGCATGGGCGCCGCGAAGCAGTGACCTCGGATGCATGGGGATTAGGTTATCCCGGAAGCCGGCGCGACGCTGAACAATGCGGGCGCCTTTGCCGTCGAAGCGTACTTGAGGATCTTCAAACAATGACGCACTGGGTCGGGCAGCTCTGGCAGGACGTGAAATACGGCGTTCGGATGCTCCTGCGCGCTCCGGGGTTCACCGCGGTGGCCATCCTTTCGCTGGCGATCGGGATCGGCGGCAACACCGCGATCTTCAGCTTCGCGGACGCGCTGCTGCTTCGGCCGCTCCCAGTCGCCCGCCCGGGCGAGGTGATCACCGTCGGGACGACCGCCGCGCTCGAGTCGCTGCGCGCGACCTCGCTTGTTGCCTCCTATCCCGAGTACGTCGACCTTCGCGATCGGAGTCAGAGCTTCGAAGGCCTGGCCGCGTTTACCTATGTCACGGCCGGCTTTACGGCCGATCCTCGCCTGGCGCCGAAGCTCAAGATGGGCATGCTCGTCAGCGACAACCTGTTCGCGCTGATGGGCGTCGAGCCGACCCTCGGCCGTGCGTTCCGGCCAAACGAGAACCAGGTCCGGGACCGCGATGCCGTCGTCGTCCTCGGTTCCTCGATGTGGGAGCAGGAGTTTGCCTCGGATCCGGCGATCCTCGGCCGCACCGTGCGAATCAACGGATTCGACTTCACGGTGATTGGTGTCGCCCCCGCCGGATTCAGCGGCATGAATCAGTATCTGCGGTCGGATTTCTTCATTCCCCTGATGATGTCGCCGCGCCTGCTCAGCGATCCGAAGGAAGCATCGCTCGAAGCGCGCGACGCGCGAAACCTGACGACGAAAGGGCGTCTGAAGGCGGGAGTATCTCAGGCCAACGCGCAGAGCGAGCTGAACGCACTTGCCGCGACCCTCGAGCGCGAGCATCCGGACACGAACAAGAACCGCGGCCTGGTCATCCGCACCGAGCTGCAGGCACGGATCGCGCAGTCGCCGCCCGACGCGACGCTGATCGGCATGCTGTCGACCCTGGCGCTGCTCGTGCTCTTCGTCGCGTGCGCAAACGTCGCCGGTCTCCTCACGAGCCGCGCGCCCGCTCGCGCGAGAGAGATCGCGCTGCGCCTCGCGATCGGCGCCGGACGCGGACGCCTGGTGCGTCAGCTGATCACGGAGAGTCTGCTGATGGCCATCGTGGGCGGTGTGCTGGGGCTCGGCGTCGGCTATGCCGGCATGACCCTCTTCCGTCAGATCGAGCTGCCGACTGATCTTCCCGTAATGCTGTCGTTTCAGATGGACCGGCGCGCGCTCGCCTTCAGCCTGATCGTCGCAGCCGTGAGTGCCGTCCTGTTCGGTCTGATGCCGGCGCTCCAGGCGACGCGCACCGATCTCACCGCCATCATCAAGGCGAGCGACGCAGTCGCGCCGGGAAAACGGCGGCGATGGGGACGGGCGATCCTCGTCGGCGGTCAGGTGGCCGTGTCCGTTGTCGTGCTCGTCGTCGCGATGTTCATCTATCGCGGCTTTCGACAGGACCTGGCCAAGGGTCCCGGATACCGGACCGATCATCTGGTGATGATGTCGTTCGACCCGACGCTCGTCCGCTACTCGCAGCCGCAGGCGCAGCGCTTTCTCGAACAGGTCGCGGAACGCGCGCGGACGCTGCCCGGTGTTCTGAACGCCACCCTGGCGACCTCGCTTCCGATGTCGAACGACTCGGTCAACGCCGAGACGATCGCGCCCGAGGGCTACCAGTTTCCACCCGGGCAGGACAGCGTCACGGTTCTCTCGTCGACGATTGACGAGCGGTACTTCGACACGATGGGCATTCCGCTCGTGCAGGGCCGGAACTTCCGCGAGACCGACACGCCGGATGCGCCGCAGGTCGCCATCGTCAATCAGCGGCTCGCCCAGCAGTACTGGCCGAATCAGCATCCCCTCGGTAAGCGTCTGCGACTGGGGAACGACCAGAAGACATGGGTGCAGGTTGTCGGCGTGGCCAGGGACAGTAAGTACCTCTTCATCGCGGAAGGCCCGACTGACTTCATTTACCTGCCGTACCGTCAGAGAAAGCCCGAGCGGATGATTCTGATCACGCAATCAGCGGGCGACCCGGCCGGGCTCGTCGCCCCGCTTCGCCAGGTCGTTCACGATCTCGATGCGAATCAGCCGATTTTCAACGTTCGCACGATGGAAGCGTTCTACCGCATGCGCGCCATCAGCATCTTCAATGTCATTGTGACGATTGTCGGATCGATGGGGCTGATGGGACTCGGGCTGGCGATTGTCGGCCTTTACGGGCTCGTCGCGTACTCCGCGAGCCGACGGACGAGGGAGATTGGCATCCGGCTGGCGATCGGCGCCGATCGAGCGAACGTGCTGCGGATGGTGCTGCGACAGGGAATCGTGCTGGCGCTCGTCGGTCTCGTTCTCGGTCTCATCGCGAGCGTCGGCGCCGGAGAGCTGCTGGCAGCCGCGTTTCCCTCGGACGACAACTCGATGGATTATGCGGCGCTGGTGATCGTCGCAGCGATGGTCGTCGCCGTCACGTCCGTGGCGGCCTACCTGCCGGCACGGCGGGCCTCGCGCATTCATCCGATGGAGGCGCTCCGGTACGAATAACGACATCATTACGCCGTGCACGGAGGCCAGGGAGGTGACGGAGAGTGATCGCTCGTACCGAATCGGCATTGGTCAGAAGGAGATAGCCGCGTCGACGGTATGATGTCGGACTGAGGAGCCGCTGCATGAAGAAGACAGCGAACGCCAGGTTCAGCATCAAGAGCTGGGACGAGAAGCCGTACAGCGAAGGCAACGACCTGCCGAAGATGACGCGCGCGAGCGTCGACAGGAGGTTCACCGGCGATATCGACGGCGAAGGTCATGTCGAATACGTGATGATGTACCGCAGCGACGGCACAGCGGCCTTCGTCGGACTCGAGCGGATCACCGGGCGGATCGCTGGCAGAAAACGGCAGCTTCGTGCTTCAGCGCACGGGCGTCTTCGAAGACGGCCAGGCCAAGGAATCCTACTCCGTCGTCACCGGCTCGGGGACAGGCGAACTCCCCAGTCTGCGCGGCGAGGGCACCTCCTCGGTCGGTCATGCGGCCGACTATCCATTCGCGTTGAACTACGAACTGGACTAGACACCAAAAGTCACGCTGATAGGCCGCGTGCGTCTCCGCTATCTCCGTTCCTCCGTGGTGATCTCCGTTCCCTCCGTAGCCTCCGTTATCATTACGCGGCGCGGCGCTTGGCGCCCCGTTTCTTGGCACGCGCAGCCTTCGGCTGCTCTTTGGCGCGCCCCCGCGCCTTCATCTTCCCACCCGCCGCATCCAGGCTCGCGCGAAGCCGTCCATCAGATTGACGACGTTCGAATCCCGCGGGCGCGCATCCGAGACCAACCGCGCCTCCTTGCCCTTCATCCTCGCCTTAATCACGCGCATCAGGTTCTCGCTGTAGTCGTCCTTGTACTTCTTCGGATCCCTTCCGACGACAGGTTGTCGATGAGGGTCTTTGCGAGCGCCCGATCCTGCTTGCGGACCGCCTTCGCGGTCGGAAAGCGAAGCGACTCGGTGTCCACGAGCTCGTCGGCAAAGCGTAGCGTCGACACCACGAGCGCCTCTCCGATCGCTTCGATGGCCGCGAGATGCTGGGCGTCGCGCAGGATGAACTTCGCCACGCCGATTCGGCCGGAATCGCGGATGGCCTCGCGCAGCAGCGCGTACGCCTCGTCGCCGCCGGCGCCTGGCGTCAAGTAGTAAGGCTTGTCGAAGAAGCGGTCGTCAATCGCTTCGGCCTCGACGAAGTCGAGCACGTCAATCCGCTTCGTCTTCTCGAGCGCCGCGGCCGCAAAGTCCTCTTTTGTCAGGACGACGAAGCGGCCCTTCTCATATTCGAATCCCTTGACGATTTCTTCCCAGGCGACGGGCTCGCCCTCTTTCTGGCAGACGCGCTCGAAGCTGATCGGCGACTTGTCCTTGGCGTGCAGCATCCGGAACCGAGGCCGGTTCTCGCGCACGGCAGTGTGCACCTCAACCGGAATGTTCACGAGCCCGAATGACAGTGCGCCCTTCCAGATTGCTCGAGCCATTGATGACCTCCACGGGGAACCGTCGATGGCGTCGATCGCAAGCTCCGTGCCCTCGCCGAACCCCCTCGAACCCCTCCTTGTGCTAGCCTGCGCGACGTGATCCGTCACGCGTTGATGGTGACGACCGTCGCGATCGCTGGCGCTCAGGTGACGCGAGCGCAGGCGGATCCGACGCCTGTCGCGCGCTTCGAGTTCTCTCAGACGCAAGGCCGTCAGGCCGGGGTCTGGCTCGTGCGCCAGGGTCCCGTCCGCTTCTCCCTGCCGATCACAACGGGTGTCCGTTCGGGAGTCGCCGACTCCCTCCCGGCGCCGCACGACCTGCCCGGATTCGCGACGCCGGTCGATCAGGTCGTGCCGGCGCTCACGCCGTTTCTCGATCTCGACGACGGGCGGACGATCGTCGCGGCGGACGGCGCGGACGAGATCGTGCCCGCGCCGGACGGCCGCACGCTGCGCGCGCGCTGGACGCGCTGGGTTCAGCTCGGCGCGAAGTCCGGCGAGCTGATCGATCCGGGGCTCGACACGGAGGTCGAGTGGCGGCTCGAGAAAACCGGGCTCGTCCGGGTCGAGCGGCTCACCGCGCGGCGATCGCTGACGATCCGTCGATGGCGGGTCGTCGTTCCGTCCGCCAGCACGTGCTGGCTGACCTACACCGCCGGCACGCTGCGGATAGACGTGCTCGACGGGAAAGACGGCGTACTCGAGGTCTCGGTCCTTCAGGCAGACTGGCCGTACGGCACGGGCCGGTCGTCGATGGGAGGCGGACAGTACCTGAACTTCGCTGCGGAAAACATCAAGCTTGCGGCGGGCGAGACGAAGGGTTGGACGCTCCGATTAGAAGTACGAGGTGGTCATGCCGACTGACGCCGGTGCAGAAGGAAAGCGCATGAAGCTCACGACCGGGTCACGACTGATCGTCGTCACTGGCGTCGTGTTGTTCCTGCTCGCGGCCAGGCTGACGCCTGTTGCCACAGGCCAGGCTGCCGCCAGGCCGGATCCCGATCGCGCGAAGCGCCTGGCGTGGTTTCACGACGCCAAGTACGGCCTCTTCATTCACTGGGGGCTCTACGCGATTCCCGCGGGCGAGTGGAAGGGCAAGCGGATCCCGGGCATCGGCGAGTGGATCATGTTCCGCACGCCCGTTCCCGTGCGCGAGTACGAGCAGCTCGCGAAGCAGTTCAACCCCGTGAAGTTCGACGCGAACGCGTGGGTCCAGCTCGCGAAGGACGCCGGGATGAAGTACATCGTCATCACGTCGAAGCACCACGACGGCTTCGCGCTGTACCAGTCGACGGTGAGCAGCTACGACGTCGTGGATGCCACACCGTTCAGGCGGGACATCCTGAAGGAGCTGGCGGATGCGTGCGCGAAGCAGGGCATGCGCCTGGGCTTCTACTACTCGCAGTCGCAGGACTGGCACGATCCGAACGGCATCGGCAACACCTGGGACTTCGGCCCCGACGAGAAGAAGGACTTCGACAAGTACCTGCGCGAGAAAGCGGAGCCGCAGATCCGCGAGCTGTTGACCGGCTATGGTCCGATCGCCCTCATCTGGTTCGACACGCCGCGGTTCATGACGCCGGAGCGCGCGCAGCGCTTCGTCGACATCCTGCGCTCGATCCAGCCCATGACCTTGATCGACGGCCGGCTCGGGATTCCCGGCGACTACGTGACGACGGGCGATAACGTCATCCCGCCCGACGTGCAGGGCACCGCGTGGGAAGTGCCCGCGACGATCAACCACACCTGGGGCTACAAGTCGTACGACCACGACTGGAAGCAGCCGGGCAGCATCATCTTCAAGCTCGTGGACATCGTCAGCAAGGGAGGCAACTACCTGCTGAACGTGGGCCCGATGGCCGACGGCATCATCCCGCACCCGAGCCAGGACGTGCTGCGGGCCGCCGGCGCGTGGCTGAAGGTCAACGGCGAAGCGGTGTACGGCGCCGGGCCGACGCCGTTCGGCGACGAGCTCGGCGAGCCGAGCTCGAAGGGCGCGAAGGACCTTCGCGGCCAGCCGCTGATGCTCGCCCGCACCGAATGGCGCGTGACGACGAAGCCCGGAAAGCTCTACATCACGTTCTTCGCCGAGCCGCGCGTGCCGTTCGAGCTTCCGGCGATGAAGAACGCCGTCACGCGCGCGTATCGACTGGCGGATGGCGCGGCGATCGAGGTCAAGAAAGACGGCGCGAAGACGCTCCTGAACATCGAGCGCCCGATCTACGACCCGATGGCGACGGTGATCGTGGTTGAGATAGATGGATTGCAGGTGGAGAAAATCACGCCTTGAAGATTGTGGAAGCTACGTCAGATTCAGAAGCTCCATGATCACGTCGTCGTCTTCGACGCCGTCGATGGTCACCTGCCGTGACAGCCGGCCGCATTCTCGAAAGCCGAGGCCCCGATAGAACGCCTGCGCTCCTTTGTTCGATCCGCGGACCTGGATGACGAGCTTCCGATAGCCGGCGGTGCGGGCGAAGGCCAACGTTTCGGTCCAGAGCTCACGGCCCAGACCTCGGCCTCGCCACGGGGGCAGTATGAACGTCCCGACCTGACCGACGTGCGCCATCGATTCCAGAACTGGCGACCAGCGATCGAGCATCTGGAGTCCGACGATGCCCTGACTGTCATCGACCGCAACATGAATGGCCTCGCGCGGGGAGAGCGATTCGATACAGCGCCGCTCTTCCGCGACGCTCCAGGCGCGATCGATCGCGGAATGGATGCGCTCTGCTGCGACGAGTTCGAGCACCGCAGCGATTCCTGATGCGTCTGCCGGAGACGCTCGTCTTGTTCGAATGTTCGACATTTCACCCGAAGTATACGGCCCGTATAATCCGAACCATTCCTGTGGCGCCCACAGCCCCCGCTCCGGTCGCAGTCAGCAACACCGTTGCATTGACGGCGGTTGGCTGCGCCGGTCACTCCGCCGGGCAACCACCGCCAAACGGTCAATTGAGCCTCGTCAGCTCCCCCTCGTCGGGCCACTGGGCCCGTTACCTCATCGATCGCTCCGCTGGCGACATCGACGTTTACGCTGCCCACGACGCGAGGCCGAAGCCGGTCGTCCTGTTGATACAAGGATCCGGGCGCTTGACGCGAACCGGCAGACGGGTCTAGGGACGATCGGGCAATAGATGCTGCATTGTGGATTGCGGATTGGGGGACCAATCCGCAATCAACAATCCTCAATCAATCGACAATCGACAATCCAGAATCCACAATGGTCCGTATAATTCCTACCCTGTGCCCCTGAGTCCCGGCGCTCGCATAGGTTCGTACGGGGTTCTTTCCGCCCTTGGCGCCGGCGGCATGGGGGAGGTGTACCGCGCCCGCGATGCCAGGCTGGGCCGCGACGTCGCGCTGAAGATCATCCCCGACGCCTTCTCCGCCGATCCGGAGCGCCTCGCGCGGTTTCAGCGCGAAGCGAAGACGCTCGCCTCGCTGAATCACCCGAACATTGCGCAGATCTATGGAGTCGAGGAACTTGGAGAGATTCGCGCGCTCGTGATGGAACTGGTCGAAGGTCCCACACTTGCGGAGCTGATCGCCGGTCAGCCTGCCGCGGATGGCAGCCAGGCGTCGCGAACCAGCGCGGCGAGCGGGAGCGAGCCGTGGCAGCCGGTGGGGGTGGGGCCCCACCGGATATCAATAAATGACGCCCTGCCGATCGCCCGCCAGATCGCCGGGGCGCTCGTCGTCGCGCACGAGCAGGGGATCGTCCATCGCGACCTGAAGCCGGCCAATATCAAAGTGCGCGACGACGGCACGGTGAAGGTGCTGGATTTTGGATTGGCCAAGGCAGCGGAGCCGGCGGGCGTGCTGTCGAGCAGCTCGCAATTACCGACGATCACCACCCCAGCGATGACGCAGGCGGGGATCATCCTGGGCACGGCGGCTTACATGAGTCCCGAGCAGGCGAAGGGGAAGCCGGCGGACAAGCGAAGCGACGTCTGGGCGTTCGGCTGCGTGCTCTACGAGATGGTGACCGGCAAGCGCGCGTACGAGGGCGAGGACATCGGCGACACGCTCGCCGCGATCCTGCGTGGCGAGCCGGATTGGGCCGCTCTGCCCGGCGATATACCGTTGTCCATCCGCACGCTGCTCACGGGCTGTCTGACCAAGGATCGGCGACACCGCGTCGCCGATCTGTCCGCGGCGTTGTTCGTCATCGATCACCAGGCCCATATGAGCTCCGCGGCTGCCGCGCCGATGGCGTCGCTCGCGCGCGTTCCGTCCTGGCGAAAAGCTCTTCTCGCCTGGACCGTGGTCATCGTGGCGCTCGCCGCCGGCTACGCTGGCTGGAGACTGAGGCCTGTTGCTCCTCGCCCGGTGACGCGTCTGGCGATCGTGCTGGCCGAGGGTGACGCGTTTACGCTGGGGCCGTCCGCTCCGCTGGCAGTGTCGCCGGATGGCACCCGCCTGGTCTATGCGGCGAACGAACGGTTGTATCTACGCGCCCTCGATCAGCTCGATGCAGCGCCGATCGCAGGCGTGGAAGCTCAAGGGCTTGGGAGCGCGAGGTCCCCGTTTTTCTCATCGGATGGTCGGTGGGTGGGATTCTGGGAGGCCAAGCACCTGAAGAAGGTCTCGGTCAGCGGTGGCGCGCCGATTACGTTGTGTCCATTTATCGCACCGCCGTACGGCGTCACGTGGGCGGCCGACAACACGATTCTGATCGGGCATGGTCCGCAGGGCATCTGGCGGATGTCCGGCGAGGGCGGGGAACCTCAGCAGATCATCAAGGTGGATGCCGGGCAGCGCGCCCATGGCCCGCAGTTGTTGCCGGACGGTCGAACGGTATTGTTCACGCTCGCCCAGGCGGCGAGTTGGGACGAAGCGCAGATTGTCGTGCAGTCGCTCGACAACGGCACGCGGCAGACGCTCGTGACCGGCGGCACCGACGGCCGGTATCTCCCCACGGGACACGTCGTCTACGCGCTGCGTGGCACGGTGCTGGCCGTGCCATTCGACGTGAGATCGCTCAGCGTCAGGGGCGAACCGGTGCCGCTGGTCGAAGGCGTGTGGCGGCAGATAGGGGCGCTGAGCTCCGCCGCACAAGTGGCCGTGTCCTCGCAGGGGACACTGGCGTACGTGCCGCCTCCCAGTGCCACCGTGGCTCGACAGACACTCG
>Ga0187893_10010353_pt1 | contig 13945 bp, 13 predicted proteins | sample MA1701074metaG_FD_139574 | JGI IMG/M metagenome (GOLD analysis project Ga0187893, IMG submission 139574) | White microbial mat communities from a basaltic lava cave in the Kipuka Kanohina Cave System on the Island of Hawaii, USA - MA170107-4 metaG ...
ATGGCAAAGGTAATTGCCGCCGAGATGGTCGAGTATGTTACAAGAGAGGCGATGCAGATTTTTGGAGGATATGGATATTCTAAAGAGTATCCCGTAGAGAGGTTCTGGCGCGACGGCAGGGTAATAAGCCTGTTCGAAGGAACAAGCGAAATTCAACACGAGGTCATTGCAAGACGCCTTATTGAACTGAGCTAAAATAATAATTAGCCACAAATAAACACAGATTTACACCGATAAAAAATTTGACCGTAAGGACAGGTTTGATACCTGTTTTTGCTTAATCAAAAAACTTTTTTCATTTGTGTTAGTTTGTGTCAATCCGTGGCTAAATAACACCAAAGGAGGAAATTACCTTGTTCGTTTTAGATAGAGGGACGAGAGTCGTCGTCCCAAGAACTGAATTAACATATCCGGGGCACAATATAAAACTACATCAAAATGCGGCTGATCCCGTAAAATCACCCGTCGATCACGTCATGGCCGATCTAGAAGACGCCTGTCCCTATGAATTCAAGGGTGACAAAAGCAGGTCTGTGATGGTCGAGGCGCTAAACACAATAGACTTCGGCAAAAAGGTCGTGACGGTAAGACCCAACAACATACGCTCGGAGTTTTTCCCCGGCGACATGGAAGCCGTGATGAGTGGAGCAGTGGATAAATTTCACGGCGTTATAATTCCCAAAATAGACGGCCCAGACGACGTGAAATTGGTCTCAGACCTACTCGATAAGCTTGAGGCAAAGTACAGATGGAAGACCAAGGTCTCTATTGAAACACTGATCGAAAGGCCCCGCGCGCTAGAGCAGGCTTTTAAAATAGCGACGGCATCTCCAAGGATGGCTGGGCTTATCTTTGGAATTGCGGACTATGCGGCAGAATTGGGGGCAGACCCTGAACTGCTCTTAGACAGACAGAATGAAATCTTTTATTACGAGAAAAAAGCAACTGTAACTGCGGCAAAAGCAGCGGGGCTTCATGCAATAGACAACGTCTATCTCCGAATCTGGAGGAAGGACGACTCGCCCGAATTGGTAAAACAGACCAACGAAGGACTCAGAAGGAAAAATGAAGGCGCGGCTGCTATCGGAATGGACGGCACCTGGGTGATTCATCCTCAGCAGGCGCAGATTGCAAATGAGTGTTACACCCCGACTAAAAAACAGATTGAAGAGGCAAAGCACCAGCTCGATTTTTATCACGGGATGGGCGGGGGTTCTATGTTTGACCCGAAAACAGGACAGATGATTGATGAAGCCACTGCAAAGATAGCCCTTATGAGAGTGTCTAAGGCTTACATGGCCGGACTAGTAAGTAAGGAGTACGTCGATAGGATGGCGGAAAAGAGCAAATCTATTACTGGGTATGATATACGCCGTTCCGGTGAGACAAATTAATACCTGTATGTTTAAACCGTTTTCCCACGAGTCAGCAAAGCTGTTCGTAAGTTTTCTCTATTGAGTGGGTCACGAGTACTGCTTGTACGCATAGGTAAAGACTATCCAAAGGTGTCATACCTGTATTCCTAATCCGAAGAACTATGATTTATAAAATTCTATGCTTGACATTTAATATGACTACGGTATCATGACTACAGTTATTAATTTATTGAACGGAGGAATTCATGAGAAAAAAAGTGTCAAAATCTAAATTTAAGCCCCGTGCATTGGAGTATTTTCGAGAAGTAGAAAGAACCGGCGGAGAAATTATAATTACAGATCACGGAAACCCGGTTCTTAGAATTCTTCCTTATTCTGAAGATCTGGCTGAATGGTTCAAGCCTCTGATTGGTAGCGTACTGAAATACGAAGACCCCACAGAGCCAGTTGGGGAAGAAGACTGGAGTGTCCTCAAGTGATAGTTCTTGACACTCACGCGTGGGTGTGGTGGGTTAGCGGAGTTGAACCCATTTCACGGACTGCCCTTGACCTCATCAATGCTGCCATAAATCAAAAGGCTATCTACATCTCGTCAATCAGTGTTTGGGAAGTAGCTCAGCTTGTAGCACGAGGGAGACTCAGGCTTACAATGGATGTGTATGATTGGATAGCTAAATCCGAGTCAATGCCATTTGCTCATTTTATTCCTGTGGATAACGCTATCGCCCTAAAATCAGTTCAACTGCCAGGTCCTCTCCACTCAGACCCTGCCGATCGCATCATTATTGCGACAGCACTTGCCCTCGGCTTTCCCTTAATTACACGGGATGAAAAGATTGCAACGTATTCTCATCTGAAGACTGTTTGGTAAATGTATTAAACTTCCCACTTCCTGGGGTGTCGAGCAGGTGGCATTCGATACGAATTTTAGGGCTTATCACATGCCCTCGGAACAGCAGCTATATAAAGATTTGTATAGTAATCTTTAATTTTTGTTCAAGCTACTATAAATGTTTTCACAAGCCCAGCAGATTCCGCTCCTCACACTTTTCAGATAAAATTAACTGCACTCGGAGTGGATGTTGAATGTCTTCAGAACCAAAGGAAACTCCACACAAGCCGATGAAAAAAGATAACCCCTGGATTATGAGAACATATGCCGGGCATACTACGGCAGAGGCATCAAACGAGCTATTCAGGAAGAATCTTTCCAAAGGACAGACAGGTCTCAGCGTCGCATTCGACCTCCCAACCCAAACGGGCTATGACTCCGATCATCCTTTAGCCGAGGGAGAAGTCGGCAAAGTCGGAGTCCCCATATGCCATATAGAAAACATGGAAACGCTTTTCGACGGGATTCCTATTGAAAAAATGAACACCTCGATGACGATCAACGCGACGGCAGCCTGGCTTCTTTCTCTCTACGTAGCAGTCGCAGAGAAACGTGATATAGAAATCTCTTTACTCCAAGGAACCACCCAAAATGATATTCTGAAAGAGTACCTTTCGCGTGGCACTTATGTATTTCCTCCGAAACCATCTATGCGCCTGATTTCAGACATGATAACTTATACATCTTCGAAAGTACCAAAGTGGAATCCGATAAATATATGCAGCTATCACCTCCAAGAAGCCGGCGCCACACCCGTACAGGAGATAGCATTCACGCTTGCAAACGCAATCGCCGTGCTCGATACGGTTTGTGAAAGCGGTCGGGTTTCAGAAGGTAATTTCCCAGAGCTCGTGGGGAGAATCTCTTTTTTTGTGAACGCGGGGATTAGATTCATCGAGGAGACTTGCAAATTAAGAGCATTCACCGAGATGTGGGATGAATTAGCTCTAAATAGATTTGGAGTGAAAGACAAAAAATACAGACGTTTTAGATATGGAGTTCAAGTAAATTCCCTTGGTCTCACGGCACAACAACCCGAAAACAACGTTGCTAGGATAATAATAGAGATGCTCGCTGTAACCCTGAGTAAAGATGCCCGTGCCAGGGCAATTCAACTCCCTGCATGGAACGAAGCCCTAGGGCTTCCCCGCCCCTGGGATCAGCAGTGGTCGCTGAGATTTCAACAGATACTTGCAAATGAAACCGATTTGCTCGAATATCCAGACATTCTCGACAGGTCGCCAGTCATCAAAGAAAAAGTTATGAAACTCAAACAAGACGCTTGGGGTGAAGTAGAAAAAATACAGAAAATAGGTGGGGCTCTCGAAGCGATCGAATACATGAAGATGGCGCTTGTCTCATCTCATGCCGAGCGAGTTCGAGCGATTGAGTCCGGAGAAATAAAAATAGTCGGAGTCAATTGCTTCACTGAAACTGAAGCATCGCCGCTTACGCAATCGCTCGAGGACTCAACTCAAAAGGTTGACCCAGGGATTATAAAGGAACAAATCGAGAGATTAAAGTCATTCAAGGCCAAGAGAAACCAGAAATCAGTTAAAGAAGCTTTACTCAAACTTAAAGAAGCAGCTAAGAGCGATGAAAACATTATGGCCGCTTCAATCCATTGCGCACATGTAGGTGTTACAACAGGGGAATGGACGGACGCACTCCGCTCCGTTTTTGGGGAATACAGAGCCCCTACAGGAACTTCTATCACACTATCTAAAGACACAGATGATATACGACATTTGAGGAATGAGGTAAAAACCCTCGGCGAAAAGCTTGGACGTCCGATAAAAATACTAATTGGAAAACCGGGGCTAGACGGACATTCTAACGGAGCAGAGCAGATTGCGGTACGGGCAAGAGATGTGGGGATTGAAGTAATTTACCAGGGAATTCGTCTCTCACCAGATCAGATTGTAAGTACTGTGGAGCAGGAAAACGTGGATTTAGTGGGACTTAGCATCCTCTCCGGCTCTCACGACACTATTATTCCCAAGATTATGAATCTGCTTAGCAAGAGAGAACTCGAGGATATTCCTGTGATCACAGGAGGCATAATCCCCGATGACGATGCCAAAATCCTTCTCAAATTAGGTGTGAAAAGGGTTTATACCCCCAAAGACTTCTCACTTAACAGGATTATGCGTGACATTGTAGAGATAGTTAAACAATCTAAAAGCATCAATTAGTGTCTATTCGCAGCAAGAAAAGCGCCCATCCGCCTCAATTCATTAGATTTTTTATAACCAAGCCATATATATATCTTTTAAACTTTGACACAATTAGCATTATATCCTTAATGTAATTCCCTTTAATCATTTATTATTGCTATTTGAGTTGTTCTCAATAGTCTAAAACACTAAGAGGATATCGGAACAATTAGCTCTAAGAGAATAAAACTATTGCTATTTTTAGAGACTAAAGTAAAATAACTGGGTAATAAGAGTAAGATAAATACGGAGTGTAGCTCATAATCTTTCCTCTTTCGTTGGGTTCTAATAATAGCAATAGGAGCTTAAAACCAATTGGATTGACTATAAAACCCTTACTTTTATTAGGTTAATTGTATTTGTGCACTTAAATTAGGGGGGGTGAGAAATTAACGTGAAATCCACGCGGCTCAAGATAAGTGTAAGTCAAGACGGTTTGCTTCCGCAAGAAACCACGGAAGTTGCAACCTTAGCTTTTCCCGTTTTACCCAAGAAACTCCTAAAGGCGTTGGGGTTCGAACGTGTGGATTCTAGTACTTATGTTGGAGTGTTGCCGATATTCGTAAGCCTGGGTGAGAAGGAACAGGAAATCGAGATTGAACTTGGGGTAGCCCTGCCGGAAATGAGAAAAAAAATTATAGAAATCGTTAAGACTCCTGCAAGACTTGTTCACTTGGAAAAGGAGCCAAAACCTACAAAGCCTTCAAAACCTTCTTCCAACCGAAGAAAACACCCTCAAACTAAGAAAGTCAAGAACAAGAAGAAAAGGTAATGCAATATGTTAGACGGTAAAATCGAAGAGTCACTAACTTTTGATGATGTTCTATTGGTCCCCTCTTATTCTGAAATCCTTCCAAATGAAGTTGATGTTTCCAGCAGTCTGACAGCGAATATTAAACTTAACATCCCCATCATTAGCGCGGCAATGGACACCGTTACTGAAGCCAGAACCTCCATAGCCATGGCTCAAGAAGGCGGAATCGGGATAATTCATAGGAACCTTGATATTCTTGGCCAAACTGCTGAGGTGGAAAAAGTCAAGAAATATGAGAGCGGAATGGTTGTCAATCCTCTCACCGTGCGCCCTGATCATAGGATTAAAGAAGCTCTAGATATCATACTCAAACATAGCATAACAGGGCTGCCAGTTGTTGAAGATGACGGAAAACTCGTCGGCATCATTACTAACAGAGACCTGAGGTTTGAGAAAAACCTCGATTTCAGAGTGGATAAACTAATGACTCCCAAGGAAAAACTTATTACTGTGAAAGAGGGAATTACGCTTGAGAGCGCAAAAGAACTCTTACATAAATACAAGATCGAGAAACTCCCTGTTGTAGACAACGAGTTTAGACTCCGCGGTCTTATAACTATGAAGGATATAGAGAAGATAGAGAAGCACCCTAATGCATGCAAGGACGAAATGGGAAGATTAAGATGTGGTGCTGCAGTCGGTGTAGGTCCTGAAAGAGAAGAAAGAATCGAGGCTCTCATCAAAGTCGGTTGCGACGTGATTGTAATAGATACTGCACACGCCCACTCAAAAAGGGTCGTAGATGCAGTATCTTCTACCAAATCCAATTTTCGAAATGTTGAGTTAATTGCTGGAAATATAGGAACGGCGGAAGGCGCTGAAGCTTTGATTAAAGCGGGAGCGGATGCCATTAAGGTGGGTGTTGGCCCAGGCTCTATATGCACTACACGAGTCATCGCTGGTATAGGAGTACCACAAATCACAGCAGTGATTGATGTAGGAAAAGCCTCCCAAAGGCACGATGTTCCTCTAATTGCCGATGGAGGCATAAAGTATTCCGGCGATGTAACAAAGGCTATTGCTGCAGGCGCGTATTCAGTAATGGTAGGCAATCTTTTTGCAGGAACTGATGAAGCTCCCGGTGAAGTAGTGCTTTATCAGGGAAGAACATACAAGGTCTATAGAGGGATGGGATCAATAGAAGCTATGAAGAAAGGCAGCCGCGACAGATACGCTCAAGATGAAATGATCGAGTCCAAACTCGTTCCAGAAGGCATTGAGGGAAGAGTACCATACAGAGGCTCGATCGGCGGCATGATTTACCAGCTTGTAGGAGGGCTTAAAGCCGGAATGGGATACACTGGTTGCCGTACGGTCGAGGAATTGAGAAAAAAAGGGAAATTCGTCAAAGTAACACATGCTGGGCTCCGTGAAGGACACGTTCACGATGTAATAATAACTAAAGAAGCCCCTAACTATAGAATCGAGTGAAGAGCTAAAAGTAAGGAGTGAAGAATTTTTAACATCTTCATATTTACTCTTAACTCTTAACTCCCAACTCTTTAAAAGTGCGTGAATCCATATTAGTAGTTGATTTCGGCTCTCAGTACACCCAGCTTATCGCAAGAAGAATACGTGAACTGGGTGTTTATTCCGAAATAAAACCGTTTCATATCCCTCTCGAACAAATAAAGAAATCTCAACCTAAGGCGATCATTCTTTCCGGCGGCCCTGCAAGCGTGTGGGATGAAGGCGCACCTTCATTGAGCCCTGAGATATTTGAGCTAGGTGTCCCGATACTGGGAATATGTTACGGGATGCAGCTCACAACCCACCTACTCGGGGGCATAGTCGAACGCTCGGAGAGACGTGAATTTGGTCCTGCGGAGATTGAAGTTAAAGATATCTCGGATCTTCTCTGGAACATTCCCCAAAGAACAAGGGTCTGGATGTCTCACGGTGACCGAGTACTAAAGCTCCCGGACGGCTTCATTCCTATTGCAACAAGTGAAAACTCTCCAGTAGCTGCGATTAAAAATAGCGAGAATCTAATCTTTGGCACTCAGTTTCATCCGGAGGTCGTTCACACTGAACTAGGCAAGGAAATGCTATCCAATTTCATATTCAGGATTGCAAAGTGTCGGGGGCTATGGACAACGAAATCATTCGCAGATAATGCGATAAGGGAAATCAGAGACAAAGTTGGCGGTTCACGAGTGATCTGCGCACTGTCCGGCGGAGTGGATTCAGCGGTCACCGCGTTAATCGTGCAGCGTGCGGTATGGGAGAGACTTCACTGCATATTCGTCGATACCGGGCTTCTAAGGCTCAACGAAGCAAAACAGGTAGTCGAAACTTTCCGTAATTTAGGACTGAACCTAACCCATGTGGATGCAGGAAAAAGGTTTCTCGTTAAACTCAAGGGAGTTGAAGACCCAGAGAAGAAAAGAAAGATAATCGGGGAAGAGTTTATCAGGGTTTTTGAAGAAGAGGCTTTGAAGATTCGGGGAGCAGAGTTCCTGGCTCAGGGAACCTTATATCCCGATGTCATCGAAAGCGTAAGCGTAAAAGGACCTTCTGCGACGATCAAATCACATCATAATGTCGGCGGACTTCCAGAGAAAATGAACCTCAAATTAATTGAACCGTTGAGAGAACTTTTCAAAGATGAAGTGAGAGATGTAGGGCTTGAACTCGGACTCCCAATTGAAATTCTCGGGCGACATCCTTTTCCCGGGCCGGGGCTCGCAATAAGAGTTATGGGAGAAGTCTCCGAGGAGAAGCTGGAGAAACTCAGGCTTGCAGATGATATCTTTATACATGAAATAAAAAGAGCTGGAATCTACAACGACATTTGGCAAGCATTTTGTGTTTTTCTTCCCGTAAAAACCGTAGGGGTTATGGGGGATGAAAGAACTTATGAAAACGTTATTGCGCTAAGGGCTGTAACAAGCCTGGATGGAATGACTGCAAACTGGTCTCGAATCCCTTATGAAATACTCGAGAAAGTTTCGGTGCGGGTAATAAACGAAGTAAGGGGAATAAATCGAGTCGTATATGATGTCTCTACAAAACCACCCAGCACGATTGAATGGGAATAGAATCCTAATCAACGCATTCATCAATTTCAGTAACTTACTCTGAATTCTATGTTATTGGAGTTATGCTCAATTTTGAGTCGCACAAGATTAAATATCTATTAATAAAAACTAACTATCACTGTTTTTCGTCTTTTTAAATATTCCAAACTCTCCGATTACGGATACAAGCTCCCATCCATCTGTTCCAAGGCGATTCAGATTCTCTTCAAAGCCTTTGCCTAGTTTTGCTCTTCTTGTAGTAGCAGCTTGCTTTGATACAGCAATGTCGTGATCTATGTACTCTGAAAATAGCTCGTCTACTGAAATCACCCTATATGTCCATTTCATTCAGTTTCCCCACCTTCATTTTCTAATTTAGTATCAAATTCACTGATCTCTTCATCCACAATCAATGGACAGCTTTTATCGGTCACATCAGGAAGTTTTTTAAGATAATCTTCATAATCTTCCTTCTTCAGAACTCCTTCGCGTAAATGTCTCTCCGCCACTCTAACGTCGACAACAAGTTCCTTTTTTTCCTTCATAAGTTACCCTCCAAACGGATTAATCTTACCCACTAATAATTGCGTTATCAATCACAGGCCGATTGCTTTATTACTAAGGTTCATAAAGTTAAACTCGCAACCAACTAATCAGTATTTACTTATGACAAATCAAGAGAGATGAGTTGAGGGGGGGTTCGAGTCTTATCCACTCTGGTTTTTTAAAACCTGCACCCTCCAGCCAGACTGCCGCTTCTTTGAAAGAATAATCGCGTCCACCTGTGGCAAGAAGCATTTGAATGGAAAATACGGCTCCAACAGGAGGACTCGTAAGAGTGTCGTCAAGAATGTGATCCTTAATTATAATTTTCCCGCCAGGGTTTAATGATTTATAAACCTTCTTCATAAGCTTTTGATTATTTTCGATACCTTCGCTATGAATAATATTCGAGAGAAAAGCTAGATCATAACCTTCTGGAAGATCATCCGTATTGTAATCCCCTTCTACCATTTCTATCTTGCCAAGCATATCTTCTTTTTGTAAAACCCTTTTAGTGACGTTTAAAGTGCCTGGAAGGTCAAATATAGTGACTTTGAGATGAGGATATTTTTTCAGAAACTGTATGGGATAAGTTCCAGGACCTGAGCCTATATCTATCACTGTTTTTACTCGGGACAAATCTAACATATCGCTCAGAATTTCGGCGTCCCCTCTAGCTTCCACTAGTGAGTGCATTGCCATTATGAACCTTTCTGTCTCTTGCTCCTTCTCTTGAAACATATCTGTAGGTCTTGCTGGCTTCCCGGTCCTCAGTGATTCTTCAAGCCTTCCCCACATATCCCACAGCCCTTCTTCAAACAGAATCATATCGCCGAAGTATTTTGGAGATTCTTTCACGAGATAGGTGAGCGAACTCTGTGTATTGTAGAATTCCTCATGTTTCTTATCTAAAACCTTCAAAGCAACCAGGGCATTGAGAAAAAGCTTTGTAGCATTTGGATTTGTACCAAGAGCTTCAGAGATTTCCTCTGAAGAACTCCCTTCAATTTGAATTGTGTCAAACAGACCGAGTTTTACGGCAATCTGAATAATTCTAGATTGGACAAACCCGCTGCTTAATCGATTGAGTTCTGAAAAATCCATAACATTTAGAGTCCTAAGTTTGAAGCGAAGAGTTATTATTCAGGGATTTTTTTTTACCATTAATGTTTATTCATTCATTATTCTTTGCCACTAAACCATTTCCATGTTTGTCTGATCCCGTCATTTAAGCTTACTCCGGGAGACCATCTAAATATGCTCTTTGCAAGTGAAATGTCGAGAGAAATTCTCAGGACCTCTCCGAGACGAGGAGGAGCGTATTCGACTTTAAACTCATTTCCGGACGCTTTTCTCAACGACGTAACAAGGTCATTCACGGATGTTTCTATCTCTGTTCCGATATTATAACTGCCGACCGGTGCTTTTATGCTCATTATATTTGCTCTTGCCACGTCTTCTACAAAAACATAATCCCTTGTCTGATTCCCATCTCCGAAAATAAGACACGGCTTTCGGGATAATATCTTATCGCAAAAAATTGCTACCACTCCGGCTTCGCCATGGGGGTTCTGCCTGGGACCATAGACGTTTGCGTATCTGAGAGCAACGTAATCAAACCCGTAAACAGCCTTATAATATTCGAGATATTTTTCTACTGAATACTTCGATGTTCCATAAGGTGAAATGGGCATAGGAGATGTGTTCTCGTCGGCGGGCAAATCTTGGGGTTCGCCATAGATTGCACCGCCTGTTGATGCAAAAATAAACCTTTTAACCCTATGTTTTATACAGAGCTCCAGGAGGTTGAGTGTTCCTATAATATTTACTTGAGCATCAAAAGCGGGATTTTCCACTGACCGCCTTACGTCGATCTGAGCTGCGTGGTGATCGACCATATCTGGCTTAAAATCGGAAAACAATTTCTCCAACAATTCGCGCTCCCTGATATCAGCTCTAACAAAATGTGCTTCTTTAGGGATATTCTCTTCAATTCCAGACGATAGGTTGTCTACTATTAAGACCTCGTGTCCCTCTTCAAGAAAAGCATCGGCCACCCAAGAGCCAATGAATCCGGCACCGCCAGTGATAAGGATTTTCATTTGTAATTGTTCCTCCGGCTAAGTTCCATACTTTTTTCATCTTGTGAATTTTTTCGGATAATTATAATGCATTATTTGAGTGAGTTTAATAAAACCATTTGGGGTAAGAAGAAAGTGCAAGTAAACTTAGCTGACTGAATAACTGAATGGTGGTCTCCAAAAAGTTCTTTTATGAACGGTTTCGAGCTATTGGCAATTTATTCTATTTATATTAATGAAAACATCGTTGGCAAAAAACAGCTTTACTTAGCAGCGCCTATAGAGTGATTTTTGCATGAATCGCATTCACAACCGACCATCCATCCAAAAACCCTTGACTCTTTTTTACATTCAGGACAGTTAATTCTGATCAAGTGACCCTCACCGGTACTTGCATCGGATATAACTCTCCATTCACGAATTGGCGCATCGGGACAGTCCCAGCATATTCTCTTTATTGTCATTTTTACCCCTCCTCTAAATCAACTTATTGAGGCAATAATTTGGCATTAAATTCTTATCTTGTCAATCGGCTTCGTTTACCTAAACTCTCAGCTTACAAAAAAGGGTTAAAAAGAAAGCTGCCAGAGCAATAACATGCTCTGCCAGCTTTCCAGGGTGAAATATAGAATTCTCTATTTAGAGTGAATAACTCTTCTCATTGTGCTGAGTCAAATCTAATCCAACTTGTTCGTCTTCCTCGGATATCCTCAGTCCCATAATTGCCTTAAGTACAGAAAGAATAATCAGCGTGCCCACAAAGGCAAACACTAAAGTTGCCGCTACAGCGATAAACTGAATCCATAGCTGATGTGGGTTGCCGAAGAAAAGACCGTCATTTCCCGCGGCGTTGATCGCTTTCGAGGCAAATAAACCAGTTGCAAGAGCTCCCCAGGTTCCGCCGACACCATGCACTCCGACCACATCGAGTGAGTCATCGTAACCTAGCCTCGTCTTCAAAGAACAAGCAGAAGAACATAGTATTCCCGCAACGACCCCGATGATGAGAGATGACATAGGGCTTACAAAACCTGATGCAGGTGTTATCGCTACCAGTCCTGCAACCGCACCACTGGCAGCGCCCAGAACCGTTGGCTTGCCCCGAAATATCCAATCCATGAGCATCCAAGAAATCGCCGCCGCCGCAGTTGCAGTGTGAGTCACTACAAAGGCACTGGTTGCGAGCCCGCCGGATGCTAGTGCACTTCCAGCATTAAAACCAAACCATCCAACCCAGAGAAGTGACGCCCCAATCACGCTGAAGGGAAGATTGTGAGGCGGCATCGGTTCACGCCCGTAACCGACCCGCTTGCCAAACATGAGGGCAGCTGCAAGAGCCGAAACACCGGAGCTGATATGAACCACTGTTCCGCCTGCAAAATCCAAAGCCCCCAGATTTCTCATCCATCCATTTACCCCCCATACCCAGTGGGCTAGAGGATCGTATATAAGGGTTGACCAGAGCAGTATAAAGACAATGAACGTACCAAACTTCGCTCGCTCAGCAAACGCGCCAGTTATCAGAGCCGGAGTAATAACTGCAAACATCATCTGGAATATCATAAATGCTTGATGAGGTATGGTTGCCGCATAGTCAGGGTTGGGATCAAGACCCACTCCTTTTAGTCCTAGCCAATCAAGCCCGCCAATGATCCCTCCTTTATCCGGACCGAAAGCAAGCGTATAACCAATAAGCACCCACTGAACACTGATCAAACCGACGATAATAAAGCTCTGCATCGTTGTGCCGAGGATATTCTTTGACCTGACTAATCCTCCATAAAAAAGGAATAGCCCCGGTATAGTCATCATCAATACTAGTGCTGATGATGTCAATATCCATGCTGTATCGCCGGTGTCGATTGCAGGTTGAGCAGCCTCCTGACCAAAGCACAAGGTAGAAATAGACAAAAATATTGTGAATACAAACAAACCTAAACCCAAATTTATTAAACTTCTACAGCTCTTCAATCCCTCCATTTTTTCTCTCTCCTTTGTAAGGCATTGAAACAGAGATCAGCAAATAATATGCCACATAAGAAGTCTTTATTTTTTCTCGAATCGATATAACAAAAACAACAATTGTGCTCAAAACTTAGGCGGCCGTGCTGATTTTTTAGTCAAGAGGCTACGGTGAAACTCCAATTTTATAAAATCAGCTCGATCTCGGGAAGGTATGATGTTTTTTGAAATGTAATAAGCTCATAGCTCAGGCTTTTGTCGATTCATTCAACGATTTTATACAAAACTGTCTTTTTGCTCTTGTAGTATATGAGATGTTTGACTATTGCATCACGTCTGAGGAGTCCTCTTGCTCGAACTATAAACAAATTTTTTTGCTCGGGTTTTATGGAAACTGCAGCCGTCTTCTATATTTCTGGGGCATAGTATGTATTTCTTCATTTTATGAGACTTTTGATATTCTGAGGGATCTATTTAGCATTTCTTTCAAACCGGAGTCAAACCAGCGTCGAGAGATGAAAGGATATTCGACGAAATAAGCACCCAGAGAAAGCAGCATATTAGCAACCAACAATACTGAAATAAAAATCATGATAGTAAACCTCGGAGACGCTCACTTATGCTTTATGTAGTCGAGCGCCTCAATAATACCGCAAGCTGCAATAATTTCGAGAAACAAAACAGATGAAATGGATCTCAAGGCGTGAGGTATAACCTCGTGCACAATTAGCGTCTAGTGTTATCAAGGAGTTTAATAATAAAGATGGAATGAAAGAAAAAGCATAGGAAACAAAAAATCTCGCTGTTAGATTAAGACCATCTCTTTCTACCGCACTTAACCTCAAAAGGGTATAAATATGCGATATTAGAATCCGCGTGACAAATGAATAAACGGCAAAAATCAGCCTAAAGAATCTCATATGAAAAAGTTCAGATAGATATGAGACAGGAATTAGGAAGCATAGAGGGGTAAAATAGAAGGAAGGAGGTACCCCTCTTAATGAGAGTATTCAGCATAGCTAAAGGGTTTCATAAACTTAC
>Ga0187893_10010354_pt1 | contig 13944 bp, 10 predicted proteins | sample MA1701074metaG_FD_139574 | JGI IMG/M metagenome (GOLD analysis project Ga0187893, IMG submission 139574) | White microbial mat communities from a basaltic lava cave in the Kipuka Kanohina Cave System on the Island of Hawaii, USA - MA170107-4 metaG ...
ATTGCAGTACTCTATTTTGAGAATGTGGGCGGCGCCAAAGAGGACGAGTACCTGCGAGACGGCATCACCGAAGACATCATTACTGAACTTTCCAAGATTAAGGACCTCCACGTGTTCTCGCGAATAACCGTGCTTACCTACCGTGATAAGCAAGTCACGCCGGCGCAAATTGGGCAACAGCTGTCAGCCGCCTATGTTCTCGCGGGCACTTTGCGCCGATCGGGGTCGCGGCTCCGCATAAGCGCGCAACTGATCGATACCCATACCGATTTCCCACTCTGGTCTGAGCGATATGACCGAGAGATGCACGACATCTTCGAGTTGCAGGACGATATCGCCCGTAAGATTGCGGAAGCGCTCCGGGTGACGCTGTCGCCGCAGGAGCAGGCAGAGCTTGCGGCGAAGCCCACCGAAAACCTACAGGCCTACGATCTTTACCTCCGCGGCCGAAACTATGCGCGGCGGGAATCACGCCAGGACTTGGAGTTGGCTCGCGAAATGTTCGAGAGTGCCGCGGCACTCGATCCTCAGTTCGCCCTCGCCTACGCGGCGGTCGCGAATGTATCCGCCTTCCACTACTACCGCTACGGACACGAGGATATCTGGATGGACCGGGCCAAGGCAGCGGCCAGCCGGGCTGCGTCGCTTCAGCCGCAGCTGCCTGAGGCTGACATCGCACGCGCCTGGGTTTGCTACGCAGACCAGCAGTATGAGGAAGCTGTCCTGCTCGCGCGCAGCGCGCTGGATCGCAAGCCGGACTGTGAAGGGGGCTATTACCTGCTCGGCCGTGCGCTTTTTTCTATGGGCCGCTTTTCCGAAATCGTCGAGATGGCGGAAACTGCTGTGCGAATGGCCGGGGAGGATTACAATATCTACACACCCATCCAAAACGCGCTCGGCGCGCTGGGCAAGACCGATCTAATTCGGCATTTTCGTCTGCGTGAGATGCAGACGCTCGAAGCCCATCTCCGAAAGGTACCCGAGGACGTGCGTGCGCGAGTAATGCTGGCGATCGACTACGGAAGTATGGACCGCGTTGACGAGGCATTGCGCGAAATCAATCTAGCCATCGGGTTCCGTCCCGATGACGCTTCGGTCTTGTACAACGCCGCCTGCGCATATTGTATTTTAAAGAAGAAGACGGAAGCGCTTGACGCGCTGGCCAAGGCGCGCGCTGCCGGCTTCCGCGACTCTGACTGGGCGCGACGCGATCCTGATCTGGCTCTGCTGCGTGACGACCCCGAGTTCGACCGCCTCTACCCCGCCTCAAGCAATTGATTTTCCAGCAGGCCGATACCTCATGGACCTTCCACACTCCGAAGTTAACGATTAAGCCCGCAACGTAGGACCTGCTTAAACGCTCAGGCCGCAAGGAAGGGTCTTCCTAAAGCCTGGTTGGCAATGGCCTCACCGTTTGCCGGACTGAAGGAAGTCTCTTTTTGACCGGACCGGTCATTTTGCCGTTTTCTAGACAGCGAAGTCAGCCCATAAAGTTGATGGTTTTCTGGCCATTTGGGAGGTCCGGGATTCTGGCCCAGAAACTGCAAGGCATTAGGCGAGGCAGTGCTTCGCCCCAAAACTCCTTGCCTTTACCACTCACCAAGCAGGAAGTTGCTTTTCCTACTCTCGGTTCAGGAAGACTAATGGCTACTTACCGTTATCCGCGAAAATTTAGGCAACTGGTGACCGTTCTGGGCACTGGGGCAGTTCTCTTTTCCCTCTACCAATGTTCCCTCACCAACCTGGGAGTTTCCTTTTTGTTGGTGCTTTTGCTCGCATTTGTGACGAGTTCACGCTACTCGATCACAATGAAGCACGGACTTGGAAAAATCTCGGTTCTTAATAATTTCGTTCCGCTGGCGATCCTGCTTTTCGGCGGCGACGCGGCGATTTTGTTCGCTGCAGCGACGGCAGTGTGCTTATCCTTAAGCAAAGGCAAAAATAGGTTCATTACCCTGTTTGATGCCTCACTTTTCGCCCTTTCCGCTTTTATCATTGTCTGGACAATACGTCTTAACTTTGGATCAGTACTCGAACCGGGCTTCACGCTTTTCTCTTATGATTTTTTACAGGCGCTTGCTGTCGTAGTCCTGATTCAAGCAATATTGAGCACTTCGCTGACCGTATTTAACGAAGCCTACCTCATCAACCAATCTATCTGGCGTAAGTGGGCCGTCATTTTCTTCTGGACTATCCTTGCTAATTCGGCGGGGGTGGTGACGGCCGTCATCGGTTCGTCGCTCATTATCGCCGCCGGAACTACCGCATTTATCGCGGTAACCCTGATAAGCGCCATCGCCATTCTCACCTATGTAGGTCAGGGAAAAACCAGGCAAGCTGAAGAAAAGCCAGCCGAACATTATGGCGCAAACTTGAGAGATTCCTCTGACCGTTTTCGTAGCGCATTCGACCATGCTGCGATTGGCATGGCACTGGTAACGCCCGAGGGACGGTGGCTTCAGGTTAATCAGTCTCTCTGTCGGCTGCTTGGGTACTCACAGCGGGAATTGATGTCGATGGATTACTTGGATGTGCTCCACCCCAGCGATCTCAGCGCCGCCCTCGCAAGCTTCACAAATTTGCTCAGGGGTAGAATTCCCTCTTGTCAGATGGAGAAACGTTACCTGAGTAAGTCCGGCGAGGAGGTGTGGGGTCTGTGGAGCGCTTCGCTCGCGAAAGAAGCTCATGCTAAAACGCCAAACCTCATCTTCCAGATTCAGGACATCTCCGATCGCAAGCGTGCTGAAGAGACACTGCATCACGATGCCTTCCATGACCGGCTAACAGGACTACCGAACCGGGCCCTCTTCATGGACCACCTCAAGCTCGCCATCGCGCGTTTGCAACGACGTGAGAATCAGATGTTTGCGGTGTTATACATCGACCTCGACCGCTTCAAAATAGTGAATGACTCTCTGGGGCATATGGTTGGCGACGAATTGTTGATCGGTATCGCGCGCCGTCTGGAACACTGTTTGCGACCAGGCGACACAATCGCTCGGCTCGGCGGAGATGAGTTCACAGTATTGCTTGAAGACATCGGCGACGGCGATGTCATTAAACCGATCGCCGAACGCATTCAAAAAGAGCTTGCAGCACCATTCAGTCTGAGCGGCCGCGAAGTGTTTACGACGATCAGCATGGGCATCGCCCTTAGCTCAAAAGAGTATGCACGGCCGGAAGACATCTTGCGAGATGCTGACACTGCTATGTACCGCGCCAAGAGTTTAGGCAAGGATCGACACGAAATTTTCGACACCCAGATGCATTCCCAGGCAATCAAGCTCTTGCAACTCGAAACTGATTTGCGTCGGGCTATCGAGCGCCAGGAGTTCATGGTCGTTTATCAGCCAATCATGTCTTTAGAAAAGGGTGCTCTTTGCGGCTTTGAAGCACTGATTCGTTGGCCTCACCCCGAGCGTGGGTTGATTTCGCCAATGGACTTCATACCCGTCGCCGAAGAGACGGGCATGATCGTGCAGATCGGTGAATGGGTCTTGAGCGAGGCATGTCGCCAGATGTGCCGCTGGCAACAGATGTTCCCGTCTGACCCGCCCATCTTTATGAGCGTAAACCTTTCGGTGCGACAGTTCTCTCAGCATAACCTAATCGATAAGGTAGTGACGATCCTGGAGAAAACCAAACTCACTCCGACGAGCTTGAAATTAGAGATTACCGAAAGCGCCGTGATGGAGAATGTTGAAACTGCCATCAGCTTGCTCAACCAACTGCGGGACTTGGGCGTACAACTCGCCATGGATGACTTTGGCACGGGTTACTCTTCGCTCTCGTACTTGCACCGCTTCCCTATCAACACGCTAAAGATCGACCGCTCGTTCATCACGCGGATGACGGAAAACAATGAGAATGCAGAAATCGTTCGCACTATATCCGGGTTAGCGCAGAATTTGGGAATGGATGTGGTGGCGGAGGGTGTGGAGACTAGCGAACAGCTGGAAATCCTAAGGGGACTAGGTTGCAAGTACGGGCAAGGATACTTTTTTTCGAAGCCGCTTGGCGCTTCAGAGGTGGAAGGATTTAGCCAAAAGACCTCTCAGCCCAATGCGCCAATGCTCGAATACATGCCAGAAGCCGCGCAAGTCGGATACCAGCGCGTTTCGGCTTAGTAAAACATGTCCTCGCTCCGGGACAAGTAGGAAACTTAATCTGCTGAGGAATTGGTAGGCGCGTGGGGATTTGAACCCCAGACCCCTACCGTGTCAAGGTAGTGCTCTACCCCTGAGCTACGCGCCTAGAAGATGGGTTCTCAAAGTCGCTCGTGCCTGTAAATGATGAGCGAGTGCGAAAAGTAACAAACCGCGCTCGCGGGTGTCAAGCCAGGCAAAAAAATGGATAGCCACATAGTGAAACTAAAATCCGCTATGTCACAATTTGAAAGGACAAGTTGTAGTCCGCGGAGCTCTCGGCTGACAATAGCCCAGCAGTTCATTGCTGGGATGCGAGGCTTTGCAGTGCCAAGCCTACGAAGGAGTCTGTCAGGAAATGTTTCAGCCCGGAGGGGTGCCATGTTTAGCGCTGCGCGTACTGGAGTGATTCTCGTCTAAAGGCTCGGTATCTATCCTAATTTTCAGCACCAGCCAGTCATAATCGACAAATATTAGTCAATATGGACAATAGTCTTTAGGCCACTCATGAGGGCGCACACCTTATACTGAAAAGCTGAAATTGGACCTCGGCCTCACAGGAGGTACCACGATGGGAAAGTACCCAGACGAAGCGATGACAAAACCCACACTCGAAACCATCCTGGAACGCATCAACTTGGTTCGGGATGTACTGTTCGCATTACGTGATGAAGTGGGAGTACTGCGAACGGAAGTAAGCACGATACGCAACGAAGTGGGCGTACTGCGAACGGAAGTAAGCACGATACGCGACGAAGTGGGCGTACTGCGAACGGAAGTAGGCGTGATTCGCGACGAAGTAGGGGTGCTGCGAAGTGAGTGTGGCAATATCCGCATAGAGTTCGGAGACTTGCGCAATGAGTTCGCTAATTTGCGCAACGAGTTTCAGCTGTTTCGTGGTGAGGTGACAATTCGCTTGGATAGAGTTGAGAGTATGACCAACCAAACTCGTTCTGAGTTACTTACCCTACGTGCTGACTTCGCGGAATCGCGGAATCCGTCGACTAACTAGCATCGATAACGGTCTCACCATCGCTCGTGTTACTTCGTGGATCGTGTGATTTCGTGGATCGTTCGTGTTCGTGGCAGAACGAACGATCCACGAATCTACATGAAACTGCACGAATTTTTCTGAAGTCAGTCTGAGTCTGGAAGGCCGGACGGCAACCTCAAGGACTTAGCGGAAACCAACGTTAAGAGCCAGTTTTTTGGGCGGCGAGGTTTTCCCAGTCTTCGTAGAGGCTTTTCAGGAGGGACTCCGTTTTCCGGTAATCTTCGTCGAATTTGAGCAGTTGCTCCGGATCCTTTACAACTTCCGGCATTCCCATCTGCCGCGCCACGTCCGCCAGCCGCTGCTCTCCCTGAGCTATCTCTGCTTCAATCATCTCCAGGGTACGCGCCGCGGCCTTCTGCTTTTTGATCACTTTTACCCCCGGACGGGCTTTTGCTGCCGTCGCCCTGCCTCCTTTGCCAGGCTTAGCGAGCGAGGACTTTAAAGGCTCTCCACGCTCCTGCCCAACCACAGTCTCGGGCGGCGCCACTATCGACTCAACTAGATTGCTCGCCGGGGAAACTTTAAATGCAGCACCTGGACTCAGCGAGGCCTTCCAGTCGTGGTATTCCGTATAGTCACCATCGAAATGCTCGGCATTTCCGGAGCCATCAAATGCCAGAATTTGCGTCGCCACCCGATCGAGAAAATATCGATCGTGACTGATCGTTACAATCGTTCCTTCGAAGGCATCCAAGGCCGCCTCCAGCGCCTCGCGCGACGGAATGTCCAGATGGTTTGTGGGCTCATCGAGCACGAGCACATTCACCCGCGAGTAAATCAGCTTGGCCAGCGCCAGACGCCCCTTCTCGCCTCCGGAAAGATCCTGAACGTGCTTGTAAACATCATCTCCCGTAAACAGAAACTTAGCCAGAAATGACCGCAGTTCGCCGGCGGTCGCGTCAGCAGGAGCTACGCGCCTGAGCTCCATTATGATTTCATTTCGGTCGTCCAGATCCTCGAGCTGTTGGGCATAGTAGCCAATCTGAACCTTCGTTCCCCAACGGACTTCACCTTTAACCGGCGGTATCTTCTTAAGGATGGTTTTCAGGAAGGTTGTCTTACCTGACCCATTGGGGCCAATAATCCCCAAGCATTCCCCGCGGCGCAGAATCAGCGAGATATCGCCGGCCAGACTCCTTTCGGGAAAACCGACGGTCACTTCGTTAACCATCAACACATGGTTGCCAGTGCGCTCGATTCCCTGGAGCTGAAAATCACCTGAAGCTCTCTCTGTAGGAACAGCATCAATGCGCTCTAAACGCTCCAGCATTTTGCGGCGCGACTTTGCCTGTTTGGTTTTCTGCCCGGCAATATTGCGGCGAATGAACTCTTGCGTCTTTGAGATCAACTGCTGTTGATTGTCGTAAGCTCTCTGTTGCGCCTCTCGGCGAACCTCACGCTCAGCCAGATAGTCGGAATAATTTCCCGTATAACTGGCGGCCCGACCGTTTTCAAGTTCCACAATTCGCTGGCAAGCTCGATCCAGAAAGTACCGATCGTGGCTGATGATGACGTAGGCAGATGGGTAAGTCTGCAGAAATTCTTCCAACCATTCCACTGCTGCAACATCCAGATGGTTGGTTGGTTCATCCAGCAGCAGAACATCCGGCTGGGCCAGCAGCAGACGCGCCAGACCAAGCCGGTTCTGCTGTCCCCCGGACAGCTTTTCGGTTTCCAGCGTCCAGGTCTCGCGTTCAAAGCCTAGACCCTGCAAGATAGCCTCGGCCCGGGCGGCATATTCAAAGCCGCCCTCACGCTCAAATTGGTGTTGCAGATCGCTGTAACGCTCGAGAATTTTTTCCAGCTCTTCGCCGGCCTCAGCCATGCGGTGCTCCAGCTCGTGCATTTCATGCTCGATCTGTTGCAACTGACCGAAAGCCGCCAGGGCAGACTCATGAACTGTCGAGCCAGCCTCAAAGTGCACATGCTGGGCCAGCAAGCCTAGCCGCACCCCACGAGCCCGCACTACATCGCCTTGATCCGGTTCTTCTTCCCCGGTTACGAGACGAAAGACTGTGGTCTTTCCAGCTCCATTTCTGCCAACCAGGCCAACATGCTCACCTGGATTAATCTGGACGGAAGCGCCACGCAGAACATCCTGTGTGCCGTAAGACTTATGAACGTCAGAGAGGCGAAAAAGCATTTGGGGCCCTACACCCTCGCTCCAAAAAGTTTTGAACTGCAAGCGGCGACTCCAACCCTCAAGAACGGGTTAATCGTTGGAGGATTGAGGCCGAAGTGCGCAAGGTTGTCTCGAAAGGGAGGAAGAAAGGAACTGCGCAATTCTTTACTCTAACTCCTAGCAGGGGTAATCTGATCCCGAAACATCCCATTTTTAACGCAGTGTCCAACGTGAAACTCCACGGGGCAAGCCCGTGGCATCTGGGATGCAGCTGCAGTCCTGGGTAGTTACGAACGTGAAAGCTCCACCAGGCAAGCCGGTGGCATCCAAGAATTTTTCACTCTGCGCCGCCATCACCTCTGCCTTACCCACTTTACTATTACTTCTGGCTGGCGTTGGCGTTCGAATTACCGGCTGGTGAGGCAGCGGGACTCGGGGCGGACGATGAGGTAGCCGGGCTCTGCTGGGCCGGGGTGGCCGCACCCGGAGTACTGGGCGCGGGACGCAGCCCTAGATTGTTTGGATTGTTGAGCATGTTTGCCGCCAGGTTGTTAACAATCTTTGCGTCGTTAACAGCCACCTCAAGTAAAGCTGCGTTTAGGATCTCCTTGCGCTGGTTGATCAGCGCCTGCGTGATCTGCTGCCGCACACCCGGGCTTTCCAGCGTCAAGTTCTCGGTTTGCAATCGCTTCTCACCAAGCTTGAAGATGTACCATTTGTTATTCACGAGCTTGGGCTCGGTGAAGTTGCCCACCTGCATCGAGCCCATGAAAAGATCCACCAATTCCTTTGGCAGTCCAGCTTGTTTCCAGCCATCCTCGCTGAGGAATCCGATATCGCCGCCTCGTACCAGACTCTGAGCATCTTCACTTCGTGAGCGTGCCACCGTAGCAAAGTCGGCCCCGCCCTTTAGCAACTGGTAGATATTGTCAATTTTTAGTTTTGCTTCTGTCTCGTTCTTGGCGTCGTTTTGAATCCCCGAGGAACTGTTGTCTTTTGGGTCGACGATAATCACGGCCAGGGCAATGCCGCGCTCGCTCACAAACTGTTGCCGGTTATTGTTGTAAAAGTCCTCAACCTCTCTGTCAGTGACACTAATTCTGCCGCTGTACTTTTCCTGCAGGCTGCGCACCGCCAGATCCTTGCGCGCCTCCTCGCGCAGAGACTCTTCAGACATGTTCTGCTCTCTCAGTCTCTTCTCAAAGTCTTGATCAGTCATGCCGGTCTGTTGTTTCTGGGCGTTGATTGCCGAGGTGATCTGTTCTTCGGTAGGCAGCAGTTTCTCTTTTTCGGCCCTTTGAAACAAAATTTCTCTTTGAATCAGGCTGCCGAGCACCTGCAAACGGGCCTGAGCTAATTCCAGCGGAGAAAGATTGGCCTGTTGGCCACCGGCTTGCTGACTAACCGTTCTTTCCACCTCACTCAGCATAATGTTCTTACCGTTCACGGTGGCGGCAACTGTATTTTCTTTGGCATCTGACCCACCAGAGCTACAACCGGTCATAGTCAGCAACACCAGGACCAGGAGAGAAAAAGAAATCGCGTTCTTACGCACTTGAATTTGCTCCTTCAACAAGTTAAGCCTGCGCAGCAGGCTGTCGGAAAAAGTCTCAAATATACTTGTCGCACACCCCTGGATAGGGCCGCTTGACGGTATCGGAAACCGTTTGTTATAAGTTTCTCTTTTCACAAAGCCGGCCGATCCGATCAACCATCCAGGCCGCGCGTACCATTTGTTGAGTTGAAAGCTCTGGAGGTTGTATTAATTATTATGGCAAAACGCTGCGAAATCTGCGGGAAGGGACCTCAGTTCGGAAATAATGTCTCCCACGCAAACAACCGGACTCCGCGCCGTTTCGACCCAAACCTGCAAACGATCCGCGTTCAACTCCCAAGGGGAGGAGCGCGCCGAATGAAAGTCTGTACCACCTGCATAAAGGGTGGCAAAGTCGCGAAAGCTGCCTAAAATCAATCGCGAATTGCGAATTGGGGATTGCGAACTGCGAATTTCCGGGGCTGTGAAGTGTGCTTAGGAAATCAGCAATTCGCAATTCAAATTCGCAATTCCTTCCCTTTTAATTCAAATCGCGCAATTCAAATCTCGGCAATGGCTTCAATCTCTACGCGCGCATCGCGGGGCAGCCGCGCCGCCTGAACCGTAGCGCGGGCTGGCGGATTGTCGCTAAAAAACTTTCCGTAAACCTCATTCATCGCCGCAAACTCGTCCATGCTGGCAAGAAAAACCGTGGTTTTGACGATCTTGTTGAGCCCACTTCCCGCCGCTCCTAAGACAGCCTCCAGATTCTTTAAAACCTGTTCAGTTTGTTCGGCGATGCCGCCGGCAACAAATTGTCCGGTCTTCGGATCGATCGGGATTTGGCCCGATGCAAAGATAAAACCACCAGCCTTGATGGCTTGCGAATATGGCCCGATGGCCTGGGGCGCTTCTGGGGTTTGAATCTTCTGCCTCATAGATAAAGATCAGCGACTTAGTTGCTCCCAAAACAAAGCGAGAATTCTAACAGAAAGCCATTAGCCCACCAAACCCCAAAGACCGCCCATTTTCTCTGTTCTTCTTCTATTCTTCCAATCTGTGTAATCTGCGCAGTCTGCGGATAATTCCAGTTAACGTCAAAGACCATTCCCCGAATCAGATTACCCTTACTCACAAGACAGAATCCCCAATCCGCAATCCAAAATCCGCAATCTCTTACACTGCCCCCTGCATGCGCTCGACATCCAGGACCCCCGGCACACCTTTGATCGAACTAATGACCTTATCCAGGTGTTTGACGTCAAACACTTCGACCGTAACTTCGATATGTCCCTTCTCGTCCGGGGCTACTGATGCGCGGGCGTCCCGGATGCCGGTCTTCATGTCAGAGATTGCCCCGGTAATTCCGGCAATCATTCCCGTACGGTTTTCGGTGATGGCCAGCAACTTTACGGCGTAAGCAGTCTTTTCCGGACGTCCCGCCCAGTCAACTTCAACCACTCGCTCCCGATTAACCATCAACTGCCCGACATTTTTGCAGCGTTTGGTATGGACCGCGACCCCCTTACCTCGGGTGACATAGCCGATGATCTCTTCTCCATGAAGCGGATTACAGCACCGCGCGCGCGTGACCATCAGGTCATCAACACCGCGCACCACGATCGAGTCGTCCCCCAGTCGAATCAACCGCTTGACTGCTCTGACGCCGCTTCTGAGGCGCGATTCCTTCTGCTTGTCGAGCTGCTCGAACTGTTCCGGACCCAGATACTTGGCGATGACATTTCGAGGCACCAGCTTTCCGTAACCAATCGCCGCCAGCAGATCGTCCACCCTGCCATAGCCATACTCACTGGCGACGCGTTTCATATCGCTATCACCATCAGCGAAGAGCTTCTTGACAGACAGCTGAAATCTGACCGCCTCTTTCTCAAAGAGCTTCCGGCCAATTTCGATTGACTCCGCTCGTTGCTGTTCTGAGACCCAGTGACGCACACGATTTCGGGCTCGTGAGGTTACAATGAAATTCAGCCAGTCTCTGGACGGATGCGAATTGGCGGTCGTGATAATCTCCACGACATCCCCGTTCTGAATTGGTGTTCGCAAGGGGACGATGCGACCGTTAATTCGCGCTCCTGTACAAGTGTTGCCAACCTCCGAGTGGATCATGTAGGCAAAATCGACCGGGGTAGCCCCCCGCGGAAGCTGGATCACCTTCCCCATTGGCGTGAATGCGTAAACATCTTTGGGATAAAGGTCTAACTTCAGGCTATCGAGAAAATCGCGTGAGTCCTTAACTTCCTGGGTCCATTCCACCAGGGAACGCAAGGCCTGCAGGGCCTGGTCCTCGTCGCGCGCACCACGCTTGCCTTCTTTATATTTCCAGTGGGCTGCGACCCCCTCCTCCGCGATCTGGTGCATCTCTTCCGTGCGAATTTGCACTTCAAATGCCTGACTGTTTGGATCGATTACGGAGGTGTGTAACGACTGGTACAGATTATCGCGCGGTGTTGCAATCCAGTCCTTGATGCGTCCCGGAACCGGCTTCCAGTTGTGATGAACCACTCCCAGTGCCGCGTAACAGTGGCGAATCTCATTGGGCGTGATTACTCGAGCGGCTACAAGATCGTATACCTGGTCCAGGCTGATTTTCTGGCGCCGCAATTTTTTCCAGATGGAATATAACCGCTTGACCCGCCCTTCGACGCTGACATATGGCACATCTGCCTCGCGCATTTTTTCCTCAATGCGCGCAGTTACACGTGTCAGGAACGCCTCGTTCTCGGGACGACGTTTTTCCAGTTGTTCAGCCAGCTCGCGATAGTCATCAGGATGCAGATGGCGGAAAGCCAGATCCTCAAGTTCCCCACGGATCTTACCCATTCCCAAACGGTGGGCAATGGGCGCAAAGATGTCCATTGTTTCTTCGGCAATCCGTTTCCGCTTTTCCGGACTGAGGTACTGCAGGGTGCGCATGTTGTGCAGGCGGTCGGCAAGTTTTACTAAAACCACCCGAACGTCGTCGACCATCGCCAGCAGCATTTTGCGAACATTTTCAGCCTGCTGCTCTTCCCGTGAGATATTGCTGATCTGGGCGATCTTCGTCAGCCCGTCAACGAGGTGGGTAATCTCCTCACCAAAGTATTTTCGAATCGTATCGAGTTCTACCAGCGTATCCTCGACCACGTCATGAAGCAGGCCGGTGGCTACTGAAACTTCATCGAGCCGCATCTCCGCCAGAATATTGGCAACTTCCAGAGGATGGATCAGGTAGGATTCGCCTGAGGCACGCTTCTGCCCTTTATGTTCGCGTGCCGAGAAGAGGTAGGCCCGCCGCAGCAGATCGAGATCCGCTTGTGGGTGGTTACTGGCGACCTTGTCGACAATTTCCTCAATTCTAATCATCTAAAACAAAAGACATCCACAGATTACACAGATTACACAGATCAAACACAGGCGGAAACACCAGTCATTTCAAGAGCCACCCAAGCCTTTCTTTACGTCCTGCCTTTCTTACGCTCCTGTCTTTCTTCTGCTCCTGCCTTTCTTTTAATCGGCGTAATCTGTGTAATCTGTGGGTTTTTCATCTGTGGATTTTCATCCGCGCCAATTATAACAAAATGGTGATGCCCGGCTCGAAACCCGGGCATCACCATCACTCTGCGACAGAATGTTAAGCCTTGACTAAGTTTTGGGCGGGGAAGCGGCTTGCTTTGCCTCCTCCTCTTTCCGTTTCTCGGCTGCCTGACTCAACTCCTGAGTGCGTTTCAAAGCGGCCTCGTACTGTTTCTGGTATTCAGCCTTATCAGCCGTTTTTCCGTCCATTTCGGCGAGTTTTGAGGCCTCTAACAGCAGGTTAGTCTTATATGACCAGGCCGACTCGTTATCCGGATCGAACTTGATGGCATTTTCGATCTCTTCCAGACCACGCTTGACACAAGCCTGGGCGGTCTCAAAGTCTTTCTGCTCAGCTGGCTTCTTGTACGAGACTGTGGCGCGATTACTGGCGTCGATGGTGGTGGTCTTAACACTTGGCTGCTCGGTGATCTTATAGGAACAGTCCCAATCCTTACTGGCCAACACCACATAAGCCTCAGCGCGCTTTTCTGCCTCGGTACTCTCGCTGGTTGCCCGCGAAGAAATCCACTGTCTGAGTTTATCGTCCTCCTTAATAGCGCCGTAAAGGTAGGCAATTGCCTTGTAGGCCTCTTCATCCTGCGGATTCTTTTCCAGAATCTTTTGATAGGCCTCAATTGCAGCGCGGGCTTTGTTTAGGTTTTCGGGCGACTGCACGCCGGCGCGATACTGAGCGTGGATTGTACGGGCAATAAACTGTGGAGCGGTCTTGTTATCCGGGTCCAACTCCTGTGCGCGTCGCGAATACTCCTCCGCTTCCACAAAGTTTCCCTCGCGATAGGCCCGCGCGGCCTCGTTCAGCGAGTTTTTGGACCGAATTCGGTTAATCACTCCACAGCCTGAAGTGCTGATAACAAGGACCGCCAAAGCGATGGCGATCCTGGTTTTAGAGGGTTTCATTTCTCAGTGACTCCATTTCAAGCGACTGATAATCTCCTTTGGCCTGGACCTCGACAGATTGCCAACGGTCTACTGTGGCAGATCGTCAACCTGTAATCCCACCGGATTGGCGCCCGAACCCTTAATTGCGTCGATTACCTTGACGACGTCACCGTACCGCAGAGATCGCGGCGCTTTTACGAAAACAGTTTTTTCGATTCGCTCGTCTTCTGTTAGATCGGTGCGTGTTTCCATGCCCACTTTATAGGCACGCTGGGTCTTGCGGTCCTGAAAAACCCGTGTCAGTTTCTGCGCCAATGGACCAGTGTCATTGACGGAGCCCATGTTGTCCTGGTTCAGCTTCAACTGCAGGCCCGAATCGATCGCTACCACCAGGGTCAAGGGATTCGGTTTGAGTTGACTGAGATCCTCGTTCGGATCTCGCTGCGTGGGAATATCGGCCTTGAAGCGGCTGGGCTTAAGCGGCGTGACGACCATAAAGATGATCAACAACACCAACAGCACGTCAATCAGAGGCGTGACGTTAATATATGGCTCAGCATGACTGTTGCTGGATGAACCCATTCCCATAACTCTTTAACTCCTCTTCTCCATC
>Ga0187893_10010355_pt1 | contig 13943 bp, 8 predicted proteins | sample MA1701074metaG_FD_139574 | JGI IMG/M metagenome (GOLD analysis project Ga0187893, IMG submission 139574) | White microbial mat communities from a basaltic lava cave in the Kipuka Kanohina Cave System on the Island of Hawaii, USA - MA170107-4 metaG ...
GCAAGTTTTGGCTCAACCGATTTCTCTCTAGAGGGGCCTCAGTGCTCATTTAATTTCAACGGAAGGGGTTCGAAACCCCTTCCGTTGAAATTAAATGAGCGATGGGGTTCCTATAGTGAGAAATCGGTCAGCCAAAACTTGCAAAGCCGAGTTGAAGAAACGAAACTTCCACTCTCCTCAAAAAAAGAGACTGCCATCAAAAATCAGTTTAGACAATACCTTGAGACTGGTGCATTCCCTGCTGTTGTTTTGCGCCCTGTTTTGCAAAAAGAGCTATTGATCAACTACTTTGAAGATTTCATCTACAAAGACATCGCTTCACGACACGATGTAAATCTTGTAAAAATAAAAGAACTTGGACTCTATTTGGCTACAAATAGTGCAAAATCCTTTAGTTATCGGGGTTGTGCAAGCGCGTTAGGAATGCACCCCAAAACTATAATGGATTACTGCTCCTATTTTTTTGAAATCTTCCTCTTCAGCGAACTTTACAAGTTTGATTATTCCCTGAAAAATCAGATAGGAACTGATAAAAAAGTATATATTGCTGATACGGGATTGGCGAATGCCGTTTCCTTTCGCTTCTCTGAGGATCAAGGGAGAATTTTAGAAAATATTGTACACAACGAATTAAAACGCCGCTCCGAAGAAATCTACTTTCACAAGCAGAAATATGAATGCGATTTCATTGTAAAGAAAGAGTTCAAGATCACTCAAGCCATACAAGTTACAAAATCTTTAAATGACCCTGAAGTGAAAAACCGGGAATTTCGAGGACTCATTGAAGCTATGCACATCTACGAACTAAATGAGGGCTTGATCCTCACGATGGACGAAGAGGGCATAGAAAAATATCGCGAAGAGGATCGGCACATGCAAATCAAGGTCCTCCCAGTTTGGAAGTGGCTTCTTTAACATGTAATAGGAGGGGAAGGTGATTCGAGTGTGGGTTTTGCTGTGGATGGTCTTGTCGGCAAGGGCGTGGGCTGAGGTATATGTGTCGGCTAATTTTCTTTTGTTTGGGACCACGGTGCAAAGCGTAACTGAGGAAAGATTGCAGCGCTTAAGCGAGCTAAAGCTTGAAGGGGGAAGGCAGGCCATTACGACCATTTACATTCCCGTTTTTGAAGATGATCGGGGGCAGTATGATGAGACGAGAAAGCTGCTCGATCGCTTTTCTTTTCGCGTCATCTGCACAACGCCGATGTCTGCGGATTGTGATATCACCTCTCTTGACGAAAGAGAGGGGAGGGCGGGCGTGGAATTTTTAAAGGAGCGAGTGCTCATTGCCAAAAAAATGGGAAGTGCTGTACTTACCGGGGCGCTCTTGTTTCCTGAACTTGAGGGGCATTCAGGAAAGGAGATCTGCCCTGTGGATGAGAGGGGAGAGGTTTTAGAGCCTCCTGTTCTCAACGAGGTTGTAAAGAAGCGTCTTCGCCTAGCTGTCGGACGTATGCAAGAGGTCGCAGATTTTGCTGCCGATCACGGGATCTCTGTGCTGAATGAATATATCAACCATTGGGAGATTTGTGGGGGTAATACCATGTCCTCCGCTTTGGCCTTTGCGCTAGAGGTCAATCGCCCCAATATGGGAATATTATCCGATATTTCCCATGAGGTGATGCAGGGTAGAGGCCCCATAATCTATGCTGGCCTGTTACAGCTTGCGAAAAAGAGCAAGATCCCACTCTATTTTCAACTTTCAGAACCGGGTCGAGGAGATATTGTCCACTCCTGGATCCCTTTTGATCAACTGTTTGGCTTTATGCAGGCCTTAGATCTTATCGATGAAGAGCACCCAATCGATATAGAGATCTTCGATGCTGTGAAACCCTACAACACGCTCTTAAAGCTCACAAGAGAGCCTTTTAAAGACCCAATGCAGGTACTGTTGGATGGGGCTCTTTTTACTCATCACCGCTTTTTAGAAGTTCCTCATGCTTGCAAAGTAATTCCAGAAGGAGCCCTTGAGGCAGGCGTTGCTTTAATTGCAAAAGAGCGTCAAGAGGTCTATCACCCTTAAACTTTCACCTTTCATTGCCCTTTACAGATATTTCTGGTTTCAAGGTCTTTAAGTACTGTGTTGCGGGCCTTTACAAGGATGCGTGAGGCCTGATTGTTATCAGGGCTAACAGGATAAAAGAGATAAGATAGTCCCTTGAACTGCTGCCCTGTGCGCTGACAGTCAGTAGCTACACGAGTTTTTGGATCGAGCAGTAAAATCTGGCGTGCCTGGGAAAGATCATTTGGGTCTAGACGAGAGCGAATAAGCAATTGAGCAGGCGTATGATGCTCTTCTGGCAAAGACTCAAGGCTATCGCCACTTGTGTACCAGAACAGACCCAGAAAAAGTGCCGACACCACCAAAATTGGAAGAGCCACTTTCGCAATCTTTGATAAAGTGCCAGATTGGCTTTCTCTGATTCGAACGCATCTTTCGGCGGCGAGCTTTTTTATGCGGCTTTCGCTATAGCGAATTTTGAGCTTTTGCTCATAGAGTCTAATTGCTTTGCTTACTTGGGAGGCAAGGCCTTGCACAAAGCGTCTCACCACTTTATTATAGAGGTCTTGGTGTGCTCGATCGCGTACGCTTGTGCACTTTTGCAAGATGTAGGCAATAGTCGGAAGGTATAACTCTATTGCCTGGTAAGAGACCTGCTGTAGATAAGACAACTCCTCAAGATTCCACTCAATGCACCTAAGATCATTGCCTCGTTCAAGAGAGTCGATGATGCCTTGGCGAATGAGAAATTCTGTGTCACTGAGCCCCTTCTTCGAAGAGATTTTTAGCGATTCAAGACGCATAGCTTGTAGACTAGTAAGCTGCTTGAAACGGCGCGAGTTAGATAAACTTTCTTCAAAGTCGCGCTCTTGTTGGCAAGATGAAGCGTTATATTCTCTGCTAAATAAGTTATATACGAGATTCATATACATATATTTATGTACGGGTTCATAAAAATCAAGGAGATATGAATTCCTATCATTTATGTAGAGCATTCTATTTTAAAGAACAAATGGGGCCGTAGAAGCCGATGAAGCGCCTGTTCCACCAGTTTCCGGTGGCTTTTTTCTCGGCAAAGCTGGTGAAGGTGTAGATGTAGACGACGGTGTTGATATATTTTGGCGGGTGGTCTGGGAAGGGATTGTGGCGAAGGAGTGCCAGCACCTCTTTATTTCCGCGCAAGCAGTGGGCGATGAAGCTTTGAAACCAGTACTCTTGATTAAAGGGGCGAAAGGGCAAAAACCAGGCCTGCCAGTCGATGCGGGGCTGGTAGGGGGCGATGCGGCGCGGGCGGCGCGAGAGCTCGGAGGGTTTGTGTTTGAAGGTGTACTCTTTCCAGGTTTTGCCGTCGTCACTTCCTTGGACAACCATTTCGTAGCGCGTCGTGGTCATGATGGCGAAAATGCCGTAGCGGTTGGCAAGATGCAGATTGCTTACCTGATTGAGAATCGTGCGAAAGCGTGCATTGGGAAAAAAATGGTCCCAGAGTCTAAATACCTGTAAGGTTAGCAAGCTGGCTCCAGCAACTGATAAAAATGAATCGAGCAGGAGAGGGGGTGCAAAAACTTGGGGAGTAGTCATTCCCCAATACTCTAAGAAGCTATTGTTGAGCAGGATGAGCGAAAAGACGATTGTGACGTAGTTGAGGTAGGAAAAGTTTCCAGTCAGCCAGATAAAGAACTGCAAAGAGAGAAACAAAAAGCAAACCACCAGGCGAATCTCTTCGGTCAGAAAGAGGAAAAAGGGGGCGACTATTTCGACAAAGTACATGAAGAGGCAAGAAAACTTGTGAAACCACATTGGCAGCTTGTGGAAATACCACGCCACTGTGTTTGGGATGGGCTGGCTTTCGTAGTGGAAGGCCACGGCCGTGAGGTTTTTCCAGTTGGGATCTTGGCTTTGTAGTTTTACTACCCCAGATTGCAGGTAGAAGCGAAAGAGCAAAAAGTTGATGCTGATCCAGACCATGAGGTTGGGCATTGGGGTGAGACTTAAAAGCAGCGTGTTGAGCGCCACCTCCTGCAAAAATACCTCCCAGCCAAAACTCAAAAAATCTTGCCCAACCGAAATGATCGAAAGGTACAAAAGGTAGACGCACAAAAGCATGAAGGAGGGATAGATGCCAAAGACTAATAAAAGCGAGCAGACAATTCCCAGTGCACATACTCCCATCAGCGCCCGATTGGAGGCATTGAACCAAAAAAGGGAGGGGACGAGGTAGTAGGCTCTTTTTCCCAAGCGTTGCTTGATGTAAGAGAGATAGAGGGTAACTGGCAAAATCCCATTTTCGCCTAAGAGGCCGCGGATTTGAAAGAGAAAGGGCCAAAAGGCGATAAAATAGATGGCGCCAAGCAAGCGAGGCAAAAGATTGGCGATGATGGTGTAATCTTCAGGCGAAAACATGGTGCGACCCCCCCACGCTCTCCATATGACAACTTTTTTTTGTACTCAAGTGCTAATTTCCATGAAATCATGGATAAATTTTCTTGGTCTCAAGTATCCTTATTGCCATCATCTCGAAGGTGGGTATGTTTGAGCCAATAGATACGACGACAAGTTTTGCCAAGCGCGAAGAAGAGATCCTCGCCTTTTGGAGAAATAAAAAAATATTTGAACAGTCTACGGCAGAGCGAAAAAATCGGCCGCTCTTTGCCACCTACGATGGTCCTCCTTTCGCTACAGGTCTTCCGCACTATGGGCATCTTCTGGCCGGAACCATCAAAGATGTGGTGCCGCGCTATAAGACCATGAAGGGATTTTATGTGCCGCGCCGTTTTGGCTGGGACTGTCACGGACTTCCTGTGGAAAACGAAATCGAAAAGGCCAAAGGGCTTACTGGTGCCGCTTCGATCGAGGCCTTTGGGGTGGCCAACTTTAACGAAGAGTGTCGCGCCATCGTCTTGCGCTATTCTGAAGAGTGGAAATCAATTGTCACGCGCACTGGCCGTTGGGTCGATTTTTCTGAAACCTATCGCACCATGGATCCCTCCTTTATGGAGACGGTCTGGTGGGTCTTTAAGGAGCTTTACAAAAAGGGGCTGGTGTACGAAGGCTATCGCGTGATGCCCTACTCCTGGAAGCTTGGCACGCCCCTTTCAAACTTTGAAGCGAGCGAAAACTACAAAGAGACCGACGATCCCTCCGTTACGGTCACCTTCCCACTGCTTGACGAAGAAAATGTCTCACTGTTAGCCTGGACGACCACTCCCTGGACACTCATCTCAAACCTCGCAGTTGCCGCAGGGCCAGATATCGACTATGTCCTCGTGCAAGATCCCCACTCACACCATCGCTACATCCTGGCCGAAAGCCGCTTGGCCGCCTATTTTAAGCATCCTGAAGAGGAGATAGTGCTCAAGCGCTTCAAAGGACGCGAACTTGAGGGAAGACCTTACAAAAGCGCCTTTCCCTATTTTTCAGCGATGAGAGAAAAGGGTGCCTTTAAGGTGATTGTCGATGACTTTGTCACTGTAGAAGATGGTACAGGGCTTGTGCACTGCGCTCCAGGCTTTGGCGAAGCTGACTTTTATGCCTGCCAAAAGCGCTCCATTCCCGTTGTCTGTCCCGTCGATCAAAATGGCCAATTTACAGCTGAAGTGCCAGAATATCAGGGCCGCTTTGTCAAAGATGTAGAAAAGGAGATCATCCGCCACTTAAAGCAAGAGGGACGCGTCTTCAAGCACGAGACGTTGCGCCACCGCTATCCCTTCTGCTGGCGATCTGACACCCCGCTCATCTACAAGGCCATGTCGACCTGGTTTGTAAACGTGGAAAAGATCAAAGACAAGCTCCTCAAGTCAAACGAACAGATCTACTGGATGCCCACGCACATCAAGCATGGTCGCTTTGGAAAGTGGCTCGAGGGTGCAAGAGACTGGAACATCAGCCGCAACCGCTACTGGGGCACGCCAATTCCTCTTTGGCGCGCAGAAGATGGCGAAGAGCTTGTCATCGGCAGCCTTGCCGAACTCGAACAGTACACCGGCATGAAAGCCACCGATCTTCACCGTCACTTTATCGACCAATTAGAAATCACTAAAGATGGCAAGCGCTTCAAGCGCATTCCAGAAGTGTTTGATTGCTGGTTTGAATCGGGATCGATGCCCTATGCACAAAACCACTACCCCTTTGAAAACCAAGAGCTGTTTGAAAAGAGCTTTCCTGCCGACTTTATCGCCGAAGGGCTCGATCAGACGCGTGGCTGGTTTTATACCTTGACGATTTTATCGAGTGCGCTGTTTGAAAAGCCTGCCTTCAAAAATGTGGTTGTCAACGGCATCGTGCTGGCAGCAGATGGTGCCAAGATGTCAAAGCGCCTGCGCAACTACCCAGACCCAATTGAGGTGATCAGCAAGTATGGCGCCGATGCGGTCAGGCTTTACATGCTCAACAGTGCAGCTGTGAAGGCAGATGATCTCTGCTTTACAGAAAGCGGCGTAGAACTGGTGCTAAAACAGGTGCTCATACCCTTGTGGAACGCCTACAGCTTTTTCTTGACCTATGCTCGGCTCTATAACTTCCGCCCACAAGATGAAGAGGCGCCAAAAGCGCCGCAATCCAACATCGACCGCTGGATCTTATCGGTGGTGCAGAAGCTGGTTCACGATGTGGAGACTGGCATGGATGGCTACGACTTAAGCCAAAGCGTTGAGCCCTTTGTGGCCTTTATCGATCAGTTGACCAACTGGTACATCAGGCGCTCACGACGGCGTTTTTGGAACGACGAAGAGAGTCTCGATCGCAAAGAGGCCTTTCAGACGCTCTACACCGTGCTGATCCAGCTGACCAAGGTAATTGCTCCCTTTATTCCCTTTATTGCCGATACGATCTATCGCAACTTGAGAATGCCCAATGATCCTGAATCAGTCCACCTTGCAGACTATCCAAAGTATCATAAAGAGCAGCGAGACACGCATCTTGAGGCGGCGATGGAGAAGGTGCAAGAGGCAGTGAGCTTAGGCCATGCCCTGCGCAAAGCTCACGAAATCAAGGTGCGACAGCCTTTGAGGAAAGCCTTTGTGATCTCGTCGGATCCGACCACGCTTTCCCTGTTGAAAGAAGAAAAGGAGCTTATTGCAGACGAGCTCAATGTGCTCGACATCGAGTATAGCGCCGATGAAAGCCAGTTTGTGACCTTGCAAGCCAAGCCCAACTTCCGCGTGCTTGGGAAAAAGATTGGCAAGTTAATGAACAGTGCCCACAAGGCCATTACGGCCCTTTCTCGCGAGCAGCTTACTACCTTATTAGAAAGTGGCTCATTAACGATTGAGGTTGAAGGGCAAGCCATAGAGCTTACAAGTCAAGAGGTGGAAGTAGAGCGCAAAGTAAAAGAGGGAATGGTTGCAGAAAATCGCGGCAGAATTACCGTAGCGCTTGATACGGCGCTTGACGATGAGCTATTACAGCTTGGACTTGCTCGCGAGATCGTCAACAAGATCAACCTGATGCGCAAAGAGCAGGGGCTAGACATTTCCGATCGCATCTATGTGCGCCTTGAGACCACTGAAAAGGTCAAAGCGTGCATCGATAAGCAGGGAAGCTACATTGCGGCTGAAGTGCTGGCGCTCTCCTTTGATTTTGGGCCTTGCGAGGGAGCGCTTTGGGACCTAAATGGTGAGAGAGCTTTGATACGCCTGCAAAAAGCCGAAGGGGTGCACCATGGCAAGTAGATGGGGCGCGGTGTTTGATTTTGATGGCGTCGTTGTCAACACAGAAAGGCATCACGAAGTGTGCTGGCAGCAGGTGGCCAAAGAGAGAAACCAGCCGATGACTCACGAGCAGTACGTCTCCGGCTTTGGCGTAAAAAATGAACGCTTCATCCGCGAAATTTTGGCCTGGACGAATGATGATGAAGAGATTAGGCGCATTGCAAAAAGAAAAGAGGCGATTTTTCAGCAGCATGCTGAAAAAAATAGTATCGATCTCATCCAGGGCGTGCAGACGTTTCTTTTAGAGCTTGAAAAAGAGGGCATTCCTTGTGCCATCGCCTCATCGTCGATCTTAAAAAATATTGAGATAGTGCTTGAGCACTCACCAGTAAGGCGCTACTTTGCTGAAATTGTTTCGGGGGAAGATGTGGCGCATGGCAAGCCCAATCCTGAGTGTTTTATACGTGCTGCGGCAAAGTTAAAGCTGCCCACAGAGCGCTGTGTAGTCTTTGAAGATGCGCTGTTAGGCGTTGAAGCTGCCAAGAAAGCAGGATGTAAGGTGGTGGCGATAACGACCACTTTTCCTAAACATGAGTTTGCAGGGCTTGGTTTTGCCATGGAAAAGATTGTGAAGGATTTTGAAGAGATCGATCTCAAAGAAATCGATTCATGGTTTCAGTAAATTGGTTTCAGTAAAATTGGGAGGAAGCTACAATGTTTTGCGGTTTGCTTGGACTTCATTTTCTAGAAACGAGTTGTTGGGTTCTATGCAATCAGTAATGATTCAGCTTTTTTTCTGTCTCATCCTTACTTGTCCTGCCTTGGCAGACGAAAGTAGCGAGATGCGACCGATTATCTTGATGCTGCTTGGACCTCCTGGATCGGGAAGGGATGTCCTTGCTGTGAAGATCAGTAGCGCCTACAGCCTGCCGCACATCGCCACGGCCGATCTCCTGCTCGACTATAGCGAAGATGAGAGCGAGACAGGCCGGATCACAAGAGACTGTCTCAACAGTGGGTCAATTCCTGATGAGCTGCTCATGCGCCTGATTGCCGACCGCGTGAGAAGAACTGACTGTCTTCGCGGCTTTTTACTCGATGGCTTTCCGCAGACCTTGGACCAGGCGCGCGCGTTAAAAGCGCAATTTGGAATCAAGTTTCGCCTGCTGCCAACCTACATCCGCACCTCGGACAAGGGACTCGTTAACTTCCACGAAGCGCGCCTTGTCTGCACAAACTGCGGCAGAGTCTACCATCTCGACCATTCACCCCCACAACATGAAGAACTTTGCGACCTTTGCGGCTATGAGCTGACGCAGCGTAACGACGACGCGCCAGAACATCGCCAAAAGCTGTACGAAGGGTATCGAAGCAAGGTGCAGCCTCTGTTGACCTACTACTCACAAGAGGGATTATTGGTTGAAATCGAAGGCAATCGCTCCTTTGAACAGATGTTTCAAGATGTGCGTATGCTCCTCAACACCCAACAAATCCCCACCAAAACAAACGAATAGCTTCTCTTAATAGATCTTAATCTCGATCTTGATCATGATCTTAATCTTGCTTTTGTTCAAATTTTCAGAGTTCGAGCTCTAAAGATTAAGATCAAGATTTGCTCACAAGTTAGCGCTTATGGAGGCGCCCAGATAGGATCGGCTTACTTTCATGAGGTAGAGGGCGCCGAGAACCATGCAGAAGAAGCTGACGGTGAGCGAGGTTTGGGGGCCGAAGAGATGTGTGCAGGCAGCGCCTAGGAGGGGGACAAAGGCGCCGCGAATGCCAATGGCCAAGATGTTGACGGAAGTGTACTGAGAGCTTGACTCGTTGCCGCAAAGCATGGGGCCGGAAAGGTACCACACGAGGCGGCTTCCGGCTTGTGCGGCGCCATAGAAAAAGTAGGCCATGAAGATGAAGATCCCTGTGCTTGAGGGCAGGATCAAAAAGAGCGGCTGGAGGGAAAAGCAGGTCAGGACAAGGCAGGAGGCGGCATGCAGGCCTGCCTTTTGTAGGTGCTTGGCCCAGAGCGCTGAGGTGAGGATAAAGCCGAGCCCTTCAAGGAGGGTAAAGAGAGAAAAGATCTCCAAGAAGGAGAGGTTCATGCTGGTAAGGTAGCCCGGAATCGAAGGTTTGGCAAACATGAGCCCAGATCCTGCAATGAAAAAGCCGAGCTGAAACTGGGCGAAAGGTCGATTGGTTTTTAAGAGTCGCCAAGAATCTTTCCATGGCTTTACGAGCGCCTCTTGCAGGCTTGGTTTTTGTGTCTCTTTGGGGATTTCAGGCACGTAAAAACGATACTTTACCCAGGCGGACAGCGCGTAGAGAATCGCTAAAATGCAAAAAAGTTCTTTCCAAAGCGAGCTGTGGTATTTGAGAAAGATGCCCAATAGCGGCCCAATCAAGATCCCTGAACCGTGCGAAATACTCAGTGCCTGCGAAAAGATGCGTTCGCGCTCGCCTTTTGTAAAGTTTATTTTTAAAATCTCCATTTGGGCGGGATTGGCGGCGCGCCAAAAGAGGACAAAGCAGGCTTCGGCGAGAATGAAGTACCAGATGCTCTCGGCCCAAGGGGCAAAAAGAAAGAAGAGAGAGCCAAGCGCTGTAGCGCCTACTAGGCTAAAGCGCAAAAGTTCTGGTCGAAACAGCAGCAGCGATCCCCAATAGAAGGCCAAAACGGCAAGAAGTGGGCGCAAGGTGGTGAGAATAGAAATTTGCAGGGCTGAGGCGCCAAAATGCATGCTCAAAATGACATCGAGCATGAGGTTTAGGGCGATGAAGGGCTCCTGCAAGAGATTAGAACTAAAGAGTATGCGCTTTGTCTTTGCCGCTTGAGTTGACGCTGTGGCTACTTTCATGCGGCTATCATAGCAAAAAAAGGAATTTACGTGTCTGTAGGAGTAGTGGAGCCGCTAAGAGAAATCTGGCTACCCAGAATATGCGAAAGATCGGTGACAAGATTGTCTTTATCTTTGGCTCGGATAAGTTTGGCAAGCTCGGCTAACTTTGCGTTGGCGGATTTTATATCCTCATCTGACAGGTGTGGATGTTTCTTAAGCTCTTTCAATCGATCGGCTAATTTTCTGGGGTTTAAAGCAGAATATTTTATTAGTTCGATCATGTTTTTTCGAATTTCTGCCAGATTTTTTTCAGACTTTGGCAGTTTCAGAAGTTGTTCAGTTGCCTCTTGAAGTTTGAGAAGCTTGCTTTGATCTACTAGGGGCAGTGTTTCGGGATTTCTAGGAAGATAGTACTCAGTAAGCGCATGATAGTTTCTTCCAAGGATTTCATATTGATTCTGAAAGTTTTTATCATTTTTTTCATGCTGTGAAATGACTTCTAAAGAAGAGGATACGTCGGAGGCAAAATAGGCCATGTCATACACAAATGAGCGTTCAGTATCCTGATCTTTATACTCAGGCAGAGGGGCGATAAATTTTTGCAGCGTTGCCACTTTACTTTGATAGTAGGGTTTCTCATTTAGACGAGAATCGGCAACAGTGGCTGAAACTTGCTCAGAGATTTTGTCTGCAAGCCAATGGTCTAGTTTGGGGTATGGCAGATGGAGTTTATTAGGTGGAAGGTTAAGGCGTATCGTTTTTCCTTCTGCTGCCTCGATCTGTAGCTTGATGCGAGCCTCTACGGCTTCATGAATGATCGTCTGATCATGGGAAGGTAGCGTTGCTTTTGCATAGTCCCCAAGGTGTGCAATGATTTTGTCGCAAAGGGCCTTAGTGATTTGTGAATCGAGCATCTCTTTTGTCGCGGGCGAGACAAAAAAGCGACTTGTTTGTCCCTCAATTGAGACGGCTTCCTGCTCGGTATTGACCTGTCGAAATGAGGCTTGATTTGCAATCATGCTTTGAAGCGCGCGTTCTGCCCTCTGACTCAATGGCAGGGGAGTGCCATCCTTTTTCTCGCAAGCCGTGTAGAGCAGGCCCTGCTTGTAGAGCATTGTAAAGAGGGGGTCTAATGCGTATGAGATCTTTGTCTTTTCATCGGTAAGAAGGTTCTCTATGGCAGAACTTTGCATGAGCAGTTTAAGATGTACACGCTGCTTTTTTGGGGAGAGATTAGGCAAAACATCAGAAAGGATCAAAGCGAGATCTTCGGGCTTGTCTCCATTCACTACTTCATCTCTTATGGGCAGGAGCCTTTCCTTTAAGGTCTTACTAATTTCACTTTGTACTCGTTCACAATTGTACTTCACACCAATGGTGCTAAGGCTATGAAGAATAGAGCCAATAAATCCCAATTCTTTATTCGTGCTCGAAGTTCCAACAGTGATCACTCCTGGATTCGTATAGGTCTGTTTGTAATGAACGGCAGCACTTTTTAAGGCATCGAGCGAAGCAGACGGAATATTCCGTGTGACTTTTGGATCTTTGACCTGCTTTAATATAAAGGAGAGCGCATCGGCATCTGTAACCGCATGATGTTTTATTGGATCGATTATTTTCTTTAAATCATCCAGATTCATTCTGTTTTGGGCATAGCCATTGGCCCACTGGGTAAAATCGAAACTTCCGGCAGCTTGTGTCATAAGTCAATTCTCCTCTAATTTTTATAATAAATATTTTAACTTTAATTGCAACTGTTGTGTAATTCGCAAGATCGGTCTATGATTTATGCTGTAATAATTTAATAAATACGGAGTTGCATATGTCGTTGCCTGTTTCATGGAATTTGCAAGCTGTTGCACCAAGTAGCGTTCCCTCGACAAACCCTCCTCCTCCATCTCAGCCTGAGAGAGAGCAAGAGCCTGTGATGGATGGCGCCTTGTGCATTCGGCGGCTCTTAAGTAACCATCCTCGAGGAGAGAGCGTATCGAGTGAAACCAGAACCTTGCTTGAAGAATTGCTACACCTTACTATTCAGTATAAATTGGTTCAGGACCCCTTAAGTCCAGAAAAGCGCGAGCTTAACGGCAAAATCGCCCAAAAAAAAGAGACCATTGCGCTTCCTGAACTTGTTCAATCCGTTGCAAATGAAGCCAATGCGCACGTAGAATCTATTCTTGCCTTTCGAAAAAGAGAATTGGTCCAAAAATGTCGCAGCGGGATCAATGTGTCTCAACTTTCGCCTCGCGAGTTTGAGCAGGTTTACAACGAATGCAATAAGGAAATGCAGTTAGTCAATAAGGTAAAGACGAAGATTGATTCCCTGATTGCTTTAGCAAAAATTCCCGCGTCCGAAAGAGACTCTTACGCCCTTTCGATTACCCATTCTGGGGAAATCGTCATTGCCACCTCCTACCTTCCCTTAGGCTATTCGCTTCACGATTTGCTCTTTGGATTGAGAATCCGCACGGGAAGTTACGATGGGCAAGAGAGCTTTGCTTTAAGCCTTGAAGAGCTCAAAAGACTCGATGAGCATTTGAGCAATCTCTTACTTTGGGTAAATGATTTCACCTTGATTGTGGGCGATCTCATTGGAAGCGAAGATCAAGCCAATCAGTACATCACGCTTGGACAAAAGCCGATCTCCGAAGTGCAAAAAAACCCCATCAGAATGACCCCTCAGGTGATCGGGCAGCTCTCGGTTTATGAAAGTATGCCCTGCTTGCTGTTTAATCAAATTGCTCTCGATCTTACACAGCATCCTGAGCGCGATTTTCTCAAGAGCAAGTTTCTGCAATTTTTTAGAGCCGAAAATATGATTGGCTCCAACGGCCGTCCAAAAAACTTTCTCGAGGATTTGCCCTACCGGACGGTCCTCAACGTCGATCAGGTAATGAAAATCTGCCCACGTCTGAATAAGCTTTTGAAATTTCAGCAACTTGTTAAAGAGTACACCGGCTCTGCCACATTGCGCGAAGCGATAGTTGCCTTGCGAGAGCTGTTTGGTCTTGCTGATGAATTAGAAGTCATGAAGCAATATAAGATCGGGATCCAACACGCGCTCCATCGGGCACTATTAGGCAATCAGACGCCTCACACACTTCTTGAAGATCTCAATCAAGAGGTAAGCCTCTGTACGACCCTCGACACGCTCGAAGGAAAGAGTTTGCAGCTTTGTGAAGCCTTTCTTACTGAGTATACTGGGGTCTTTTTAAAGAAGAGAGAGTCTCTCTATATCCCGACGCTTGATGAAATCAGGGCGCTCTACGATGGCCAAAGATTGAAGGTCTATCGAGGCGAGCAGCACCACAAAAATATTGCCAAACTCTTTTCCAAACTCAAAGAGTCTAATCCCTATAAAGAGGCCTTGGTCAAGTTCCCGGATCTTCCCTCAGGCGTTGAAGCGTTTGAACGAGAGCTAGAGCATAGGCTCAATGAGTATCACACGCTATCACATGA
>Ga0187893_10010356_pt1 | contig 13943 bp, 6 predicted proteins | sample MA1701074metaG_FD_139574 | JGI IMG/M metagenome (GOLD analysis project Ga0187893, IMG submission 139574) | White microbial mat communities from a basaltic lava cave in the Kipuka Kanohina Cave System on the Island of Hawaii, USA - MA170107-4 metaG ...
CGACCGACTAGGGGTCCGAGCCTCCAATCCTCCCAGAAGTATGGGCGCACCGCGCACCGAGGCATCAGCTCCGTTCGTACTGGCCGAAGCGACCCAGCAGCGGCTGGAATCCTTCGCGTACGTCCATGCGGTGAACGCCGCGCGCTACCGCACCATCGCGCGCTTTCTTCTGCATGCTCATGACCGTCTCCGGGACTGGGTATCCCCTGAGGAGATCTTCGAAAGCGTCAAGCGGTGGCTTGACGCCGACTACACGATCGACCTTCTCCGGCTCGACTTGCAGTCGATGGTCGAGTGGCAGGCAATCGCGACCGACCAGGACAAGACTAAGGCGACGTCACTCGAGGCGTTCTACCGTACTCGCCTGGTGTATCGGCTCGCGCCGCAGACGATCGAGTTTGAGCGCTTACTCGTAAAGCTCGATACGCCGGCTGCGACCGGTGGCGTGCTCAATGCCACGCTGCTGCAACGTCTCTGGCACGCCGTGGAACAGCTTCATGCCGCGCTTGAAATTGCAACGCAGTCAACTCTATCCGCCGAAGAGATCCGGCGGGACATCGTGGATCAGTGGGACACTGTCCTGGCTACGCTCCGCGACCTCCAGGAAGGAGCGCGGGATTTTTATCAGACACTCGGGACGGCACTACCAGTCGATGCATCCTCGATCGGGCCGTTCATGATCTACAAGGACGCCCTCAAGACGTACCTTACGGGGTTCCTGTCGGAGCTCCAGGAGTACCAGCCTCGCCTTTCGCGCCGTTTCGAGCGGTGGCGTGAGCTGGCCTACCCACCGTTGCTCACGCAGCTCCTCGCCCGGCATGACGTTGAAAACCGGATCGCACGCCTTTCGGCAGGCGGAACACCCCTTACTCCGGCTGAGATTGCCGGGCAGGTTCACGCGCCTGCTTTGGCCGGTGTCATGGACTGGATGGCGCCGGACGGTGGGGCCTCGACGCTGGTCGAGAAGACGAAGCACGCGATCATCTTCATCGTGAACCAGAATGAACGGCTCGTTTCACGACACGCGGTGGGAAACAGCCGACGGCGCGACCTCGATCGACTAGCTTCGGTCTTCGCGCATTTGGTATTGATCGACGCCCCGTCGGAAGTTGCCGATGAGCTCTGGGCACGGGCGATGGGCGCGATCGTGCCAAGGCATCTTCGTGGTGGTGCATCGGAAGAGTCGGTTCTGGCACCCAACGAATCGGTCTGGCTGCAGACGCCGATCGAATATCCGTTGCGAGCATATCGGCGGGGTCGACGCGCGCACGGAGCGACGGCGAAGGTCCTCGATCGACGTGACGTGCTGACTGAGGCGAAGAAAGAAGCCGAACTCCAGCTCGCGCGCGAGCGTGCGCTCTGGGATCGGTTGCTCCACGATTGCGCGATCGACACATCCGAGCTCACGCTGGAAGATGAAGCTCTGCGCGGACCAATCCTCGAGCTGATCGCTCGCGCGCGCCTCGACGCCGACGGCATTGCGATGACGCGAGATGGACGACAAATCCGTATCGACAAACTGCTCACGCGCACCAACGGCAACGCGAGCAACGACAGCCTGATCGAGGGTGACGTGTTGCCAAGCATGGGCCGCATTCTAGCCCCCGACGGAACATTCTTCCTACCCTCAGTTCGGTTGATTGCTATACCGCGACCAGGCGACGCCGATCAGAGTGACGATGTCCTTGCCGGGCTGGAAGGCAATGAACTGGTGGCCGCGAGCAATGACGATCGCGCACTCCTTCCGTCAACGCAGCCGATTCCCGTATGATGTCCTCGACCAACGCGCCCGTGTCCGCGCGAGCCGGCATGTTATCCGAGGACGATCAGAGGGCATTTCTGGATCTCCTCGATGCGATGGTGCTGACGCCGGGCGAATCGCCGGTGGGCTTCGCGCGCGTTCGCCGAAACGAGAGCATGCTGCAGGAGTGGTTTGGGCTACGCGCGGGGTGGCGTCTGCAGGCAGGTCCGTCCTACGCCCGGCTGATCAAGGTACCCGATCGCCCGAACGTTGGAATGGGCGCGCCTTCGAGTAGCGACAAGCGGCTCGGTGCCCGCGAATACGCGATCATGACGTGGGTTCTGTGGCACGCCGAGCGCGGCAACGTCGAACAAACGACGCTCACGACGCTCGCCAAGGAAGTCGCAGATGCGGCAGCTCTCATAGCCCCATCGCTGATCGACTGGAAACTCAGGGAGCACCGCGCGTCGTTCGTGCTCGCGCTTCGCACGATGGTCGACCACGGTTGGCTGATTCGCGTCGCGGGAACGGAGCAACCGTACGCGGACAACGGCGAAGGCGACGTGCTGTACAACTACACGCCGTTCGCGATGTATGCACCGGTGCAGCTGCCCGAGGAGACGTTCCACGGCCTGCACATCGACCACGATTGGCGCGCCGTGGATCTCGTGGCCGCCGCGGATCGCGATCTGGATGTGCGCGTGTACCGACAGTTGCTGTTGTCAGGGGTCATACTTGCCGCGACGGATCCTGATTTGTATAAGCACGCGTGCCTTCGAGCGAAGGTGCTGGCGGGCGACCTTCGGGAACACCTCGGTTGGTATCTCGAGCTCACGATCGGCTACGTCGCACTCCTGCGTCCACAGCAGCAGCCTCGTTGGAACGGCGCGTTCCCGACATCGCAGTCGCGAATGGCGATTCCGATGCTGTTGTCGAAATATGTCCGCGAGCTGATGACGACTGAGGCCGGCGCCGTCGCGTATGACGAAACGACGGATACAGCGATGCTCTCTCTGGCTCGACTCGAGATGATTTGTGAGGAGATGCAGCGCGCATACGGCTCGCACTGGACCGCTGAGCAGCGGCGTATGAGCGGTGCGGCACTCGCAGCGGACTTGCTCGAGGACCTACGAACCTGGCGCCTGGGCGACGGGCCTGATGCTCTGAGCCAGGTTCGGCTATTCGCTACCCTTGGGCGATACGATGGGATCTATCGCGACGATGGTGTCGGGCTGGGTTCGCAGCTCGATGAGCAGGTCATCGGCGATGCCAGCGTTCGCGCCGAGGAATGACCGCAAACCCTCTACCTTCGCATTGATTCGATGGCCGAGACGAAGCCAACGCCGCGACGACCTGTCATGGAAGCGCCCATGCCGGCGAGTACGGAGATGGGAATCCCAAGTGCGGAGGCGTTGGGCTATGCGGACGCGTTGCGTGCCCGCCAGCATGAGTCTGAAAGGTGGGAGCCGTCACGGTTGATCGTGTGCAACTGGTGGATGTTCACGTATCAGGAGTTCCTCCTCGTTGATGGCCACCTGGTGCTGAACGGTCTTAATGGCTCCGGGAAGTCGAGTGTTGCAGCCAGCGCTGTGCCGGTGGCGCTCGATATGCTCAAGCATCGACGCCGGTTCGATCCTTTCGGCGCCGACGAGCGCGATCCGAAGGACTACTTAATCGGGAAATGGGAAGCGAGCGAGAATTCCGACGAATGGCACGACGATCGAACCGGTTACGTGATCTGGGAGTTTCGTCATCGGCGGACTGGCGACCGCGTTACCTGTGGCGTCGGATTCCGCGCACGCCGTTCGTTAGGAAAAGACGGCGAGGTCGATCACTGGGGGTTTGTCATACCGGGAGCGGAACACGGCAAGGACTTCTCGATTTTCCAGCCGGGGGGTGAACCTCTCGGGCGTGCGGCGCTTGCTGCCCGCCTGGGTGCAGCACACGTCTTTCATGCGCCGAAGGACTATCAGCGTGCGGTCAACTCGGCACTATACGGCTTTGAACGGCCTGATCGTCTCAAGGAGTTGATGGATGTCCTCGTGGAGCTTCGCAAGCCGAAGCTGCAGAAAGGAATCACTCCAGAACATCTGAGCGAGTCGCTCTCAGCGGCCTTACCGCCGCTCCCGAATGCCGTGACCGAGCAACTGAGCGAGCTAGTTGCGAGTATCAACGCGGCTCTCGAAGCCGTACAGCGGACGCGCGATCACGTCGCTCGGGTCGGCAGGTTAGACAAGGCGCAAGGCGAGTACGAATTCGTTAACGCGCAAGTCCACGCCGTCGACGTCATCGAGGCGAATACCGCACTCGCCGCGGCCAGAGAGGACCTGGCTACGGCTGAGCGCGAACGCATCGAGCTCTCCGTGAATCGGGACAAGGTCGCCGCGCAGGTACAGCTTCGCGAAACGGACCGCAAAGAGGCGAAGGCGGCCATCGCGGTCATCGTGCGCAAGGACGCGTATCAGCAGATCGGGGCCTTCCAGAAAGCGGAGCAGGACGTGCTGAGCGGCGAGCAGGAGCATCGACGCGCACAAGCTGTGACCGAGTCGGCGCGCAAGCAAATCGAGGAGGTCGAGGGTGCACGAACCCGTCTCGCGCGCGAGCTTCGGCAGGATCTTGGCGAGCTCGAGGCTTTCCTCGATGAGCTCGTCGAAGCTGTCACGCCCACAAGTTGGAGCGAGGTGACTCCACATCTCGACGCTGCTCGGAGTGCGTTGGCCGGTGTGACTCTACAAACGCCGGATGGCGCTCCGGTACTTGTCGCGGACCGGCTTGCGTTGAGTTATCTGCGCGCGAACTGGGTACTTCGCGAGCAGGCACTGATCGGCGTGGTCGAGTCGCTTGACCGGCTCGATGGCTTCAAGAAGGCGTTCGAGCGCGCAGAACAGTTGCTGGCAGCCGTGAAAGCGAACCTCGAGGCTGCGTTGGCTTCGGCGCGCGAAGCGCGCAACGCCAACGACGACGCGCTCGAGTCGCTGCCTGAAGCTCTTCGCGCATGGTCCGATGGCGCATTCGCTGGCGACGATCCGAGCGATGTTCACGCAAAGGTGTCCGCGGAGATTGCCGTCTTGGCAGCGACAATTGCGACGGCTGACACCAACGGTCCCGATGGCGCTCCTCGCCCAGGCGTTGAGCTCATCCAGCCCATAGTGCAAGTGGTCGAGACTGCGGCCGATGGCGCACGCGACGCGATGCGTGTCCATGTCGAGCAGCGTACAGCGCTCGGGGGAGAGCGCGGGCGCGCTGAAGCCGAGCGCCAAGCGGTGGCAGACGCCCCGTTTGTGCCGCCGCCGGTTCGCTTGGGGCAAGATGAGTTGCGGCACATCCTGGAAACGATGGGCGCTCCGGTAGTTCCGTTATACATGGCCCTGGACCTGGCACCTGCGCTCGATACCGTTCGCGGCGCGCACATCGAGCAAATGCTCGCGGACGCGGGCGTGATCGATGCTCTACTCATAACGTCAGAGACGCGCGATCGGCTGCTCGCGGCCATTCAGGCGGGATCGGTTGCACCTACAGCTGCGGATCGGTGGATCGTTGGCGACGCTGCAGTCCGAAACGCAGTCATTGGGCAACCCGCGGCGAGTGCTGTTGAGAACCTGCTCGTACCCGCGTCCGACCAACTGCCGCCGGAAGTGCTGTCATCCGTCGCCTTACGCGCGACGGACATTGTCTCCTCGACTGAAGGGTCATGGCGGCTCGGCGCGCTCGAAGGATGGACTGGTGCCGCCACAAGCGCGGGCGCGCCACGGTATCTCGGAGCCGAGAACCGGATTCGCGAACGGAATGCTCGACTCGCCGTCCTCGACGCTATGATCGAGCGCCTGAAACATGACATTGAGCGCGAGGAGGCGAGCATCGAACGCCTCGAGCGCCGGATGAAAGCGCTGCAAAAGGCGGGACGAGACGTGCCGGCGCTTTCGGCGATGCGCCTCTACGATGAGACGCGCCAGGCACGGAGGTTGAGCGAGCGGAATGCCGACCGTTTGACGACGGACTTCAACAGCCAGGACATCGCGACGCAGGCTGCTCGCCGCGAGGTGGCGGATGCTGAGCAGATTGTCGAAGGCGCGCTGAAGCCTGTGCCTGAATGTCGTGGACTCACGGCGGAACACGTACGCGGCGTGATTCGCGACACCAAGGCGCTGTTTAAGGACCTGCAGCGCTTCGAGTTCGACGTCGGCCGTCTCGAGCGACATCGCGAGAAGGACGAAGATCTCGCGAAACGGCTTGCTGCGCGCCGCGCTGACCATGCTGATGCAGAGGACCACGAGCGTCGCGCCCTTACCGAGCTGGCCGGTCGCCGCGCCGCTCTCGAGCAGATTCGCAAAGTGATCGAGAGTCCCGAAGTGCGGCGGCTTCAGGAGGATCTCCAGCGCGAGGAACGCCGCGAGATCGAAGCGCAGGCGGAATTGGACCGCCTGCTACCTCAGCTCGGAGGGCTCAAGAATGCCGTGGCTGGCGCAGATAGGCACGAAGCCGAATGCACCGAGCGCGCGATGAAGCGCCAGGCCACGCTTGAGCAACAGACCGTAATTTTGCGGACGGCACTAATTCGATACCCTCAGGCGGACCTGTTGCATGCGAAAGAGGTTTTCGAAGGCGCCGGGGAAGACGGTGGGGCGGTGGGTGCAGCGCGCGACTTGCTTCGTCGGCGTCGCGCCGTCTCCGACATGCGGCGGAACGTCACCTCCGATCGTGATTCGGCATTCCGCGCGCTCACGACCGTGTTCTCTGAGGAGAAGAACCCACTCGCGGTATTCCGTCCGGAATTCTCCGACGTCGATCAACAGATCCGGCTCGTGGAGCAGCGGGAGTCTCGCCTCGTGAATGCGAACGAGTTACACCGTGCGCTGGCTCAAATCCTCGCCGAACAGGAGCAGGTGGCGACGACGCAGGAAAGCGAACTCTATGAGAAGTACTTCCTTGGCGATGTGAGCGTAAGGGTGCGCGAGCGTATCACGGAGGCACAGACGCTCGTGAAGGAGATCGGAGCGACGCTCCAGCGAATGCGGTTGTCGAACGGCGCGCACTTCACGTTGAGCTGGCAGGCGAAGAGTGGGGGTGTGGCCGGTCCGGAGTACAAGCGTCTCGTCAACCTGGTCCGGATGGATCCGGATGCCATGACGGCCCACACGCGGAAGGAAATGATCGATCTCTTCCGGGGGCGGGTCGAGCGCGCCCGTGCCGAGGTGGCGAAAAAGGGCACCGGATCGCTCGCCGACCAGTTCCAGAAGGAGCTCGACTACCGTGCGTGGTTCGAGTTTAAGCTGACATTCGTCAAGATCGACGGGACGGCAATGGCGCTCGAGAAGAATGCATTGAGCAAACTCTCTGGCGGCGAACGCACTCTGGCTCAGGTGCTTCCGTTGCTGTCGGCGGTGCACACCTACTCGAAGAGTGCACGCCTCGACGCCCCGAAGCTGATCTACTTCGACGAGGCGTTCGCCGGCGTCGACGTCGAAAACACCGAAGGAGCGCTCCGCATTCTTTGCGAGCTCGACTTCTCCTGGATCTTCACGAGCGACAAATTCTGGGGCACGTCGAGGCATATCACGGCTGCGTCGACGTACACCCTGACGCCGGTGCGGCAGGCCGTCCTCGCCATGCTGCACATCTGGGACGGGAGCAGAAAACTGACGGAGCGCGATCTTGCCCGGATTGTCGCGAAGCGCGGGCCCTTTCCCGCCGCCCTACCCGTTAATGCCCGAGGTGCTGTCGACGACATCGCAGCCGCGATCCCCGCGGGACGGAATGGGTCGAACAGCGCAGTAGCGTCAAACGATGGCTCCCGATAGCCGAATGTCGATGGCAGACCAGACGGACATTGGGCCACCGTTGTCGCTCGCCGGGAGCATATCGAGCCCGTCCCTGCGCACGTACCTCGCGTCGCGCCCGGCGCTCGCTGACGTCGTGCGTGAAGCAGGACGAAAGATGCGGTCGTACAACGGGCTTTCGGGCGAGGTGCGACTCAAGAACCCGAAAGCAATCGAGGAGGTTCGTGGAATCGGCGCGGAGTTGCACGCGCGTGACACTCGCGTGCGCCTTACCGCGCTGGATCACGCATTCCTCCACCGGACGCAGTTCGCATGCACCCTTCGTGAGGCCGTCGACGCCATTAGCGAGACGCCGCTGGTGCTGCGTCAGGAAGAGCAGAAATGGCGCGAGGCGGCGACGGTATGGATGACAAAAGAGGTGACGTCACGCTGTACGGACCTTGGCCCAGTTGCAGAGATGGTCCAGGCTAAGTGGCGCGAAAGCGATCCCGCTTGGGCGACTGCGCTCGTAGATGCCGCGATGGTCGTTGCATCTGCGACCGAATTGACTAGCGGCGAACCGAATCGCGAACGGTTGCTGAGCCTTCGTGAGCTCTCTGATACTCTTCTGGCGATACGCGCCGCCGCTGCGGCCCGCACGGCGGAGCGACCTTTCATGCTCCCGGTTCTGGCGGAACGACTCACAGGCGATCCGCACGCGCTTGACCCCGACCAACCCGGCGGCCGCGCGTTTCTGTTATTGCTACGACACGTCGGCCGGTCGACCACCGACGGTGACCCGGAGTCCACAACATGCACCGATGCTGAAGGGCGGGCAGGGAGACATGTCGGCCCCACTGCGACCGGTCTAAGCGCCGATGAGCGCGCTGCCCTCTACGCGGCAAACAACGTGGCGATCGACTCCATCTCGTCGACCGTCGCAGTGTGGAACCTGCGTGGTGGCGGTCCTGTGCTTGCTGCCGCCCGCGCGACCGGAATGCCAATCGTGCTCCCGCTTGCGGCATTGGAGGGATTGCCGAGCGACGACCCGCTGCGTGCCGCGCACGATACCATGTGGGTCGTGGAGAACCCGGCAGTGTTTCAGGCACTCATTGAGGCCACTCGGAATCTGCCCTTGGAGCAGCGGCCGACGGTTATCTGTGGAAGCGGATTCCTGAGCCTTGCCGCGCTTCGCCTTATCGACCGGGTGGTCGCTTCGGGCGCGCGGATCCTCTATAGTGGCGACTGGGATGGGAATGGGCTCGCCATCGCACACGGCGCGCTAAAGCGCTGGCCGAAGGCAGTGCGCCTCTGGCGTATGGATCCCGCCCTCGATCCGCACGGACCTGCTGCATCAACGTGGCGAGTCAATAGCGCGGCTACTATGATCGCGCCAGCCGCATGGGGGATGGTGCGTGAACAGCCTCGGTATCAGGAGGCGTGGATCGACGCTCTTATCGCCGATGTTCGTGCTGCGGCTGAATGGATGACTGTGTCCGGATCTACCGGCGTCTAGGCAAGCCGGCTACCGATTTTCTGCTTCTTCCGCGGAGCCCTCGCGTGGAATCCCGCGCTTTGTTCGGAAGTCTGCTCGGAGACTGTTATAGCCGATGGTGCCCGCCGAAGATGGTAGCGGACGCAGCATGCGCCGCGCATTAGCGCTGCCTGGTTCGGCTACCCGTTGTGGTTCGCGTATGCGTATGAGGGTCGACGCGCGCGCTCGAGGGCTCGCTCACGATGCACGTCGTCCTTGGATTTGATCTCGACGGCGCCAGGTAGTTTGACTGGGAGCGACTATGGCACGGGCCGCGTTGCGATGTCAGACCCCTCGCCTATAATCGCGACGTGAACAGCGAGCTCCGCCAACTCGTGTCAGCGCGACTCCGGGCCGACGGTCTTCTGGGCAAGACCGTCGGTGATGCCGTGCTTGCCGGCTGTGAAGGGAAGGACGGTCTCGAGCGTTACCTGAGCGCCGGACAGGTTTCGAGCGCCGCAAGCTCAGCCAGCGCGCCGAAAGCCGCGGAGGCATACCTCGCATCGCTGACGGTCGAAGGCTTCCGCGGCATAGGCCCATCCCAGGTCCTGAAGCTGAATCCGGGGCCGGGCCTGACATTAGTCGTCGGGCGCAACGGCTCTGGAAAGTCAAGTTTCGCTGAAGCCCTCGAAGTTCTCTTCACGGGCGACAGCAAGCGGTGGGCGGAGCGCGCTAAGGTCTGGAAGGATGGCTGGCGCAATCTCCATCACCCGCATCCAACCTCCGTCTCGACTGAGCTGCTTCTCGCCGGGACTGGCCCGGCCGAGGTAATGGCTGTCTGGGACACAGACGCCGACTTCGACGGAGCCTCCACGACGGTTCAGCCGAAGGGCAGGCGGAAGACGTCGCTGAATGAGCTGGGCTGGACGCAAGCGCTCCTCTGGTTTCGGCCGTTCCTTTCGTACAACGAGCTAGGCTCGATGCTAGACGAGGGCCCGTCGAAGTTGTACGACGCGCTGTCGTTGATGCTGGGCCTCGATGACCTGGTGCAGGCACAGACCGCGCTGGCTGACGCCAGAAAGGATCGGCGGAAAGGACTCAAGGAGGCCGAGTCTCAGCGCAAGGAACTCGTAGACAACCTGCAAGCGCTCCTCGCGGAGGCTGAAGACGAGCGCGCCGCGGCGAGCCTCAAGGCCCTGACGTCATCAGACTGGGGATTGGACGCAGTAGAAGTGTTGCTCTCTGGCGCGGCAGCAGGCAGCGATGAAAGCGCGCTCGCCGCTCTGCAACAGGGGGCAGCGCTCCGGGTCCCCGAACAGGAAGACGTGCGCGCTCGCGTCGAAGAACTTCGCGCAGCTGATGGCGCGCTGAAGAAATTCGCAGGCACTGATGCGGAACGCGCAAGAGCCTCAGCGCGCCTCCTCGAGTCGGCACTGGTCTTTCACGAAGGTCACGCGGGAGCCGACTGCCCGATCTGCGGGACCGCAGGTGTTTTGGATTCCGAGTGGACTGCCGCGACAAAGAAGGAAGTGGCTGAACTGAAGAGGCGCGCGACCGAATTAGATCAGGCGCATAGGCGTTTCGAGGCTGGGCGCACCGCTGTCACGGAGCTGATGCAGTTGTCGCGCGACAACTTGATGACGCAGATCGCGAGGCTGGGCGTCGACGGTGTCGAGGCAGCGCGTAAAGCCTGGACGGCCTGGACCGAGGGTGCGCGCATCACCGATGCTACAGAGCTGGCCGCGCACGCGGACAAGCATCACCCCGGGCTCGCTAAGGTCGTCAGCCAGTTGGCGGAAAACTGTTCACGCGAGCTGCAACGAAGGCAGGATCGCTGGAGGCCGCTGGCGGGTAAGCTTGCGAGCTGGCTCCCTTCCGCGCGAGAGGCCTTGGATGGGGCCGGTGTTCTGCCAATCATCAAGGACGCTGAAGACTGGCTCAAGGAAGCGGGAGCAGACATTCGCAACGAGAGATTTGCTCCGATCGCGGACAGAGCGACAGCAGTGTGGCAACTCCTGCGACAGAACAGCAACGTCGAGCTGGGTCAGGTCCAACTGACAGGCACTGGTCCCGCGCGTCGCGTCAGCCTCGATGTGACCGTCGATGGCGTCGCCGGCGCAGCGCTAGGCGTGATGAGCCAGGGGGAACTCCACTCGCTGGCACTAAGCCTCTTTCTTCCCCGCGCCACTTTGACCGAAAGCCCATTCAGGTTCGTGGTAATCGACGACCCCGTACAGTCCATGGATCCGGCCCGTGTGGACGGACTGGCTCGTGTACTGGAGGACGTTGCACGAACTCGGCAGGTCATCGTGTTCACGCATGATGATCGGCTGTCAGAGGCTGTTCGTCGGCTGCGCATATCCGCTACGCAGCTTGGTGTGACCCGGCGTCCGGAGTCTGTGGTGGAAGTGCGGACGTTGCTCGATCCGGTAAAGGGGAACGTTGAAGACGCGCTTGCGCTCGTCCAGACTGCGGAGCTTCCGCGCGACGTTATGCAACGTGTCGTGCCGGGCTTCTGTCGGGCGGCGCTAGAGGCAGCGTTCATGGAGTTATTTCGGCGCCGGCGACTCGGAGCGGGTGAGGCTCACGAGGAAGTGGAGCGAGAGCTGACCTCCGCTGGGACTCTCACGACGTTGGCAGCGCTCGCTCTCTTCGACGACCGGGACAAGGGCGGAGACGTAATGCGCCGGCTCAACCAGTTCGGATCTTGGGCCGGCGATGTGTTCGTGCAGAGCAACAAGGGAGCGCACGGCACAGGCGTTGACGACTTGCGCAAGCTTGTTCGCAGCACCGAATCACTCTGTGAGAAGATTCGTGAACTCAAGTAAGCTGCGTTCGCTCCTCGATGCCGCGCAGAAGATGTTACGTCCTGATCCATATACGGCCGGCATGTGGCCGCGCGGAGCCGCGTTACTCACGCGCCAAGCAATCGAGCAAGCCCTCGACAATCTGTGGCTGCAGCGAGCTGCCGGAGTGGAGAACTGCTCAATGCGCGCGCAGCTGCTGTGTCTCGGTCACTATCTGCGGCCAAGGGACCTCACTGATCGGGTGACGTATGCGTGGTTAGGATTGAGCCGCGCCTGTCATCATCACGCGTACGAGCTACCGCCCACAGCCGCAGAGCTTCATGGCTGGATGGCGACGGCACACAGCCTCATCGACGCGATCGGCGAGAAATCGACCAAATAGCGTTGCCAAGAGAGAACGATGCAGACCGTAGCGCCGGATTTCGATCTAAATGTCGAGAAAGTCCTTGACGACTGGGGAGCCGAGCATGCCATTCGCGAGATCATCGCCAATGCTCTGGATGAGCAGGCGCTCACCGGCAGCCGGCCCGTCGAAATCAGGAAGAACGACTCGACGAGCTGGACCATTCGCGACTACGGTCGCGGGCTGCGTTATGTCCACCTGACGCAAAACGAGAACGCCGAGAAGCTGGACCGAGAAAGCGAGGTGATCGGACGCTTTGGCGTGGGACTCAAGGACGCGCTGGCGGTCCTCGACCGGCGCGGCATTGGTGTCGTGCTGCGATCTGGACATGGGGACATCATGCTGGCGCACCGGCCCAAGGCAGAGTTCTCCGATGTCGAGACACTGCATGCCCGCGTGCTACCGCCGTCCGATCCAAAGCTCCTCGGCACAGAGGTAGTGCTGACGAACGTAAGCGAAGCGACGATCGCCGCCGCGAAGAGGTTCTTCCTTCGATTTGCCGAAGAAGAAGTGCTCGATACGACGAAAGTCGGTCAGATCCTGAGCCGAAGGAGTGGGGAGGCGGCCTGCATCTACGTCAAGGGACTGATCGTCGCCCATGAACCCGACTTTGCATTCAGCTACAACATCACGGCGCTCACGAAGCAGATGCGCAAGGCCTTGAACCGGGAGCGCACGAACGTCGGCCGGTCAGCGTACAGCGAACGCGTGAAAGCGATGCTTCTTGCCTCCGAGTCGCCATCAGTCGCTGAAGTGCTTGCGCATGATCTGAACAACCTGGCGTCTGGGCTGAGTCGAGACGAAGTCCGTTCGTGGAGCGAGGTCGGCGTTCGGGCATGTCAAATCCTCAACGCATCCCGCAACGTGGTGTTCGTTACCGCTGACGAACTAGTCTCTGAGAAAGAGATGGTTGATCGTGCGCTGATCGAAGGCCGTGAAGTGATAACGGTGCCGGCTACGATCGCGAGTAAGCTTGGCTCCACGGTGGACTTGCAGGGAAAGCCACTGCAGTCCTTGCAGCAGTTTGCCCATGACTGGTCTGCGTCCGTCGAGTACAAGTTCGTTCCAGAAGCGGATCTGACCAGCGTGGAACGTGCGGTCTTTGCGCGCTGGCGTGAGATTGCCGACCTCGATGGCGGCATACCGAGCGCAGTGAAGGAAGTGTTGATCTCTGAGACGATGCGACCATCGACGACCGAAGGAATGAACCCTGCCGGTCTTTGGGAGCGCTCGTCGGGGCGAATCATCATTCATCGCCAACAGCTTCGCACTCTGGAGAGATTCGCGGGCACGCTACTGCATGAACTAGTGCATGCGCGCTGGAACCAAAGCGATGTGTCACGGGAGTTTGAGCTGTCGCTAACGAACACAATCGGCCGCATCGCCAACATCGTGCTCCGTCCCAACGTTTAGCGCGCTAAAGCGGCTCCTCCAAAAACAACTCCGAAGAAACCCAGGAACCCAAGGGGTCTGCCTAGAACGCCCGCAATCGATTGGCGTCGATTGGAACTGTGGCGACATTTCGCCGCGTGCCGGCGCGCCGCCAATACGAAGGTTCGCGAAGCCAGCGTTCTGCTCGAACCACGCCTTTGCGTTGAAACTGACGCTCTACCCCGGGCCAGATTCGGGGTCTCACGCCTACTTGCGACAACGCGGGCCACGAGGGCGCTTGAAAGGCACTCTTTCTGACCGTCACACCAAAACACATATCGGTGGCTGCTGCTCGCTGACCGCACACCTTCCATCGAGATCACCGACTCGC
>Ga0187893_10010357_pt1 | contig 13943 bp, 10 predicted proteins | sample MA1701074metaG_FD_139574 | JGI IMG/M metagenome (GOLD analysis project Ga0187893, IMG submission 139574) | White microbial mat communities from a basaltic lava cave in the Kipuka Kanohina Cave System on the Island of Hawaii, USA - MA170107-4 metaG ...
CCACGGATCGACGGAGGCCTCGAGGTTGCGGATCACCGCACGCAGGCGTACGAGATTCCGCATCAGGCGTCGGCGCTCGGGCGTTGATGGTGTTGCGCCGAGCACAGCCACCGGAAAACCATCGGCAAGGGTCTCCAATCGTCGCGCACCGGGAGCAAGCGCAGCGGGAACGCGATCCGAGGCGCCGCGCAATTGAATTGCCAGCTCGGAAACCAAACGATCGCGGGCGATGTTGGCCGTGGCCTGGGCGCAGGTGGCGAATGCGGGCATCAAGCTGGCCAGATTCACGGGATCGAGGCGCTGGATGGTTGCATCCACCAAGGTCGCGAGCGCGGTGTCGAGATCGCCCGGGTTGTCCAGCTTGGAAGCGAGTCGTTCGAGGGAGGATCGTACACGGTCGATGAGATCGATGGCCGAACGTACCTCGTCGATGATTGCGGTGAGGCCTTCGAACGCCTGATCGAGCCCGCTGACTTCCATCACGTGATCGATCGCGTCCTGTAAGGCCGCGCGTACCGGTTCCATCAGACGATCGGGTGCGAGGTTGGCGAGGCCTTCGGATAGCGTTCGATAGCCATCCTCGAGCGGCCCCAGGAACTCGTCGGGATCGACGACGTGGATGTGGTTGCGGAGCTGGGATAGTGCCTGTTCGACCTGAGCGAGCAGCTGCGAGGGACGAAATCCGTCGAGCGTGGAGACGATTTCCTGAAATGGCGCCTCGATATTTTCGCCCACGAGCTGCGACGGACGGAAACTGTCCAGGCGTGCCTCGAGCTGGCCGAGTGCACCGTCCACTTCACGCAACAGGGCCACAGGACCTTCTGCGAGCGCGGTTTGAGCCGTGCTCAACAGTGGTTCGGCCACCTCTGCTTTGATGTCGACATTGGTCACGGCATCCACGGCTTGCCGCAACATCGGTTTGGCATCGTCGGGAATCACGGCTGGATCGATCGCCGACATCACTTCCTCGATGCCAGCCATGATGGAGATGCTGCTATCCGCTGCCGGTGTCAGATCGAAGCTGCGGATCACGTCGGCTGCGCCCTGGAGGGCATGGGTTACCTCTTGCAGCGGCCCCATGACCTCGGGTGCTGCCAGGATGTCTGCGATCGTACGAACTGCTTGCTCGACCTGGTTCTTGATGGCCTCGGGATTGAACAATTCGACGGCGTTCGAGACTTCGTTCACGGCAGTATCGATCGCGCCGCGTAGAGCCTCGAGCGCGGGCTGGATCTCGCCGTTTACGAAACCGCCGATCATCTCGGGAACAGCTTCGAGGGCATCGTGAATATCCTGTAAGTGAACCGCCGCAACCACGGCGTCGAGGCCATCACGCAGGGGTGTCACGGCCGTTCGTACGGCGTTTTCGACAGTGGTGAACGCGCCGTTGATGGCCGTCAGGGCATCGTCGACGGCTTGTCGGATCTCGTCGATCGGACCAGTGATTGACGATAGATCGAAACCTTTGATGGCGGCGACGGCGGGTGCGAGAGGATTGGGGTCGGCTGTCGGGACTGCATCGAGCAGGCGTTCGACGAAGGTTTCCACCGTTCCGCCTTCGTAAGCACCGTGTATGGCACGAATCACGCGCACGAGCTCGCGTTCGAGACGGAGCGGAAGTTGTCTGAATCCGAGCAGCGCTCCATCTTCGAGATCGAGTGCGCGACACAATTGCTCGAGTTGGTCGAGTTGGCTCTCGAAGGTCAGCAGATCCGCACCCGATGGCAATTGACCGCGCACCACACCATGGCCCATGCGTTCGAACACGGGTGTCAGTTCATTGCTGGCGGTGGTCAGGATGGTCGTAACGCTTCCGGCAAGAGTTGCAGCATCGATCACGGGCTGGGCCACACGTGTGCGCGGAGTTGCCAATAGGATTGCGGCAGCGTCCAACGTGGTCCGTAACGAGGCGGTCAACTGTGACGGCGTCATGGTTTCCCACGTCTGGATGGTCGCGAGCGACTCCAGTACTTCGGCCAAAATTGGAAAGGGCGGCTGCTTGGCCTGTGCTTTGAGCCATGGGCCAGCGGCTCGCCGTATCAAATCGAGGAGTTTCGTGGCGTCGAGATGCACGCCGAAGTCGTCGAGCGCGGTTTCGAAGTCACTGAACGCCGAACGCACCACGTCGAAGTCGATGCTCGAATCCTCGGCAAACAAGCCGGGAAACGCCTGTTCACCGCGAGAAAACCGCTCGGTCACCAGCTCACCGATCCGTCGGAACAAGTCGAATGCGGCCGTCACGGACACGGTTGCCGACGCCGTGATCGAAAGTCCAGTCAACTCACGTAGTGGTGTGAGTAGTGGTTCGAACGCAGCACCGATATTCAGTGGTAAAGAACCACCTAGCTCGCCAAGCCCACTGCCGAGACTGCCGAGGCCGTCGAGTCCCGCGGGTGTTGGAGGATTGGCCAGTGAAGCGAGCAGCTCGCCGAGCTCGCTCGGACCGGAAACGAGCGCCGACACGGTGCCGCCCAGGCCCCCGAGCTGAGCCACAGGACCCGAAACAATCGCGTTCAGATCGAGACCTTCAATCGCGGCGTCGAGCTGTACCAAAAGACCCATGTGTTCATGCCCCCCACGGGTTGTACGAAAAAACGACGTCGGTGATCCGAAGATTCAGATCACGTCGGCATGAAAACGACAAGTCGACGTATTCGCCGGCCTCGCGTACGCGACCGAGCGGATCATCGTCTCCGTTGTTGCGGCCGAGCAGCGTCACGCCCTGTTCTCGGAACGACGCCGGCAGCGGGCCCGAGCCGTGCGCCGAAACGCCGAGCAGATCGGTGGCCAAGGTATCGGGTGGCCAAGCGACCAGGATGGGTGCGGGAGCAGGCTCGCCCGTGCGATCATCGATCTCGTCCACGTGGAGTTGGGCGACAGGGATACCGTCATGGCGAGACCACGTGGCGCCGTCGTCCAGCGAATGCAATACCGCAAGGCCGGCGGCTCCGATCGCTGGCGTGGTGTACCACCACAACGAGCCGCGCGTGATCTCGACCATGACGTAATAACCGTTGGCGTGGGGCGATACCCCGGCTTCGAACGGCAGTTCCGCCTGCAGCCAAGCAGCCTGAGGACGAGCTTCCAGTGACGCCGACACAGGTGTACCCCGTCGTGATCCAATCTGGGTGGGATCACCCGCGCAGATCGAGATCAACACTTCGGTGGGTGCGTCGGCCCGCGCAAAGATCCCCACGCGTCGAAGCGGCAGGCCACGTTCGACACCGGTCAGCGGGATAAAGCGTGCCAATCGGCGACCAGGTTGCAGACGCACACCCGCCCGCGACGAAACGAGCTGTGGCTCACACGCATCGACCAGTCGTGCTGGACCAAAGGTGCCATCGAGGGTGGTGGTGAATGCCTTGGGCCGAAGGCCCGGAGGTACGTGCACCCGTACAGACTTGGGGGCACCCATCAATTCCACCGCCGTACCTTCGGGGAAGGGTGTACGCACGTATTCACCGGCGAGGGAAAGGGTCAAGACTTCGATGGTCCCCGCGGATTGGGAATCGACGCGCAGGTCGAGCGTGACGTCGGTAGCCGTACTTGCCGTTTCGAGATAGCGGGGTGCCAGCAATGCGCGAGCCACGGGAGTGAAATCGATGCTCGATGTTTCCACAGCCAACGCTCCGGGAAATTCGGCCACCGCCGAAGCCGATGAACCATCGATGGCTTCCACCTTGAGACCGGTGGGAGGGGTCGACCACGTGGCGCGGATCGTGGTTGCTGACCAATTCACGAGCGCAAGTTCGTTGGGTAGTCCGCCGTCTTCGGTCACTCGACCCACGACAATCTCGATGTGTCGCAGATCGAGTCCGGGCGAGCAAGTGAGGCTGGCTCGCCCCTTGCCGTCGGAGATCGCGAGCGTGACGGTACCACCGGCCAGCGCAGGTCCGTACAAGGCGGCGCCCTGTCCTGGCATCGCGATGCTGGGAAACGCGGCGACAGGAGGACGACTGGAACCCGTGGCCGCGCGCACCATGATGTGCAATGCATCGCCGCCGCCACCGTTTTGCTGAAAATACACTTGGCCTTCGGCATCGCGACCCCATACGAGGTGCGTCGTACTTCCGCCGCCATTGGCATAGAGGACTCGTGCGGTGTTGCTCTCGGCGGGAGCTTCGATTTCGAGGCCCAGCAGCTCTACCGTGATGAGCTGTCCTGTCCGCGGATCGCTCGACTCCGATCCCAATCCGATCGTATGCGCCTGAGTCATCGAGGTCGCCGCGACTTCGACGGGCGACTGCGCGACTGCCCGGCCACGAAGGTCGAGCCGCGCTCGTTCGACGCGGAGTGCGTCCATACCAGGCAAATAAGGGATCGCCACCGGGATCGTGGCGGTCGATGTCTCGGGGGTGAACTCGAGCATGAGCAGCGGGGTAAGGAATATGGCCAAAGGTTCGGTGCGAAGCACTGGCATGCCACCGAGCATTTGGTCGACGGACAAGATCATGCCGTGACCTCCACTGCGACCTCGCCAAGGTGAACTCGCGTTGCACCTTCGCGCTCGTACGAAAGATCGATGTGTGCCTCGGCTCGTCCCGCTACCGTTGCGGGCGCGCGATAGATCACAGGAAACACGCCGGTTTCACTCTGGGCGTATGCTCTTCCGATTCCCGTCGGCGAAGCGATGCCGCCGATGAGCACGCCGGGAGGCGACGCACCACGCAATTGTGCGTGCACGTGACCGCTACCGAATGGTGGTGTGACCTCACCCGGGGCGCGGGACTCGAGTGCGCGCACATCGAGACGAACCGGAATCTCGATTTCGGTGCCCTCGCGAGCGACGAGACCCTGCGGCAGCATGATTGGCAGCACGGCCACGCGCACTGGAATCCGGCGAATCGCGTCGCCAATCTGTTCGATGCCCGCTGGCCAGAAGCGACCAACGAAGCGATAGCGCACTTCCATCATGCCCGCGGAGGCGTCCTCGGGCTCGGCGAAGCCGAGCAGACGAAAACCGTCGAGCTCGAAACCCTGATCGGTCGGCAACTCGAACGCGTGGCCGCGCCGCACCTCGCCTTCCGCGAGCGCAGGCAGCACGCGATCGAGCGCGGTCAGAAGGCGTTGGCGCCGTTGAGCCGCATTCGCTCGGGCTCCGATCCTCAGCGTAAGCAACACGTCACCCGCTACATGCAACGTAGTTCGCAATCGAAGTTCGGATCGTGGACCGATTCGATCGCGATCATCGTCACCAAACTCGACGTCGGTCGTCACGTTCGTGATTCGTGGTGCGACCTGAACGGTATTGACCTGCGCAGTGCCATCGAGTGTGCGCAATACCGCGATGCCGGAGACCGCCGCCAATCGGTCGGCCAACAGGTCGGTCAGTCGATCCTCGAACTCCCGGAACACGTCGATGGCCTACCGTATGACAACGTCTCGACCGCCCGGGCGCAGGCGGGCAAGTGTGGCTTCCGTGGTGTTGAGTCGCGTACCCAGCGATCCGATCATCGTGGTGTTGTCGCGCAGCTGGTTGGATAGATTCACGTTTTGCTGTTCGAGCAAGGATAGTCGAGTTTCAGTCTTGCCCAGCTCGGCGACTCGCGATTCGAGCGGTGCTATTCGATCGTTGACGCCGGTCACCTCCGTGCGCAACAACGTGACGTCGCTGGACAGCGCGTCGACGCGAGTGGAGAGCGTGGACAAGTTCCGGAGCGATCCCTCCAACGACGTCGTGCGCCGTTCCAGCTCGGCAATGCCTGCAATGCCGCCTTCGGTCTTTAGCAGGCGGCCCTCGATATCGGTTTGCCAGGCGACATCGAGCGTGGGCCGGGCTGCAAGCGCGTCGACAGTCGTTTGCAGTTTCGTGGTGGTTTGTTCGAGCATCGGCAAGCGAGTCTCGATACGGACCGTGGCGTCGCGCGTCTCGGCCACAGAAACCTCGAGCGTTCCGAGACGCTGGGTAGTGGCATCTTGCGTAGCACGAACAGTGCGCACGTCGCCCTCCAATACAGACACGCGATCCGCAACCTGCTGCGGCGAAGGCCCCTCGAACAAACGATTGAGTGGGGCTTCGACGACCGAGCGCCACGTGGTCGTCAGTGCCAGGTCTCGTTCCAACGATGGAATGCGCGTGCCGAAGTCGTCGAGGCGGGCCTCGGCTTCGGTCGCTCGGTTCGTCAGCTCTGCGATCGCTGTCGTGTTCGTCGTCAGCGCCGTCGTGATGGTATCGACCCGTGTCGAGAGATCGCGTAATGCGGTGCCATCGCGTTCCAGTGCTCCGAGCCGGGTATTGGCATCGCTCGAAACACGTTCGACAGTGCCTGCCAACGCAGTGATACGGACGTCAGCGGAGCCGAGCCGCTGCGACAGCTCATCGATCGTGGTCACTTGACTTTCAACGCCAGCAACGCGCGTCTCGAGGCTCGAGATCCGTGATACCTGCGAGGTCAGTGATACGGTACGTTGATCGATTTCGCCGAGACGTGTGTCGATGGTCGCCTGACTACCTTCCACGGTGGTAACCCGCTGCACTTGCACGGTCACGCTTTCAGCGAGTTGGTCGGCGCGGATGCGCTGGCCATCGAGCTCGGTGTCGAGCGCAACCAGTGAGCTCGTCACTGCAGCCAGCTGCGGGGAGGTGCGGGCATCGACCAGCGTTCCCACGTGACCGGTGACGACGACGTCCTGCCAGACCGCGTCGGCCCGCAGCTGTTCGCGCACCGCGGCGGCTAGCTCCGCGTCCGAGACACCGCCGCGTGACAACTCTTCGATCCGTACTTCTAGATCACGGTACCGGCCGATGGAACCGTCGCTCGTCAGCAGGTTGTCACGCAAGCGTTCGAGCACGCTAACGCGGGTGCCAAGGCCTGCAACGACCTCAGCATCGATCGTTCGGGTCAGCGCCAGCGTTTGCTCGAGTTGTTGCGACAGGCCGCTGAACTGACCTCGAAGATCCGTGACGTCGTCGCCGACGGTCCGTATCGCCTCGATTCGTTCGGTGAGCGTGACGAGCTGTCTATCGCGGGCCAACGCACGCGTGCGTTGCCCGTCGAGCTCCTCCTGCAAGCGACGAACCTCGAGCTGATAATCCTCGGCAAGCTTCAGCGCCCGTTCGAGCCTGGTCTCGAGGCCCCTGATGTCTGCCGCCGATTCTGGTCCGGTGCCTCCCTTGGTGAGCAACTCGCGAGTGCGAGGCTCGAACCATGTCAGGTCGGCCTCGCCTGCATGGTCGTGATCTGCCGCAGCAAAGCCAGAAGCGAGCTGATCGTCGGCTCGCCGTTCCTGTTGGCCACCGAGCCGCGCGAGCGACAGCACCGCGTCGACGACGCGGTTCCAATCCTCCGAGCGCACAGGTTCGCCACGCTCCTTCGCCCGCAAGGGCGTCAGCGCATCCACGATGTCGCTGATGGTTCGCAGGGTCTCGACGGTTGCCATGGTTCACCTCATCTCCATGTCAGCGCTTGAGGGCTACGTTGACGGCCCTTTGGCCGGCCGTCGAATCGACCTTACGCAGCTTTTCGAGCTCGGCCCCGTAACTCTTGGCCGGCGTGGTGCGGCTCATTTCACGCGTCTTCTCACGCGTCTCGGCGACCTTGGTACGGGCGGGTTCAGGCGCATCGTCGACCGGCAGCTTGTCGAACTCGGCTTCGAGCTCTTCGCCGACCCGCTTGAGACGTTTGGTGTAGATCGACGGATCATCGGACGCCACTTCGTCGAGCTTGCCAACGATTTCGGCCATGCGACGTCGTTGGTCGTCGGTCGTGCTGGGAATCTCGTCCAGTGTGTCGTCGATTTGCCTGCGGAGCGCGAGCTTTTGGATTTCGCGTTGTAACTCGACGACCGTGCGACCGAACACATCGAAGAATCGCTCGATGTTTCGCTGGATCTCGTCGAGCTTCTCGATGATTTCCGGGTGATCGTGACCGATCGGAGACAGCTTTTGCGATAAATCGCGTGCAGTCTTGGCGACGTCGGCGACCGTCACGGCGAGCTCGTTCCAATCCGTTGCGAAAATCGGTTGGCCGGCCACTTTGTTAGCCTGGCGGTTGGCAGTGTCGGCAGCCTCGTCGAGGCGGGCCTGTTCGGGGCTGATGTCCTCGTCGGTAATGTCACGTACTGGCGTGTTCGAGAAGATATCGGTGGGGATTCGGATCGGCACGAACGTCGGTCGGTCCGGCAACACGCGGATCGGTCGGTCGATCACTGCGTGAAGAAGGTTGGGGTGGAGTACCTGTACCCGGTAAGCACCGGCCGGCAGGTTGTTGATCCGTACGGTACCGTCGAGGTAGGGCGTGGTGGTGTGTTCCTTACCCGAGATTTGATCGATCACCTTGACCTGCAGATCGCGATTGATCTGGGGGGGGGTGTTGAGCTGCATGTTGAGAAACTGCATTGTCTATCCTCCGTAAGGGATCGAGATCTCCCAGTACAATGAAAGCTCGTGTTCGCGCCGTTTGGGGATCGGTTCGAATACGACACGGTTGTAGATCCGTGCGAGACTCAGCCCATCTTCGGCGAGCACACCTAGCGCCGCTTCGCCGATGTCGGCCGCCACCTGGGTTTCATCGAGCGGTGCACCCATTCCGGGTGCCAGCACCGAGCGAAATCGCAGCTTGATCTGAAAATCATCGGACGCGACCTGAGGTTCCGCGTCCGTGATGGTGAGCGGTTGGGCCACGTTGCCGATCACGGGTGTACCATCGATGGCGATCGTCAAGCTCGTGCGTTCGTAAGGCGGCGCCGATGGCTCGGGGTCGATGCCGACCGCCACTGCATTGATTGGCGTCGAAGCTCGCCCCGATAACAAATCGGCAATGAGCTCGGCCCCACTGCGGAGCACCGTATTGTGAGCCTCGCGACGGCAGATCACCGGCCCGCCGGGCTCACGCAACTCGGCAATGAGCGATCCTGTGATGGTGTTGGGTGTTGGCATGGGGCTACTCGTAGCGGGCACTGTCCATGGTGGTGACATCGAACAGAGCGCCGAGTGCTTCGAGTGCAGCCGTGACTTCGGCTTGCTCGTCGTACTCGGGCAAGGGAACGGTGACGAGATCTTCAGTATATGCAGCCTCGACAAATTGCCAGCGTTGCACATGGCCGTCGACGGCCGCGGCCCGCAAGCGAGTCACGGTCACATCGAGCAACTCGAGTAGACGGTCGAGCTCGGCCTCGGCGGTTGGTGAAGGTGCTTCGCGGAGCACCACCGCGGTAGGCACGTCGACTCGGAAACGAGCGGGCTCGAATTCGTCCCACCACAGGTCGGCAATCGCTGCTGGCTGCTGGTGGAACAACGATGTGCCGAAACGCGTGCCGATACTTGGGTCATCGCCGGCGAATACACCTTGCACGACCTCCGTGGTGGGTGCCTGAAAGCCGGCACCATCAAAACCGGGGGCGTCGTAGATGCCCAGGCATACGAACCACAGGTCGTTCGTCCCCGGACGCAAACGCAATGGTCGGGGAGGATTGTCTGCAGCACTGCGAGCAAGTGGCGTACCCGGTACGAAGTTTCGCGTGGTAATCAGCCGGTCGGTCACGTCGCGACCACGATGGCGTGCGACCAGCCGCTCACCATGTAGACGCAACGACAGCTCTTCACCGCAGTGCAGTAGACCGAGGTAGGTCAAGAGATCGCCGGTGGTGAGATTGACCAAGGTCGGCACCGACGTTCGGTGATCACGAACGCCGCGGATCGTGCCGAGCACAGCCGTGTCTTCCACCCCACCATGATCGCAAGTGAAGCGATCCAGTGGTTTGAGCCGGCCATGACGTTCGAGCAGCGCCATGCTGCGCCGGCGTCGGACTGGAAACTCGCGCAGACGAACACGGCCTGCCTGCACTCCGCGATTCGAGTTTTGCGCGCGAATGATCGCGAGACTGTCGAGCCCCTGGGCTAGCACGCGTTCTACGGCCGCGACGATCTCACGAGGCGTCACGGCTCCACGCAACAGCGCCGCGATGGTGGCTTTGAGCCGTGTGCGGTATAGCGGTAGGTCTTCCCACGGCGCGGCATCGACGTCGAACAACGCACCCAGCTTCTCGGCATCGTCGCGAGCGAACGTGGTGTCGATCCAATGGGCGCGTTGCACCCGATCCATGTCCTGATCGAACTCGGTCAGCACGACCGCGATGATCGACATCAGATCGTGCAGACGCGAACCACTTTCGATGCGCCATAGCGGAGGCAGGCGCTCGAGCATGCCGTCGAGCCTGTTCATCCTGCACCTCCGGGCTGGTGCAAGTCCACGCGGCGCAGCACCAACGAGATGCCCGCGGGCATCGGCCAGCTTTCACCATTGCGCACTTCTTGGAACGATCCGTCTTCGCGTTCGAACGCCAACAAGGTTTCCTGGGCATCTGCCACGAATCGTGCTGTCGTGGGATCGTTTCCGGGTTCTCGTATGGTCGAAAGCACGGCCGAAAATGCGATCGGATTGCCGGGCACCGCCGTGTCGAGCAACGTCTGTAAGCGGGTGCGTATGTCAGACTCGAGCTCAGTCGTGGGCTGCCGGGCAATGGACAGTGCAAGATCGAGGTCGACGAACACGAGGGCGATGCCGGTTGGGCCGGTCTCATCGTAGGTCGGCGGCAGAAATGTCACTGGTGGATCTGCTGGACGGGCAACTTTACCTGCCTCCAACGTGAAACTGTCGCCCGATTCCGCCGCACCATCGCGTGTGATCGTCAAGGTTGCGTCGACGATGCGATCGTCGGATAGGATGAGTGACAGGACTCTGGCTCGACGCACCGTGCCACCGGGTGATAGGCCCGCGGCGTATTCGGACAGCCGCGTTGATACGCCATCTTCGATCTCGCGCACGACCGACGTGGGTAGCGAGGTGCCGGCAAGCCGCAATCCTGCTTGGAATCCCAAGGTAATGCCCGTAGCCCACGCGCGTGCGATGTAGATGCCAGCGGGCCGTAGACGATCGATGACTTGATCGACTTGACTGCGGCGAAACGGATTGTCCTCGCTAAGCGCGACATCCACCCGCAACATGCCAGGTCGTGGTACCGGACCGGTATCGGTGCCATCCCATTCGGCCAGGCTCACGCCGGACACGAACGGCAAGCTCTCGAGTCCAAAGCGAATCGCATCGAGCGTGCCCTTGCCGGTGGCGTGGACAGCCCGTCGCGCGCGTGAAGCCAGTTGTTCGTCGTCTTCTTCGTCGCGAGCAGTGAAGCTGGGTTCGTCGTTGGTCACCCGATCGACGCCAGCGATCGCTCGCTCGAGCACGTTGAGCCCACCGGCATCGACCAAGCCCGTCTCGCGCGCTTCACCGTGAACCCATACCTCCACCGCGCCTTGGTTGGGCAACAACGTCGCCTCTTGCGAGGTCAGGTACCGCGCCTTGCCCCCGTCCGTGACAGCAGTCTCGGCCGGGATCGTCACGGTGCCCGGTGATCCAGGACGCCGCGTAAATCGGACCTTGCCCACCGGGTGCCCACGTCGCAATCGCTGCACGTCGAGCAACGCGACCACCTTGTCGAGATTGCCTCCCTTGGCAGACTCGACGAACGCAGACTCGTAAACTCGCTGCAATTGCAAGTACTGCGTTGCCATCTCTCGTGCCGCCGTCTCGAGCAGCGTTCGCACCACGCTGCCGACCGAAAGATCCGTGAGGGGCGTGGCTTTGGTGCGAAGTGGGTAGTAGTTGACCGTGAGCCGCGAACCTGGGGCCGGTTGTCGCCTACGATTGGTGAACCGTATCGCCACCAAATCGTGTGGATTGTCTTCGGTGCCGACCAGCTCGAAATCACGTTCGGTGAAGCGATAGGGTTTACGTTCCTCACCGACTTGGAGCTCGCCCTCGAGATGGCTGATGCGGCGCACCGGTGCGTTGCGCAACGACATTCGCGCCAGGCCACCTTCGGGAACCTCATGAACTTCGGCGACCGTACCCTGCGTCAGCAAGGTCAGCAGATCGCGCACGAGGTCCGGATAAGGTCGTTCGAGATTCATAGGTCGATTTCGATCGCCACTGCCAGAGGATCGACAATGCCGGGTGCCACTGGCCGTACACTGAGCCCGATCAGGATGCGATCCGACACGGCAGCGTGTGGACGAACATCGAGCTCGAGCACCTCGGCCACCCGTCGTTCTTCGGACAACGCCTGTAGCACGAACGAGCGCGCTCGCAGGCGGTTGCCTGGCGTGTTGGGTTCGCCGATGAGCTCGTGCAAGCGACTGCCGTAGCTCGCGTGCCCCAAGTCTCGTAGCGAGCCCTTGGGCGTGAGCAGCCGCAATACCAATGCTTGGCGCAGACAATCACGACTAGCGGCGATGTCGAGATCGACGGTCTCGTCGAGGTAGGCCGGTTGCCGCGGAACGGTCGTCAAGTCGACAGTAGTGAAATCATCGGCGGCGTAGTGCGGTACGAGCAGCAGGTCGACACCCAGATCCTCACGTTTCGGTTCGACGCGCACGTTCAACCTCCCACCAACACGGTGCCGCCACCGACGATCGTGCCCACCGGTGCGTCGGTGGGATCGTTGCAAGTTTTCACCACGTCGCCCACGCGTGCGACACCCTTGCCCCCGACCTTGACGGTTGCGCTGCCCTTCAGCACCGTGCCCTTGTCTGCTGGTGGCGTTTGAAACGATGTACCGGGTGGCGTGGCAATATGCGCAGGCTGGTTGGTAGCTGTGCTGTCCACGGTGGCCACCGCCTTACCGCCGACCTTGACCGACGAGGACAGGGCGCCGTCGAGTTTGCCCGCGAACGGATGGGGCAGCGGCGTAGGTACCGGGCCACCAGCGGTGGGCACCATCACGATGTGGATGTCGACCGCGATCACGCTATCGTTTTGTTTGGCGATTGGAGCACCCATCAATTGATCTCCACGGTTTGGCCGTTGACCTTGATCTGAGTGTCGGACTCGATCGCGACCTTGTTGGCCTTGAGCGTTAGCGTGCCCTTGGATTCCAGCGTCAAGTCACCGTCCTGAGCCAAAATGATCGACGTGCCCCCACCACTGACCTCCACGGTCCCGTCCGACGACGATCCGTGGGCGAGCTTGACCTGAACGCCACCAGCAGCGAGCTGAATCTCGCCTTCCTTGATCGTGACCTTGGCGTCGGAATCCCCACCGAGCGCGATCTCGACGGTACGCTCGCCGGAAGTACCGAGCACACTGACTTTGATGGCGTCGGTGTCGGGATCGTCGGCGTCGCCGGGCCACGATAACTTGATCTCGTCACGCACGAACTCGGGTGGCCGACGTTTCTCGCTGTAGACCTGCCCCACGACGACAGCCGAAGCGAGATCTCCGCGCGGAAACAGCACCAAGACCACATCGCCGACACGCGGAAGTGCAGCGAGGCCGGTGAGGCCGACCATCACCGGAACACGCGGGATCGAAAGCGCGGTGTCCTTGAGCTGAATGCTGACCGAGAGAGTGTCGTCGCCGTCTTCACCATCGAATACCGATGTCACGACTGCCAGCTCGCACGCGGGATAGCGATGAAGCTCGTGTCGAGCAATCGCTTTCACCACATCCACCACGCGGCTCAAAACAACCCTCCCAATCCGGCCGAGTCCGTCTGGCCGGTACACCAAACGTCCGAGCGTGCACCAGTGCGTGCCGAGAACACGTGCATCACTTGGTGCACGCGACATTCGCTCACACCAACGTGGTCCGGGACGTCCTCGAGCTGCACGCGAGCTCCAGGCGCGAGCTTGGGCAACAGCCATGTACGCATGCGTACCTGTGCGAGCCCATCACCGACGCGCGAGCTCCAAGCGGTGCCGGCGGTAGTGGCATCGTCTCTGCTGCGCAAGCGCGGCAGCGTTCGGCGTCGCGTTTCGGGTCCCGGCGTCTCACCACCGCCGAGAAAATCAGTGATGACCCACAATGCTTTGCTGTCGCCGGCCGCTTGCGCTCCTTCGCCAACGACCGTTCGCGAGATCGCATCGGGAGCCGCACCCATGGTTCGCACATCGACGAGCTCGCGACCGTAACGTAGCGCGACGTCCTGTCCTGGTCCCTGGGCGGACA
>Ga0187893_10010358_pt1 | contig 13941 bp, 12 predicted proteins | sample MA1701074metaG_FD_139574 | JGI IMG/M metagenome (GOLD analysis project Ga0187893, IMG submission 139574) | White microbial mat communities from a basaltic lava cave in the Kipuka Kanohina Cave System on the Island of Hawaii, USA - MA170107-4 metaG ...
CGCCCTGGGCTGAGGCCTCGGCCGACTCCGGGCTGGCCGCGACGGCCGTGCTCGACGGCCCCGGGCGGCGGCCGATGAGGCCGTGGCGCTCGCAGATGAGGTGGGAGAGGGCGAAGCCGAGGATGAAGCTGTCCAGCTCGGACGGGTGGTCGGCGAGGATCAGCTCCTGCTCGCCGGTGGAGAGCCTCCATTGGCCGTCCTGCTTCTCGCGCTTGAGGGCGGCGCCCAGGGCGTCGAGGTAGTCCGCCGCCGTCTTGGACGAGGTGATCTCCGGGTACGGGTCGGTCCACCACCGGGGGAGCTTGGCCGCCATGCGTTCTACCTCCTGGCCAGGTCGACAACGGCGCCGCCCGTCGCCCGGACGAGGGCGGTGGGCGTGATCGGGAAGTTGCAGTGGGGAGTGCCGGCCGCAGCCCAGACCTCGTCGTAGGACAGCAGGTCCTCGTCGACGAACACCCGGAGGGGCTCGCGGTGGCCGAACGGGGGCACGCCGCCGACGGGGAAGCCGGTCGTCTCCCGGACGGTGTCGGCGTCCTCCCGCCAGGCGTCGTCGGCGCCGGCGGCCATGGCCAGCTTGCGCTCGTCGAGCAGGTTGTCGCCGCTCACGAGGGCGACGACGACCTCCCCGTCGACGTCGCCGTTCACGCCGAAAACGAGGGTCTTGACGATCTGGCCAAGGTCCACGCCGATGGCCTGGGCCGCGTCCGCGGCCGTGCGCGTGCCCGCGGGGAACTCCCGGGCGTGCACGTCCACACCCAGGGCCCTTCCCGCCTCGACCACCTGTCGCACGTTGCGGTGCATGCCTGTCGCGCTCGACGCTCCCGTCCGCCGGATCCGGCCCTCATGCTGGCACACTTGGCCCGTGCCTCCCGCGATCCTCCACGTGGACCTCGATGCGTTCTACGCCTCGGTGGAGCTGTTGGTGGACCCGTCGCTGGCCGGGAAACCGCTGATCGTGGGGGGAGCGGGGGCGCGTGGCGTGGTGGCTTCGGCCTCCTACGAGGCCCGGGGCTACGGGGTGCGGTCGGCCATGCCGTCGGCGCGCGCCCGGCGGCTGTGCCCGGCGGCGGTGTTCGTACCGGGGCGGTACGCGCTGTACTCGGACTACTCCAAGCGCCTGCACGGGCTGTTCCAGGAGGTAACGCCGCTGGTGGAGGGCATCGCCCTGGACGAGGCCTTTCTCGACGTGACCGGGGCCCAGCGCCGGTTGGGGGCCCCGGCGGACATCGCCTGGGCGCTGCGCCGCCGGGTGCACGACGAGCTCGGTCTGTGGGTGTCGATCGGCGTGTCGGCGGTGAAGATGGTGGCCAAGCTGGCGTCGGAGGCGGCCAAGCCCAAGGCGACCCGGGGGGGCGCGGAGGCGGGGCTGGGCGTGTGCGTGGTGGCGGCCGGCGAGGAGCGCGCCTTCCTGTGGCCGCTGCCGGTGCGGGCGCTGTGGGGCGTGGGGCCGGCGACCCACCGGCGGCTGGAGCGCTTCGGCGTGGCGACCGTGGGCGACCTGGCCCGCCTGCCGCGGGAGACGTTGGTCGGCGCGGTCGGGTCGGCCGTGGGCGGCCACCTCCATGACTTGGCCTGGGGCCGGGACCCGCGCCGGGTCGAGCCGGAGCGGGACACCAAGTCGATCGGGCACGAGGAGACCTACCCCGCCGACCACGCCGACCGCTCGGTCCTGGCGCGGGAGGTGGTGCGCCTCGCCGACGGGGTGGCCGCCCGGCTGCGGGCCGCCGGCCTGGCCGGGCGGACGGTCACCCTCAAGGTCCGCTTCGCCGATTTCCGCACCATCACCCGCTCGCGGACGGTAAAGGACCCGCTGGCGAGCGGGCCGGGGCTGGCGAAGGTGGCGCAGGCCCTGCTGGCCGGGGTGGAGGTGGGGCCGGGCGTGCGGCTGCTCGGCGTGAGCGCCTCGAACCTCGTCGACGGTCCGCCCCTGCAGCTGGGGTTCCCCGACGCCCCGGCCAACGAGCCGGCGTGGGAGGGAGTGGCCCGGGCGGTGGAAGGCGTCCGCCGCCGCTACGGCGAGGCCGCAGTGGGGCCGGCCGCGCTGCTCGACGCGGGCGGCGGGCTGAAGCTGCGGCGGATGGGGGACCAGCAGTGGGGCCCGGGCCGGTGACGGGAAGGCGGACGCGTTGTTGACCCTTGCGGGCTGTGCGAAGATGGCTCCACGGAGTTGGTCATGGTGTCGTTGTCAGGGTTTGTCGTCATGGTGTCGTTGTCATGGTGTCGTTGGCCAGGCTGTCGCTGGTCAGGATGTCGAGGGGCTAGAAGTGCCGCTTTCTGAGGACGAGCAGCGGATCCTCCACCAAATCGAACAGCAGTTTTACGAGAGCGATCCTCAGTTCGCGCGCGAGGTCGCCAAGACCACCGTCTACAGCCACGCCGGCCGCAACCTGAAATGGGCGGCGCTGGGCTTCGTGGTCGGCTTCGCGGTGCTGATCTTTTCCTTCACCATCAACGTGATCCTCGGCTTCGCCGGCTTCCTCGTGATGCTGGGCTGCGGCCTGGTCTTCGCCCGCAACCTCCGCAAGATGGGGAAGGCGGGGTGGAAGCAGGTCTCCGAGAGCGCCAAGGTCTCCAGCTTCCGGACCTCGTTGGGGGAGACCGGCAAGAAGCTGCGCAAGCGCTTCAAGAAGGAGGAGTAGGCGAGCGCTTGGCCCGTCCCGCCACCACGGGGCGGGGGTCGAGCGCCCATACCACGCGCCGGGCCGGGCTCGTCTGGGCGCGCACCTCGAGCGCGACCGCCGTGGCCGCGTGCCGGGCGGCGGGCACGGCCTCCGCGGTGAGCCCGCGAGCGGAGAAGCCGGCCATGTCGGTGACGCCCGCGAGGACGGCCAGCTCGGCGGCGCTGGCGGGTATGGCGGGGGCGGCGCGGTGGGCGAACTCGGAGGCCGTCTCCGACCGGCGGCGGGGGTGGCCGGCCCGGGTGAGGGTTTCCTGCGCCTCCTGCCAGGCGGTGAGGACCTGCGCGCTGGGTGAGGCGGCGGACCGCCGCCGCCGGCGGAGCACCGCCTGCTGGGCGAGGGGCACCGCGACCACGTACAGCAGCCCGGCCGCGGCCAGGAGCTTGAGGGCGGTGAGCAGGCGGTTCCCGCCGCCTCCGGCCTGGCGGCCGGGGGTGAAGTCGTCCTGGGGCTCCTGGTCGGGGAGGGTCGTGTCGGCGCCGCCCGGTACGGTCGTCGGCGCGGTGGTGGTCGAGGCGTTGGCGCCGGGCTGGGTGTTGTCCTCAGGGGCGCCCACGCCGGTGTAAGCGGCGGTCCCCGGCGCGTTGCGGCCCTGGCCCGGGGTGGGTTCGAAGGCCACCCAGCCGAAGCCGCCGAGGTACACCTCGGGCCAGGCGTGGGCGTCCCGGCCGGCCACGTGGTAGCGCCCGTCGGCGCCGAGGGTCCCCGCGACGAAGCCCACCGCCACCCGGGCGGGGATGCCGAGGGACCGGGCCATGGCCGCGTAGGTGCCGGCGAACTGCTCGCAGTAGCCCCGCTTGGCGGCGAGGAACGCCAGCATGGCGTCGTTGTCGTGGCCGGCGGGGACGGTCAGGTCGTAGACGAAGTTCTGCCGGAACCAGTCCTGGAGCCGGCGGGCCTTGTCGTAGCCGGTGGCGGCTCCCGCGGTCACGTTCCGGGCCAGGTCGGCCACCTCCGCGGGCATGGCGCCGGGCAGGGCCAGGTAGTCGTCCGCGATGGCGGGCGGGACGTCGGGGGAGGCGGTGGCCAGCGCCGCGGCCGTCAGCTCGGGCGCCATCGACAGGACCTGGTAGCGGAGCCCGTCGGCGGTGTCCGACTCGGCCAGGAGGCTGCCCGAGTCGCGGTCGAAGCGGGCGCCCTTGACGTTCTCCACCCGTTCGGCCCGGTAGGCGGCCGGGAGCCAGATCGTGCCCAGCGGCCCGATGGCGTAGTCCTGGTTGACGGGCCGGCCCACCGCCGTGCCCGGCAGGTCGCCCTTGGTGGGCTGGTAGGTGCCGAGCGAGGACCAGATCGTGCCGTTGAACCGGTCCAGGGAGGTCAGCCGCCAGTAGTGCTCGCTGTCGGCCTGGACCGTGAACATCTCCACGTCGGACTGGTCCACGATCCGGCCCCGGATGTCGACCAGGGGGCTGACGGTGACCCGCGAGCGGTTGCTGCCCTCCTTGGTGTCCCGCCAACTGACCAGGCCCGCGCTGCCGGCGCCGGGCAGGTGAGGGCCCACCAGGACGGCGGCGGCGAGGGCGGCTGCGCCGAGGCCGGCGCCGGCCTTGAGGAGGGCGGCGTCGCCCTGGCGCGCCCGGCCCCCGAACCAGGCGCCGGCGCCGGCGGTCCGAGCCGCCTCGCTCCAGAGGAGGAAGCCCAGGACGGCCGCCAGGTAGAGGGCCGTGGTGGGCAGGCGAAGGCGGTCGGCGCCCAGGATGGAGCCGAACACGAACAGGGTGAACCCCGGCGCCATGGCCTCGAAGCGGGCCCGCACCCGGAAGGCGAAGAAGTCGCTGGTCGTGGCCGTCAGCCAGGTGGCGGCCACCGACGCCAGCACGAACCCAGGCAGCGACGGCGTCGGGGCCTTGACCTCGCCGAACCGCTCCCAGGCGCTGAGGAGGTCGGCCTGGATGGCGTCCCAGGTGGCCCGGGTGGGGACGAGCATGGTGGTGGTGCGGGCCTCCACCAGCCAGGAGAGGGCCAGGAGCAGGCCGCCGAGGGAGATGAGCGCGCTGGGGAGGAGCCCCAGGCCCCGCTTCCGGCACACCCAGGCGGTGGCGTGCCCGCCCACTGCGGCGAGGAGGACAGGACCCACGAACGCGCCGTCGGCGAACAGGCGGGCGAGGCCCAGGCCGGCCGCGGCGGTGGCCACGACCAAGGCCAGCTCGGCGCCGATGGCGACGAACGGCGAGGGCTGGTTGGCGCCGCCGCGGCCGGGGGCGCCCGGGGGAGGCGGCGGCCCGGGCCGGGCGAGCCGGGCGGGCCGCCGTCCGGGCTGCCCTGGCCCCCGCTGCCCTGGCCCCGGCCGGGTGACGACGGCCGTCACGGGCGCGCCGCCGAGGGCGCGGGGCCGGCGGGGCTGGCGGGGCCGGCGTGGCTGGCGGGGCCGGCGGGGCTGGCGTGGTTGGCGTGGCTAGCGGGGCTGGCGTGGTTGGCGGGGCTGGCGTGGTTGGCGGGGCTGGCGTGGTTGGCGGGGCTGGCGTGGTTGGCGGTGGCCCGGTTCCAGGCGTCGCCGCCGTGGCCGGCGTGGCCGGCGTGGCTGGCGGGGCCGCCGGGGCCGGCGTGGTTGGCGGGGCTGGCGTGGTTGGCGGTGGCCCGGTTCCAGGCGTGGCCGCCGTGGCCGCCGTGGCCGCCGTGGCCGCCGGGGCCGGCGTGGTTGGCGGGGCCGGCGTGTCCGGCGGTGGCCCGGTTCCAGGCGTCGCCGGCGTGGCCGCCGTCGCCGCCGGGGCCGGCGTGGCTGGCGGGGCCGGCGTGGCCGCCGGGGCCGGCGTGGTTGGCGGGGCCGGCGTGTCCGGCGGTGGCCCGGTTCCAGGCGTCGCCGGCGTGGCCGCCGTCGCCGGCGGGGCCGGCGTGGCTGGCGTGGCCGGCGTGGCCGGCGGTGGCCCGGTTCCAGGCGTCGCCGAACGACCCACCGTCGACGCGGACCGTGACCGCGGCGGCCGGTGTGGGGCGCGACTCACCCGGGGTGCGGGCGATGAGCACGAGCGCGGCCCAGCCGAAGCCCGCGGAGCCGGCGAGCTGCTCGAGCGGGCCGACGGGAGCGGTGGTGGTGATCGTTACCAGGGCGCCCGTGGCCCGCCGGCGCATGGCGCTCACGAGGGCGCCGAGGCGGTCGGCGCCGGGCTCGACCACGGCCAGGTGCTCCATGGCCGCCTGCACGTGGCCGGGGCCGCTGCCGAAGCCCGAGTCCTGCCCGTCGGTGGTCAGCAGCCGGACCTGGCTGTCCCGCCGCCAGCACGCCGAGAGCAGGCTGGCGGCGGCCGAGACGGCCAGCTCGAAGCTGGCCTCGTCGTGGGCGCCGTGGCGTACGTCGAGGAGGATCGTGGCCCGTCCCTGCCAGGGCAGCTCGTGCTGTCGGATCATGAGCTCATCCTTGCGGGCGGTGGACGGCCAGTGCACCCGCCGGAGGTCGTCGCCCACTTCGTACTCCCGGAGCCCGTAGAACTCCTCGCCCGAGCCGAGGAAGGTGGCGTGGCCGCCGCCCAGGCGCGGGTCGTGGCCGGTGGTGAGGGGCGGGGGGCTCACCACCTCGACCCGCGGGTAGACGGTCAGCTCGGTGGCGGGGGCCGCCTCGGAAGTGAGGGCGGCGAGCCGGAAGGGGTCGCTGATCGCCACCTCGAGGGGACCGACCCGGAACACGCCCCGCCGCTCGGCGCCCAGCCGGTAGGCCGCCCGGTTGCTGTCGCCGGGTTCGAGGGGAGCGATGTGGAACCGGGCGTGGCGGGCGGTGGCGCCGGACGGGGCGTTGGCCGGGATGACGGTGTCGCGCAGGGACACGACCGGTGAGCGGCGGGCGCCGTCGTTGGTGACCTCCAGCTCGACCCGGCTGTCTCCCCCTGCGTGCACCCGGTTGGGGACGAGCCGCCGGCTGCCCGCCAGCGCCGTCCGCCGGCGGAGCAGCACCGAAAGGGAGGCCGCGACCACGAGACCGACGCCCCCGGCGGCCAGCACGTACAGCTCCATGACGCCGAGGGTCCGGCCCGCGCTGGCCAGCGCCACCGACCCCGACACCACCGCCCAGCCCCGGCGGGTGATCACCGGGACGGCCCGCCGGTGGGGCGGCCGCGCTCGGGCCGACGGTGGCCCGCGGGCCGGCTCGCGTGCACGGGACGGGCCGGCCCCATCAGTTCGACCGCGTCGGGACCGGGACGGTGGCGAGCACGTCGGCCAGGATGTCCTGGCGGCTCGTGCCCCGGAGCTGGGCCTCGGGGGTGAGGGCGAGGCGGTGCTCGAGGACCGGTCCGGCGAGAGCCTTGATGTCGTCGGGCACGCAGTACTCCCGACCGATCGACGCCGCCCGAGCCCGCGCCGCCCGCAGCAGGCCGAGGGCGGCGCGGGGCGACACCCCCAGGTCCAGGTCGGGGCGGCGGCGGCTGGCCTCGGCCAAGTCGACGATGTAGCCCTTGAGGCTCGGCGCCACGTGCACCGCCTGGGCCAGGTTGATCATCACCTGCACGTCGCCGTCGGTGGCGACCGCGCCCAGGTGGTCGAGGGCCTGCGAGCCCGAGGCGTGGGTGTCGAGGATGGCGATCTCGGCGGCCCGGCCGGGGTACCCCATCTCGATGCGCATCAGGAACCGGTCGAGCTGGCTCTCGGGCAAAGGGTAGGTGCCCTCGTGCTCGACGGGGTTCTGGGTGGCGATGACCATGAACGGCTGGGCCAGCGGGTAGGTCGTGCGGTCGACGGTGACCTGCCGCTCCTCCATGGCCTCCAGCAGCGCCGATTGGGTCTTGGGCGAGGCCCGGTTGATCTCGTCTCCCAGGACCACGTTGGCGAAGATGCCGCCGGGGCGGAACTCGAAGGCGCCGGTCGCCCGGTTGTAGACGGTCACGCCGGTCACGTCGGACGGGAGCAGGTCGGGCGTGAACTGGATACGTCCCCAGGTCACGCCCAGGCTGGCGGCCAGGGCCTTGGCCAGACTCGTCTTGCCCACGCCGGGAACGTCCTCGATGAGCAGGTGGCCTTCGGCGAGGAGGCACACGAGGGAGAGGCGGATGGCGTCGTCCTTGCCCTGGATGACGGCCGCCACGTTTCGCGCCACGGCCTCGAATCCCTCGGCGAAGGTTTCGACGGAACGGGTGGCGGTGCGCATGCGGGGAGCCGTGATGGAGCCAGGGTAGCGAGCGGCGCTCCGGGTAGCGTCGCACCCATCGAGGTGGCGCTGGCGATCGACGTGGGGGGGACCAAGCTGGCCGCCGGCCTGGTCACGCCCGGGGGTGAACTGGTCGCCAGGGCGGCGGCGGCCACGCCCCGGACGGAGGACCCCGAGCGGCTGTTCGGCGTGCTGGCGGCGGTGGCGGCGTCGGTCGGGGGCGACGGCGACATCGTGGTGTGCGGCGTCGGGTCCGGCGGCCCGATGAGTTCGGGCGGCGAGGAGGTGTCGCCGCTGAACATTCCCGGGTGGCGGGGGTTCCCGCTGCGCCGCCGGCTGGCGGAAACCCTGGGGCTCCCCGTGTACGTCGACAACGACGCCAAGGCGCTGGCGCTGGCGGAGGGTTGGCGAGGCGCGGCGGCGGAGGTGGCGGACTTCCTGGCCATGGTGGTCTCGACGGGTGTGGGCGGCGGCGTCGTGCTGGACGGCCGGCTGCTCGACGGCGCCGCCGGCAACGCCGGCCACATCGGCCACGTGGTCGTCGAGCCCGACGGCCGGGCGTGCCGGTGCGGGGGTCGCGGTTGCCTGGAGGCGGAGGTGTCGGGCCCGGCCATCGCCGCGATCACCGGCCGACCCGCGGCCGAGGCCGGCCCGGCGGTGGTCGAGCGGACCGGCCGGCTGGTCGGGCGGGCGGTGGCGTCGGTCGCCAACCTCCTGGACCTGCGCCTGGCCGTGGTCGGCGGCTCGGTGGCGCTGGGTTTCGGCGAGCCGTTCTTCACCGCCGCCCAGCGGGAGCTGTCGGCCCGGGCTCGCCTCGACTTCTCCCGGGAGGCCCGCATCGTGCCCGCCGGCCTCGGCGCTGACGGGCCTCTCGTCGGGGCGGGCGCGGTGGGGTGGCGGGGGCTGGGCCGCTTCGGCGGCTCTGGCGGGTGGGGCGGCCCCGGTGGCCCCGGCGGCCCGCCCGGCGGCGCCCGCCCGCCCGGCGTCCCGCCCGGCCTCGCCCCGCCCGGCGTCGCCCCGTCCGGCCCCCGCCCGCCCGCCGGCCCCGGCGCCCCGCCCGCCATCGCCCCGCCCGGCGGCCGCGGCGACATCGCCCCGCCCGGCGTCCCCCCGCCCGGCCTCGCCCCGCCCGGCGGCCGCGGCGACATCGCCCCGCCCGGCGTCCCCCCGCCCGGCGTCGCCCCGCCCGGCGGCCGCGGCGACATCGCCCCGCCCGCCACCGCCCCGCCCGACGTCGCCCCGCCCGGCCCCCGCCCGCCCGGCGTCGCCCCGCCCGGCCCCCGCCCGCCCGGCGGCCCCGGCGCCCCGCCCGGCGTCGCCCCGCCCGGGCCCCACGGGTGAGGGTGTTGGCGTGGGCCCGGGCGGGCGTGGCGGTGGCGGCCCGGCCCCGGTTGTGGCGGAGCGCCGTGGCCCAGGCCCGGCGGCTGGCCCGGCCGCGATGGTGGCGGCGCTGGCCGTTCTTGCCCCTGCCCGACCGGGCCTGGATAGCCTTCCGGCTGCGCACCGCCTACGGCGATCCCCGCCACGTGCCGCCCCCCGGGGACGTCGTGGCCTGGCTCGAATGGAGCCGCCAATGGGGGCGCCTGCGCTACCCTCGGCGGCGATGACCGTCCCACCAGCAGGTTTCTAGGAGCGTCTGTGTCCAAGGCCTTGGTCTTGAACGCCTCCTACGAACCGCTCTGCGTGGTCTCGGTGCGCCGGGCCGTCGTGCTCGTGCTGAAGGAGAAGGCGGAGGTGCTGCACACATCGGACCGGGTCCTCCACTCCGAACGGGCCGCCTTCCCCGTCCCCTCGGTGATCCGGCTCACCTACTTCGTCAAGGTGCCGTTCCGGGCCCGGGCTGCCCTCAACCGCCGGGCCGTCTTCGCCCGGGACGGGGGTCGGTGCCAGTACTGCGGCGCCACCGCCGAGAACATCGACCACGTCATCCCCCGGTCGCGCGGCGGCGAGCACGTGTGGGAGAACGTGGTGGCGGCGTGCCGGCCTTGCAACACCCGCAAGGAGGACCGCTACCTGCAAGAGGTCGGGCTCGTGCTGCGGCGGCGCCCCACCGCGCCCAAGGAGCTGACCTGGATCATCGTGGCGGTCGGGACGGTGCACCCCCACTGGGAGCCGTACCTCCAGGGCGCCGACGCCCTGTCGGCTTGACGGCGGGAGGAGTCGGCGCCGGCCGCGGCGAACAGTATGGTCCACCGGCCGGTTGAGGGCCCTGGGGGGAGGCCCTTCGCCGGCCGTTGGCGCGTCTGCGCTCGCCGCGGACCAGCGACGGAACTGTTCGCCCGGTTGATCGACGCCCCCGGGCCGACGGTTTGGCTGCTCTCGGCCGACGCCCCCACGCTGGTGCTCGGCAGCGCCCAGCCCGCGCCGGCTGGGCCGACCTCTTTTGGGCCTTCCTCCTTCGTGCGGCGCCGGAGCGGCGGCGGGGCGGTCTGGCTGGACCCCACCGCCGTGCTGTGGGTGGACATCTTCGTGACCGCCGCCGACGCCCTCTGGGAACCGGACGTGGGCCGTGCCTTCTGGTGGGTCGGCGACCTGTGGGCGACGGCCATCGACGAGTTCGGCCCGCGCGTCCACCGCAGCGCGCTCGTGCGCACCCGGTGGTCAGACCGGGTGTGCTTCGCCGGCCTGGGGCCGGGCGAGGTGACGGTGGGCGGCCGCAAGGTGGTCGGGATCAGCCAGCGCCGGTGGCGTGCGGGGTGCCTGTTCCAGTGCGCCGCCCTCCTGCGCTGGGACTACGAGGAGACGGCCCGGCGGCTCGACGTCCCGGCGGGAGACCTCGAGGAGGCGGCTGCGGGCGTGGGCGCCGGCCGCGACGCACTGCTCGACGCCTTCCTCGACGCGCTCCGCCACTTCTGAATGTGGGGAGGGGCCTCGGGCCGCCGGTGCGCGGCCCATCGTGGGAACGGGTCGGCCGTGCGGTTCTGCCGCCCGCGGTATCCGCCGCGAAACACTTGCGAGCGAACATATATTCGTGTAGGATGAGGCACACAACTTCCCCCTCAGTCATGCCTCCGAACGCCGGGGGGACGCAGTGCTCGGATCATTGGTTGCGGAGATCGACGCCTTGGTGGCGGCCGACCCGCTGGGGTTGGCGGACGGCGACACCGTCGTGGAGCTGCATCGCCAGTGCGAGCGGTTGGCGGCCGTGCTGGTGCGGGCGGCGGCGGCCTTCGACGCCGGCCGGTCGTGGGAAGCCGATGGCGCCCGGTCGTCTGCTTCCTGGTTGGCGGCGCGGTGCCGTACTCCCGTGTCCGCGACCCGCCGGCGGGTGCGGTTGGGGCGGGAGCTGCGGTCGATGCCGGCGGCCGAGACGGCGTGGCTGGCGGGGGACGTGGGCGAGGCCCACGTCGAGCCCCTCGCCGCCGTGCGGCGGCGGGTCGGCGGCGAGGTGTTCGACGCCGACGAGGAGCGGCTGGTGGAGCACGCCCGCACGATGGGCCACCGGGCGTTCGGCCAGGTCCTGGCCTACTGGGAGCAGGCGGCCGATCCCGACGGCGTGGAGCGGGACGCCGAGGCCCAGCGCGACGGCCGGCGGGTCCACCTGTCCGAGTCCTTTGGCGGCACGTGGCTGCTCGACGGCGTGCTCGACCCGATCAGCGGCGAAATCGTCGCCACCGCGCTCGACCGTATCGGCGAGGAGCTGTTCAAGGTGGAGTGGGCCGAGCATGGCCGCGCCGTCCGATCACCGGCGCAGCGCCGGGCCGACGCCTTGGTCGAGATGGCCCGCCGTGCCGGCGCCGCCCCGGCCGGCGGGCGACTGCCGGCGCCGCTGTTCACCGTGTTCGTCGGCTACGAGACACTGGCCGGCCGCATGTGCGAGTTGGCGGGGGGCTCGGTGGTGCCGCCAGGCTCGCTGCTGCCCTGGCTCACCGAGGCGTACATCGAGCGGGTGGTGTTCGACGGGCCCGACCGGGTGATGAACGTCGGAGTGCGCCGGCGGTTCTTCGAGGGCGCCACCCGCCGGGCCGTGGAGGTGCGCGACCGGGAGTGCTACTCCGAGTTCTGCGACGAGCCCGCGGGCCGCTGCGAGATCGACCACGTGCAGCCGTACGGAGAAGGCGGGCTCACCGTCGACGACAACGGCCGCCCCGCCTGCCCGCACCACCACCGCCGCCGGGACGGGCCCGGCGGCCCTGCACCGTGACGTGCCGCCCTGTCTTGCCGAGTCCGGATCGGCAGGGGCGAGGGAAGCGCGCCAACGCGTCGAAGTCGGAGCCGGAGCCGGAGCTAGTCTAGCGTCGGAGCTAGCGCCGGGCTTGCTGTTCGGCCACCAGCGCCCGTGCGGCCGACTTGTCCCGGTACCAGAGGGCGTTGATCTCGATATAGGCCCGCAACCCGTCGGGGACCTCGTCGTCGGCGTAGATGGCGCTCGTGGGGCAGATGGCCACGCAGCCGTCGCAGTCCATGCACTGGTCGGGCTCGATGTAAAGGATCTGGTCCTCGGGACCGTCGTCGTGGATGCAGTGCATGGGGCACACGTCGACGCAGCTCCGGTCCTTGACGCCGATACAGGCCTGGGTGATGACGCGCGCCAACGAACGAACTCCTGGGTGGGTGGAGGTTGACCGGGGAAGGGACGAGCCTACCGGGATCGGATGCGCCACCGGGCCAGGGGATGGCCGCGGCGGGCCGCGGCCATGCGCTCATCGCGCAGGGCGTCGACCTCGGCGTCCTCGATGGGGGCCAGCGCGGCGTCGCCGACGACCCAGGACAGCAGGAGGTCGGCCAGCGCCGGGTTGCGGGCCAGGACCGGCCCGTGGAGGTACGTGCCCACCACCCGGCCCGCCACCGCGCCCTCGGTCCCGTCGCCGTGGTCGTTGCCGTGGCCGACCAGCACCCGGCCCAGCGGCCGGGCCGACGGGCCCAGGTCGGTGACGCCGGCGTGGTTCTCGTACCCGGTCAGCGGCGGCAGCCCGAGGCCCTCCGACGGCTCGACGACGAGCTCGCCGACCCGCCGGGGCCCCGGGCCCCGGTCGGTCGAGCAGTCCAGCACGCCTAAGCCGGTGTGCGGCCGGTTGTCCGGCCCCAAGAACTGCCGCCCGAGCAGCTGGTAGCCGGCGCACACGGCCAGCACCGCGGCTCCTCGGTCGATCGCCGACGCCAGAGCGCGTGACGCGCGCAGCTCCCGCACCGCCAGCGCCTGGGGACCGTCCTCGCCGCCGCCCATGAGGTACACGTCGCAGGACACGGGAACGGTCTCCCCGGCGGTGACGTCGATCGCCTCGGCGTCGATGCCGCGCCATCGCAGCCGCTGCGCCAGCACGACGGCGTTGCCGCCGTCGCCGTAGGTTCCGAGCAACTCGGGGTAGAGCAGGGCGATGGAGACGGCGCCAGTCAACGGAGGGCCGAGCGGGCGTCCTGGAACGAGGTGTAGTTGGCGGCCAGGTCGACGTCGGCCGGGCGGCCGCCGGCCGCCCCGCCGCCTGGCCCCACCGGGTGCCGGGACGAGGTCGCGGCGAACTCCACCGCCTCCGTGTACCCACCGGCGACGATGTGGTCCACCTCGGCGTACCGCAGGCGCACCGCCAGGTCCCGGGCACGCTCCCCACAGGCCACCACGAGCCGGCCCCGCAGGCGCTCGAAGGGGACGTCCCAGAGCCACGAGGGGTCGCGCCCGTCGGCCACCCGGGCGTTGATGCCGACGACGACCGGCACGGGCGCGGGCCGGATGAGGTCCAAGGCCTCCGACCAGCCCGCCGGGTTCTTGGCGAGCAGGAGCCGGACCCGAGCGCCGCCGACGTCGACGACCTCGTAGCGCCCGGCGACGGCCTTGACCGTCAGCATCTTCGCCAGCGCGTCCGCCGGCCGGACGCCCATGGCCACGGCGGCGGCCGCCGCCATCGCCGCGTTGGCCCGGTTGCACCATCCCGGCAGGCGCAACTTGACCGGCAGCCGTTCGTGGTCGGCGATGACCAGGTCGGCGCCCTCGAGCCACAGCTCCGGCGACGGCCGGGCAAACCCACACACCGTGCACACCCAGTGAACAACGCCCCCGGCTGGGCCCCCGCGCCCGGTTGGGCCGCCCCCGCCCCCGCGCCCGGCTGGGCCGCCCCCGCCCCCGCGCCCGGCTGAGCCCCCGCCCCCGGCTGGGCCGCGCCCGGCTGTGCCCCCGCCCCCGCCCCCGTGCCCGGCTGGGCCGCCCCCGCCCACGTGCCCGGCTGGGCCGCCCCCGCCCTCGCGCCCGGCTGA
>Ga0187893_10010359_pt1 | contig 13941 bp, 13 predicted proteins | sample MA1701074metaG_FD_139574 | JGI IMG/M metagenome (GOLD analysis project Ga0187893, IMG submission 139574) | White microbial mat communities from a basaltic lava cave in the Kipuka Kanohina Cave System on the Island of Hawaii, USA - MA170107-4 metaG ...
CACCGAATCGATCACCGGCTTGATGCGCCCCGCCTGGATCAACGCGCCGATCTTGGCCAGCTGCTCGCCATCCGGGCGCACGAAATGGAAGGCATAGCTGGCACCGCGCCTTTTGGCGAGGCCGATGATCTTGTGGCTCAGCAAGCCGAACAGCAGGCGCATGAAAGCGTTCTTGCCGTGCTCGCGGGCGAAGGCGGCATCGGGTGGCCCGATCAACGAGATGGCCTTGCTGCCCGGCTTCAGGATCTTGAGAGCTTTGGCAAGCGCGTCGCCGCGTACCGTCCCCAGCACCGCATCGTAGTCGCGCAGAACAGTTTCGAAGTCCTGCCGGGTGTAATCCACGACTTCGTCCGCGCCCAGGTTGCGCACCAAGGCCATGTTGCCGGTGCTGGTCGTGGTGCCAACAGTGGCGCCCAGGTGCTTCGCCAGCTGGATCGCGAAAGTGCCGATGCCACCGGAACCGGCTGGAATGAAGACCTTCTGTCCGGGCCTCAGCCCGATGCGCTGCTGGAGCGCCTGCCAGCTGGTGAGCCCCACCATGGGGATCGATGCCGCCTCCACGAAATCGACGTTCTGCGGCTTGGTGGCGGCGGCGCGCTCGGGGACGGCTGCAAACTCGGCCAGGGTGCCGGTGCCCAGGCCGAACACGCTGGCAAATACCGCGTCGCCTGGCTTGAAGCGCGTGACCTGGCTGCCGACGGCGACGACCACGCCGGCGACATCGCTGCCGAGAATGGCGGGCAACCGGAAGCTCAGCAGAGGCTTGAAGGCACCCTGGGCGATCATGTTGTCCACCGGATTCAAACCGACCGCATGCACGCGCACCAGAAGTTCGTCCGGCTTGATCGCCAGGTCCGGCAGGGTCACGAAGGCCTTGTGGTCGGCCTTGCCGTAGCGGGTGAAGACGAGCGCTTTCACTGGCCGGAGTTCGAGGCTTTCGCGCGCGCACCGGCGATGACGGACAACCGCCGGACCTCAGCCTCGAGGCGCGCGATGCGCCTGTCGGTGATCTCGTCGAGCGACTCGCTCATCGCCTCGAAGGCGAGCGCGAGCCTCTTCCAGAAGCCTGGGACTTCCTGTTGCAACTGTGCACGTGTGCTGCTCATGAGATACCCCCGGATTGCCGGGCTGCGGCAGGGGTTCGATCGAGGGACGCGGCGCGCGCGTCGAGGCGCAGTTCCTTGCGGATGCCGGCGTCGAGCACGGCGGCCGGCGCAAACCGGCGCAGGAACTTCAACACGCCGGCGCGCGTGCCGGCGGTGTAGCGCAGCTTCGGGAACTCGGCCCGCGCGGCCTTGAGCACCGCTTCGGCGACGACGGAGGGGTCGTCGCCGCTTGCGATCACGCTGGGCATCAGCTTGACGAGACCCTGGCGCGCGTCGCGATACGCGTCGAGCGTCGCATCCGGCTGCATCATGTTCGCGTCGAACTTCGTCCTGGTGTAGGCGGGCTCGATGACGCTGACGCGGATGCCGAGCGTGCGTAGCTCGTGGTCCAGCGATTCGGACCAGCCCTCGACGGCATGTTTGGTGGCGGTGTAGAGCGCGCCGTACGGCATCGGCAGCAAGCCCAGCACCGAACCGATGTTGACGATGCGGCCGCTTCCCTGCTTGCGCATGTGCGGCAACACTGCGCGCGTCGTGCGGACCATGCCGAAGAAGTTGGTCTCGAAGATCGCCCGCGCCTGCTCGAGCGAGCTTTCCTCCGCCGCCGCGGGCGCGACACCGAAGCCGGCGTTGTTCACGAGCAAGTCGATACGGCCTTCGCGACGCAGCAGTTCCGCCACGGCCGCGGCAACCGACGTATCGCTGGTGACGTCCAGCGCCAGCATCTCGAACGGATGCAGGCCGTTTTGCGCGCCGCGGCGGCTGGTCCCATAGACGTGGTAACCCGCCTCGTCGAGCCGTTCCGCAGTGGCCTTGCCGATGCCGGAGGATGCGCCCGTCACGAGCGCGATGGGGTGGCTGTCATTCATTGGACGTTGCTCCTGTGGGAGAAATTTATGATGTGCATCATATTTTGGGACCACGGCAAGGAAGGCGCTGCGACGCAGCGTCAGGAACCGGTTGAGGTCAGGTGCTGCGACGCCGCTTTCAGCAGCGCGTCGGCAAGCTTGGCGTCGTCGACCGCGCGCGCCAGCAGCAGGGCGCCGACCATGCCGGCCACGATCACCAGGGCGCGTTCGTGCGCCTGGGGTTGCCCCCAGTTGGGGAGCTGGCGCGCGACGACGTCGATCATCTCCTTGACGCGGAGCGTTGCCGCGCGCCGCACTTCGGGACCCTGGCGCGGCGTCTCCGAACCCAGCGCGACCAAGGGGCAGCCACCCTCGGCGTCCCGCAGGTGCTCCTTCGACAGGTAGGCGCCGACCAGGCGCTGCAAGGCCTGCTGCGGCGGCGAGGTGGCGGCGATGCGCGCCGACGTGGCGATCGCGTCGGCGCCCGCGCGGTCCGCGGCCTCGGCCAGCATCGCCTCGCGCGAGGCGAAGTGGGCATAGAAGCCGCCATGGGTCAGGCCCGCTTCCTTCATGATGTCGGCCACGCTGGCCCCGTCGTAGCCGCTGCGCCTGATCGAGCGCGCGGCGGCGTCGAGAATGCGCTCGTGCGTCGCGTCCTTGGACCGGGCGGTAGCCTTTTTCATATGATGGTCATCATACACCTATTCGCGCGCGGCGCAAGTCGGGCTCCGCTAGCCTCGAAAGGGTTGAGCGCGCTTTCCACGCGCCCGCTCTGGACGCGCTCCTCCTCGACTTCCCGGATGCCGACTCGGCTTCCGACGCAGTCAGGTCAACGCGCCGACCTCGCGCGGCTGGCGCTCGGCGACTCGCCCGTCCAGCGGCGAAAAGCGCGAGTGAAGTTGGCCGGGTCGCTGTAGCCCAGGCGCGCCGAGATCTCCTCGATCGGCAGCGTGCGGCTTTCCAGCAGGCGCTGGCCGTCGCGGCGGCGCGCCTGGTCGCGCAGTTCCATGAACGAGGTGCCCTGCTGGCGCAGCTTGCGCTTGAGCGAGCGGCTGGACAGGTGCAGCTGCGCGCACAGCGCGGACACGTCCGGATAACCCCCGGGCTGCATGACCAGCAGCGCGCGCACCTGGCCCAGCAGGTCCTGGCCGTGCCCCAGCAGCGCCAGCTCGCGCTCGCACTCCTGGATCATCAGCCGCGCCGTCACGGGGTTGGCCGTGGCCAGGCGCCGGTCCAGCAGCGCCGCCGGAAAGCGCAGCTGGTTCGCCTCACGCGCGAAGCGCAGCGTGGGCAGGCGGCGCCGGTAGCGCGGATAGTAGTCCGGCTCCGGGTAGTCGAACCACAGCTCCAGCTCCGGCACCGGCCCGCTCAGCAGCGAGCCGAGCAGGGTGCCGAGCTCGACCAGCATGGCGTCGATGCCGAAGCGGCGCAGCCGGCCCAGCGCCAGCGCTTCGCCCAGTTCGACGACAGCGTGCCGCCCGTCCGTCTTGAGGCGCACGCTGAAGAAGGGAATGCGCGCCCGCAGGTAGCGGCGGACCAGCTCGAGCCCCTCGCGCAGCGTGGCGCAACTCATCAGCCCGTATCCCAGGAAGCCGTGCTTGGTGATCTGGCTGCGCAGGCCGATCTCATACCCAAGGCCCTTGTCGCCGGTCAGGCGCAGGGCGTTGCCACAGAGCCTGCCGTATTGCGCCGGCGTGGTCCGCGCATCCAGCCGCTCCAGCAGTTCCGCGCCGACGCCGGTGCCGGCCAACAGCGCTTCGCGACGGACGCCGCGCTCGGCCGCGAGCGCCAGCACGAACAGCCAGTACACCACCGGCACGGTGGGTTTCTGCGGCTGCGCGTCACGGCGTTTCATGCTGTGCCGGATTCGGTCGAGCGACTGGCTCAAGATGACAAGCATGTTGGCACGCACGCCTCTCACGCTCCAGACCCGGGGGGGCCATAGTGGACCCTCGCTCCGAAGCTGGACGACAAACGATGGCGCAGGCCTATTCACGGGTGGTGATCACCGGCGGCGGCAGCGGCCTGGGACGGGCCCTGGCGCTGCGCTTTGCGCGCGAGCGGTGGCGGATCGCCGTCGCCGATATCAACGCCGAGGGTGCCGCGGAAACCCTGGCGCTGGTCCAGGCCGCCGGCGGCGACGGCTTTGCGCAGCGCCTGGACGTGCGCCGGGAGGCCGACTTCGCCGCGCTGGCCGCACGGGTGACCCGCGAATGGGGTTCGATCGACGTGCTGGTCAACAACGCGGGCGTGGCCGCGAGCGGCTCGGTGGTGGAAACCTCGCTGGCCGACTGGGCCTGGATGCTGGACATCAACCTGATGGGCGTGGTGCGCGGTTGTCAGGCCTTTGTGCCGATGCTGAAGGCGCAGGGTCGCGGCCATGTGGTCAATGTCGCCGCCTTCGCGGCGTTCGCCAGCATGCCGGGTGTGGCGTCCTACAACGTCGCCAAGGCCGGCGTGCTGTCCCTGTCCGAGACCTTGCGGGGCGAGTTGCATCCGCATGGCATCGGCGTCACCGCGGCCTGCCCGGCGTTCTTCAAGACCAATCTGCTGGACAACTTCCGCGCCCCCGACGCCAGCCAGAAGAACGTGCCGATGATGATGATGAGGGCGTCGAAGGTGACGGCGGCCGAAGTGGCGGACGCGATCTACCGCGCGGTGCGCGACCGGACCTTCCTGGTCCTGAGCGATTCCAGCTCGCGCAGCTTCTGCCGGCTCAAGCGCCTTTCGCCCGAGCTGGCGTTCCGTTCAATGATGAAGCTCAAGTCCGCGGTCGAGCACAAAGCCGGCGCCAGGCTGGCCTAGGAACCCTTCATGACGAATCCGCAGTGGATGATTTACGGCGCCAACGGCTATACGGGCGAGTTGATCGCGCGCGAGGCGGCCCGGCGCGGGATGGCGCCGGTCCTGGCCGGGCGGCGCGCCGACTCGATCGCGGCACTGGCCGGTGAGCTGGGACTGCAGCACCGTGCCTTCGCGCTCGACGACCCCGCCGAGGTTCCTCGCCAGCTCGCCGGCATGAAACTGGTGCTGCATTGCGCGGGGCCATTCTCCAGCACCAGCGCGCCGATGGTGGAAGCGTGCCTCGCTGCGCGGGTCCACTACCTGGACATCACCGGCGAGATCGGCGTGTTCGAGCACGCCCACGCGCAGCAGGCGCGCGCCGAACAGGCCGGCATCGTGGTCTGCCCCGGCGTGGGCTTCGACGTCATTCCGACCGACTGCGTGGCCGCCGCGCTCAAGGAGGCGCTGCCGGACGCGACGCACCTCGCGCTGGGCTTCGACTCGCGCACGCGCATGTCGCCCGGCTCGGCCAAGACCGCGGTGGAAAGCATGGCCACCGGCGGCAAAGTGCGCGACAGCGGCCGGATCGTCACCGTGCCGCCCGCCCATCGCGTGCGCACGATCGATTTCGGCGACGGCGACAAGCTCGCCACGACCATCCCGTGGGGCGACGTCGCAACCGCTTTCTTCAGCACCGGCATCCCCAACATCGAGGTCTACATCCCGGCCACGCGCGGCATGATCTCCGGCATGAGGCGCATGCACTACCTGCGCTGGGCGCTGGCGCTCGCACCGGTGCAGAAGTTCCTCAAGGCGCGCATCGGCAAGAGCGTCAGGGGACCGTCGGCCGACAAGCGCGGCCGCGCACCCACTTATGTCTGGGGTGAGGCGACCAACGCCGCCGGAAAGACGAAAACCGCGCGCATCAGGGTTCCCAACACTTACGACATCACCATCACCGGCGCGTTGGCGGTGGTGGAACACCTGCTCGCCGCGCGCCCCGCTGCGGGCGCCTACACGCCCAGCCGGTTGCTCGGCGCCAGCCTGGTCACGCGCCTGCCGGGCTGCGGGCCGATGCAGATCGCATGAAACCCCTGAGCCCGATGGACCAGATGTTCCTGTGGCTGGAGCGCCGCAACCAGCCGATGCACGTCGGCGGCCTGCAGCTGATCACGCCGCCGCAGAGCGCGCCGGCCGACTTCGTGCAGCGGATCGCGGAACGGATCCGCACCTCCTCGTCCGAGGTCGTGCCGCCCTTCAACCAGCGGCCGGTGCAGCGCTTCGGCGCGTGGTTCTGGGCCGACGACGACGATTTCGACCTCGAGGCCCACGTGCGCGTGCTGGCGCTGCCGCGGCCCGGGCGCATCCGCGAGCTGCTGGCGCTGGTGTCGCAGCTGCACAGCAACCACCTCGACCGCGCGCGCCCGCTGTGGGAGTACTACATCATCGACGGGGTGGGCATTGACGGAGTCGAAGGCGGGCGCATCGCCGTCTACACCAAGATCCACCACGCCATGGTCGACGGCATGGCGGCGATGCGCATGCTGATGAAAAGCATGTCGGAGGACCCGGCCGCGCGGAAGCTGCCGGCCATCTGGGCCAAGCCCCTGCAGAGCTCCGCCGGTGTCCGCGACGGCGCGAGCGCGCCGCGGCAGGGGCCGATCGCGGCGCTGGCGCAGGCCGCGCGCGCACAGATCGGCGGCTTGCCCTTCGTGGCGCGCGAGCTCTACGGCAAGCTCAGGCAATCGCGCGCGCAGGACGGCCTGGCGTCGGGCCTGCTCGCGCCGCGCAGCATCCTGAACCAGCGCGTCACCGCCTCCCGCCGTTTCGCCGCGCAGTCCTATTCGCTGGAGCGGATTCGCGCCGCGGGCAAGGCACACGACGCCACGGTCAACGACGTGGTGCTCGCCATGTGCGGGTCGGCGCTGCGCCGGTACCTGCAGGAGCTCGACGCGCTGCCCAAGCGTTCGCTGGTGGCGATGGTGCCGGTCTCGATGCGCCGCGACGACACCGCCACCGGCAACCAGGTCGCGATGCTGCTGGCGCGCCTGGGCACGGACCTCGCCGTTCCGCGCGAGCGCATCGCGGCGATCAAGCAGTCGGTGCAGGAATCCAAGGACCGCTACGCGCAGATGACGCCGGAGCAGGTCCTGGCGTACGGCGGGCTGCTGGCGGCGCCCTCGAACATCAGCGTCGCCACCGGCCTCGCGCCGCGGTTCCAGGCCTACAACGTCACCATTTCCAACGTGCCGGGGCCGAAGAAGCCCCTGTACTGGAACGGCGCGCGCCTCGACGGCACCTACCCGGTGTCGATCGTCGCCGACGGGCAGGCGCTCAACATCACCGTCAACAGCTACGTCGACAAGATGGAATTCGGCATCACCGCCTGCCGGCGCGCGTTGCCGCACATCCAGCGCCTGCTGGACTACCTGGAGCAGGGCCTGAGCGAGCTGCAAAGCGCGGCCTGACGCATCGCGACGGAGACACGCCATGAACACCGCCACCCCGAACGCCACCCGCCATGCCGGCCTGCTGCTGGCGGCACTGACGCTGCTCAACGTTCTCAATTTCGCCGATCGCTTCCTGATCATCAGCTTCTCCAACGCGATCATTCCCGATCTGCAACTGACCAACTTCCAGTTCGGCCTGCTGACCGGCTTCATCTTCACGCTGGTCTACACCGTGTTCGGGCTGTTCACCGGCTCGCTCGCCGACCGGGTCAACCGGCCGCGCCTGATCGCGGCGGGCCTGCTGGTCTGGAGCGGCCTGACCGCCGCCACCGGGCTGGCCAAGAACTTCGTGCACATGGCCGCCACGCGCATGTTCGTCGGCGTCGGCGAGGCCTGCCTGACGCCGGCGGCGCTGTCGATGCTGGCCGACCGCTTCCCGCCGGCGCACCGTTCACTGGCCGGCGGCGTGTACTACATGGGCATCCCGCTGGGCATCGGCGGCAGCTTCATCTTCGCCGGCCTCGTCGGGCCGGTACTCGGCTGGCGCGGCGGCTTCCTGGTGCTGGGCCTGCTCGGCATCGCGGCCGCCGTGCTCGTCGCGCTGCTGATGCGTGATCCGCCGCGCGGCACGCTGGACGCCGGCGCCGACACGGCGCACGCGCGCGTCCACTCCTTCGCGGAGAGCTTCCGGGGCATCGCCCACGAGCTGCGTACGAATCCCGCGTTCTCGCTGACGCTGCTCGGCTGCATCGCCGTCACCTTCGTGCAGGGCACCACGGTGCTCGACCTGGTGTGGTGGGTGCAGGAGCGCGGCTACACCGAAACCGAAGCGCAACGGATCTACGGCTTGGTGTTTTTGGCCGGCGGCATCCTCGGCGCACTGATTGGCGGTGTCGGCGGGGACTGGGCACATTCGCGCTTCTCCGCGGGCCGCCTGAAATTCCTGGCGTGGGTATTCCTGGCCACCATTCCGATGCTGATCGGCTATCGCTTCGTGTCCGGCCACACGGTCGCGTTTTACACCCTGGCCCTGTCGGGTGCGATCCTGTTCATGCTGGTGTTCGGTCCCGCGGTCTCCACGCTGCAGGAGCTGGTGCCGCTGCAGCACCGCTCCTCGGCCGTGGCGCTGTTCGTCCTGTGCACGTCGTGCATCGGCTCCGCCAGCGGCAATGCCGTGGTCGGCTACCTCGCCGATGCCTTGACCGCGGCCGGCGGCGCCGAGCCGATCACGCGCGCGATCCTCTACTCGCAGGCCGTGGGCCTGCTGTCGATCCCTGCATTCTTCCTCGCGGCACGCTGGCAGTCCCGGCGCGCGGTGGCCGCCGTGGCGGCCGCGCAACCCAGCCCGGCTTGAGGCGGCCTGGCGTGCCGGCAAATGAAGAGGATCTGCGGCCGCCCGCCTGGCCGCTGCTGCTGCTCGAGCCGGCGCGGGCCGTCGCCGAGTTGGCCGCGTACTACCTGGCCTGGCCGCTGCTGCGTTCCCTGCCCCGCGGTGACGGGCACCCGGTGCTGATCCTGCCGGGCCTGGGCGCCGGCGATCTCTCCACCCGACCGCTGCGGCGCTTCCTGCGCGCGCTCGGTTACTGGGTGCACGCCTGGAGACTCGGCCGCAACACCGGCGACCCCGGGCTGATCGACCCGCTGGCGCGGCGCCTGCGCGGCATCGGCCGGCATCACGGCCGCAAGGTCAGCCTGATCGGCTGGAGCCTGGGTGGCCTGTACGCCCGCGAAGTGGCCAAAGCGGCGGCCGGCGAGGTGCGCCAGGTCATCACGCTGGGCACGCCGTTCACCGGCTCGCAGCGCGCCAGCAACGCGGTGAACGTCTACGAGGCGCTCAGCGGCCGCGCCGCGGAAAATCCCGAGCTGCTGGCGCGCCTGCGGATTCCGCCGCCGGTGCCGACCACCTCGATCTACAGCCGCAGCGACGGCATCGTCGCCTGGCAGTGCAGCGTGGAGCGCAGCGGACTGCGCACCGAAAACATCGAAGTCCACAGCAGCCACCTTGGATTGGGTTGCGCTCCGGCGGCGCTCTACGCCATTGCTGACCGCGTCGCCCAGCCTGAGGGCGCCTGGCAACCGTTTGCGCCGCGGGGCCCGCTGCGCGTCCTCTACGGGACGCCAGGCCGCTGACAGGACGCTGTTACGACGAGGCCAGTTCTACACGCCGGCGGAAGTCTTGCGCGTCATGGCCAAGGTGCTGGACCTCGGCAGCGCCGGTAACTGTCCCGAGGCCGACATCGCGCGTGAGAACACGCTGGCCGAGCCGCATTTCAAGCAGGGCAAGGCGCTCGCGAATGACCGCTTTCACGCAGTGAATCGAAGGAAAGCCTTTCCTCCGGCGTTGCAACAGTTGCCCGAGCGGGTGTATAGAACGCGGATGCGGCTCAATCGCCAACTGCTGGCCGGCTTTCTGTGCGCGATGGTCTCGTTCCAGGCCGTTGCCGGCGTGGCCGGCGGCGCGTGCCGGCACGCCGCCAAATCTGCCGACGCGGCTGTCGAATCCACGGCGTCGGAGCATGCCCATCATGCCCACCACGCCACCGCCGCCGATGAGGGGCAGGTTGATCGGCTTGATCGGCCGGCGTCATCCCTGTCCGGGTGCGGTTGCGGCTGCGATTGCTCCGGAACCTGCGTACACGCGTGCCACCTGAGCGTGCTCGGCAGCCGTGCGGCAGCCACCGTTGAGCGCGTGCGTTCGTTCGGCGGTGCCGTGACCGCTTCGGCGCTGCGCCCTCACACGCAAAGGCTGCTGCGACCCCCCGCATCGCTCCGCATCTGACGATTCCCCAGGCGCGCGTCGCGCGCTTTCCGTCACTTGCTGGAGAGGAGCGATGGTTCCATACAGGCACCTGCTGCCGCTGTCGGCGGCGATTCTGGCCGGATGCGCGGGCATCCCGGCCGACCGCGGGTTTGCCGACGTCGAGAAACTGGTCTCGGCACGCGGCGGTCCCGCCGTTTCCGCACCCGACCCGGCGGCGGATCCGCAGGCGCTGGTCAAGGACTGGCTGTCCCGGCCGCTGAGCGCCGAGCAGGCGGTGCGGGTTGCGATGGTGCGCAGCCCGAAACTTGCGTCCGGATACGCGCGCCTGGGCATCGCGCAGGCCGAGGTCTATGACGCCGCGCGGCTGTCCAATCCGACCCTGTCGGCGTCCGTCCTGGCCACGAACGAGCCCGGCGGCGCGACGCAGCTTGGCCTCGGTATCGCGCAGAACTTCGCCGAACTGTTGCTGTACGGGCCGCGCAACCGGATCGCGCAGGGCGAACTGGAGCGGACCAAGGCGGAAGTCGCGGCACAGATCGTCGGCTTCGCCACCGCGGTCGAAGCGGCGTACTTCGAGCACGTCGGCGCCGTGCAGGTTGCGCAGATGCGGGAACTGGTGGCCGGCGCGGCCGGCGTGTCCGCGCGCCTGGCGCAGCGGTTCTTCGACGCCGGAAACATCAACCGCCTCGAGCTGCGGCGCGAGCAGGCGGCGGCAAGCGCCGCGAGCATCGAACTGGCGCGCGCGCTGGCGGAGGCCGACGAAACGCATGCGCGGCTGAACGCGCTGATGGGGCTCGCGGATGACGCCGCCGGCTGGACGGCCGTCGCCCGCCTGCCCGCACCGCTCGCCGAGGAGGACGACCTGGCCGCGCTGCAGGCGCTGGCGCGCGGGCAGCGGCTCGACCTGCGCGCCGCACAACAGGAAGTGGCCTTGCTGGAGGCTGCGCTCGGCATCACGCGCAGTTACCGGTTCCTCGGCGAGGCAGAGGTCGGCGTGGACTACGAACGCGAGACCGACCGCTCGCGCCTGCTTGGCCCGACGCTGTCCCTGCAGTTGCCGCTGTTCAACTCGGGCGCGGGAAGCATCGAGCGCGCCCGGGCGCGCCTGGAGGACAGCCGGGCGCGGCTGCGCGCGCTCGAGATCGAGGCCTCGAACGGCGTGGCGCTGGCCCACCGCAAGGTGCTCCTCGCCCGCGGCCTGCTGGATCGCTACCGCGACGAGTTCATTCCGCAGCGGGAGGAAATCGTGCAGCGCCTGCAGGAACTTCAGAACTTCATGATCGTCGGCCAGTTCGAGCTGCTGCTGGCCAAGCAGGAGGAGTACGACGCCTATCAGGCCTACCTGGAAACGCTGCGCGATTACTGGGTCGCCCGCACGGAACTGGCACGCGAGGTCGGCAGCCGCTTGCCCAGCCACGCCCGGGTGCAGGAACCGTCGCTGGACGTGGAGACGCTCACGCGGCCACGCGCTGGGCACGAGGGTCCGCCGCCGCCCGAACCGGAATCGCATGAACACCACCACGGAGACACGCCATGATGACCCGCCGCAACTTGCTGGCGCTGCTCGGAGCGGGTGGCGCGCTGCCGCTCGTTGGCGCCGTCCGCCCGGCTCACGCCCAGCACGAAGGGCACGTGATGCAGCCGCCGTCGGCTCCGGCCACGCCTCCGCCGGCGAATGTCCGCCGCACGAAACAGGGATATCTGCCCGTGCGCACGCTGAACGGCTGGACGCTGCCGCACCGCATGAACGGCGGCGTGAAGGAATTCCACCTCGTGGCCGAGGAATTCGGGCACGAATTCGCGCCGGGGTCGGTGGCGAAGTGCTGGGGCTACAACGGTACGACGCCCGGACCCACCCTCGAAGTTGTCGAAGGCGACCGCGTGCGGATTTTTGTCACCAACCGCCTGAAGGAACACACCACGATCCACTGGCACGGCATCATCCTGCCGAGCGGCATGGACGGCGTCGGCGGCTTGAACCAGCCGCACATCCAGCCCGGCGAGACCTATGCCTACGAGTTCACGCTCAAGCAGCACGGCACCCACATGTATCACCCGCACGCCGACGAGATGACGCAGATGGCGTTCGGGATGATGGGGCTCTTCATCATCCATCCGAAGGGCGGCGAAGCGGTGCCGGTGGACCGCGACTACGCCTTCCTGCTGCACAACTGGGCGCTGCATCCGGGCACCTACCGGCCCGATCCGGCGATCCTGCAGGACTTCGACCTGTGGACCTTCAACAGCAAAGTGTTCCCGGCCATCGAGTCGCCGGTCGCGCGCAGCGGCGAGCGCGTGCGCATCCGCATGGGCAACCTCTCCATGTGGAACCACCCGATCCACCTGCACGGCGTCGAGTACGAGGTGACCGGTTCCGACGGCGGACGCTGGTCGCGGTCGCAGTGGCGGCGCGAGACGACCGAGATCGTCGGCGTCGGCCAGATGCGCGACATCGAGTTCATCGCCGTGCCCGGCGACTGGGCGTTCCACTGCCACATGGCGCACCACACCATGAATGCGATGGGCCACGATCTTCCGAACCCGACCGGCGTGGACCAGTCCGGCATCGAAGCGGAAATCAGGAAAATGCTGCCGGGCTACATGGCGATGGGGCGCTACGGCATGGCCGAGCACCAGGAGCACACCGACATGGGCCACCATCCCGGCCCGGAGAACACCCTGCCGATGATGACCGGCAAGGGTCCGTACGGAAATATCGAGATGGGCGGGATGTTCGCGGTGGTCAAGGTGCGCGACAACCTGCCGCGCGGCGACTACCGCGATCCGGGCTGGTACCGCGCGCCGAAGGGCACCGTGGCCTACCGGGTGAGCGACAATCCGTCGTTCGGCAATCCGTCGCGCAAACCCGCCTGACCGGAGATCGGACATGACCCTCCTGAAGACGCTTCTGTTCCTGACGCTCCTCGCCGTGGCGAGTGCCGCGGCCTTCCTGTTCAGCGGCGCGTACAACATCGCGGCCGACGACCCGCACTGGCCCGTGACGGTGACGCTGATCGAAACGCTGCGGGAGCGATCCATCGCGGCGCGGAGCGGCGGCATCGTGGTTCCGCCGGATCTGGACGATGCGCAACGCGTGCGACGAGGCGCCGGCAACTACGACGCCATGTGCACCGGCTGCCATCTGAAACCCGGCATGACCGACGCCGAGATCCGCAAAGGCCTTTATCCCGAGCCGCCAAACCTGGCGCAGGCGGCCGACGCTCACGGCCACCAGCACGCGCAGGACGCAACGGCGCGCGCGGCAGCGCGGCAGTTCCGGATCATCAAGCACGGCGTCAAGATGACCGGGATGCCCGCCTGGTCGAAGGCCGGGGTCGACGACGAGACGATCTGGGACATGGTCGCGCTCATTCATGCGCTCCCCCGGATGTCCGCCGACGAGTACGCCGCGATCGTCGCGGGCAGCGAAGGGCACTCGCACGCAGGTGCGGATGGACATGTCGACCCTCCCGGGGCGCCGCCGCACTCGCATGAGCAGAAGACCGACACCCATTCCCACCAGCACTGAGGACACGATCATGAAAGGAACTTCACTTCTGCTGGCGTTGGCGCCGGCCGTGCTTTCGGGGTGTGCCGCCTTGCCGCTCGGTGACGACCGGGGCGCGATCGAAGCGGCGGCGCAGTTTCGTCAGGCACTTCAATCGGGTGACGAGGCCACGGTTCAGGCGCTGCTCGCCCCGGACGTTCTCATTTACGAGTCGGGAGGACGGGAGACTTCCCGGGACGAGTACATGTCAGGTCACATGAAAGGCGATATGGCATTTCTCGGCGCGTCCGGGGTGGTGACGCTGGAATCGCAGGCGGGAGGCGGCGGGAACTCCGCATGGGTGGCGGCACGCGCCCGCATCACCGGGAAACATAAGGGGAAAGACGTCGACATCATCAGCACGGAAACGCTCGTGCTCAGCAAGGCTTCGGGCGCGTGGCAGATCCAGCACATCCACTGGTCGTCGCGGCCCGCCGGCAAGGGC
>Ga0187893_10010360_pt1 | contig 13941 bp, 12 predicted proteins | sample MA1701074metaG_FD_139574 | JGI IMG/M metagenome (GOLD analysis project Ga0187893, IMG submission 139574) | White microbial mat communities from a basaltic lava cave in the Kipuka Kanohina Cave System on the Island of Hawaii, USA - MA170107-4 metaG ...
GTATCTGAGCAGAGCGCTAGCGCTCGTCCATCGCCTACCGCCCTCGGAGCGAGTAGAGACACGGATCGGCTTGCTGCTACGGCGGGTGCTGGCGCGCAGCGCCATGGACGACCTCGGGGGTGCAATTGCAGATCTCAAGCTCGTGCTCGCTTGCGCCCGCGAAAAGGGCGACAAGCGTCTTGAGGTCAATACGCTGGTGGAAATCAGCCGCATCGCCCGCTGGCTGGACAGTCGCTACTCCTTAGAGACGGCGGCCGAAGCAGAGGCGTGTAGTCGCGATCTGGAAGATGAGACCTTGAGACTGCGCGCTCAAGTGAGCTCTGCCATGGCGAATCTGCGTTTTACGGGATGGCGGCCCGAAACCGCGGCCACCTGTCGCAGCGCCTTAGCGCTCATTCGCGCGGCGGGTGATCCGCGCTTGATTAACCCACTCCTCTCTTCATCTGCATGGATGGAGCGCTTTTCCTCGAACTACGCGCTTGCTCGACAGGTTGCGGAAGAAGGGATGGGGATCGCCCGAAGCCTGAACGATGCTTACCATTTTATGCTCTCTTGGTGGTTTCAGCTCTGGTCGATACTGTATCTGGGGAAACTTGGAGAGGCGCGCCGCGGTTTGTCCGACGCGCTCGGCATGGCGGAGAAGAACGGGAACTCTTTCGGCGTAATGGGTTTTCGGCTCGGCCTTGCGCAGCTGCACGAAGAGGCCCTCGATTTCGACGGCGCGCGTGGGCACTGCGAGCAGGGATTGAAGCTCGTTCGAGAGGGACGCGACCACGCCGTCTATAGCTACGGTCTGGCTCTCTCAGGCAGAGCGCATCTGGGTCTCCGGGATCATCGGCGTGCCTACGAGTATTTCAGTAAGGCTCTGCGCTTGGTTGAAGGCGAGCCGGGCATAACGGATTGGCAATGGTGTCTCCCGCTCTACCAGGGGCTTAGTGAATATTGGTTAGTGCAAGGCGATCTGATCCAAGCCCGGGAAATGGCTAGCAAACTTTGTGCGATTGCCGCGCCGCCGCCGGAGCGCACTTACCTGGCCTTAGGGCACCGGCTGCTCGCCGAGATCGCCATGGCGGATAGGCAATGGGATCAGGCGGAAGCGGAGATCGCTCTTGCGTTAGCCGCAATGATGGGCGCTCAGGCTCCCATGATCGAGTGGCATCTATACGCAACTACGCCTAAGGGAAGTTCAAGCCCCGTTGCTGGATCGGCGGTGCCGCTCGCCGCGTGGCGCGTTTACGCAACCGCTGCGAAGCTCTGCGAGCGGCAAGACCGACGATCCGAGGCCGAGGCCTTCAGGCAACAGAGCCGCGCGGTGATTCAAGGGTTAGCCGATTCGCTGGATGCCTCCGATCCCCTACGCGGATCGCTGATCGCCGGACATGAACGCGTGATTCATTCTACGGCGAGGGCATCAAAATCGGGGGCAGCCTAGCGAGCAGCTGTCTCAGGATGCCGTGCCCATCTTACTAGGAATTCCCCGCTTTCTCCAACACTTTCTAGGCACGCTAACCAGCGCAAGGTGAGTTGCCGTCGGGCTGTCGACCCACCGACAGCCGAGGCGCCGGCCGGTCCCTATCCATACCATCCGCAGATAGTGCTGCCTTGATGGCTCCAAAGGCGCATCGATTGATGCCTTTCTGTACATGGCGTCGCTCCTCTCGTTTTTTGAAGCTTCATGAAGGTGCGGTGTCCGCAGCTCGCCGATCTCGACGGGAAACAAGGTATCTTCGTACTGACGCCGAAGGGATCGGAGGGAATCGCGCCCCTCGTTGGTAGCGCTGCTAGCGCGGGCAACGACGCAATGCGGGTCCACCCTTACTGGTTTAGGCGAGGCCGGCGGATCGCTGTACACACCGAAACCGCGTGCCATGATCGCGCCGACAAATGTCTTGAAAGGCGACCAGGCAGCACGCTTCAACTGGTTGATGATGTTCATGTCATGTCGTCCGATCTTCCCACCTCTTACTGGCCCCTCGCTTGCGTCAGCCTCGCCCCGGATTGAGCGAAGCGTGCGGGTTGCACAGCGTTCGTTGCGCGTGCCGCCCTTGCTTTTCGCTCTACCGATGCCGACGACTTCGATCAGGACTTCACCACTTTCGCGCGTCCCCTTCTTCGACCGGCTGCCTTCCGCAGGCCTGCCGACCCGAACCTAACCTATGTCGTGACGTTGATACCGGGTCTAGCTGAAGCTAATCGTCGCGCTCAACGGAGCGGCAAGAAAGGGCGCAACGATGCTCAAACACTGGGCCAGCTGGTTGCTAAGCTTGAACGACAGGCCTCTCTCCGAGAGCCAGTGCTCAGTCTCTGCAGGGGTCGTCGCCTGACCGCGCTCTCTGAGAAGGGCTTGCGCTCGCTTGTTCAAATAGAGGGCCGAGGGCACATAGGCTCCGATCAGTACTGTGGTGAACGCTACTCCCCAGAAGGCCGAGACGGATGAGGCCACTCCCGACAGCCTGGATTGCAAGCCGGGATCATTTGTTAAGCTCGATGTCCAGCCGAGCCAGAAGCCCATGTGCAATACCCCGACGACCAGGAACACGGAGGCGACGGCGGTGACCTGTTTAAGGTAGCGGGCGCGCACCGCCATACGCTCCGGGTCGTCCTCAATCGCTAGGGATGCTACGGTCGCGCACGTCGTCATGAGAATAAAGACCGGCGCGATCGCCGCGAGCACGTTGATGAGGGCGATGATCGCATAGACCTTGTGGAGGAACTCCTCGCCGAAGATCCCCGCATGCGCCAGGATCGAGTAGGTGAACCCGAAGACGAGCTGGTACATGGCGCTCCTCTGTCCAGCGCCAAATGCCAGTTGGCCCAGGATCACGGCGCCGAGCAAGGCACCGATGGTGGCGGTGACGATGAGCTGGCCGCGCCCCACCAAGCGACGCAGGGTCACGACGCAATAAAGCATCGCCACTACGGATACCACGATATTGAGGAGCGCCGCGGCGAACCACGCGAGGCGCGCCTTGAGCTCCACCAAGGCCTGCGCGACGCCCGGGACACCCCCTGGTTGTACCGCTTGGAGGAGCAGAGGGGTGAAGGGTCTCTCGGGATCGACGCTGGCCTCGAACAGCACCACCGCCAGGGCGTAAAGGAGCAAGGGCGGCAACACGAAACGAAGATGCCGGAAGCGCTCGAGCGTTTCAGAATCGGTCACAATGTGTTGCATGAACGAATGCCGAGCCGCACGGTCTCGACCGTCGGCCAGCGTGCTTGCCGGTGGCGTCCCATTATTGGACATGTCTGTGCTTGCTCCTGAAGGTTGAAAAGAACGCAACGTGGTTGCTCCTGCCGTTCTCGTTCTTCGTGACGTTATTACCTTGTTCGACCCGAAAGGTTCAAATGACTCCGAAACAAGTTGCTGACATACCGTCCCACTCACGACGCGTACGCCCGTGCGCTTTCCAACTCGAGATGCGATAAGAGCTGTGCCAGCCGTCGGCGGGCAAGGAACATCCGCGTTTTCACCGTATTTTCCGAGCAACCCACGATGCTCCCGATCTGCGGGTAGGACCGTCGTTGCCGGATCGTTGGGGTGCTCAAGCTCATCGTGATCCCCCTCCGCGCCGATGGGGAGCGAAGCATGAGACTCTTTGGCCGAACGCGCGAGCGCTGTCCCGCTCACGTCCCACCCGGCACGCGATCCGGTGCAGCGTTCTCTTCGGCCCGGTCTACCGCGGTGGAATCGGACATCGCGGGTGTGGATTGATCGGCGTACGCTCTTCCATAGGTCAGCGATAGTCCTAACAGCATGGTGGTAAACAAGGTGTTGCTGGTGCGGCGAATTGTCATGCTATGTCTCCTGTGGCTTTGCATTATGGTCCAGGCCCCGGTGGCCCGGTACGCTCCGCAATATGGCGCCTCGGGCCGATGAAGGGCTCGAAAAGCCCCGATTCTAGGCCGAGGACTCGCATATTTGACATCCTAGAGGGTCAGGCAGTACCCTCTTCTGAGAGCTTGTGAAAAAATCTACTGCGCTCGGGATCTCGCGTTCCGGCGGTGCTCGGAATCCTCATGTATTTCAATATACACTCCGGTTGCTCGTCCCATCCTTGGGACTCGCCCCTGCGGGGCTTGCGCTCCATTTCGCTCCCGGCGAAACGGTCCTGCGCTCCGGCGGAACGCAACCTCCCTTCGCTCGCGACGATTTTTTCACAAGCTCTGAGGGGAACAGGGCGGTCAAAATTCCTTACTTCACATATGTTCGGCCAGGGGAACAATCTGTGCGTTCGAGGATGAGCAGGCACTTGAACTTCATCCAGATCGGCAGTCCGGTCGTGCGGCAGCTGATCCCTGCACGTGCGCCTCTCAGGGAAGTTGTTGCTGCTCCCCAGACCCAGGTTCCGGTGCTGCCGCCGGAGTTCTCGTGGTTGGACTACACGACTTTGCTCCTTCATGTCGCGTCAGAGATCGAGCACTCGTTGATGGTCCAGTACTTGTTTGCCGCATACTCCATGGGGGGTCCTCAGGTGCCTCAGTCGCTGCGGGGCAAGATCCGGGAGTGGCAGGAGACGATGCTCGGGATTGCCAAGGAAGAGATGGGGCACCTGGTAACCGTCCAGAACCTTCTCAAGGTCTTGGGAGGGCCTTTGAACCTGGACCGAGAGGATTACCCCTGGGGATCGGAGTTCTATCCTTTTGACTTCCACCTTCAGCGGCTGACGATGTCGTCTTTGGCCAAATACATCTGCGCGGAGAGCCCGCCGGAGTGGGAGGGTTCGGAAGCAGACGAGATCAAGGAATTGGCCGCGTTGGAGGCCGGCCGCGCGGTGAACGAGGTGGGGGCCCTCTACCGGCGGCTGCTGGACATTCTTTCGAATCGCGGCTTTATCCCTGACACCGCCTTTCAGGCTCAGACCCTTCCTTTCCAGGCCTCGTGGGACGAATGGGGCCGCGGCTACAGACGGGGCGACCGCGGGCAGGAATCGGGTAACGTCCCCACTGTGAGAGCTCCCGATCTGCTTATCGTCCAGGTTTGGTCGAGGGACTCTGCGCGGTCCGCTCTCACCCAGATCGGCCAGCAAGGGGAAGCCATAAGAGAGCTGACGGACGGCGAGGGCTCACACTTCGCCCGCTTTCTCAGCATCTACAGAGAGATGAAAAGGCTGGACACGGAGACCCAGCAACTGGTTTCTCGGCCAGTGGCCAAGAATCCGACCACCAGCCAGAAGTTGAACCAGTCCGCTGTGCGGGCCTTTCGATCGGCCCAGCTGGCGACGGAGGCTGAGCCGGAGAACTCGGAGATCACTCACCCCGAGGCCCTCAGCTGGGGACACCTGTTCAACCTTCGTTATAGGATGCTACTCGTCAATGTGGTCAGTGCCTTCAGGCTGGCCGGCCCACTGGATAATGCCGACTCCACGACGGCGCGGGGCACCCTCATCAACCGGACCTTTGCGGAAATGTACAACCTGCGAGCTATCGCCGGAATGCTGGTGCAGCTGCCGCTGGATCAAGACGATCTCAGCGGGCTCAAAGCTGGCCCTCCATTTGAGATGCCTTACACCTTGGATCTGCCGGAGCACACCCATGACCGATGGATCCAGCAGCGGGAACTATTTCGCGCCTCAGAGGACCTGATCGCCAAGACCAAGCAACTGGCGCCACCCGAACGCCGTCAGTACCTGCTGGCGCTGGAGGACTCCGATCGGTTGGCCCTAGACCAGATAGAGAGGATCATCTCGAGACGATGAGCCAGTTCCCCACCGAGGAGGCAGTATGAGCATCCTGGAGCTTCGAATCCTTCCGCCTCTGGCGATAGCGCGGCTCGGAGCGGCTCCCCATCCCATGGACAACTACGATGTGGAGCTGCATCCAGAAGACCCACTCGGCTACCGGCGGCTGCGCCCGGCAAAGACTTTTCAGGTGGACACCGACCGCGGGACGATAACCAGGGCCTTTGTCCCAAAGACCCTTCGCTTCACCGAGAACGGCAAGGTCCGCCCCGTGGCCCCGTTCCTCGAGGTCTGGGCCCTTACCTCGCCGGGTCGGCTGGAGCCTTTGACCAAGGGATTGCTGGCGAGCCATGGTCTGAGTCCTGCGGATGTCCGCTGGCGCTTTCATGTGGCGAACCACAAGGTTTATCGTAGAACCGGCCAAGAGAAGGACAAGGTGGATGCCAAGATTGGCCCCTTCTCGGACCACAAGCTGCATCCGGTGCTGGGCGAGTGCCCCAATTTCTGGGCCGGCAAGCGGATCCCCATGGGCTTTGTCCAGTACGTGAATCCAACCGACGCCTTTGCGGAGATCCGTTTGCGCTTCACGCCTGCTCACGGCTACGTCTATGGCGCGAGCCAGACCGCTCCTCCTCTGGAGAAGCCGGAGGGTGAGGACTATGTCGATATCGTCTACAACGCGAGTCCCGGAAACGGTACATGGCTGGGCTACGGGGACCAGAACGTGCCGACGATCACGGTCCCGGGTTTTATCTACGCCCAAGAAGATAATGGGGCGAGCAAGGGTTACCTCGACGATGGATGCGATGGGCTGGTGTACGCGGAATTGACCGTCGAGGGGAAGGTTTTGTCCGCCTATGGCCGGGTCGGCGCCGGACCCCCCGCCTATGCCCCGGACAGCTTCCCGGTCCGCACCGTGGCCGACGAGCTCGACCAGGCGATGCTCGGACCGCAAGTACGCGATGAGGAGGCAACCCTCGCGCTGACCGAGGAGATCGTTCGCCGGGCCGCCGAGACGATCCGCCTACTGAACACGAGCGTGATGAACGGAAATCCCATCGGCGGGCGGCCCAGGGTCGCCAGCACCATGGTGGCGCAGGACACCAATGACACTGGCCGGCGCTTCGAGCCCATCATGGCCCCCTCTTTGGTGGACAACCTTGCGGTGCTCAACCTGCATCAAAACATTATCACGGCGCTTCGCAGCGGAACCGCCGCCTGGTTTGCCGATGTCCTTCGCGACTGGGACGAGATCGGCGACTTGACTTCAAAGGGACGACGCAAGATGCCGGCGATGATGCGCGGCGCCGACGGCCGTTACCTGGCGCTCACGCGCAGGCAGATCGACCTCATCCGCAAGGTCGCCAAGAGGGGTATCTTCTCGGCCGATGAGCCGGGATCGGGCGCGCTGGCGGCTTCCGACACCCAGGAAGAGCCCTCATGAAGAGGATCGACCCTAAGAATCTCAGCGCCCAGCTCCATTACCGAGCTGCAGGGAATCCTCCCAGCACGCTTCCCGAATCCGCCATCTCCAACTGTTTCCCCGGACTGGAATTTGATTTTCGCAATCTCTGGCACCACCTATTCGAGGGCATCGAGCTCCACGAAGCGGACAACTATGTGGTGGGGGGCGAGGGAGAGTTGCAGGGTCTGGTGGGGCACCGCCTCGTTCGGGTGGCCGGTCAGGCCACGATGAAGCAGGCCATCGGGCCGCAGATGCCGGGCGGACGTTCCGACGTGCTCACCTCTGCATCCAACCCCGGAGGCGCCTGGACGATGGAGTGGTCCAACTCCATGGCCAATGTCCTTCATCAACGCGCGGGCCAGAAGGTCCCCTGTGAGTTTACGAAGGACAAGGCTCCGCTCCCGGTATGGGTTTCGGATGATCCCGAGAACCCCGAGGATCCCAAAGTGGAAACGGAGATCCGGGAGCTAACGCTCAGGCCAATTTTCGCCCAAAGTAAAGTTTTGCAGGACCGCCTGGCGGTGATCGAGGAACGAATAGCGGGGGCCGGCGAACTCACGGAGAGCCTTTGCTCACCCTGGCAGAACGATTACCGGGAGTGCGCCTGCTACTACTGGGCCGCCAGCCGGCCAGACTACGTCAACGTCGAACCCAACGAACAGGGTCTGAGCGAGGGCAACATGTGGCTCGCGGTCCATCGGGAACCGAAGGAATACATCCCCGATAATGGGCGGGACACCCGGCTGCTCACCTACGAGGACCTCTTCAGGGACTGGCAGGGCAAGCTGAAATTCATCGTCGGTGGCAAAGACAGCGACTAATGTCCAGAGGGCCGATCGGCGGCCGGGCCGAAGCCGGGCCACGGAGCTGTTCGAGTTGTCCAAACCCGCCAACCCGGATCTCCATCTCATCCGTAGCGAGGCCGGCTTGCACCTGCTCCTTCCTAACGGCAACCGTCTTTTCGACCTGGATGAGCCGACCTTCGAAGCGTTGGAGGCAGCGCTAGGCACTTCAGACGCCGGTTCGGTTCAACGCCTGCTTAACGATCTCGGTGTGGATCTGGCTCCTCTGATTAGCGAGGAGCCGCTGAAAGACCCGCCGTTGCGAGCTCTCTCGCTGGCCGTTGCGCAGAAATGTAATCTGGGTTGCACCTACTGTTATGCCCAGCAGGGCGAGTTCGGTGGGTTGGCGAAGAACATGCCTCTTGCCACCGTCCTAGAGTCGGTCAACCTGCTCTTCCGTGACGCCACTCCCGGAGAGCGGGTGAACCTCTCGTTTCTGGGTGGTGAGCCACTGATGAATCGACGAGCCATTCATGCTGGGACGGCTCTGGCGGAGGAGCTCTCGAAGGAAAAGCGGGTTCCGGTGACCTTCTCGATTACCACCAACGGGACATTGATAAAGCCCGAGGACGCTGACTTCTTCGAGGAGCACGGCTTTGCCGTGACGGTCAGCCTTGATGGACCGCAACCGGTGCACGACCTGTTGCGCCCAACGAAAGGCGGACGAGGCAGCTTCGACTCGGTCATCGCCAACGTGACTCCACTTTTGGCCACCCAGCGACGCATGCAGGTATCGGCGCGAGTCACCGTCACGCCGCACAACTTGGGGCTGAAGCCTACCCTCGATGAGTTCGTCGGGCTCGGCTTTCGCAGCGTCGGCTTTTCGCCCCTGCTGCGCTCGCCGAGCGGCCGCGACGAGCTCGGCGTTCCCGAGCTGAAGCTGATGCTGGAACAGATGGTGGCATGCGGCGAGGAGTTCGAGCGCTGCATTAAAGCAGGATACCGCTATCCATTTGCCAACATGGTCAACGCCATGCGGGAGATTCACAAGGGAACTCATCGTCCCTACCCGTGCGGCGCGGGGGCCGGCTATCTGGGAGTATCCGCTGATGGTGAACTGGCCGCCTGTCACCGCTTCGTCGGGGATGAAGAAGGGGCGATGGGAAATGTGATCACCGGGGTCAATCGTCAACGTCAGGCCGCCTGGCTGGCGGAGCGGCATGTGCACCGTCAGGAGCCCTGCAATAGATGCTGGGCTAGGTACCTATGCAGCGGGGGCTGCCATCATGAGGTGATAAGGCGGGGTCGGCCCGCTTGTGACTACATCCGCGGCTGGCTCCACTACTGCCTTCAGGCTTACGGCCGGCTGGTGGTGACGCGTCCGGAGTACTTCGGCGTGCCGGGGGCTGTCACGACGGGGACCCACTGAGGATCCCACTAAGGGCTAATCCCTTGGTGGTTGAGACGGATGTCTGCATCATTGGAGGTGGTCCTTCCGGCTCTGCGTTCGCCATCCGAATGGCCGAGCTGGGCTATCGCGTTGTAGTGGTTGAACGTCACCAGTTTCCGAGGCCGCATATCGGAGAGTCTCTGACGCCCGGGACCTGGGCGCTTCTCGAGTCGCTAAATATACGGCAGCAGGTGGAGAAGGCGGGCTTCGTCCCTGGCATAGAATCCCTGGTGCGATGGGAGGATTCCACGACGCGCACCGTCACGAGCGGCTCGCGCGAGCCTGGACTGAACGTCGACCGAGGCCGCTTCGATCAGGTTATCCTCGAAGGCGCAAAGACGGCAGGCGCTGCGATCCTGCAGCCGGCGTCGGCCGGCAGGCCGCATCGTACAGAGTCCGGCTGGGAAATCCCGGTCCGACAGACCGGCAAGGAGCTGCTCGTCCAAGCCCCCTTTGTTGCCGACGCAAGCGGGCGAGCTTTGGCACTAGGCGGTCGCAGGGAATGGATCTCAGCGCCGACCATCGCGCTCTGCGGAACGTGGGAGGGTCAGGGGGTTCGGGGAACTGAGACCCGGGTGGAGGCTGCCCCGCAGGGCTGGTTCTGGGGGGCGCGTCTGCCGGACGGCTCATTCAAAGCTATGGCCTTTGTGGATAGGTCTTTGATGCGCTACCGCAAGGTGTCCAGGGCGAGTGTGGAGAGCTTCTTCCGGCAACTGTTGGGAAGCTCAGAGCTATTGAGCGATCTGGCGGGCGCACGCCTGACCGCTCCCGTTCTCGCCTGTGACGCCACCAGCTACGCGGACCATGAGCCGGTCGGATGGGACTTCATAAAGCTAGGAGAGGCCGCCTTCGCCATCGATCCTCTGTCCTCAGCGGGAGTCCAAAAGGCACTTCAAACCGCACTGGCTGGAAGTGTGGTGGCTCACACCTTGATCTCTGGTAAGGGAGACCGGCCGGCGGCGCTCGAGTTCTACCGTGAAAATCAGCGCCAGTCGGTGAAGCGGCATGCGGACTGGGCGGCCGACTACTACCACCAGAACAGGGTGCATCGAGATGAACCCTTCTGGGTGAGACGCGGTCGCCCCTCGGCAACCCACCGATCTCCGGCGCCAAGCCAAGGCCTGCAGGAACTACTGCCCTGCCGCATACGCCTCGCTGATGATGCGGCTGTGATCGAAAGTCCCTGTATCGTAGGCAGGCAGGTGCAACGTCGCCCGGCGCTTCGCCATCCAAGCCTTCCACGCCCGGTCGCCTACCTCGGCGGAGTGGAGCTGATCCGGCTTCTTAGGTGCTTCGAGCCCCGACCAACCTTGAAAGAGGTGCTGCTGGAGTGGGGGGAGCGAATGCCCATGGATTCCGCTCTGGCAGTTGCCGACTGGCTGAATCGCAGAAGTATGCTCGTCACGGCTTCAGAAAGCCCGTGTGCGCCGCGCAACTCCTGAGAACGCCGGCGAATCAGCTGGAGTTTGCAACACCCGTTTCGTCAATCACCCTTCAGCACCGGCGCGACCTCGCCCTCACTCCCGGCGGGGGCGGTGAGGCCGAGGAGGTAGCTCAGCGTCGGCGCCACATCGACCATCTCGCGCACGCCGTAACGACCCGGACAGACGCCGGCGCCCACGAGGATGACCGGCACCTCGGAGTCGTAGCGGTACCACGTCCCGTGGGTCGAGCCTTGGTCCTTCTCGCCGTATTTGCCCCAGAAGTAGAACGGCTGCGTCCACATGAGCACGTCGCCTCCGCGCGGCGCGTGGTACGAGCGCACCAGCGAGCGGGCGAGATCCGTCGGCGGCACAGCGCCCGTCATGAGCTGCGTCCGCGTGAGAAAGCCTGCGAAGCCCTTCAAGGTCATCGCGCCTTCGCCCGCGACGCGTTCGACCTCTTTCGCGTCGAGCTTCTTCTCGGCCATGACCTTCCGATTCAAGAAGACGTGCGGGTCTTCCGTCGCCACGACCCACCCGTCGCCTCCGGCCGCGCCGAAGCGCTTCGTGAGCACGTGGTCGATGGCCTCCTTGATCGCCTTCTTCTTGATGCGCCCCGCGTCGAAGCCGATCGCGGCCATCTGCTCGGGCACCGGCGTGGCACCGTGGTCGGCGCTCAAGAGCACGACGACCTCGTCGCTTGCGAACTTGCCATAAAGCCACTCGAAGAAATCGCCGAGCTGCTTGTCGGTTCGCACGACGAGGTCTTGCACCTCCTGGCTGAATGGCCCGAAGTCGTGTCCCGCGAGATCGATCGCCGAGAGGGAGATCGCCAACAGATCGGTCACGCCCCGCCCACCGAGCTTCTCGCCATCGATCGCCGCTTTCGCGAAGTCGAGCTCGTAGTCGTTTGCAAACGGCGTATGCGTGAAGGCCTCGTAAAAGTCCGGGCCAGGGGCCGAGAGCCCGCCGTTCACGACGTGCGGAAACACCTTGCCGAGGCCTTTCGAGCCGCCCTCGGCCTTCGCGTCGTCGGGCACGGAGATGGCGTAGGCCTCCGGCGGGAGGACGCGCTCCCACTTCTTTCCGAAATAGCTGTCCGCGAGCTTCTTCTTGTTCCACTCCAGCGCCCATACGGGGAGCTCGCGCATGTAATAGGACGAGGTCGTCATCTCGCCCGTGTCGTCGTTGATGAAATACGCCTTTCCCAGCCGCCCGCCGAGCAGGATCGCGCCGCGCCCTTTGGTCGCGAGCGAGATCGTCTTCGATTGCCCGCCGGTCGCGAGCGACAACTCGTCTCCGACGGTCGATCCGAGGAAGTTCTTCGGCGAGACATCCATGTCGGGATCGGTCTCGGTCATTCCGAGGATCTGCGCCGACCCGTCGAAGACCATCGCCTCTGAGCGGCTCGTCTCGGCGTTGTAGAACTTGTTCGCGCCGATGCCGTTCACGTACGCATAGCTCCCTGAGAGCAAAAGCGCGTGGCCCGGCCCGGTGTATGTCGCGTAGTGCCCATAGTGCCCTGTCCAGGTCGCACCCCGTGACAAGAGCCGCCGGAACCCCGTCGCGCCGAAGTACGGATCGAACTTCGTCAGGTAGTCCGCGCGAAACTGGTCAATCGCGATGACGACGACGAGCTTCGGCCGCTTCGTGAGAAGAAAGCTTCCACCGCGCGCTCCGTCGCTGACCCATTGCGCGGCCGGCTTCACCTCGGACCCCACGGTTGGCGCCGCGGGTAACGTCTTGCGGTGCGTCGGCTCGGACGCGGGCAGCACGCGGCCCCCACCGCACGCGGCTGCGAGGGCGCTCACCGTCAAAACAAGAACTGCCCATGCGCGCGCGCGCGATCGCATCGGAGAAAGAACGATCACTTGGAAACCTCTTTCGTTGTGAAGAGATTGTGCTCGACGGCGGTGTCCTCGACTGCGCGCCCGCCCCGTGCGTCGTCTGCCTGCGGGTGCACCTCGATGTCCCGCAAACGGCGCACGAGCACGGCGGTCGACGGGACGAACCCCTGCACGCGCTCGACGTTGGACATGAGGACCGCCTTGTGCGCCGGATGGGCCTGCGCACCAGCGCCCGCCATCACTTTCGAGTCTAGGCCGGGTGCGCAGGAAAAAAAGGCGATAGGCATCAAACAATTTTTCATACTCATGTTGCTTATTCCTATATTCACTCAGATAAAGTTGGGAATGTCCCAGGCGATCTCATCGGTGAAGAGCGAGTGCTATGCAGCCTTGGTTGCGACTCGTTCTCGTTCTTCGTGATGTTATCGCCTTGTTCGACACGAAAGGTTCAACGACTCTGAAACAACTTGCTGACGTACCGTCCCGAGTTCGGGGTCAACCATATATGGGTGACCCCCGAACTCCCCCGACCCCGAACTCCCCGAATTCCTATCTGACCCCGAACTCGCTGCGGAAGCGGTTAGGGGTCAGCAGGAACTTCTTCTTCCGTGACCAACCCCTAACTCCTGCTTCCGCTGCAGACGCACCACACGCTGCGCATCCGCCGGCCGCTCGTTCATGACCACGACTTTGGCGCGCTTGAAGAAGTTGAAGTCGGTCGCGCTCGCCCAGGTGTACGCGCCCATCATGCGGCCGACCACGAGATCGTCCACTTCGAGCGCCGGCAGCAGAATGCCGTCGTCGATGACGTCGATCGAATCGCATGCCGGCCCTGCGAGCACACTCTCGTACAGCTCGCCGCCTTCACGCAACGCCGACAGGGGGTACTTGGCGTGGTCGAATAATTGACCGCTGTACGATCCATACAAGCCGTCGTCGAGATAATACCACCAGCGACCGTCGCGCTTCGCCTTGCCCATGACGCTCGATATGGCAATTGCTGCGGGCGCCGCGATGAAGCGGCCCGGCTCCGCGATTACGCGCACGTGCGTCGGCAAGCGCGCCAGCGCTGCGCAGATTGGGCGGCAGAAGTCCTCGATCGCTGGCACATCATGATCGTACGCAAGCGGGAAACCGCCGCCGATGTCGAGCACGTCGAGCGATGGCAGTCCAGCCACTCAGAGCGGCGCTTGCGAGCCTCGGCTACCTCACGCAACTGCTCGAGGATAGAAAAACCACCCTGGCGCGGCTGCGACAGATCCTCTTCGGGGCGAGTACCGAGAAGAGCCGTGCGGTGA
>Ga0187893_10010361_pt1 | contig 13937 bp, 10 predicted proteins | sample MA1701074metaG_FD_139574 | JGI IMG/M metagenome (GOLD analysis project Ga0187893, IMG submission 139574) | White microbial mat communities from a basaltic lava cave in the Kipuka Kanohina Cave System on the Island of Hawaii, USA - MA170107-4 metaG ...
CCGCCTCACGGCGACGCAGTTACAGTTGGTTACAGGCCGGAGAGCGTATACCTGAAGAGGACTCTCACCTCTCCGATCAAACACGCTTTCAGGCGCACGTAGGGACGCGGTGCTCCGCGTCCGCGGGATGGGCCAGCGTCGTGGTCTGATGTATGGTCTCATTGTTTTGCTCGCGGTCCGTTGCGGCTGAGCGCGCTGGTTAGGTGCTCTCACATCGCGAGGATTTCCTATCGCCAGGCGCGGACTCTTCGTGTTGCGGAAAAGAATTCGAGGTAGCTAGATGAAAGGAGAAGCCCTATGAAACAGATCATGATGATCACGATGTTACTATTGATGCCAATAGCTCCAGTTCTCAGCCAAACAAAAGATGCGGGCGGAAAGCAAGGGTTCGAACGGGACGTCCTGAAAGCAGAGGAGGAATGGCGCGCCGCAGTCGCTACAGGTGATGGGACGGAGCTCAAGCGATTGATGGCCGATGACATTCTCTACGTCACGACCGGAGGCCAGCTCTCAGACAAATCCGTCATCGACGTGATGGTTGAAAATCCGACGGGCGATCTGAAATACGAGGACGTGAAGCTGCGAATCTATGGTGAAACAGCGGTCGTCAGTGCACAGTTCACAAGGGGCAACAGCAGAAAGGTCAGGGTGAGTCGTGTTTGGGTACTGCGACAGAGTCAATGGCAAGTCGTATCAGCCCAGCTAACGGATATTGCAAGCTAAGCATGACGATGCGGACGCGCGACATGAGCAGGACGTCGAGGCGAGGCAGGGCAGATTTGCGGAAGTTGGGTGGCTGGAAGAGACTCTCACAAGTCGAACCGGAGGAACGATGTCGAACCTGTTGCGTTGTGCGCTTCTTCTCGGAACGTGCGTCGCTGTTCTGCCAGCGCGAATAGCACAGCCCGCCGCGAGTAAAGTCGCACTCCGCGCGGCACGCCTGATTGATGGATCGGGTGGAGTTCCATTGCGGGATAGAGTTGTGCTCATCGAGGGGGACCGAATCGTCGGAGTCGGTTCGAAATTGGCGATCCCTGCAGGCAGCCAGGTGATCGATTTGGGCTCGGCCACGCTGCTGCCAGGTCTCATTGATGCTCACACGCATATCACGGGTGGAGATCCTCGCGATTACTATGAGAGGCTTTTCCGGCGCAGCCCGATTGATCAGGCGGTGGACGCGCACGTATACGCCCGGCGCACGCTCGAAGCAGGGTTTACCACAGTGCGCGACGTCGGGGCCGGTGAATTCGTGGACGTGGCTCTTCGAAAAGCGATTGACTCAGGAACTGTGGTTGGGCCCCGCATGCAAGTCTCCACCATGGCGATTGGCGCCACCGGCGGGCACGCGGATCTGACCGGGTTCTCCCCGTATCTTCAATTCAAGGAATTCTCGAGCGTCGCCGACGGAGTTGACGAGATACGCAAAGGAGTGCGCTTGCGCGTCAAGGGCGGTGCCGATCTGATCAAGGCGATTGCGACCGCGGGTGTCTTGTCAGAGGAAGAATCCGCAGGTGATCCCCAGTACACCCAAGAGGAGCTGGATGCACTCGTCTCAGAAGCTTCGATGTGGGGAAGGAAGGTTGCCGCGCACGCTCACGGCGCTGAGGGCATCAAACGGGCGATTCGCGCAGGAGTGGCCTCGATTGAGCATGGCAGTCTGATCGATGACGAGGGCATCCGTCTCATGAAGGAGCGAGGGACCTACCTGGTTGCCGATATCTACAATGACGACTATATTCTGGCGGAGTATACCAGGCTCAAATATCCGGAAAAGATTATCGAGAAGGAAAGAAAGATTGGGCGGCTCCAGCGGGAGAACTTCCAACGAGCCGTGCGTGCGGGTGTCCGAGTGGCGTTCGGCAGCGATGCTGGCGTCTATCCTCACGGGTCGAATGGGAAGCAGTTTGTGCACATGGTGAGGTGGGGGTTGACACCAATGCAGGCGATCCAGGCGGCTACCGTGAACGCAGCTGACCTTCTGGGCTGGGGCGACAAGGTTGGTAGAATCGCGCCGGGACTCTTCGCCGATCTGATCGCTGTCGATAACGATCCCCTGCAGGATATCTCCGCTCTGGAGCGCATACGCTTCGTCATGAAGGGTGGGCGTGTGTACAGGAGCTCGACAGCGGATCCAGGCACGCTTGAACGGTGATGTGAGCTGAACGTGCCCGGGTAAAATAATTAGTCACCGATTTGTGGAAAGGTAGGGACGCGGTGCTCCGCGTCCGCCTAATTTTTCCTACCACGAGAAATCGTGAACACGTCCTCGCCAAGGCCAATCCTCAGATCGGGCCACTAACCCCCTTTCGCACCGGATTCTCCATCATGTAGATCCATTTCTCGCGGTACTCCTTTACCGATCGAACGCGATGATGAAAGACACCCCTTTGCCATATCCATGTCTTTTCGCAGTGAGATTTGGCGAAGCGATCCCTTCCAAAAGGCCACCCAGCGTTGGACCGTAAAACATGAATCTCGCAGGCCGCAAAAGAAATGGGCATGATCGGGCATCAGCAAATAGTCACCTGGCCAGGGGTCGCTTCGTTGAGCCAGACAGAGTGCAAAATTCTCATGACCGGTTCCTGGGCCAGCCATTCAACGCGGGCGTTGGAGCACACGGTTACCCAGGGGATCATAGGTTGGTCAGGGTCAACGTGGACCCCTTTGGCAGGCGTTCCTCGTTTGGGAAGAGTATTCATTCGAGAATCTCACCGCCTGTTCCCAACGATGCGGCGTCGGGCGCAGCTCTCATTCGCGGACGCGCGGCAGCGCGTCCCTACCCTGCAGTCAAGAGGTAGGGACGCGCTGCTCCGCGTCCATTCCCCTTGGCACATCCACTTCTTCGCGGTGACATCTGGCAAAAAGAGTTCTAGCGCTGTGTCAACGCATTTATTTTCTGCATCAGCTCAGGCGACGGGACCACGGCTGGATTGTTGCCGCTCAGGATGTCTTGCATTCGCTGCTCAATGACCGGATTAAGCGAGGACCTGCTCTCCTACGGCGCGGGGACTCAAGCCAACTTTCTTCAATTCCGCCGCAGCACGTTCGCGGAATGCATTTGCTGGGTCCGCCTGCGTGGCTGAGGCGTCGGCGTATTCGGCTGGCCGATTGCGGTCCGAATACAGGATGTTGGTGTCGACGAAGCCGGGGCACAAGACAGATACCCTCGGCTTGAGCCCTTCGCGTAGCAGTTGCACGTACACATTCTCGGACAGCCCGACCACGGCGAATTTCGTTGCGACATAAGGGCCGCCGCCGTTCGCGATGAGCCCTGCCAAAGAAGCGGTGTTGACGATGTGGGCCTCCGAATCTTGTTGGACCATGATCGGCAGGAACGAGCGAATGCCATGCACGACGCCCATGAGATTGACGCCCACGATCCACCGCCAATCGTCGAGCGAACTCTTCCAACCTGTGTTACCCCCAACCATGATTCCGGCGTTGTTGCACAGCACGTGAACGGCCCCGTACTTACTGAGAGTCTGTGTCGCCAGGTCGTCCACCTGATCGGGTTTCGAGACGTCGATCTGCACGGCGTGCACGTCAGCGCCGGCGGCCCGCAGTGCACCGGTCGTCTTCTCGAGCGCCGGAGCCTCGATGTCGCTCAGCACAACCTTCATGCCGGCAGCGATGAAGGTCTCGGCCATCCCACGACCGATACCACTGGCTGCGCCGGTCACGACTGCGACCCTGCCTTTGAACTCTTTCATGTGGCCTCCGGAACTGATTTGCGTTCGAGCGGTCCCAAATCGCCGGGTCGCCAAATCTAACGGAGGTTCAAGTTTCGCGGTAGTCTGTTTTTTTACGACAGTCGAGTGATATAATAAAAGTAGCTCAGAGATCATCGTCGGTCAGAAATCCCCAAAAGGGCACCCCGCCTGGAAGGGCTCGGCGTCCGCCTTGCTCTGAGGTCACAACGTGTGACCTCACCCTTGCCTTTCCTCGGCAGTTCACTCAAACACGAAATCTTCAGGGAAGCGCTGCTGGTTGGGTGTGATCGCTTATTTAAGACCTCGACCGGCCGTCCCCGCGATTCATGAAGCGGCTTCCTCAAATGGCTCGCAGATTCGCCCGAGCCGTTCCCGGCCGTATCTCAAGGCGAGCCGCCGGAGGCGCAGAAAAACCAATGCGGTCATGAAAGCGTCGCCACAGGCCGTGTGGCGATCGTGAGGGATCACGCCAAACGCCTCGCACAGCGCGTCCAGTGTGAACTTACGAAACTGGGGGCGGCCCGAAAAGGCACCGTCTCTTGCAAGATGCAGCGCCAGATCCATCGTGTCGAGGGCACGGTTGAACAGCCGAAATCCCCAGCGGCGGTTGCAGGCCTCGCCGAACGTTGCGATGTCGTGACCGATATGGTGTCCCACAATCACGCCGTCCTTGAGATAGTCCAGGAAAAGTTCCAGGGCTTGCGGTTCCTCCATGCCCTTTCGGCTCTCATCGCGCGTCACGCCGTGCACCGTCACCGAGCTGGTGTTCTGGGTCACTTTCAGCAGCGCCTCAAACGAATCGTCGAGCCGTATTTCCCCGTTCTGCACCGCCACGGCGCCTATGGTGATGATGCGGTCGGTGCGCGGATTGAGTCCCGTGGTTTCCGTATCGAGCACGACGAAGCGCACCTGATCGATTGCGGTATCTTCGCGCCAGGTATCGTCGAAGCACTTTCGATATCGGCTGATGAAGGGAAGCTCCGTCACAGAGTTTTGAGCCATTTCGGATCAGCAGTGAATTCGAGCAGCCGCAGAATCGAGCGGAATCCACTCTTCAATATTTGCCGGTCGTAGCGGCTCAGCAGCGCCGGTGGCAATTCCGCGCCACTCGTCCCTTGACTGATCCCGATACGTCCCTGCTGCCAGAGCACGATGCGCATCGTTTCGGCCGCTTCCCGGAAGATCGACTCGTGTTCCGGCAGCAGCGCGCGGGCCATCGCGAAGCGCTCGAGAGTCGAGCTACCCATGACTTTTTTCGCTGCCATCCCAAACACTCTTCCGACGTCAGCCAGCGGCATGACGGCACTGTGCTCCAGGCGAAAAACGGCTGTCTCTGCCCCGGATTCGTCGACCACGGCATCGTGGAAAAAAGTCAGTGGAGGAAGGCTTGCCATGCAATCGTTGGCCAATATGTGCAGGAAGTCATGGTCCACAGCGCCCATGACTGTGGCCTCAATCCCGCGCCAGAGTGCCTCGCGTCCCTGAATCGGACGCAGGTCAAACAGCGGACGGGCCGGATACATCTCCTTGAGTACCGGGTCCTTCACCCAATCGGTGTACCGCTTCCTCCATTCGGCAAGGCTGGCAGCGTAGAACGCTGGCTCGAAAGGTGAATCGACAGCTGGGAAATAGCCACACTTCGCGAGCGAATCCAAGACTCGCCGATACACATCGAGCGAACGCGCACGCTCGTGATCGTCATCCAAAATCATGAGGACCTGTGGCAGGCCGCGGGTCAGCGATTCTCCGCGTCCTGACGATCCGCAGAAACACCAGCAAGCGGGTAATTCAACGGCGTCCAGGAGCGCGATGATCCTTCCCACGATGCTGACATCGGTTTGCATCGTGAAGCGAGCCAGCCATTCGACCGCGGCTGCCGAGGTGAGGTGTTGAAGGGTAAAGGCACGAGCCCGCCGATTGAGATCGCGCAAAGCCTCCATGTTCGTCGCGCGTGAAATCTCTCGCAGAATTGCTACGGGCTGATCTCCGAATGTCGGTTCCAGATCCCGGGGCGTCACGATCGCATGTAGACAGCCGTCCGCCGTGCCATCCGAGGTAATCGCCAGCGCGCCCGCATCCGCCGCGCCCATCGCAAGCACGCCTTCGGTTACGGAAGCGCTCGCGGTGATGGTGACTGGAGCACGCCGCATCAGGCTTGCAATGGGTTTCTGGGAACTATCGCCGTCTTCTTCAATCCATTCTAGAAAGGAGCTTGTAGTCAGCACTGCACGCGGCCGGTGCTCGGCGTCTACCACCGCAATCGCGTCGGCGCCCATGGTGCGCATGGTCCGCACTACCTCGCGGATGCTGTCCTGGGCGTTGCAACTCAGGAGCTTCTTCCGTCCTGCCAGCTCGTGCAGAAAGATGTTTTGGGGTTCACGGCGTTCCCCGGTGAACTGATAATCCGCGGTAACATTGCCGTAAGCAGCGGCAAAGCGCCGCGCATACTCATGCTTCAGGACAAGAGCCTTGAACTCGATTGCCGGAAACGCGTAGATCACCACGTCGCTGGCGGATTTTGCCGAGTAAGCGTAGGAACCGGCAGCCTTGAACTGCTCAATGCCAAGCAGGTCCCCGGCCCCGCGAACGTCGCGCAACACCGCGGTCTTGCCTGCTTCGTCCCACAGAGAAACAGTGCCTTGCTGAATCACGAAAACATGCGTCTGGTAAGGCTCACCCTGCCACACGATGTATTCGTTCTCCTCAAAAAAACGCACGCGTCCTCGGCACGCGAGATCGAGCAGGTCGCCTTCCTCGATGGCATGAAACGGCGGATGCTTCTTCAAGAAATCAGCTACGCGATAGCTGATAGCAGCAGTCTCCACAGGCCTCCTCGGATAAAAACGATGATCCTAACTGTGTTTCGGGAGAAAAGAAACAAAGAGGGTCGCATGATGCCATTTCTGGAGTATCTGCGCACCCGTTTTTGGTGGTGAATCAGTCGAATGAATTTGGTTCCGCAATGACGGCTCGGAACTCATCTCCTACAAATTGTCAGACACTTCTATGCGCCGCGGTGCGTTGGCGGCACCAGTTGGCTGCGCAAGCATTCAAAGAGGAGGCAGGCTGTCGGACTAGGTCGACGAATCCTATTCGTGGCAAATTTGTGCTCTCTCCAGGCTTCCGGTATCCTTGCGATTCAAGAGGGCGCGATGGCTCATCTCACAGTGGCGCTGCCAGAAGACCGTTGGCAAAGTTGGACGAGATTGCCGCACGGTACAGAAGCGCTGCTTCGGATCAGCATCGAGGAATTGCTCACTAGATCAGACGAGAGCCTTCGGAACGCTCTAGACCATATCCTCACCAAGAATGCCAAACTGTACCGACGGTTGGCGTGATGCGATTTGTGCTTCACCGCCGAGGACTGGCGGAGACGGAAGCCGTTAGACTTACCAATTCTTTCGGACGAGAGATGGAGAAGTATCGGAACGTGAACGGAGACTCAGCAGTTGCTGCGTACGAAATCGGCTCAGATTTCATTCGTATACGTTTTGGGAACTCCTCCGTTTATGTCTATGACGCTGTTGCCCCGGGCGTCCACCACGTAGAACAAATGAAGGCGCTGGCGATCGCTGGGCGTGGGCTCGGAACTTACATCAGCCAGAACGTTCGCAAGAACTACGCGCGCAAAGAGTAGTGCACTCAATCACCGACGAACGAGTCGGTTCCGTGTCCATCTGGTCGCAGCCGAATTGGCAGATTGATGCAGAGCCGCTCTGCGGATGTTGTTGCGTGCCCAGAGACGGCTCTCAGGGGCACTCTCAACCCGGCTCTTCAGCCAACTGCAGCTTCGGCGAACCTCACGATTCAAGACCATGATTACGACTCGGAAGACGAGATGGGTCAAAACCTGCGCGTATGGACTACTGGTTCAGCGCAATTGATGCGCGCTCCGAGTTGCCGGCGAGTACTGTTCAAGACCTGCATGATGTGGGCTTCGTCGTGGTGCGTGGGCCGGTGGCGCCCGACTGTTTGGCGCAATTTGCCGAGGCTTACGATTCTGCTGTGCTCTGCGCGGCGTCGGATGACGTATCGATAGGTAGTTCCACAACGCGAGTCCACGACTTCGTCAATCGCGGCCCAGAATTCGATGACCTCTATGTGTACCCACCCGTTCTCGAAGCGTGTTGTCGTGTCATCGGTCAACCATTCAAGCTCAGTGCAATGCTTGCGAGAACAGTGCGACCATACGCACAGGCGCAAGATCTTCATGTAGACTTCAAACGCGAAGTGGATGGTTGGCCGATGGTGGGGTTCATCATGATGGTAGATGAGTTTCGAACGGACAACGGGGCCACTCGTTTTGTGCCTGGTTCACACAAATGGGCCACAGTTCCGACCGACGTCGTGAAGGATACGGCTGCGGACTATGAGGGCCAAGTGGTGGCGTGCGGCCCCGCAGGATCAGTCATTATCTACAACGGGTCTGTCTGGCACGGGCAGACAGCGAACCGAGCCGGAGAGCCGCGACGTTCAATACAAGGTGCCTATATCCGCCGTGGTGCCAAGCCGGGGTTCAACCAGGCTGCGCGCATGCGTCCGGAAACCCTCGGTCGCATTAGTCAGCTCGCAAAATACGTATTGGCTATCTGACAGGTCGTTGGACCGAAGCGGTGGATAGTTTGTTTCGCAACTAGTTCACGCTTTGACAATTGCGGCAAACCTCGGGCGTGGGGCGATCGAGCGGGCTAGGACTGTTCAAGTTGCTGCCGTCGCAAATCACCAGTCGGCCAGTCGACCGAAATTGCCGCGATTCACGACCGTGAGACGCACAGTCTGAAATGTCAGAGGGTCGCAATCCGCCTCAGATTCTCGTTGAGTTTGCCCAGCTTTTCTTGAAATTCTGCGACGCGCGACTGGTTGAGCTGAACCACCTTTGCCGGCGCGTTCTTGACGAACTCCGGACTGTTGAGCTTGTCCTGGATCGGGCTCAGATCTTTTTCAATTTTGGCAATCTCCCGCTCAAGACGCGCCCTTTCGGCATCGACATCAATGAGCCCTGCCAACGGCAGCTCGATTTCGACTCCAGCGACCACAGAGCGCGAGGAGTTATTGTTCGCTCCAATAGAGGGAAGAATGGTCACCTGCTCGCAGCGCGCCAGGTTTTGAACGTACGGGACTGCATCTGCCAAAACACTCTGCAGCGCAGAATCGCTTGCGGCTAGATTTGCCTGAATGCGGCGGGCCGGTTCAACGTTCATCTGGCGGCGAATGTCGCGGATCTTGACAATCACCTCAATGATGGATTCCACATGCTTCTCTGCAGCGGTATCAGCCATTTCGGGATTGCTCTGGGGGAATGCCTGAACGGCCAATGAACGCCCTGGATTGGGGAGTCGCTGCCATAGTTCCTCCGTGATAAACGGCATGAACGGATGCAGCAAGCGCAGTGCTTGATCGAAGACGAAAATCAGGACATCGCAGGAGAGATCATTTCCAGTTCTCTCCTTGTCGACAATCTTCGGCTTCACAAACTCGATATACCAGTCGCAAAGCTCGTGCCAGAAGAAGTGGTACAAGGTGTGAGATGCTTCGTGGAAACGGAACTCTTCAAGGGCTCGGTTGATCTCACCCACCGTGGTGTTGAGGCGCGCCAGAATCCAACGGTCGATCAAGGACAACTCGTCTTTTCTCGCCGCGAAGCTTTGCGGCGCCGCGGCGATGCTGAAGCCCGGCGTCATGCGGCTTTGCAGACTTTCCAGGTTAAGCAAAACGAACCGGCTGGCGTTCCAGATTTTATTGGCGAACGCGCGATAGCTCAGCATCTTTTCCGGAGACAGGCTGATGTCGGTCCCCGGGGCCGCCATGATGGCCAGAGTGAAGCGTACCGCATCCGTTCCGTACTGTTCCATCACGTCCAGCGGATCGATAACGTTGCCTTTGGACTTGCTCATCTTCTGTCCCTCTGCGTCGCGAACCAGACTGTGCATATAGACGGTCCGGAAAGGCACATCACCCATGAACTTCAGGCCCGATACGATCATGCGGGCTACCCAGAAGAAGATGATGTCGAACCCCGTGATGAGAACGGAAGTTGGGTAGAACTTCTTGAGATCTTCGGTCTCATCCGGCCAGCCGAGCGTCGAGAAGGGCCAGAGACCTGAGCTGAACCAGGTATCCAGCACATCCGTATCCTGCTGTAACTCTGAGTGGCCGCATTTGAAGCATTGCGTCGGTGTTTCGCGAGCGACGTTGATCTCACCACAGCGCTGGCAATACCACGCGGGAATGCGATGCCCCCACCAAAGCTGGCGCGAGATGCACCAGTCGCGGATGTTACGCATCCACTCAAAGTAAGTCTTCGCCCAGTTTTCCGGAACGAACCGGATACGCCCGTCCTCCACAGCCTGAATCGCCGGTTCTGCCAGCGGTTGCATCTTCACAAACCACTGCGTGGAGAGTGCAGGTTCCACAACCGTCTTGCACCGCTCACAATGCCCGACGTTGTGAGGATGCTCGGCCACCTTTTCCAGAAGCCCCGCAGCATCGAGCTGCTTCAGCACTTCACGCCGACACTCGAAGCGGTCCATTCCCTGAAATGGTCCTGCAGCCTCAGTCATCCGCCCGTCTTCGTCGATCACGGAGATCATTTCAAGCTTGTGACGCACGCCCATCTCGAAATCGTTAGGGTCGTGCGCCGGAGTCACTTTGACGAGGCCCGTTCCGAAAGCGGGATCTACAAATTCATCCGTAATCAGCGGGATTTCCCGATTCAACAGTGGCAGGACAAGAGTCTTGCCGGCCAGGTGCTGGTAGCGCTCGTCGTTCGGGTTGACGGCAACCGCCGTGTCGCCCAGCATGGTCTCTGGACGAGTGGTGGCGACGGTAATGAAGTCTGAAGAGCCCTTGATTGGATAGCGAATGTAAGAGAGCTTGCCTTGAACAAGCTCGGATTTCACTTCCAGATCCGAAAGCGCCGTGCGGCAACGAACGCACCAGTTGATCAGTCGCTTGCCGCGGTAGATCAAACCTTCTTCATACAGCCGGACAAAAACTTCACGCACGGCACGTGAAAGACCTTCATCCAACGTGAAGCGCTCCCGCGTCCAATCGCACGAGCCACCCAGCTGCCGCAGCTGCCGTAGAATCGTGTTCCCGCTTTTCTCCTTCCATTCCCAGACTCGTTTCTCGAAAGCTTCCCGGCCTAGATCGTGACGCGTCTTCCCTTCTGCCGCCAGCTGTCGCTCCACGACGTTTTGGGTGGCAATCCCCGCGTGGTCGGTTCCCGGTAGCCAAAGCGTGTTGAACCCCGACATTCGTTTCCAGCGCACGACAATATCGTGCAGCGTGTAGACCAGCATATGGCCCATGTGTAGCGAGCCAGTGACGTTGGGAGGTGGTATGACAATGACAAAGGAAGGACGGGAAGACTTAGCATCAGCCACGAAGAGTCGTTCCTGCTCCCAAAAAGTCCACCAATGGTCCTCCACCAGCTTGGGGTCGTAGCTCTTGGGAATTTCTCCCAGATTGTCGGAAGGCGTGTTCATGAATTCCTGATCAAGTGTCTGGATTCGAAGCTGGGAACGCAAACGGCTTTATTGCGGCGGTGCTGCGGGATGTGCGCTGGGTCCAGTCTTCAAAGCAGCGACTATTCTAGCTTGACAGTGAGAAATGTGAAGGGAAATTGACGAGTGGAACAAAATGGAGCCGGCCAACCGGCTTGGATGGGCGCCTGCCGGAAGCTAAGGCCAAACATGTTTGAGTGGACTAACGAGGCTGGGATTCCTTGAGTTGAGCTTCGACGTGTTCTTTGATCATCAGCTCAGCCAAGTCAGGCACCACTTCCCAGGCGATACGTTCGATCACTTCGCGGCTCAGCTTCTCTACAACACGGTTGGCAATACGTTCGATGAGCTCTTCGGAAACCACGGTGTGAACGGGGGTTGGTTCTGAAGAGAGCTGCGGCGTGGGAACCTCGATTTCGGAGGTACTAACAATCGGGCTGACAGATGGCTCAAACTGGGGCTCTCCCGTGGTGCTCTCACAAATGGGTGCCGGCGTAGCTTCGACTTCCTGCACTCGACGCTCGGTAGCCAGGATTTCGGGCAAGAGCTCTTGGACAGGGGCAATCGCGGGCTCTTCAGAAACAGCCGGAGCGATCTCTTCAACCGTTGCCCTCGGCTCCCAAATATCAACCACCATGCTTCGTGCGTCCAACGCAATCTCACGGTCTCCGCCCGTGCCAACACTCCCGTCCACAGCGAATAGACCTAACGGGTCAGAATCCTCAATCACCAGCGATGGTGCGGAGGACTGGAGTTCAGGCGATTGGGCCACAGCTTCGACGTTGACGACAGTTTCGGTAACCGAAACAACCTCTTCAGCTGGTTCGGCTCTAGTCGGCGTGAGCAGCTCGGCATCTTCCGCATCGACTCCCAAGGCAATTGGCGCGGCAAGTTCTACGGGCGCCAGCTCAGGCGAAGGCAGATCCACAGGTTCTTCAACATCGACCGAGCGAGCGGTCGCCGGCATTTCGGGCAGTGGAGAGAGGCTAGCAACAGCCGGCGCATCGTCTGGAGAATGCGCAACCTTTGAAACGGGAACTTCAACGGCTGGCTCAATGGTGTCCTTCTGCTCGCCCGCAGCACTGATCAAAGAGTTCACGGCCGAAATCAGCACTTTGATCTCGAACGGCTTGGTCAGGTGGCCATCGGCCTTGACGCGTGCGGCCTCATTGGAATCAAAAGGCTCGAACGCGCCAACCAGCAAGATCACAGGTGTAGCAGTCAGCGACGGGTCGCTTTTGATGTAGTCACAGACTTCGTAGCCGTTCTTTCCCGGCATGAAGATGTCAGCCAAAACGAGCGCTGGACGGATCTCATGAATCTTCTTCACTGCGGCTTCACCATTACCGACGGTGACGACATCAATGCCTTCTCCAGAAAAGGTCAAATTCACAATCTTCTGGATGGTGATGCTGTCATCCGCTAGCAGGATCGTGGGCATTCCAATCTCCTACACCAAACGCTCAAGAAAAGGAGGACACTCAATGAATCGTTTTCCCGTTCGCAAACTTTAGTCAAAATGGTGCCAAATGCCAATTAATTTGAAACGGGTATCTATTGCGAAGTGAGAGGAGTATGGAGAGCAGAAGTCGGAATCCAAGGGAGGAAGCGGTGTTGTACCGCCCCTCTTGCCCGTGCGCCCGTCAAAACTATCTAGCGCTAGTTCTTTTTATCAGAGCCGGCAGGTTTGCTCTTGTCAGGTGTGGTCGTAGAAGTCGCGTTCCGGTTGATAATTTGTACACCAACGCCGACATCCCCGGTTGTGTCCGCAGGCGGGGGTGTATCGACGGCTGGCGCAGTTTGCGTCGCGGGATCGAGATTGATCCGTTCAGGACCTAACTCAAGGCTGGGCCTGCTGGAGCGACGCGCAGAAGACACATTAGGCTTCTTGCTGAATAGATTCATCACCCGACCCATAAAGGAGCTGCTGGGTGTGTTCTCCAGATCGGCCTGAGACCGCGCCAAAGCCTGCTGGTTGACCTCCGGAATGGGCAAATTCAAATCTTCAAGCTTCTTTCTTGCGTTCTCCACCAGCGGACTGAGCGGATGGTCGCTCACGATCTTGCCGTAATAGTAACCGGCGTTTGGAACCAGTTTCTGTTTCTCCAGCGCCTGACCCAGGACCCACAAGGCTTCGTCCTGCCGGCTGAAATCGGGATAATCCCGAATGACTTGAGTGGTGCGGTTTTTCGAAGCCTCATACCGCTTCAGGATCATGTAGTGATTGGCCACACGCAGGTTACTTTCCGCCAGCACCTCTTGAGTATCGCGTAGCTTTTGTGCCGCTTCGTCATGCAGAGGACTGTCGGGAAACTCCTCGAGAAACGCCTTGAATTCTTTTTCGGCCGCCTTCGCCTGCGTGGCGTCCCGGTCGGGCTTTTCCATCTGATTGTAGTGCGTCAAAGCAATGCGCATCTGGGCGTCGTCCGCATCTTCGCTCGTGGGAAAAAAGGTGCGAAAGTCTTTATACTCGGCTTCGGCTTGGATCAGCCCCGAAGTCCCTCCCTGCTTGAAAAACGAGTCAGCAATCACGAGCTTGGCTTTTTCCTTGTAATCACTATCGGGATACGTGTTGAGCAAAGCCTGCAACGTCAGGCGTGCCACGTCATAGCGACCCTTTTCCAAGTCCTTCAGACTCTTTTCATAAAGGATCTTGTCGGGTTCGGCATCACCCGTTGGCGTCACCACCTCAGCTCTCTTGCTTCCACCAAAGAAGCACCCG
>Ga0187893_10010362_pt1 | contig 13937 bp, 16 predicted proteins | sample MA1701074metaG_FD_139574 | JGI IMG/M metagenome (GOLD analysis project Ga0187893, IMG submission 139574) | White microbial mat communities from a basaltic lava cave in the Kipuka Kanohina Cave System on the Island of Hawaii, USA - MA170107-4 metaG ...
CCGCGCTCAGTTCCACTACATAACGCCGCTTCATCCGTATTTCCCCATGATAACAATAACTTTTGCTATCATCAGGGGAAACTACTTTAATATCAAGCATTATCACGTTGAACGACTACTAGTAGCCCGCTCGTCCGACCAAGGATGCCTCCTATCCGATTTCTGTTCGTCAGGTCGCGGTCTTGCTCCACACTGCCTTCAGGTGCCACCTCACGGTGACGCCCTTGTGCTTCGCTAATCCTTCACCTCCATCAGGTTGGATAGGGGACTTTCACCCCCCAGCTATCGAACATGCTGGGCACACTACTAAACCGCTTACGCGGTAGGTTGTGGGTATTCACAGCTCAAAGGTCTAAGGATACGAGCGGTGTCGATGAGCCCATCGTCGTCCTCCGGCAGCCGGGCCCAGAGATCATCGGGTATTGGGGACACCGGGTAGGCGTGGGGATTGATGCCTGTGGACAGATCCAGCCACCCCTCAGGGGGGATCCCATAGCGGCGTGGCTTCCCGCAGCCGGCCGCCGTGCAAGGGCCTGGCAGCATGCCATTCATGACATTCGACGCTCTCAACCAAGCGCGTAGCCTCCCATGCCGATCGCGACCAGCCAGATCCACACACGGCGCCGGACGAGCGCAAGCGCGCGCTCGATGTCCGCGACGGCCGGCGCCTCACCTAGGCCCAGCACGGGACGCTCATGCCATTCGCCCGAGTAACGCGCGGGCCCGCCAAGGGATACGGCGAGCGCACCCGCACCGGCGACCCTCACCGGCCCCGCGTTGGGACTGTCCCAGGCCGAAGCTTGGGCGCGCCAGCACGCCAAAGCCTGCTCGGTATTCCCAAGTAGGGCATAGGTCAGCGCCGCGAGCCGCGCCGGCAGATAGGTCAGCACGTCGTCGAGCCGTGCCGCGGACCAGCCGAAATAACGATAGCGGTCGTTGCGGTAAGCCCACATGGCATCCAGTGTGTTTACTAGGCGATAGAGGAGCGCGCCGGGCGCGCCCGCGACCGAGAACCAGAACAGCGCGCCGAAGACGGCGTCATTCCCATTCTCGAGCACCGACTCGGTGGCCGCGCGTGTGATGTCAAGCGCCACAGAATCGCGGCTCACCATCAGGCTCACGCGGCGACGTGCCTCGGGCTCATCGCCGGCGCGCAGCGCCCTGACCACCGGCAGCGCATGGTCGTGCAGGCTCTTATGGCCGAGCGAGAAATAGAGCACCGCGACGCTCACGACCGGCCCTGCGTCCGGCAGTGCCGCACATACGGTCGCGGCCGCGGTAAAGGCGCGACGAGCAAGATTGTCGCACAGGCACCCTCAGCTGGCGCGCACGGGAGGCAGGTCACTGTGGCCATAGCAGCAGCGTTCGCACATGCTCGCTAAGCGGCCAAACCCCAGGAGCGGATGAAACCGCCGCGGTTCCCCGAGCATCCATTCCAGCGCCAGAGCCGCGGTTGTGAACAGCAGCATCGTCATGCTTGTGCTCGCGCCCAGTGTTTAACGATGTGTTGCAACTGCCGGGCCGCCGACTGTCGCGTGGCTCAGAGCTTGTGAAAAAATCGTCGCGAGCGAAGGGAGGTCGCGTTCCGCCGGAGCGCAGGACCGTTTCGCCAGGAGCGAAACGGAGCGCGAGATCCCGAGCGATTTTTTTACAAGCTCTCACGGTGCGGTCTCCGTGCTTCCCCAGATGTTGACAAACACCAAGTCTTCAAGAGGCCGCGAACGCGCCCACCCCTCCTGTTCCAGCATCGGGGCGGGATAAAACGCCTCCACGTGCCCGAGGCAGAGGATGGCCACCGGCTTGCTCCCCGGCGGCATCTCGAGCAGGCGCGCCAGGGCGTCGGGGTCGAACATCGACACCCAACCCATCCCGAGCCCCTCGGCGCGGGCGGCGAGCCAGAGGTTCTGGATGGCACAGGCGACCGAGGCCAGATCCATCTCGGGCAGCGTGCGGCGGCCGAAGACATGGCACTCGCGCCCATCCATTAGGGCGGCCACCAGGATCTCGCCACACGCCAGGATCCCTTCGACCTTGAGACGGAGAAACTCATCAGCGCGCGATCCGAGCGCTTCGGCGGTGCGCTGCCGCTCCTGCTCCACCAGCGCGTGAATTTTCCGGCGCAGTTCCGGATCGGTCACGCGGACGAACCGCCACGGTTGCATGAGGCCAACGCTAGGCGCATGGTGGGCGGCCTCAAGCAAGCGTGCGAGCACGGCCGGGTCGATCGGAGCGGATAGAAAGTGCCGCATGTCGCGGCGCTCGACGATGACCCGATAGACCGTCTCTATTTCCTGCGGTGAAAAGCGGTACGGCATACTGACTCAAGAATGGGGCGCATGACGCCCTCTATTAAGATCCCCTCGGCCTCCTGCGCGGCCGCGTGGAGCAACCGATACCGTTCTGCGCGCGCTCCCGCGAGGGTTGGGACATGCGGCTTAATGCGCTTTGAGCCCCTGCGTTTGGGTTTTGTTACGGGCGTTCAACTGTACGGCACCGAGCGCGGCATGCACGATGGCCGCAAGTAGCACGTAGAACGCCATCGCTGCGAGGGATAGAGGGAAGTATCTCGCCAGACGAGTACCGAACTCCGTCAGGCCTGGATCAAAGCGCCCAGAGAAGAAATAGAAACCGCCGCTGGAGAAGAGCTCGCAGGTAGCCACAGCGATGAACACACCGGCGGCCAACGGGACCAACGTAGGTAGTTGGAAACGGTGGCGGGCCGCGTACCAGCGGCCGGCAAGCCACAGCGACCCGTAGGCCGGTAGCAAGAACCCATAGGCGGGGTTAATGCAGAAGCTGCTCACCCCGCCCCAGGTGACGGCGGCGTGGTCGACGAGCGCCGGCTCGGCGATGAGCGCGGGCAGCGTCCAGAGCGGGCGCAGGTACACCCCAGCGAGGAAGAACACCGCCCACGAGGCATCGGGCAAGTGGAGAACCGTCGCGAAATGATGGCTGCGGGTGGCGGCCATGAGCGCTGCGAGCGCAAGGCCGACGGGGAGTGCCGATCGGGATAGCATGGGGGTCATAATGATCTCCTCGGGTCTTCTAGCATAGGTTGCAATTATAGGGCATCCGGCTGGTAGCGGAGCGCGACGAATAGGTTGGCGGCGCGGCGAAGGCGAGGCTGACCTTTGCTCTGGAGCTTCGCCAGACTCATTCGCCGCGCTCCTCAGAATCGGGCTCGATGCCCACACCCCCAAGCGGGGTCCCGTCCGGCAGACGGTAGACGCCAGTCGTCAGGACCAGGCGGGCGCGAGGATCGACCCGGTAGACCTCCTGGACCGTGCCCTTGCCGGCCGTGCGCCGCCCAAGGATCCGGGCACCCGCGTAACGGCGCAGGAGCCATGCGAGAACTTCGGCGCTGCTCGCGGTTCTTTCATCGACCAGCACCTGGACCGGCAGGCCGGCAAAGCGGCGCGGGCCGCGGCTTTGAAAAATGCGCACGCCCGAGCGGCCGGCGATATCGAGAAGAAGGGCTCCGCGAGGGGCGAAGGCCCCGCCGATCTCGAGCGCGCTTTCGAGGCAACCGCCGCCGTTCCCGCGGAGGTCGATCCTCATAGACGAGAGCCGAGAAGGGGCTAGCGATCCGGTCGCCGTCAGAAACTGGCGGCCGGTCCGCCTGCCGAAGGAAGCGATCCTCACCGACACCCTGCCGCCCGAATCGACCTGCACCTCCGGAGGCGGGACATCGGTTGAAAGGCCCCGGATGAAGTCGAGATCGGGCGCAGGAGCGATCACCATTTGGCTCGCGGGATCGAGAGATGCAAGGATCTCCTCGACCGAGCACATCTCCCCGCAGGCGGTACAACACTGCCCCAGGAAGTGCTCCTCTACGATCTCCCGCAATCGAGCCGCCCGGACAGCCTCACCACCGGAGTCGGCCGCGCCTCCAGCGGCAGAACCGATCACGAGAGCGAGCGCGACGACGCAGCGCAACTGCATTGGCGTCCCCGGCGGCTCAGTGACAGTACTGGTAAGTCCCAAGCATAGTCGTCGCCCAGGGCGACTCACCGACGTTCGGGATCCTTGTGATCTCATCGCTCGCGGTGTGGATCACGTAGACTGAGTTGTCGGTAGAAGACGCGAGATAGATCTTTCGACCGTCGGGGGTCGTGGTCGCGGTCTCCAGGCTAACGTTTGGGCCGAGGCGTCTCTGACCGGCTTCCCGCAGGTCCGCGAGATCGTAGATGAGGACCGTCCCGTATTCGCCCGAGCTGAAGGCGTAGGCCTTGCGACCCTTGCCGTCGAAATTGATACCGGTCATGCCGGGCCCTGCGCGCAGGGTGGCGATCACGGTTTGCTTCGCGACGTCGATCACCGAAATCGTCTCATCGCCGTTGTTGGGCACCAGCATCTTCGAGCCATCGGGAGAGGGGTAGGCCCGCCAGGGTTCCTCACCGACCCGAATCGTCTTCACGACCTCGTCCGTTACGGTGTCGATCACCGCTATTTCTCCGGAGTCGCCATCGGCGGCGTACACGAATCGCCCGTCTAGGGTCGGCGTGGGGTTGGCGATCCCCTTGATCTCGGTCAGATAGCGATCCGGGTTGGCGCCGGCAAGCATGTGGCTCGAGCCGACCGCGAATCTTTGCGCCACGGCGATAGTCTCCATGGCGGCGGTAGCGATGGCGGCGACCTCGTGAGCGCCGAAGTTCGATACGTAGGCCTTCTTCCCGCCGGGCAGGAAGGCAAAGCCATGGGGCTCCGAGAAGCCCCCCATGCGCTTGATCTCAATCCCCGCGACCAGGTCCAGGACCGACACCGTGCCCTCTTCGAGATTTCCCATGAGCGCAAGCCTGCCGTCGTCCGAAATGTCGAAGTGTTCGGGATCGATGCCGAGCGGGATCCGCCGCGCGACGTCCAAGGTCGCAAGGTCGACGATCAAGGCCTGGTTCCGCCTCGTCCCCGCAACGAGGAGGCGCTTGCCGTCGGGAATGACCATCGCCATGTGGGGATTGACCCGCTCGCCGAGCGCGATCCGGCCCATGATCCGGTCGCTACTCGTGTCTATCATCGTGACGTCGCTCGAGTCCCGGTTAGTGACGAACAGCGTCGTGCGTGCGTCCACTCCCGCCGCCCGACTCGGCAAGGCCGCCGTCATCAAGGTCCCGCAGGTCGCGAGCGCGACGGCGATCCGCCGCGCCATCCCTCTTGTTGTGTCTGTTTTCATTTCATTTCTCCCTTTCTTGATATCAGAAATTCACCTGGGTGCGAAAGCCGCCGAGGAATACGCCCTCCAACGGCTCTATCTCCTCGTCGCCCGCGAGGTGAAAGGCGTACTGCGCGAGCAGGCTCAGAGAGAGGTGGTCGCTCACATAGAAACGGTGGTAGATCTCCGCGAGATCCTCGACTCGGCCGTTGGCCGCGCGCAGCCAGCCGTAGGCCAAACCGGTCTCGTCCCGGGGACGGAGGGTCGGCAGAGCTTGCAGCCCGAACCCGAGGCTCCACCCTTGCCGGTCTCGTTCCCGGCCGCCGAACTGGAAGCCGTAGCGACCGAAGCCACGAGCGCGGGCGCCCACCGACTGGTCGAAGTTGACGCCGATCGCGCCGGAACGATCGTCTCCGCCGTTGCGCCGGCCCCACAACCGGTAGTTGCCGGGGCCCCCGAGCATCGAGGTCGAGTAGTCGATCTCGCCGATCAGAAACGGGGTCCGGCCGAGCGCGTCGCCCGAGTCCTCGGGGGCCTGCGCCCCGATCCCAAACTTGAGCTCGCGAAACGTATCCCAGGCGAAATAGAGGCCAGGGGCGTTCGCCTCATGGCCTACACCCTGGACAGGTTGGCCGAGGAGCGGGTTGTTGACGAACATGCCCGAGATGAACTGGTGGGTCTCGTCGTTGGCGACGGCGTTACGGTCGAAATAGTTCGTGAGGTCGAGCTTTCCACCGACGGCGCTCAGGTGACCTCCGAAGAACGCAGCCGCCAGCCAGGCTTCGCGCAGGGTAACCCGGTCGGCCAGATCCGAATCCTGGAGAGATCCCGCGTCGGCGTTGAGACCCGAGGCCGAGCCCAGGAAGGGATCGGCTCCGTCACCCCCGATGGCCTCGAGATCCACGAAGAAGGTGGTCTCCAGGGCGGGACGGGCGAGCAAGGTGACGTCCACGGAGCCGACGCCCCGAAGCCGGTCATGCCCTTCCCCGGCACTCTGCTGCACGATGCCCGTGGCGGAGAGGCCGATCGCGACGCCGCGGCGCGCCTCTTCGGCGAGCCGCGCTTCGATCTTCTCCGAGACCGTCTCACGGCGGTCGAGCTTCACCTTTCGATACTCGAGACGGGAGACGACCGGAGTCTGATCAAATGGACAGCGCCCACCTTCCGGCGCGGCGGAGAACGCGTGCCCGTGCTCGCAGACCCATTCGGTGATCCGCTTTATCTCTTCGGCGGGTTCCACGGGCATCGCCCGCGAGCGAAGCTCGCTCAGCTCGTCCCGGAGCGTCCTCACCTCGTCCCCTAACCTTTCCTCCCGTTCGCTCGGCGTGGACAACCTTTCTCGAAGATCATCGATCTGGCGTTGCAACTGCTTCACCGTCTCGTGCAACTCCTTGATCTCCCTTCGGTCGTCGGCGACCGCCAGTCCACCACCGGCGCTAAGCCCGATGATTGCAATCACGGTGAGAGCCCTGTTTAGCGGCCTCAAGAGCTTCCACGCTTGACGTCCCCTCGCATTGGCCCCGCCATTTTCTCCGCGGTCAGCGTCACTCGGCCCCGTAGATTTCGGTGGCTCAAATCGTGGGTCTCCTCGAGACTCCGGTAGGCGGCGCAATACCATCGTTTTTTCCTCCGCGCACACCCGCGCAACGACGAACTAGGGCGCAAGGCATGTGGAGGGAGGGCGGCACGGCGGACTTCTGAATGGCCGGGGCGCCGGGCATCACCCTCCGCAATGCCATTGCAACACCTTCAGGCCGGTCTCCGGGCTCGCAAGTGGGTCTGAACCCCGGCGCAGCGCCTTCCCGTGCCGTAGCACAGTGGCATAGTGCCGCTCCGTTGCTTACTTACCGTTGCGGGGGCAGCGCCGGCATTGCTCTGGGATCGTTCACCGGAACGCACCGGCTTCCCGTTTCATCCCCTCGGACGAAAGTCCTTGGGGACACCTGAAGCCAACACACTATCTCCCAGCTAACGTGCGGCTGTCAAGCGCCCTCCTTCGCGGCTCTGAAGACCGTAGACCGTAGACCGTAGGCTGGGATGAAGCGCAGCGAATCCCAGCTATCATGAACGGATGCGAACCTATACACGTGTGCGGATACCCGGGGCCTGCTATTTCTTCACGGTGAATCTTGCACAACGCCGCGGCAACAGTCTCCTGATCCGGAAGATCGCCGATCTGCGTGAGGCGTTCCGACGGGTGCGGCGCAAGCATCCATTCCGCATCGAGGCTATTGTGATCCTGCCCGATCATCGGCACAGCATCTGGCAGTTGCCCGCGGAAGATTCGGACTTCCCGATGCGCTGGCGGCTTATCAAGGCCCGGTTCTCGCGGGCGATTGCTACCGGCGAGCGGATTTCAGCAAGCCGTGTTCGCAAGGGCGAACGAGGCATCTGGCAACGGCGCTTTTGGGAGCACATGATTCGCAACGCCGAAGATTACCGCCGCCATGTGGATTACAACCCGGTGAAGCATGGCTATGTCACCGCGGCAAGGGAGTGGCCTTATTCCTCGTTCCATGCCTATGTCGAGCGGGGCGTCTACCCAGCGGATTGGGGCACCCCGCCCGACGTTTCAGACATGGAGCTGGAATGATGGCTTGAAGCTGGGAATCGCTACGCTCTCCTCGAAGAAACGTCGTCAGATCTCGGCGCGGAAGCCTACCAAGAAATTCGCCCCCGCGGTCGAGAAGCCGAACACCTCCTCGTAGTCCTCGTCGAAGACGTTCTGCCCCTTGGCGGTGATCGTGAAGGACTCCATGCCGAGCCGGTCCTCGAATAGGCGATAGGCGAGGGCGATGTCGGCCTTCGTGTATCCGTCGAGGCGTACGCGGGCGCCGCCGGGGTCGGCGTTGAAATCGCGGTCGATCGAGCTGCCCTTGATCGTCAGGTTGAAGCTGGCCGTCCAGCGGTCCATGGCGTAGTCGACGGTGAAGGCGCCAGAATGCTCGGGACGGCGCAGGAGGGGCTCGCTCTCGACGAACAGCGTGCCGCCCGACGGGCCGGGATCGAGGACCGTGGTGTCTAGATAGGTGTAGCTGCCGCGGAGGCCGATGCCGATCGGGGTCGCGACCCGCATGCCGACCTCGACGCCACGGCTCCGCGCCCGCTGGATGTTCAAAAAGCTCGGCCTCGCACCGAAGACGAAGCCGATGAGGTCCTCGAAATCCTGGGAGAAGTATGTGGCGGAGAACTCCCCGGGATAGTTGTCGAAGGGCAGAGGTTGATCGAAGCCGATCTCCCAGCTCTCGGAGCGCTCGGGATCCAGATCCGGATTTCCGAACACGAAGGAGCTTCCCGTGCCGAAGTTCTCGATGAAGCTCGGGGCCTTGATGCCGGTCCCATAGCTCGCGCGGAGCTTGGTCTCTATCACGGGGAGGCGATAGGCCATCCCGACGCGCGGGTTTAACTCGGTGCCGAAGGTCGAGCTGTCATCGAGGCGGAACCCGGCGACAAGGGTCACCCGCTCGTGCCAGTCGAGGATCAGCTGAGAGTAGAACGCCCGCGTGTCACGGCTCACGTCGATGCGGTTCGGCGTCCCTGAGCCCTGCAACAAGAAGAGCGAGTCTTGCTCGAAGGACTCGTCCTCGGCGTAGCCGCCGAGCGTGAAGGTCGGCGTGAGGCCGGCGAGGGACGGAAGGACGAAGGTCGAGTTGTAGTCGGCGGAGAGCCGCTCCTCGGTCGTGTCGCCCACGAACGCGCCGGAGTCGATGCCCGGATCGAAGGGATCGTCGAAGCTGAAATCCTCGCGGTAGAGCCCGAGCTGGAGCGCGTGGCGCCACCAGGGGCAGGGGTCCCAGACCGCGCGCGAGCCGACGATCAACCGGTCCCGCTCCTGGAACTGGTTTGGGTCGAGCGGCGGGAAACGATCTCCGGCGCTTTGGGTTGGAAACTCGAAACGCGAGTCATTGAAGCGAACCGTGGCCGTGAAATCGAGCGTGTCGATCGGGCTCAAATCGAAGCGTGAGGCGAGGGTGGTGTTCCCGGAACGGTTGTTGAGGTCGAGGATACCGTCGGTGTCGATGCGTCCGACGTTGATAGCATAGCCGTAGCGCTCCGTGCCGGCCGAGATGCTAGCTTTTTCCTCGAACGTCTCGAAGGTGCCGCCGGCGAAACGGAAGCGAGTGCCGAGCGGCCCGTCGCCGCGGCGGGTGAAGAGCTGCACCACCGAGGTGATCGCGTCCGACCCGTAGAGCGCGCTCTGTGGCCCGCGCACGATCTCGATGCGGTCGAGCCCGTCGGTCGTGAGGTCCGAGAACTCGAACCCGCCGCCTCCCTGGTTCACCTTGACGCCGTCGATCAGGACCTGGTTGTGGTTCGATTGGCCACCTCGGACGAAGAGCGAGGTCGTGCCCCCGCGGCTCCCGGTCTGCACGACGGTGAAGCCCGGGATGTCGCGCAGGACCTCGATCGTGTCCGTGACCTGCGCGCGCTCGATGTCCTCGCCTTCCACGGACACCGAAGCGGGAACCTGATCGAGAGACGTCTCGAGCTTGGTCGCGGTCACGACCATCGTTTGCAGCTCGGTGATGTCCTGTGAAGCGTATATGGGATAACAGCAAAGTGGCAGAATCACTGCCGAGACTTGGCGCAATACCATTTTCTTCTCCTCCGCGCGCACCCGCGCAACGACGAACTAGGGCGCAAGGCATGTGGAGGAAGGGCGGCACGGCGGGACCTCTGAATGGGACGGCCGGCGGGCGCCGGGCATCACCCTCCGCGATGCCATTGCAAAGGCTTCAGGCCGGTCTCCGGGCTCGCAAGTGGGTATCGAAACCCTAGAGCAGCGCCTTCCCATGCCTAGGCACAGTGGCGTGCTGCTGCTCCTTGACTTGCTTACCGTTGCGGGGGCAGCGCCGGGTTTGCTCTGAGAACTTAGTCCAGAGCGCACCGGCTTCCCGTTTCATCCCAAGGCCAAACAGCCTTCGGACACCTAACAGCGGCGGTTATTGTTTAGCGCGGCCGCACCCTTGTCAACCTCAGCCCCGGGTTTGGCGCCCTAAAAGTCCTCCCGCTTCTCCGCCGGGTCAGGACCGTCGCCCGGAAGGTGAAAGAGGAACGCGGTTCTACTGGGCGATCGCTCGCGGCGTCCCTGATCAAGATCATACCGGTTATCAGTTGCTTAAGCAGCAGCGGCAACGACTTCTCTCTAAACCGCTACGCCCCGTTTTTCGACAGCCACCGGGTAAAAGGAGCGGGCAACGTGGGAAGCACAAGAAGCGGCAATAGCGGACGCGATTTATTTGGTCGGTTACGCACATTGAGGACGAGATCCTGTTACTGGCCCAACTACTTTTGGCAAGAAACCTGCGACACCATCACTTTGTTAAAGGGGCCAGGCTCGATACATTTGTGATATACTCAACACATGCCCCGCCGCCCGCGCATTCATCTAGGTGGAATACCCCTGCACATCGTGCAGCGCGGCCGCCAAGCTGCTCATGTGGTACGACCAGGCGCTCACCCGCTCAGCGGATGAATGAACCACGGATGAAATTCGAATAAACATAGAGTTGAGATAAACGATCGAGGGCCGCCATGGCGCGCATAGAAGGAATCCGCATCAAGAGCGTTCGGGGATTACGCGATGTCACGTTGGGCAAACTATGGAATCTGCAGAATGCCGAACCGTTGACGCCCATGACAGCCGTCATAGGCAAGAATGGGGTGGGAAAAGGTTCGTTGTTCGATGCCTTTGGCTTCTTGGCCGACTGTCTACGCGTAGGGGTGGAAGAAGCCTGTGATTCGCGTGGTCGTGGCGGTTTCGAACGTATCAGGTCGCAGGGGCACCAGGGTGCTATTGAGTTTGAGGTGTACTACAAAGAAGACGGCAATGCACGACCAATCACCTATGAAATGGCTGTGAATGTTGATCACACCGGCCGCCCTCATGTGCAGAAGGAGCGACTAAGACAGCGTCGGAAAGGACAAAGTTATGGCCGGCCATTTTCTTTTCTCGTGCTTAACGATGGAAAGGGGGTGGCGTGGAAAGGAGATCAGGAAGGTCGGGCAATTGACGAAGACAAGAGCCAGATTAACATTATCGAGTTGATCAAGTCCGTTGAAGACAACGAGACGGAAGAGAGTCGAGAAACCGAGATCGTGGAACTGGAGGACCGGCGCAAACTCGGCGTAGCAACACTGGGATCACTCAAGCAACACCATAGAATCTCAGCCTTTCGACGTTTTATCGAAGGATGGTATCTGAGTTATTTCACACCCGACGCGGCGCGCAGTTTGCCATTGGCTGGACCACAGAAACACTTGAACATCCATGGCGATAACCTTGGCAATGTTGTCCAGTTCATGGAGCGCGAACATCCGAGAAAATTCCAGGCTATTCTTGACCGCATTGCCGGCAAGATCCCCGGGATTCAGCGAATTGACACCGACAAGACGGCGGATGGTCGGCTTTTGCTGCGTTTCAACGACAGGGGTTTTAAAGGCCCTTTCTACTCGCAGCAGATGTCAGACGGTACGCTGAAAGTCTTTGCCTACCTACTACTTCTCGAAGATCCTTCGCCGCCGCCGTTCCTTTGTATCGAAGAGCCTGAGAATGGGCTCTACCATAAACTGTTAGAGTCGCTAGCGAGGGAGTTTCGCACCCACGCCACCGGACAAAAGGGCGGATCTCAGATATTCATCACCACTCATCAACCATATTTCGTCGATGCTTTGTTGCCGGAGGAAGTCTGGGTCTTGGAAAAAGGCGAGGACGGCTTTTCCACTATCAAACGGGCCAGCGACGACGAGACCGTGAAAAACATGGTGCAAGAAGGTCTTCCTCTGGGCGGACTGTGGTACAGCGACTACCTGGATACGGGGTAAACCGATGCATCTCGAGATACTCGTTGAGGATCAGTCCGGCAAAAAAGCGCTCGACATCCTGGTTCCGAAAATTATCGAGAACAAACATACTTTTGTCGTGCATCCTTACAAGGGAATTGGCCGAATACCAAAGGATATGCGGGACACACGCTATGCCAGCAAACGCATCTTGACGGATAATCTGCCGAAACTCCTGAAAGGATACGGAAAGACACAGGCTGGCCGGCGAAAATATTCGGAAGTGGTAATCCTTGTATGCGATCTTGATGACAAATGCCTCAAAACATTCCGGGACGAACTCAACGGAATCCTCAACGCCTGTAATCCAAAACCAGAAACCCGCTTCTGTTTCGCAATCGAAGAAGGTAAAACGTGGTTCCTGGGTGATTTGCATGCGGTCAAGGCGGCATATCCAAAGGCCAAGGATGCCGTTTTGGATTCCTATATAGATGACAGCATCTGCGGGACATGGGAAAAGCTCGCGCATGCCGTCTACCCTGGTGGTTCGTCAACGTTGTCCAAGAAGGGATGGCAGGTCATCGGGGCGGAAAAATCAAGGTGGGCGGAGGCAATTACTCCTCACATGAATGTTGCGAACAACAGCTCCCCAAGTTTCTGCTATTTCATCAGGAAGATTCAGGAACTGACCTGAGTAACCCGTCCAGTTGCATAGATTCTTTAACCGCGTGTAAGAAATGGCGTAGTGGTGGCGGCTTTTGTCGAGTTTGTCGCGGCCACAACCGCGAGCCATGCTTCTTTGGCGAAGCCGCTGCTCAGCGCCCTCCTCCGGTCTACCTGGCCTTGGGGGGGCGGACAACGCGCGACGCGTAGCGTACCGCAGTTTATTCCGGCCCCATCTCGATCCGGAGACCATCAGTGACTACGGCTTGCGCTGATACCTCACCCAGCCTTTGGGCAATGAACGTTTCTATGCCAAGATTGAGCGCATGACGGGGCAACGGCGCGAGGCCGGCCGCGGGGCCGGCGGCGATTAGACGCTAATGTCACGGGGTAAGGCATCGCTGAGCAGGGAGATCTGGCAGTGTGAAAATATCCAAGCCTGGACCCTTTAGCCACTCTCATATCATGGGCTCCTCGTGCTTGAGGGGAGCTTCCTCGCCTTTCCTCTCGGCGCGGCGCTGCAGCTTTTCCGTTTTCTTCTTTTTTTTCGTCAGCTCCCTCTGCTTCTTCTGCTGCTGATAGTTGGGTTTGGCCAATGAACTCTCCGGGTTGAGGTCGCCGCTCAAGTCGTCTTGCGCGTGCCGATGGTCAGGTGCTTGCGACCGGAGTGGACGATGCGCCGTTCGTTCGCTTGGACGACAAGGTCCTCGGCGGCGAGCCGCACGGCTTCGAGGCTGCCGGGGCGGTAGCCGACGATCTTGTTGATCTTGCTGTTGTTTTGCATGATGACGTAGCAGTGCCACTCGCGCCCGTCTTCCTCGACGGGCGACGGGGCGCGGGTGATGGATACGAGCTTGTAGGGTTGGTCGTAATCCGCAGCCGCCGGCAGGGTAGCCTGTGATAGGGACGTCATGGGCCCACCATACCCGTTCTGGGTCGAAATGACGAGCGATGCGCTATTAAAGATAGCGCTTCAGACAGTCTCTCCCCGTTCGCCCTCCTGCGCGGGTCTGAAGTCCGAGGGCATAGACTCGCCGAGAAAAGTGCGGCGCAGCTCGTACCACAGGCGCAGCCGTTCCCATTGCGGTTCTTTCAAAACCTCTAATTTATCCGAAAGGAACGGGTTCGGGAGAAAGACCGTCGTCATCTGCTCGCCGAAGCCATTCCAGAGCCGCAGGGCCCAGCTGCGGCCGCCGCCGCAACCACCGCCTCGCGTTTCCATGGGGCGTGATCGATCGAGCGCGCCGATTTACGCTGCCATTGCCCAGGGTGTTGTATCGAGTCTATCGCGGTGGGGGTAGAGCCGTTCGGTCTCGCGCTTGATGCGGAAGGCGGTAAACTC